>ENA-OWNT01000690-OWNT01000690.1-seawater-metagenome-genome-assembly--contig:-NODE-690-length-64267-cov-6.011108_pt1 | contig 64267 bp, 51 predicted proteins | sample MGYA00238136_ERZ651165 | MGnify/ENA primary metagenome ERZ651165 (study PRJEB26861, sample SAMN08777766) | seawater metagenome | isolation source: coastal seawater | place: USA: Florida | collected... | reverse complement strand
TTGACCATAGATGCCATCAGTTAAATCAGTTGCGCTAATTGGAGCAGTCAGTGTCGGGGGCCATTGGAGATTTGCCCAGCCGATGCTCAGCGCAGGAGTTGCATTGGCTTCATTGCTATTATCGCCGCGCATCAGGGTTGTATCATCTTTGCCGACAACAAAATAGTAGTAGCCGGTTGCATTGGCGACAGTTGTATCACTGAAATTGGTGCTTGCCGTATTGCCGATGAATTCAAAGCCACCGTGACTCAGGCGACTGCGATAGACATCATAGCTATCCGCACCTGTTGTTGCTGACCATGTCAAATCAACCTGACCGGAAGCTGGCGTTGCTGCGAGGTCGTTAACTGTGCCAGGGCGGTTGAATGCGCCTGTTGTGAGAATGACACCGCCGCGTGCAGGTAGATTGACTGTGACATCACCGTTGGCAGCAATGACAACCGGAACGCCGGTTAGCGCATCGACGAGACCTGCATTTACAGGGACATAGTCCTCTACATTAATAGTCGTTGGTTTTGCAGTATCGGTGCGGTTGAAAACGACAATTGCTGTGTTGCTATCATCAGCCATCTGACGCCCGTAAGCATAGATACCGTTAGCATCATCGACCATAAGCGGGTCAAATGAACCTGTGCGTAGTGCGGGGTTCGCATGACGGATTGAGGTCAGCAGCGAGTAGTAGTCAATCAAGTTTTGCTGATCGACTGCACTTTGCATATGTGCGTAGTAAGGTGTGCCGCTTTCATCCAACCAGGGGTAGGGCACACGGTTATAAGGATCATCCTGCCATTGTGAACCATCCCACGACGGTGGATTGACTGTGCCGACTTCATCCCCATAGTAAATTGTCGGTGCGCCGGGCATTGTCATTTGAATCAGTGCCGCACCACGTAAACGCGCCAGTGATGCACTCCAATCATAGTTCGGATTGTAGTAATCGGCTGTGTTGGTGCTGCTTCCAGCATTATCATCCAGCAGGAAGAGGACACGGTTGGTATCGTGACTGCCGAAGAGATTCATCATCGCGTAGAAGGCTTCAGGTGCATAACGTTCCTCTAAATTGAGGATTCGTTCGCTGAATGTTGAAGGTGGAATCGGGTTCAGCGAACCTGCTGAACTACCGCCGTTAAAATCGTTATCGGTGAATGATGTATCCCGCATGAAGCTGAGGGTTGCCGCCGAGAATTGATAATTCATGGTCGCATCCCACTCGCCGCCGATTGTCCATGAGGTCGGGTTGCCCCATTCTTCCCCGACAATGTAAGCATCGGGATTTACAGCGTGAACGGCTGTGCGGAAATCTTCCCAGTAATCATCTGACGGGTCATTGATTGTGCCGTGATCGACTTCCGGCGCAACATCCAAACGCCAGCCATCTGCCCATTGCATCCAGTACGGACCCACGCTATTCACGCCATTATCAATGAAAAGATCACGAACATCGGCGTTATCATGGTCGAATACAGGTAATGAATCGAAAATACCGAACCATTTCGGATAATCACGGTTATCAGAGCAAGGTGCTGCGCCAACACCTGCATACGGGAAGAAACTGTACCAATCAACATAAGGACTGGCGAGACTTTCACATGCACCACTGCCATCATTGACGCCGATTGTTGTCGGATTGCCACTTGCATCCCATCGGCTGTAGCGGTCAAAGTAGATGCTATCCGATGAACTGTGATTGAAGACACCATCCAGCACAACGTACATCCCGCGTGCATGAGCCGCATTGATGAGCGCTTCAAAATCAGCTTGAGTACCGTAGTTATCATCTATTTGCAAGAAATCCGTGGTGTCATATTTGTGATTGGAGGGTGACTCGAAAATCGGGTTCAGGTAAAGCACCGTCACACCCAGATCATCCAGATAATCCAATTTTTCGGTGATACCTGTTAAATCGCCACCATAGAAATTCTGACTATAAATGTCGTCGCAAACATCCGTGTTGAGTGCGTCACGCGGGTCACAGATTTGCGTGTTCCAATCCGTGCCGTTTGAGCGATAAACGCTGTCATTATTTCCGTAGAAGAAAGAACCTGCCGGGGTGTGATTGCCTGTTGTGCCATCACGGAAACGGTCAGGGAAAATCTGGTACATCACACCATTTTGTACCCAATCGGGTGTGGTGAATGATCCGTCATAGATGGTCAATTGCCAGCTATAATCCGGGCTTGAACCAGATGGCTCTCCCCATCCACCGAGACGGTCTGCATTATCTTCATAATAAGCTGTTGCTGTGCCATCTTCGAGAATGAAGCGATACCAGTAGACAGTTGGTAAGGCACTGGCGGGGAGGGTGACTTCCCAGAATTCGTAAAGATTGGCATCGCCTGTAAATTGGACACCATTTGCTACGAGAGTCATAGGATAGACTGTTGAAATATCAGCGCGGTCATTCCAGACACGTACCGATGCTCCGGTGAGATCGCCATCTGCTGCACGCATTCTCAGGGTGATGGCTGTGCCTGTCGGAACTGCGCCCTGTGGATAGCGATAGAGTGTATCGCGACTATTGTGTCCGAGCTCATTCCAGAAAATATTATTATCATGTGCCGCTGCAAAAACACTGGATGACATCATGCTAATAAAAAACAAAACGAACAACCCGATAATCAGGTGCGTTCGCCGCAGGTAAGGAAACATATTTTTACCCCTTTACTCATCGAAATAATTTTTGAAATACCCATTCTGATCTAATAGTGTGCGGAGTTTTCGTTATTAGCAAGTTAAGAATCGCTATTGATTTTGCTCTGTTAGCCCCCATGATTAACACTACATAAATTGAGAGCGCTCACCTGTGTTATGTACCTGAATATTACTGTAAAATGGCAGGTTTTGAGTGTTAGTGAGATAAATTTACATTGTGATAAGATAAGCAATACAATACACTTTTTTCTTGAAAGCGCTCTCAGGAAATTTCGGGTTATACAGTTAATTGTGCTATCATGATTTAACAAACTTATTTTTAAAATTTGGAGATTTTTATGAAGCATAAAATTCAATGGTTGATCGAAAATGAAATCGTCCTGCTTATATTTGAGGGCGAATTGCAACCGGATGATTTACGTAACGCCCTTACAGACATGACTGATGTCATTAACCAATCTCCCGGTGGGGCACTGCATGTCATCACGGATATGAGACAGATAACGCGCCCGATATCAATGCAGGATAGTATGCGTGTTGCGCGGGAGTTTCCGGTACATGAGCGTATTGACTGGCAGATAACGGTCGGGAAGATTGATATTGTCACTAAAATGAGCATTGCTGTGGCACGATCTGTTTTGCGAACGAAGGTGATCTCATTTGATACGATGGATGAAGCTGTGACACATCTCAAAGAAAAAGTTGAAACATTGAGTTGGGATAACGCTAGAATGAATCTACTGGAGTGAATTACCGCAACGTATTCTCCTGTGTTTGCGTGACCTATCCATAATTATCAGAAAAATCTGCACCGGATAACGTGTTTCAAAAGTATCCTGCAAGATAGTCTTCAAATCTTTATTCCACATCTGCTATCCCGTAGTTTGTTAAAATAGTTTACATTGCTGTAACGATTGCTCCGGGATAAACTTTTGTACGACATTATCTGCGGAAAAGTTTCAAGATAGGAGAAAAATTATGCCGGATATGCTCGTAAAATTATATGAATTATCCCCGCTTGAATCATTCATCAAACGTCAAACCGACCAGGGAATTACAGTGCGACGGGCGCTTGTCCCGGAAAAGCATCTTATTAAGGAATGGGTGCGCGAGCATTTTAGCGAATACTGGGTCAGTGAAGTCGATGTGACCTTTACACGGACGCCTGTTTCCTCATTCATTGCAGTAGAAAATGGTGAGATGATCGGATTTGCCTGTTATGACTCCACCCGTTTAGGATTTTTTGGTCCAACAGGGGTTTCAGAGGTGACACGCGGACGCGGAACAGGTGCTGCTCTCTTGATGGCGTGTTTGCATGATATGTATAGCAAAGGGTATGGCTATGGCATCATCGGCGGGGTAGGTCCGGCTGAATTTTATACAAAAATAAGTGGTGCAACTTTGATACCTGATAGCACTCCTGGCATTTATGGCGGGATGTTGCGACCAAAAACAGAAGACTAAGGGTGTCTTTGTGTAAAATTGCACAAAAAACTATCTTTAAGAATATGCTAAATCACACTTGCGTTAACATGGTGGTTGGTTAAACTTGCGTCGGTTATCCAATTGATTGGGAGTAATCCACAAACTATGAAAATCAAAGCTGTTTTCTCTTTCCTTGTCGCTCTAAGTATTTTGATTGTTTCTGTCGGTATGATTTCCGCACAGGAAGATGAATTCGTCTTCGGTATGGTTCTTGTTGGACCGGAAGATGATCGTGGTTGGAGTCAGGCACATTATGAAGGTGGTGTGTACGTTGAAGAAAATCTCGAAGGCGCACGTATGCTCGTGTTCGAGAGCCTCAACGCTGCTGATACACCGGAAGTCACCCTACGTGATGTCGTTGATATTTTCGTCTCCGAAGGTGCGGAACTGATCTTCACCACCAGTGATGCGTTTGAAGAAGATACCTCTGCACTGGCTGCTGATTTCCCTGATGTGACCTTCATCAATGTTTCCGGCGATGATGTTCTGCTCGGAACAGCACCGGAAAATGTCGGTAATGTGATGGCGAAAATCGAATGGTCACGTCTGATTGCAGGTTGTGCTGCCGGACTCACCACCGAAACAGGTCAGATTGGCTATCTTGGTCCACTGATTAATGCTGAAACCCGTCGCGTTAGCGCCAGCGCATTCCTCGGCGCAAGCTACTGCTACGAAAATTACAATCCACTGGCAGCAGAGGTTGAATTGACCTATGAAGTCACATGGATTGGTTTCTGGTTCCCGATTCCGGGTGTGACACTTGATGCAACAGAAGAAACCAACGCATTCTTTGATCGTGGCTTCGATGTTGTCATGAGCGGTATTGATACCACTGAAATGGTTAGCGTTGCACAGAGCCGTACCGAAGAAGGTGAAACAGTCTTCAGTATGCCGTACAACTCACCATCCGGTTGTGGTGTCGGTGAAGATAGCTGCCTCGGTGTTCCTTACTATAACTGGGGTCCTGCTTACCTCGCGATTGCCGAAGATGTGGTTGCAGGGGAATGGGTACAGGATTGGAACTGGGAAGCACCCGACTGGGAAGACATCAACAGCCCTGAAACCAGTATCACAGGCTTTGAAATTGGTCCGGGTCTGCCGGAAGAACATCTCGAAACGTTGGAAGGCTTCATCGCAGAATTGACCGCTTTCGCAAGCGATCCTGAAAATGAAGGTCGTATGTTCCTGTGGGAAGGTCCTCTGAATTTGCAGGATGGCACTGTTCTTGCAGCAGAAGGCGAATGGGTCTCCGAAGAGGACATCTGGTATCTGCCACAATTGCTTGAAGGCATGGTTGGCGCAAGCGAATAATATCGCAATTGATTGAAATTTGTTGTAGGGACACATCGCCGATGTGTCCTTACATTGTGGGCATGACACGTCATGCCCCTACCATTTTGTATCAGTGAAAGCTGTAATCCATGCAAATTGACCTCCAGAACATCAACAAACATTTCGGCAGCGTTCATGCCAACAAAGATATTTCCCTGACGTTTGAAGAGGGCAAGATAATCGGCATCCTCGGAGAAAATGGTGCGGGAAAATCGACTCTGATGAAAATTCTCTCGGGTTATCAACCTGCGACGACAGGCACAATCCTAATTGATGGCAATCCGGTTGATTATTCGGGACCCTTAGCAGCAATCGCGCATGGAATCGGCATGTTGCAGCAAGACCCTCTGGATGTCGGGGCATTTACTGTTTTAGAAAATTTTATTTTTGGACGTGAAGCAAAAACATTTGTTGAACGATTATTTGATGATTTATCCTCCGCAAAAAAACAACTCAACGAGATTACCAATCGTTTTGGTTTTCAGCTTGACCCCGAATTATTAATTTCAGAACTCTCTATCGCGCAACGGCAACAACTGGAAATTGTTCGATTACTTGCTCAAAATGTGCGAACACTGATTCTCGATGAACCGACGACAGGCATATCCACCGACCAGAAAAAATTGCTCTTCGATACATTGCGGAGCATGGCAACAGAAGGCATGACCATTTTGCTGGTCTCGCACAAATTGGAGGAAGTGATTTCTCTCTGTGATGAGGTGGCAGTTTTACGGGCAGGGGAGTTGGTCGGGCAGAAAGAGATGCCAGCCACAAAATCCGAACTGGTGCAAATGATGTTCGGGGAAGATTTGCCTGTTGCCGAACGTGAACGCAAAGACCTGAGCAAAGAACCTGTGTTGCTTGAAATGCGGGATGTGACGGTCAGTGAAGGTCGCCTGACCATGCAGAATATTCATCTCCAGGTAAGGCGCGGCGAAATTATTGGTCTGGCTGGTTTAGATGGCAGTGGTCAGGAATTACTGATGCGTGCTGCTGCCGGATTGCATTCACTGGATGCGGGTAATCTCTTTCTCTATGATGCCAATGTAACAGGTGCGAGTTATCATACCATGATGAAACGCGGAGTCGTTTTCTGTGCGGCGGGACGTATTGAAGAAGGTTTAATCGCCGGGCTGACTCTAACCGAACATGTTGCGCTCACCGAGGGTGCGGGCATGTTTATTGACTGGCAAGGTGCGAAAAAAGAGACTTCGGCTAAAATTGCTGCTTATAATGTGCGTGGACGACCGGATGACAATATTGAGCAACTTTCGGGCGGCAATCAACAACGGGTGCTGATGTCACTCGTGCCGGAATTACCAACCGTTATGATTTTGGAGCAACCGATGCGCGGCTTAGATGTCGATTCTGCGGCGGGTATCTGGGATAAATTGCTGGAACGCTGTGACTCCGGTTCGGCATTGATTTTCAGTTCACCGGATTTAGACGAAATTTTGACGTACAGTGACCGTGTTCTGGTGTGTTATGCTGGCGAGACGACTATGGTTGACGACCCTTCCGCTATGACCAATAATCAACTTGGACACTTAATCGGTGGAGAATTTAAGCGTAAATCATGACTGGCAGAGATTTTGCAATACGATTCATTTTGACACTGATTCCGATAGTGCTGTCGATACTGGCGACATCGGGCTTAATTGTGCTTCTCGGCGGTGAACCTGTCGCGGTTTATTCGACATTGTGGGAAAGTGCTTTTCAAGACCAGAGTGCTTATGCCAAAGTGTTCAATTTCTGGATTCCACTGACACTCGCCGGAGCGGGACTACTCCTCACATTCACTGCCGGACTATGGAATATCGGTGTTGAAGGGCAGATTGTGATGGGGGCGATTTTTGCGTCCTGGGGTGCATTATTCCTCGATTTACCGCCCGTTGTGTTACTGATTGTGAATTTATCGCTGGCGATGCTCGGTGGTGGCTTATGGGGATTGCTGGTTGGTGTTCTTAAAACGCGATTGGGCGTGCATGAAATTTTCGGCGGTGTGGCATTAAATGCGATTGCCAATAACATCGCGATTTATCTGATTGCGGGTCCCTGGGAACCTCCCGAAGGCGGAAGCGCACAATCGACGCCGCCATTTCCCGAAGCGAGCTGGTTATCCGAATATTCAAGTGATTTTCCGGTGTCGATTATCATGCTGGCTGTCACGATTTTCGCTGTAATTCTGGTGTGGTTTTTGCTGAATCAAACACGCTGGGGACTGGAACTCAAAGCAGTCGGGAAAAATGCACGTTCGGCACTGCTTCTCGGTGTGCGGACAGAACGGGTTTCCCTGACTGCGTTAGCTCTCGGCGGGGCAATAGCGGGACTTGCTGGCTCACATCGCGTACTCGGGTTTTATCATTCATTGCGACCGCTTGTTAGTGGCGGCATCGGATTTTTAGCATTATTGATTGTGCTGCTGGTCGGTTTCCGCGTGATTTTGATGCCATTTGCCGGATTCATTCTGGCGGCATTGTTCACAGGCAGTACCCGTCTACAAACATTGCAACGGATTCGACCCGAACTGGTGGGCGATAGTTCGCTGGTTGGTGTTTTGCAGGGATTACTGGTTTTGATGATTTTGTATTTTAACGGCGTCCGCGAACGCTGGTTTAGCAATTCTTCTGAGAGGGCAACAGGCGATGAATGAGGCTTTTCTCAACACACTGAATAGCATTATTGCGACAGCGACCCCGCTTATCATCGCGAGTTTAGGTGAAACGATCACCGAGAGGGCAGGGGTGATTAATCTTTCGCTCAATGGCTCGATTTTGCTGGCGGCAATGCTCGGATTTGCATCGGCACAACTGACTGATTCTTTGTGGATAGGCATCGGTGTGGCAATGCTGGTGGGTGCGATTGTTGCTCTATTAGTGGCGATTGGATCACTCGAATTGCGACAGGATCAGGTTGCTGTCGGATTCGTACTCACTTTGCTGGCTTCCGATTTAGCGAAATTCCTCGGCACAGATTTTCAGAATATACCGGGTCCGGCTGCGCGTGAAATGGCGATTCCATTTTTGTCTGATATTCCGGTGATTGGCACGGTATTTTTTCAGCATGATGGCTTTGTCTATTTTAGCTTTGTATTATTAGCAGTCGTCTGGATTTTCATTTTTCGGTCGCGTCCCGGCTTGAGTTTACGGGCTGTTGGCGAACGTCCCGAAGCGGCATTTTCCAGAGGCGTGAATGTCAAATTACAGCGCTACATCTACACGATTATCGGCGGCGCACTGGTCGGATTAGCAGGGGCAGCGTATTCCCTCGGCATCAAAGCTGGCTGGCAGGCGAGTCCCGCAATGGATGGCGATGGCTGGATTGCCCTGGCGATTGTCATTTTCGGGGGATGGCATCCGGCGCGGGTGGCGTTCGGGGCGTATTTGTTCGCGGCATTGCGTTCGATGGCATCCGTGATTCAGCGTGACCCCAATATCGACATCCCGATTGTGATTCTGAACACCTTGCCCTGGATTTTGATGATTGTCACCCTGGCACTGGTGAGCGGTGGCGTGATTGATCGCTTTTTGCTGATGTTACCTTTACCGCTGCAACGTCGATTGCGCGGGATTCTGCGAAGCAACCCGCCCGAAGGTCTCGGACAGGCTTTCGAGCGCGAGAGTGTGTAATTTTTTCCATAATATGGCGATTCACTTATCCGCGATTGTCAACCGCTCGCTGGAGATAATTGCGTTTTCCAGGTGTCACTTAGACCCGGGTATGTTTCCATCGAAGTGCTACAAAACCGACGGATGAAATTACCAGGAAAAACCAGAAAATGTTTCGCCACCGGGGACTTTTTCCTGTTTCAGGTAGCCTGGTAATCGCAGTCCCTGTCGCACATTCCTCATTTACTTGATTCGATGCCATGATGCACGCGGTATTGTTGATTTCGACCCCTTCTAAAACGGTCGTGAAAATACTGAACTGTATACTTTCACCGGCATTGAGAACTGGATAAGTCACAGTGACTGTTTGTCCGCTGATATTGACTAATCCGTTTGGTGCATTAACTGAATCAACCCGGAGAGCATCTATCAATGTATCGCTGATGACAATATTTTGTCCGGCAACATTTCCTGGATTGAAAACTGTTACCACCCATTCTAATTGTTCTCCTGTGACGCCAACTTCACCAGGAACGAGCAGACCAATTTTGCTGATTGCCGGATCGAAATATCCCACCTCAACTTCGATATTTGAGGCTGTCTCATTATCAGTTGATGAATCATTGGTATCAGGTTCACTCGATGGTGATGGTTGGGGCGTGACTTCCGGCGTGATTTCGGGCGTAATCTCCGGTGTGATTTCAGGAGTAATCTCCGGCGTAATCTCCGGCGTGACTTCCGGCGTGATTTCCGGTGTGATTTCGGGCGTAATCTCCGGTGTGATTTCAGGAGTAACTTCCGGTGTTACTTCGGGCGTGATTTCCGGTGTGACCTCCGGTGTTACTTCAGGCGTGACTTCAGGCGTGATTTCGGGCGTAATCTCCGGTGTGATTTCAGGAGTAACTTCCGGTGTTACTTCGGGCGTGATTTCAGGGGTAGGTGTTGAAGGATTGTCGCATAATGTTAGGTCGAAAGTATATATTTCTTGTGTTGGGATATTACCCGTCCAAACAATGTTTGTACCACTAATTTCCACATCACTATCACTATAATTATTATCTGTGATTTGAAAAACTTCTGTGCCATTCCACATATATAGTTCTGATGAAGACCCGATGCCTTCTTGCCAGACGACATAGTTGCCATCCACTCTAGGGTAATAGTCATTAACATTGTTGTCGCTTAATTGGGTAACGCTTGCTCCATCCCACAAAAATATCTCGTAATCATTTCCATCATGCCCCATCCACACAACATTTGTTCCATCAATATCTGGCGCATTATCCGCAACAGCATTGTTTGTGAGTTGAGTAATATTTGTTCCATCCCAGAAAAATATCTCGTTATCATTACCATCAGAACCAAGCCAAACGACATTTGATCCACTTATCCGCACAAGACTATCAGAAAGACCCGTGTTGTTACTAATATTCGTTGTAGTGATACCATTCCAGAAGTATGCGTCATAGTCCCCATCGTAGCCCTGCCAAATAATATTTGAACCACTAATGTGCGGGTATATATCAACACCTGCCGTATTTGAAACCTGTGTTATTGCTGTGCCATCCCAAAAATAAATGTTCCATCCTGCATTAGACCCTCTCCACACAACATTATTACCACTGACCTGTGGTTGGTTATCAGGTATTGTATTATTAGTAATTTGCGTTGTACTAACACCATCCCATAAATATATTTCTAAATCTGTTCCATCTGAACCAGACCATACTACGTTATTGCCATCAATTTGAGGTTCTTCGCCGGTATTGCTACCAGGCGTTAGTAGAACAGTAGAGTTGCCATCCCAAAAATAGATATTTGTTGCACCAACAGCATCTGTTTGTTGCCAGACAATATTGTTACCACTAATTTGTGGATCTGAATCAACCACAGTGTTATTGGTTATTTGAACAATACCACTACTGTCACAAATAGGTGCAGCAGAGACGGGTAGCAAAGACCATCCCATAATGAAAATCAGGCAAAATAAAGATATTGGCAATGAGCGGCGCAGGAATGTTATCAAGTTTTCTTCCCCCATAACACAGGTGGTTTTTAAGAAGTTATGTTGATTGTGACAGTTTCAGTCACGTATTATAAGTAATAAATCGAAATTGGAAAGCTTTGCTCTTCAGGATGCTTATAGACTACAACTATAGCGTTTTATGAGATATTTGCCCAAAAAATTCCGTACATATGAACGGTCATATGCACGACATCTCAGCTTGGTTTTATGGTAAGCTGAAATCAGCACCTTACTACCTGAATATCACACTGGCACAGGTGACAATCTGCCAGTTTTATGCCAGCGTAAATCGGCAGAACTGACACAAAAAATCGCTAATGTGAGCTAATTTCTGGCAGAATTGACAGTGAAATTGTGCTCTGCCAATTCTCTGCCACAGGAATTTGCGCTTAAAAATGCGTATTTTGAAGGCAAAATAGCGGAAAAACGCATGTCGGAGCAGGTCGAAAGCCTTTGTTACAGCGCGTTCCGGTGGAAATCCTGCATATGCCCCGGAATTGAATAGGAATAAGCTGCTGGCAGAAAAATTACAAACACCTGCCACTCCCCGAAAATCGTTTTTATTGCTTTATTGCACATACGCGCAACAAAAAATTATCTAATCTCCCGCGACGGTTTCCGACTCAAGCCATGCCTGGATTTGTGCCGCATCATAGTCCAGTTCAGAGAGCAATTCGGCTGTGTGTTCACCGACACGGGGCGCTTCCATTCTCAAGGTGAAATCATCCCCTTCGATGAGCATGGGCAATTTCGGCAATTTTGTCTTGCGACCATCGTTTAAGGTTACATCCAGCAGACTGCCGCCTTCGTTCAATTGCGGGTCATCGAATAAATCTTCCGGGCGGGCAATCGGCGCAAATGGAATCCGGGCTTCATCGGCTTTCGCAATGATCTCGGCTTTGTTCATTGTCTTGAAGAAGGCTTCTAATTCGGGGAGTAGCCAGTCACGGGCATCAATCCGCAGATTATTGTGTGCTAAATCGTCGCGTGCTAGTAAATCTTCGCGACCAAAGACTTTACAGAAGGTTTCCCAGTGTTTATCGCTGGTGATACCGATGAATACCTGTTTATCATCAGCGGTTTCGAAAGTCCGGTAAATCGCCCAGGCACTGACTCTCGCTGGCATCGGTGGAATTTGCACATCTTCAATGGCGCTGTATGCCATGTGCTGCCCCATGATGAAGGCGGCTGTCTCGAACAAACCATTTTTGACGAGTTTGCCGCGTCCGGTGGTCTGGCGTTCCATGATGGCTATCAAAATCGCCATCGCGCCGTATGTGCCACCCATAATATCGACAACAGACGCTCCTGCACGCAATGGTTGCCCCGGAGGTCCCGTCATGTAGGCTAAGCCGGACATCATCTGCACCACTTCATCAAGGGCAGGGCGTTTCTCATAGGGACCCGTCATGAATCCCTTGAGTGAGCAGTAAATCAGTTGCGGAAATTGCTCTTTGAGGTCGTCATATCCCAATCCGAGGCGTTCCATTGTGCCGGGTCCAAAATTCTCGATGACGACATCGGCTGTCCCGAGCAGTTTATGCACAATCGCCAGACCATCCTCATCTTTGAGATTCAATGCGATGCTCTTTTTATTGCGATTGAAATAGGTGAAATAGCCTGTCCCGAAGCCTTTCAATCGGCGTGTGTGGTCGCCTTCCGGGGCACGTTCGATGCGAATCACCTCCGCGCCTAAATCTGCTAAAACCAGTCCGGCAGAGGGTCCCATCACAGCGTGTGTGAATTCAAGGACGCGGATATTTTCGAGCGGGAGTTGAGTGTTCAAAATAGCAATTCCTGTTGTGTGTGTTTGAGAGGTTTGGCGCACCAAACCCCTACAGTTAAACTTGATATGTGCCGTGTTTTTTCAGGTAATTGACCAGACCGCCTTCTTCGAGGATGTCAATCATGACCTGTGGCATTTTTGTTGCTTTGAATACATCGCCTGTTGCGAGATTGGTGACTGTTCCGGCTTCCAAATCGACTGCGACTTCCTGCCCGGATTCGATGTTATGGTCAGCGACTTCGACAACAGGCATTCCGATGTTGATGGCATTGCGGTAAAAAATTCGTGCAAATGAGCGGGCGACTATCACATCAATCCCTGCTGCTTTGATGGCAACGGGTGCTTGCTCTCTGGATGAGCCTGTGCCGAAATTTTCTCCTGCGACCAGAATATCGCCTGATTGCACTTTGCTACGAAATTCGGGATCAAGGTCTTCCAGAACATGCGCGACTAGCTGGCTTGTATCGAGTGTTTTGGTGTATTTTCCGGGGATAATCCGGTCGGTATCAATGTTATCGCCGTAAACGTGAGCTTTTCCCTGTGGCATTAGCGCATCTCCCATGTGTCTGAATCGAGTACGTCGGCTGGATTGGTGATTTCACCTGTGAGGGCAGATGCCGCAACAACAGCAGGTGAACCGAGGTAGATTGAAGCATTGGGATTGCCCATGCGTCCTTTGAAATTGCGATTGGTGCTGCTGATAATGACATCGCCATCAGCCGGAACGCCGCCGAGCGTGCCTACACAGGGTCCACATCCCGCATTGAAAATCGTTGCTCCTGCTGCTGAGAGGGTTGCGATTGTGCCATCAGCTAACGCATCGTTATAGATTTTGCGTGAGGCAGGGTAGACCATCAGACGGACATCGCTATGGACTTTTTTGCCTTCAAGCACTTTCGCCGCCAGGTGTAAATCTTCCAGACGTGCATTGGTGCATGAGCCGATAAATGCCTGTTGCACTTTTGTCCCGAGCGCGACATCAATGTCTTCGACATTAGACGGAAGATTCGGCAGGGCAATCTGTGGTTTCAGTTGAGAAACATCAATTGTGTGCGTGATTGCATATTCGGCATCCGCATCGGGGAGGGTTGCTTCCCAATCGTACCAGAGTTCCAATCCATCTGGGTCAACGAGACCTGTTTTTGCGCCCATTTCTGCTGCCATGTTTGCCAGAACCATGCGACTGGCTAAGGTGAAATCTTTGATAGCCTCGCCTGTATATTCGATTGCCATGTAGGTTGCGCCAGCAATACCAACTTTACCGACCAGGTGCAAAATTAAATCTTTTGCCGTGATGCCTTTCGGGAGTTGACCGACGAGTTCCAGACGGATGGTTTCCGGGACTTTGAACCAGGTTTTCCCTGTGAGCATAACGGCTGCTAAATCGGTTGCACCAACTCCGGCGGCAAAGGCATTCAATGCGCCGTAAGTGGTGGTGTGGCTATCCGCGCCCAGGAAAATATGACCCGGTTTGACATGTTCATTTTCGACCATCAACTGGTGGCAGATGCCTTCGCCTACATCATAGAAATGATTGCCCATTTCTTTAGTAAAATCACGTAGCATCTGATGCAAATTGCTGATGCGTTCGTTCGGGGCAGGGGTTGCATGATCGAGAATCAAGGAAACACCATTGGCATCCCATAATTTTTCGCCGCCCATCTCACGGAATGATCGGACTGCAAACGGTCCGGTTGCATCGGTAGCCATCACGCCATCAATATCGACAATGGCGAGTTCTCCGGCGTAGACATTCTGTCCGGCATGACTTGAAATCAGCTTTTCGGCTGTGGTTTGACCCATTTTTACTATCCTTCGATTAATTAAACGTTCTGATTTTATGCCCTGACATTATTCTGTCATTGGACACAAAGACCGGGTTCAGAACGACAATTTGCACAAGCTATCCGACCAAACGATACATTTTTCCGGGTAATTGTTGACCGATAAGCGTTTGTAGATGCTTTGAAACTTGAGCGACTTTTTCTATATCGACACCTGTTTCGTAGCCCATTGCGTGCAGCATGTTGACTGTATCTTCAGTGGCGATGTTGCCGAGGGCTTCAGGAATGAAATTGCAGCCACCCATGCCACCAAATGCTGTATCAAAACGGGTGCATCCGGCTTCGATTGCAGCAACAACGTTAGCCAGTCCCATGCCGCGTGTATCATGCAAATGCAAAACAACGGGAATTTCGCCAATAACGGGTTTAATTGCTGATAGCATTTCTTTAATCTGTGCGGGATTTGCCATGCCAGTGGAGTCGGCTAAAGAAAGGGATTCGATACCCCATTCGACATAGTGTTTTACTATATCGAGGACAATTTCCTGTGTGACATCGGGTTCATAATATCCAAATACACATTGAATCCCGGCGCGGACGTTTAAGTTTAATTCATCGGCTTTTGATAACATGTCTTTGAAGCTGGAGAGGGCATCTTCCAGGCTGATATTGGCATTTTTGCGGCTGTGTCTATCGCTTGCGGAAATCGACATATCGACATGAGTCAAACCTGCATCATGTGCGCGGTCAAGACCTTTCATGTTGAGGACAAGTCCGCTATAAGTGACACCTTCTTTTTTCTTGATGCCGCGACAAACATCTTCTGCATCTGCCATTTGCGGGACATATTTGGGATGTACGAATGATGTCACCTGAATCGAGTTGATTCCAGCATCGACCAGATTATGAATCATACGGATTTTGTCATCGGTGCTGATAGGGGTGGATTCACGTTGTAGACCGTCACGGGGTCCAACTTCAATGATTTCGATGAATTTTGACAACAGACAAACTCCCAAATCGATCACAAATGTATCTTAATTGTTATGACTATAACACAAATAAGATACAAATTCAATTTTGGAAATGAGAAAAGTGATTCACTACCGGGTTGCTTATGAATGAATATATCGCAGCAAAGATGGATAGATTAACGTGCCGAGTTCTGCATTGTGAGTGCGGACTGGAAACATTGCACAGAACGATGGTTGAGCAAAATCAGGATTCAGTCGAAATCTGATTCAACGTCATGCAGTTCAATATCGCGATATACTTCTGACATCGGTAACGTGCAGCCAATTACATCCAGTGGAAGCACATCCTCAAGCGAGTTGAACTCCTGAAAAATCCAGACTTTTTCCTGTCTGACATATAATTCAGCATGAGGTCTATCCTGATCGATAATCAGATAAATTTGTAATGATGGCAAGCTGCGATAGAATTCAGCCTTCTTAATTTTGTCATATGATTTGCTGCTATCCGATGTGACCTCTGCAACCAGAGTTGGATTGGTGAGCATGGTGTTCGACTCATTTGAAAATTCTGCTTTCCCGCAGACAATGCTAAAATCGGGATAAACATATTTTCTCTCCGAGATTTTCACTTTCATATCACTGTTGAATCTACGACAGCCTGCTCTTCCACGCAGTTGAACACTAAGTTCGGTTGTACAATTTACTGCAATTTCACTATGATTATCTGTTCCACCTGACATTGCGAAGATTTCGCCATCAATGTATTCGTGCTTGATGCCTGTTTCTTGCTCATAGGCGAGATATTCCTCGACTGTCCAATATTTTTCTGTTCTTTCGGTTGCCATGTATCTGTCCTTCGCTAACTATTTTCATTATAACATTCAAATTTGCTTGACATCTCAGTGAATTCTTATATGCTATTATGAGCAGTGATTGGAGAATGCGTTTGAAATTTGCAACACATTTCCAGAAACATAAACAACATAAAGCGGATAATTTTCCGTTCAAATTTGTATTTTCAAGAGAGCCATTCGTGGCTCTTTTTTTATGTCAGGGGGACATGAGATGACAATTCGCACAATAGCAATTGATGGACCCGCCGGATGTGGCAAGAGTACACTCGGGAAGAAATTAGCGGAACGATTGGACTTTTTCTTCTTGGATACGGGCTTACTCTATCGAGCGATTGCCCGTCATGCGATGAATACAGGCGTCAAGTTTAATGACGAAGACCATATCATTGGGTATGCGGCACATATCCATGTTGAAATCAAGCAGATTCGTCCGAAATTCAAATTTGAACTCAATGCCGCGACTGTCACTGACCTGTATAACAAGCAGATTGATATGGTTGTTCCGACAATTGCAGCATATCCTGAAATTCGTGAAAAAGTGCGGGAGATACAGCGTCGTATAGCAGGGGAAGGGAAGATTATTCTGGCAGGGCGGGACATCGGCACGGTTGTTTTGCCGGATGCTGATCTCAAAATCTACCTGGATGTTAGTCTGGATATACGGGCAGAGCGTCGTTTTCATGCACAGATTAAAGATAATCGCACACTGGAAGAAGTCAAAGAAGATTTGCTATTGCGTGACCTCAAAGACACAACCCGTGATGTTTCCCCGATGAAAATGGCAGACGATGCGATTGTAATCTGTACGGATGAGATGCAACCCGATGAAGTTGTTGAAGCCGTGCTAAAACATATCCCGCCGGACTCCGAATAAGAGGGGGCAGGGGCGTTCGCTCTTACATACTCATTATTATTTCGTACAAAATTAACGGTATTTATTCTCTATTCTGCACAAATTTATGAATCTGTGAATCGGATGCTTGACATTTTCTATTATAAGTGTTAACTTTTGGCACATATAAGTAAAAATTATGGTAAAACAGATATGAACCACCTGTTACAGAATTATCCGCACCAGATGAATACAATGTGTTGTATGTGCGATGCTTTCATCAAGCATGGCTGAGTTTGTGTGCGCTTTTTTAAAGTGACTTTAGCGAAACTCCGACATGCGCCGGAGTTTTTTTGATTATCAGGGCAGATCATCAGTATGGAGAAGAGGCAAATCGTGGCAGACAAACATCGCATTTCCGCAGACGAATTAACACAGTTGCAGTTCGAACTAGACAATGCCTATCCACAGGAAATTTTGAAATGGGCGCATGATTATTACGGCGATAAACTCGTTGTTGTGACCAGTTTCCAGATTACCGGTATTGTGACATTGCATATGCTGCGTGAAATTACTGATAATGTGCAGGTCATGACCCTCGATACAGGTTTACTCTTCCCTGAAACCTATCAACTGATTGACGATGTTGAAGCTGCACTCGATATTTCTGTCCAACGTATCAAGCCCGAATTGAGCCTTCCACAACAGGCGCGTGAACATGGAAGCTTGCTCTGGGAAACGAACTCTGATAAATGCTGCCATATCCGCAAAACTGTTCCTCTGCGCGAATCTCTGAAAAATTACGATGCCTGGGTAACAGGTTTACGCCGCGACCAATCGATTACACGCCGGAATATCCCTGTAGTGGATTGGGATGATCGATATGACATGCTCAAATTGATGCCTTTCGCCACATGGACAGAAGACATGATGTGGACTTATATCAACGCTTATGAATTGCCATACAATCCGCTTCATGACAGAGGCTATCCGAGTATCGGTTGCTACACCTGCACGATGGCGGGAAATGGTCGTGAAGGACGCTGGTCAAATTCTGGCAAAACCGAATGTGGCATTCATGTGCCTCTGGTCAGTGAGGAAAAGGTCAGTTAATGGTTCTGACTGCTCTCAATCTGCAAAACAAAAGAATACTGATTGTTGGTGGTGGGGCAGTCGCAACACGCAAGCTATCGAAATTCCTGAATCAGGGTGCTGATGTTCTGGTGATTAGTCTGGCTGTATCTGATGAAATTACTAATTTACAGTCGGAAGGTCAGGTGAATTGGAAACAGGAAGCCTATCAGAGCGAGTTATTGGTCGATTTTCAGCCGCAGATTGTGATTGCTGCGACAGATGACGCTGTTCTGAATGAGACTGTTACAACAGATGCACACAAAATCGGTGCATGGGTTAATAATGCCAGCGATAGTGAAACATCGGATTTTCATATGCTGGCAGACATCGACAAAGCGCCAATCCGTGTTGGACTCAGTACAGGCAGTACAGCGCCGTCACTCATTAAAGAGTTGAAAGACCGGATTATTGAGGCTATCGGGGAAGATATTCCTACCTTAGCGACATGGTTAGCAGATATTCGCCCGATGGTCAAAGACAACATTGCAAACCAGAAAGAACGTGGTCAGTTCTTCCATAAAATTGTGGCATCCAATATTTTAGACTTGCTAGAAGCAGGTGAAATTGAAGCTGCTAGAGAACACTTTGACAAATTTTTAGAGGAACTGGCATGAGCATCGCATTGATACTCGCGGGACATGGTTCACACATCAGCCCGAATACTGCCGGAGTGGTATGGGGTTATGTGGATGCGCTACGCAAAAAAGGTATTGCGGATGAAATCACGGCAGCATTCTGGAAAGAGCAACCTCATTTTACCGATGTTTTGCGTTCTATAAAATCTGACACTGTCGTGATTGTGCCTGTTTTTACGGCATCAGGCTATTTTTCGAGGGACGTGATTCCCGCAGAAATGGGTTTGACAGGCGATGTCACAGAGTTGAATGGCAAGACTATTTCTTATACGAAAACCATCGGTGAACATCCTGCGATACCGGATATTGTCAAAAAACGTGTGATTGATGCGCTGGAAAATGCCAATCTCAGTAAAGACAACACATCGGTAGCGATTATCGGGCATGGCACTAAACGCAGCGAAACCACCCGCAAGACAACACAACATCAGGTGAAATTGATTGCAGAAGCCGACATCGTTACTTCTGTGATAGATGCTTATCTCGATGATGAGCCGGATATTCCGTCTATTTATGAACGGACAAGTACAGAAAATATCATCGTTGTGCCGTTTTTTCTCGCGCAGGGGTCGCATACGACGCAGGATGTCCCGGATGCACTTGGCATCGAATATGGTGACTATCCCGCAGATGCAAACGGGCGCAATGTTTACTATACGCCACCGATTGGCACGGATGATGTCATTGTCGATTTGATTTTGCAATTAGCACACGAAACAGGCATCTCGCTCAAAGAGAATGCAGTTAAACCTGTGCAACATGTACCTCAAAAAGGCGTAAATGCTGTCATAGAATATTTGAATGAGGGCAAACCCCTATATTTTGGTGAGTTAGTTGTCAGTGAATCAGATGTGAAACCCCTCAATAGTATGTCTGAACGACGTATCAACACGCTTGCAGAATTGCGCTGTCATACACGGGAAAATCCTTTTCGTCCTTTAGCATCATCGGATGATTTGCCATGCGACTGGTATTTTCCGGTTCAAGCTGTGGAGCAAATTCCGGCAATTATTGAAACTGTGTATCCCGGCGCATTAGCCGATTGGTCAGCCCATCAAGAGGGGACGTTTGAACCTCAATCATTAGAGGTGGTGCTTGCCCGGCAACAGGGCATGTTTAGCAATTTAGCTGTTGATGAAGCGACGATTCAACACCATGTAAGCAGTGTCTGTGGACGATGTAGCAAGCATCCATCCTGGCACGAACGCACGCCGGACGGGGTGATTCCCTGTCCATCACCCTGCAATTTCTGGTTATCCGCACTGAAGGAGGGCATTGAGCATGAAGGGTAACGTTTATCTGGTTGGAGCAGGTCCCGGTGACCCCGACCTCATCACACGAAAAGGGCTGAAGCTGATTCAAGAGGCAGATGTCATTATCTATGATCGTTTGATACCGCATGAGTTATTGGGCGAGGCAAAAGCTGGCGCAGAATTAATCAATGCTGGCAAAGCACCGACAAAGCATCGTTTGAGCCAGGATGAGATCAACGCGACGATTATCAAGAAGGCGAAACAGGGCAAAATGGTTGTTCGTCTCAAAGGTGGCGACCCGCTTGTTTTCGGACGTGGTAGCGAAGAAGCGCTGGAATGCTATCAGAATGATATTTCTTTTGAGATTGTGCCGGGAATTTCCAGTTCATATGCTGTTCCGGCATACGCGGGTATCCCATTAACGCACCGTGAAATTAGTCGTTCATTCACTGTCATCACAGGTCATACCGCCGATGATATTGATTATGAAGGACTGGTCAGAGTCGGGGGAACACTCGTCATTTTAATGGGTGTGAAAACATTGCCCGTACTGGTCAAACGTTTGATTGAAGCCGGACTCAATCCCGAAACGCCTGCTGCGTCTATCGAATGGGGAACAATCAAGGGGCAACGGGTTGTTGAGAGCAATATTGCAGACTTACCCGAACGTGCCGCAGAAGCCGATTTGCAACCGCCTTCGATTACCGTCATCGGTGAGGTGGTGAAATTGCGTGCAGAAGGGGTGCAATGGTTTGACCTCTTGCCGGAATATTTACAGGAACGGGCTGTCTGAGCATGAGCAATCGCGACAAAAAATCAGAAGCATTCCGGGAGATTTTGCGAATTGTCGGGCGTGGGCGTAAGTTACAACGCGACCTGACGACAGAAGAAGCGCGTGAAGCGATGCGTTTGATGCTCGGCAATCAGGTGAGTGACGCGCAAATCGGAGGCTTTCTGGTCACGATGCGTGTTAAGGAAGAGACGGCTGAGGAAATCACCGGATTTGTTCAGGGCGTGCGTGATGTGATGGCGGAATTTCCGAAACCGGATGTTGAAGGCTTAGTCGATATTGCGCTTCCTTATAATGGAAAGACCCGCAATTTGCAGACGGGCGTTGCGGCAACACTGGTTTTAGCGGCGGCAGGTGTGCCTGTTTTGTTGCATGGGGCGGATAATGTTCCCACTAAAAATGGTATTGCTGTGTTGAATTTACTGCGGACACTCGGTTATCCGGCAGATATGCCACCGGAACAGGTCAAGCAATCTATCGAAGAGAGCAATTTCGGTGTGCTGAACCTCGAACATATTTTGCCACAATGGACGGCAATTACCCCGATACGCCATCATTTCGGTGTACGGACATTAATGAACACGGTGGAGAAACTCATTAATCCCGCCGATGCCCCGTACCATATTTGTGGCTTTTATCACAGCAGTTACCTGGTTCGTATGGCGGATTGTCTCCCGGCAGCGAATAGCTGGATTACACAGGGTGATGAAGGCAGTATCGACATGCGTCCCGGCAAGAAAACCCGTGTTTATAAAGCGGTTGACGGGGAAATGATCGAACACATGATTAACGGCGTAGATTATGGCTATCCCGATGAGCTTGATTTATCTGCTCCGGTTGACCCGAATCATCATGCAGAAGCGCTCCGGGCGGCACTCAATGGCGAAGCGGGCGCGGCATTCGACCAGATTGCATTGACTACCGGGACATTGCTCTGGATGCTTGATCGTGCGCCGGATATTGCTGCCGGAATCGAAATTGCGAAAGAAAAACTTATCACGAAAAAAGCGTTGGCAGTGTTACAAGCTGCCAATCAAATTGCACTGTAGGCAACACACAATATATCTGGACAAGTAAGGGCGCAATATATCGCGTCCCGACAAAAGAATGGTTGAGGACATAAAAATGACTAGCTGGAAAGAAAAATTACAGGGCATCATGCCGGACGACCTCGCCCGTGAGATTGATGTCTTTGAAGGACAGATGGAACTTCGCAAGCAAGGGAAACTGGCTGAAAATGTATTCGCTGAAACCCGTTTGCGTCGCGGGGCATATGGACAGCGCTATGACAATGGTCAACGTCATGATGGGGTTGAAACCCGTGAATTGAATTTCCCGAATGATGACCTCTATAAAGGACCCGATACCTATTGGGATGCGCCGGGTATGATGCGTATCAAGTTGCCGTTCGGTGGTTTGACTGTCGCACAGATGAATGTGCTGGCTGATTTAGCCGATGAATATAGTGATAATATTCTGCACATCACCACCCGCCAGGACATTCAGTTGCACTATATTCAAATTGACGATACCCCTGACCTGATGCGTCGTCTGGCAGCCGTTGGCATCACCACCCGTGAAGCCTGTGGTAACTCGGTTCGGAATATCACTGCCTGTGAACGTTCGGGCGTTTGCCATGATGAACTATTTGACGTAACACCCTATTCTGATGCAATGGCACAATTTTTGCTCGGGCATGATGACGTTCAGGACTTCGGGCGTAAAATGAAAATCGCGTTCTCCGGCTGTGAGCAACATGCCTGTGGTCTGGTGAAGATGCACGATATTGGCTTCCTTGCGCGTACTGTCGAAAAAGATGGCGAGACAATCAAGGGCTTCATGGTCTTTGTCGGTGGTGGACTCGGGACAGTGCCACATCAGGCAAAAATTCTGGCAGACTTCGTTGCTGAGGACAAAATTTTGCCTTTATCACAGGCGATTTCCCGCGTGTTTGCGCGTCTCGGCGAAAAACAAAATCGTAACCGTGCGCGTCTGAAATTCCTTGTGGCGAAGCTCGGCATCGAAGAATTCCGTCGTCTGGTTCAAGAAGAACTGGAAATACTGCCGGAAGATGAGCAGCACACGGCATATATCGAAGAAAAATTACCACAATACGCTGAAACTCCTGCACGACAGGGTTTGACATTGAATGGTGCGCCATTGCCAGATGATTTCTACGACTGGTATCGCACCAATGTTTACAAGCAAAAACAGGCTGGCTATAGCCTTGTCACTATAAAATTGCCTCTCGGCGATTTGACAAGCTGGCAAATGCGTCAACTGGCGGATGTTGCCGAAGAATACATCGGCGATAATGTGCGCGTGACAGTTGAGCAAAATATCGTGCTGCGCTGGGTATCCGACAAAGATTTGCCGGAAGTATACAGAGCACTGAACGCAATCGGACTCGGTAGTGCCGGAGCAGATACGATTGTTGACATTACATCCTGCCCCGGAACAGATACCTGTAAACTCGGTATCGCATCCTCACGCGGTCTGGCAGGGGAACTGGGTAAACGTCTGGAAGCCAAACGCGCAGAATTGCCGCAAGCAGTCGAAGACCTGAAAATCAAGATTAGCGGGTGCTTTAACTCATGTGGTCAACATCATGTGGCAGACATCGGTTTCTTCGGGAATAGTCGCCGCAGTGGAAATCACAAAGTGCCGCATTTCCAGGTTGTTCTCGGTGGTGAATGGCATAACAACGCCGGAAGTTATGGTCTGGCGATGGGTGCTGTTCCTGCAAAACTTGTTCCCGATGTGCTGGAAGTCATCACCAATACTTACGTTGCCGAACGAGATGAAGAAGAAAATTTCCAGGCATGGGTCGAACGCAAGGGTAAACGTGAGATGAAAGACCTCATCAAGCCTTATATGGAATTGCCGACCATCGAAGAAAAACCGCAATTCTTCTCTGATTGGGGCGATAGCCGGATTTACAGTATCGCGGATATTGGTATCGGTGAATGTGCGGGCGAAGTGGTTTCACTGTTCTCGATGGAAATTTCACGCGCTGAATCAGAACATTTTGATGCACTGATTGCGCTTGATGAAGGCGATTATGAATTAGCCGATAAACGCGCCTACAATGCGATGATTCTTGCCGCACGCGCTCTTGTTCGCACTGCATTTTTGGATGTCGGTGATGACCCTGATGTGATTGTCAATGAGTTCAAGACCCGTTTCTACGATACGCAACTCTTCTTTGACCGTTTCGCAAAAGGTAAATTTGCGGGTTACTTGCTCAACCGTCATGAAAATCCCTTTGAAAATGTCAATGAAGACAACGCGCATCAGACGATTGAAGAAGCGCAATTGTTTATCGAAGCAACACATGCCGCCGAAGGTCGAATTAACGGCGTGATTGTCAGTTAGGAGAAACGCTCATGAAAGCACCAAAACGCTTTTTTGTAAAATTGTTCGCGAGTAATCCAGAGGTTGTTGACGCAGAAGAATTTGTGCCTGTGTTCCAGCGCTGGATTCAAGAAAATTTCGCGCCGGATGAACTTATCATCGACGTAGCGGATTACAAACATGTGCCGCAGGGACCCGGTATCATCCTCATCGGGCATGATGGCGATTATGCGTATGATTTTGTGCATGGCAAGGTTGGCTTGCAATACACATTCAAGCAAGTAAAAGTCGAATCACTGGAAGAAGCTGTCTCAATTGCACTCAAACGGGTGGTTACAGCGATTGAAAAAGCAGAAGCTGAGGACGCACTTAATGGCATCACATTCGATAAGACAAAAGTGCAAATTACGTTCCTTGATCGTTTGAATTATCCGAATGATGAGGAGACAGCGAAGGCAACAGGGGAGGCGTTGACCCCTCTAGCAAAATCGACACTGGGGGGCGGGGTTACTGTGGATTTAACACAATCAGACCCGCGTGAACCTCTGACTATCGTCTTTGAAGGCGAACCTATTAGCTTGAATACCCTCGCAACAGCATAAACTATTCATGGGAGAGGTGGTACATGCCTCTCCCATTTGCTTTTATGTTAATTGCTAATCGTCTGAGCGCATCGGAAACCAAAACGGCTATTACGACCTGTCGGTCCCCCGAAACTTCGAAGTTGATTAATTACATTGTACGGTGATATTTCTTCAAATGATCCACCACGTACACTACGAACTTCAAAGCGGTCTGTACGATTCTCACGACCGTCTGTTTCCACATAGGGGTAATCCCATCTTATGGAGCTAGTCCATTCTGCTACATTGCCGACCATATCAAGAGCGCCCACCCATGAGGCATTTTCAGGAATACTACCAACCGGTGCTGTTCCCTGTGCTTGTGTTCGATTGCTTATGACCAGTTCAGGCTGAAATTCATTTCCCCAGGGATAGAGAAGTGCATCGGGACCTGCTGCTGCGAGTTCCCATTCGGCTTCTGTTGGCAAACGCATCCCGCGTAGTTCGCAGAACTCATAAGCTTCAAACCATGAAATGTTTTCGACAGGTAAGCTACCATCGACGTAGGTGTCGAACTCTTCGCGTTCAACTTCATAGCTGTAAAAATATTCTTGGCTGACTTCGGTTTTATCAATCCAGAATGCGTAGTCAATGCAGACCTCATGTTGTAGGAACAAACCACGTAGCGCCGCAGCCGTATCTGCATCAATATCGTCCAGTGTAACGTTACTTTGTTCCGTAAGCACTGCATTAATCGTGTCTTCGCTGAGACCCATCTGGAAGCAGGCAGGAGGAACCTGTACCATTTCGAAAGCGTCAAATGTTTCCAAAATCGGCGTCCAATCGGCATTAGATTGAGCATATTCAAGTTCCGCCGGAGACTCTGAGCGTTCTCCCAGACTACTTTCTACACTAAGAATGTAAGTTCCCGCTTCTGCGTTTTGATAACTTGCAACCTCGATGACATAATCTCCTGTTTCAGGTATAGTAACAATCAAACGGGAATTACCATTCGGTAGATCATCGGTTTCATCGTTTGAGTCAACTACATATCCATCCTGTAGTAAATAGACGACGGTATCAAAATCTGCTGTTGTGGTGATTGTTAGCTCTTCCCCTGATCGACCTGCATAGCGGTACTGGCGAGACATTCCTTCTTCCAGAACATCTTCATATTCACCGGGATTAATGCGGTTAGTATCCGGTGTTGTAAGTATTAGATAATAATCCGAACCGGGGATAAAACTATTCGTGTTATATCCTGTTACATATACCACGATGGTGTAGAAGCCATCGTCAGGTAGTATATAGTCAGCGATTTCATATTCATCCCCGCTGTACCCGGATGTCAGAAATGTATTGTTGCCGATGATTTCCTCACCTGTTGCATTGTTAACCAGGAACATACCACCAATTACTTCTTCTCTACCGGCAAGTGAAATCAGAGCTTCATGATAAAAGGTAATGGTTACGCTATCGCCTGTGTTACCTTCAAAGACAAAATATTCTGACGTTAGAAACTCTTCATCAGCAGGCGTTGCTAAACGATCATATACACGATCACCATATGTTATTTCCCGCGCATCCTGTGCGAATACAGTTATATAAAAAATCAGAATCATACTGGCAGATAAGAAACGTAGTATATACTTCAATTCTTTGCTCCATGTTCGGGCTATATACGATAGTCAGGATTATACAGTGAATTTGTTGTAAGCATTTATAAATGTTACGGGTATTTGTTATAGTATTCATACAATTAATTCAATAAGCCTACAGCAAAGTGTTGTCTCTATATTATTGCGGTGAAAACTCTATGGATTTCCCGGGATGTTCCGAAAACTTTCTGGTTTCCGGGGGCAATACGACCACGCGCGGTTGAATAAGCTCATCATGAAGTGGAGCGGCGATTCTACCTCTCCACTTTCTTAAATTCCGGTCACTCCTTTTTTCTTGAATTACTCCTAAAATCAGGTGTTAGCCTGCTGTTTCAGCCATTTTAGAATCGCCTGATTTGTTTCTTCAGGTTTTTCTTGCTGAATCCAATGACCACAGTCCAGACTGACCACGTCTACGCGGGGCACAAGCGCTTTCAGGTTTGCAGACTTCGGAATTGCATCCCGGTCGCCATAGATCATGAGTGCAGGGTGATGGATGATAGGATTTACGTCCGCTAATAAGTGCCAGTTGCGGTCAAGATTCCTGTACCAGTTGATACTGCCTGTAAACCCTGATGATTCGAAGGCGGAGACGAAAACAGACAGTTCGCTGTCACTCATTAAGGGTTCGCCCGATGGTTTTTCTGTTCTTGCGAGGTTGATCAATGACATGCCTGGTCCGGGTTCTTTCAGGGGCTCATTCTTGCGGTATAGGTTGCGAAGAAACTGGTATGTATTTTCTTCGAATATTGCGTCCGCGACACCCGGTTGTCGATTGAAGTGGACAAAATAGTGCTCGTCGCCAAAAAATTCTTCCATGAGCTCAATCCAGGGTCTTTCTCCACGCTCCTGATAAGGTAGAGCAAGAGCTATCACGCCATTTACACGGTCTGGATGCAATAAGGTCAGCCGCCACACGACATTTGCTCCCCAATCATGACCGATAAAGGTGGCGTCTTCATATCCATAATGATCCAGAAGTGCGATGAGATCGCCTGTCAGGTGCTCGATGTCATAGTCTGTTACTTCGGTCGGGCGGGATGAGTTGCCGTAACCCCGCTGGTTCGGCACAATGACATGGTAGCCCGCTTCGACAAGTACAGGCATCTGATAACGCCAGGAAAAGGCGTGTTCTGGAAAGCCATGACAGAGTACGATTGGTTTGCCTGCATTTTGTTGACCTGCTTCAAAAACTTCGAGTTCCACACCGTTGACTGATATAAGAGTAGGTGCGGGAAAATCAGTTGGATTAAACATTGTGTCTCCTTTGTGCTGTCATTTTGTGAGGAAGCTTATCCGCTACCTCATAATCTGATTATCTGGCATAATTAGGACAGCTTTCGCCCTGAATGAAAAAGGTCTGAGATGTATTCACCAACTACCCGTCTATTGGCTGTTCTGGCACTTCTGCAAACGCATCGGGAAATGTCCGGGGCAGAGATTGCACGACGTTTGGAAGTGGATGTTCGCACAGTACGCCGCTATATCATGTCTCTACAGGATATGGGCGTTCCGGTAGAAGGGGAACGGGGCGCACATGGATTCTATTACCTGGGACGCGGGTCTAAAATGCCCCCGATGATGTTCACCAATGAGGAAGCTGTCGCGCTGGTATTGGGCTTGCGCGTTATCAACGAATTTCAGTTTCCGGTGAATATAGCGGCTATAGAAGGGGCTATTGCTAAAACTGAACGGGTTCTGCCGGAATCGCTGCTGGAACAGGTACGCGCATTACAGTCCTCCATCACATTCAACGTGAGCAATTATGGTGAACCGCCACCACCATTGCATGATGATAATACGCTGATTGTCCTCAGTACAGCGGCACAGGAGCGACATAGTGTGGAATTCGTTTATCGCTCGTGGCGGGATGAACTGACCGAACGCCGCTTTGATCCGTATGGTGTTGTCTATAACGAAGGTTACTGGTATACAGCCGGATACTGTCACCTGCGACAGGATTTACGGACATTTCGACTGGATCGAATACAATCCATTTTGAGACAGGCTGAAACCTTTGATGATCCGGGTTCAGTTGATTTGCTAAGCTATGTGCTGGCTGCTATTGCCAGTGTCCCGGGTCGCTATCAGGTTGAAGTCTTGCTCAGGACAACAATGGACACCGCTCAAGCACACATTCCAGCTTATATCGGGACTCTGGAGACATGTACGGAGGGCATTATCATGCGACGTGCAGCAAATAATCTCGAATGGTTGGCGATGATACTACTTTCCTTCGACTTCCCGGTTGAGGTCAGGCAACCTGATGAGCTACGCTCAATCTTTAGACGGATAGCAGACAGGGCAAATCGTATCGCGAGGGCGCAATCTGGCTGATTACAGGCACTTTCAATCAGTTCGCATTCTGTCCCCTTAATATATGATGTGAAACCATTATTCTTGTGTGATGTCCTGTCATTCCGTTTTGAGATGATTTTTGATTACATGTATGTAGGCATCGGCAGCCGGGCAGATGCCAGACTATTTTCTTCAATTCCGCTCACTCATTCTCCCTATCAATGAACAGTCATATCAACGTTGATATCAACGGTCATATGCACCACAACGCCTGCCCGGATTATGCTATCCTGAGACCGGGCACTTTACCAATTTCATAAGCCAAAAACATGTCTTTGCAAGATTATCGCAACAAGCGTTTCTAACTGAAAGTCAACGAAAAACGCCATTTTTGGAGAATTATTTCCCTGTTATCTCCTGATAAACAGGCAAATTTTCCGAACCCTGCACAAACCTGATTTCTGCCGCTACTGATTTGTTTCTCATGTTTTTGCATTAATATGTACGTATTCTATTATGCAAGAGGAGGAATTCATGTCCGAAACTTTTTCCAATGCCCTCGAAATTATGCAGGATGCCTTAGAGCAATTCATTGCGTCTGCTCCTGCGATTTTCATTGCGCTAATCATTTTTTATGCGATTTATCGCCTATCGAAACCTGCGTCCAATGTAGTACAGGAAGGCTTGAAACGTGCGAATCGGTCACAGAGTTTGCAAATTATCGTTGCACGGCTCACGCGCTGGACGGTGATTCTCGGTGGATTCTTGCTCGCGGCGATGATTGCACTACCGGATTTTTCGCCCTCTGAATTATTATCTCTGCTGGGGATTGGTAGTGTGGCAATTGGTTTTGCTTTCCGCGATATTCTTCAAAATTTTCTGGCGGGGATTCTCATTCTATTGACCGAACCCTTCAAAATAGGCGATCAGATTATCGCAGGAGGCTATGAAGGCACTGTTGAGGATATTCAAATCCGTGCAACCATGATGCGAACATACGATAACCGTCGTGTGGTTATTCCGAATGGTGAGTTATTCACCGATTCTGTTACTGTGAATACAGCTTTTGAGTATCGGCGGTCGCAGTATGATGTGGGTATTGGCTACGGAGACAATATTGAAGCGGCACAGGAACTTTGCTTACAGGTGATGTCTGAAATTGATGGTGTGCTGGATAATCCCGCACCGGATACCTTTATGATAGAAATGGGTGATTCTGCCGTTGTGTTCCGTGTTCGCTGGTGGACTGACCCGCGTATCGGCAATGTACTAAAAGTACAGGACAAGGTTTTGCGTACTATCAAGAATCGCCTGACAGAAGAGGGCTTCGATATTCCATATCCTATCCGAACGGTGTATCTGAATAACGAAAATTGAAGGTGAATCTAATCCTTTGAAATGGGTATGAAAATAAGATGAAACAAGCTTATGTTGCGATTTCACTTCGTAAACGCCCGATAATGCAAGCTGAAATAGATGCGATTTGCGATGTATTGGAATCAGAGAAAATTCATCCATTCATTTTCGTTGACAGGTATCATTTTACAGAGAATGATGCTGTTGAGATGATGCAGACTGCGAAGAAGCATATGGATGAAAGTGACCTCTTGATTGCTGAAGTTTCTCATAAGGCAATCGGCGTAGGCATTGAGGTTGGTTATATGGCAGCACAGAGAAAGCGCATTATCTATTTGCGGCGCGACGGGGCAGAGTATTCTACAACGGTCGGAGGACTTGCAGATTTTGACATCGTCTATCGAGATGCGGGAAACTTGCAGAAACAATTGCAGTCTCTATTTGAAAATCATCCACTTGCCCAAAATGAGTAATGATGTACTAAATCAGATTGAGATTTCGCGCACGGGTGACAGCTTGCGTGCGATTTTTGACACTGAGTTTGCGATAAATGTTAAGTGTGTGAGTCTTGACTGTGCTGTTGCCGATAATAAGCTGGTCTGCAATTTCACGATTTGACATGCCGACTGCCAGCAACCGAAGCACTTCCATCTCCCGATCACTCAGGTCTTCTATTAATTCGCCTTCAATACGGACTGTTTCCGGTGGTGTTTCTTCAAAAGTGTCAAGGATACGACTCAGATAATTGGTGTACTGACTATCTGATGCGAGTAGACGCAATAATTTAGCGATGACTGTGCCGCCATCAACGAATACACGGATGTAATTTTCGCTGACCGCCAATTCTACTGCCCGTTCCAGATGAGACAGGGCATTTTCGGTGTCTTCCGATTTTTCGTATGCCAGTGCCAGCAAGACCAGGTCTTCGATTGCGTTGCCAGACCGTCCATCCAGTTCAGCATTGGCAACAATCCGGCTGAGGAGATTAATGGCGTCGTTATACTTCTGCTCTGCGATTAACAGACGTGCAAAAACGACTAATTCCAGTTCGCGGACATAACTGACTTCTTCATCTATAGATAATTGGCGTGATGAGATCCATTCTTCGGCATAAGCCAGTTTATTCTGACGGATGAGCAGGTTCATTTGATGAGCGCGTGCTTGAGTGGCAATGCGGTCGATGCCAGAGCGATGTGCCGATTGCACAGCAAAATCTATTGCACGCATTGCCTCATCTATATCACCGTGTGCGAACAGTGCATAGGACAACAGGACGTGTCCATTACGGGTGACAGTTGATATGTTGTATTGTTGGGATAGCTCAATGCCATTTTCAAGATATTCGATGGCTTTCTCAAGCTGATTGCGTTCGCGCCAGATGTCTCCCAGACCTAACATCGCTGAAATTGGATTGGCGGAATGGGCGCTACCCGAAGTGCGGATAATATTTTCGTAAATATCAAAGGCATCGTTGAGGCGTCCCTGTAGAACATTCACGTTCCCGAGGTCAGACAGGGCAAAAACGCCTATCATGAGTTCACCCGCCCGTAGCGATGTATGGTGCGCTCCGGTTAGATAGCGGCTTGCTTCGCGGACATTTCCCATGTTGCGATAGATGTAACCCTGAATTTGTAATCCGACACTGCGAATGATTAGATTGTCCTCAGACAGGTAACTGAGTGCATCAGCCGCTAATTCAAGCGCTGAGTCAAAATCACCCTCTAACATAGCATACTCAGCTTTGAGTGCGATGATTTCTCCGATGGTGTCATTGTCATGCTCAATTGAGAGGGCAGCATCTGCGGCATCCAGATAATAACTTAATTGATCGTGTTGCCCCGCCAGTAAATACGTCCAACCATATGCTGCACACAGCGTTGGTCGTCCGTGTACTAGGTCTCGGGGAAGGGCGTCCAGCCAATTATGCAGCCGTACCCATTCATGATAGCGCCAGAAAATATGAGACCCGTGTTCTTCGATTAAGTCCGCAGCATCTTCGTAGCGTTTGCCTTCAATCAGTTGTTCGACCGCCTCCGGGAACATTTTGCGTTTGATAAACCACAGCGCGGCACGGGCATGTAACTGTGAGACCATATCGGGATACCTGCGGTGCAGTCGATTACGGAGAAATTCCGCAAATAGTTGATGATAGCGAAACCATTTGCGTTCATCGTCAAGCGGGGTAATGAATAAATTGCGCTGACTCAATTCGTCGAGAATAGTTTGCGCGTCTATCTGCTGGGTTACGGCTTCACAAATCTCAGCACAAAGCCCATTTAAGATGGATGTCTGGAGTAAAAATAGCTGAACGTTATCCGATTGCTGTTCCAGAACTTCTTCCACAAGATAATCAAGAATATGATGATGACTGCCTGTAAATGCTCTAATGAAGCCGTCTAAATCATCCTGATTTTGCATGGATAGCGCAGCCATCTGCAATCCCGCGACCCAACCTTCGGTGCGGTTTGCCAGTGATTCAATTTGTTTTGTAGCCAGTTGTAAACCAAATAGATTCTGTAGAAAGTCAGTGATTTCCTGATTGGTGAAACGTAAATCGGCAGCCGTGACTTCCAGCATCTGTCGCCGCGCACGCAAGCGGGGCAGAGGTAAATCCGGTTCGGAACGACTTGCAATGATGATGTGCAGTTGCTCCGGTAAATTGTCGATGAGGAAGCTCATACCTGACTGAATCTCAGGACTTTCGATTTCATGATAATCATCCAGCACCAGAGTCAGAGGATTGTCTAATTCTGCAAATTCATTGATGAGGATTGTTAAGCCTAATTCTTGCCCGGCGGCAGGATTTAAGAGTGATTCCTGTGCGCCCGATCCGATTTCCGGTTTTACAGCCTGTAATGCTGCAATAAAGTATGTCCAGAAACGCTTCGGGTCATTATCGCCTGAATCTATCGCAAACCATGTGACCGGACAGTCCATCGACTTTGCCCATAATTGTGCGAGGGTTGTTTTGCCAAAACCCGCCGGAGCAGTGATAAGCGTTAACTTTAGCCTGTCGCTCTCCTGCAATAAATCAAGCAAGCGCTGGCGTTGTAAAATATCTGTGTGAATACGTGGAATCGTTAATTTCGTGACCAGTAGTGGTCTGTTAGCAAGTTTTTCAGCCACAGGTGTTCCCCGATGCTATCTCCCATAGGATGAGTATACTTTGATTATTGTTAGTGTCGCATATGAACAATGTTAGAAAATTTGTTCAAATTGTCATTGGCGGGTTTGTCTTTCAATCCGTCGATTCAGTAGATTGAGTGTCCAGGGTGCAAACCGTTTCATCCATACGATCATCTTCGCATAATTATCCGGGAAAACGTGCTGCTTATTTTTACGGATGCCGTTTATCACTTCTGCAATGACATCTTCTGGATTGGTAATGAGATTGTCCGGCAAGCCCGGTGGTTTGAGTGAGCCGAAACTCTTGATTTCAAGAATCGGCGTTCTGCTAAAAAATGGATAGACTGTCGTTACATGCACGTTGTGAGGTTTTAATTCGGCATAGATGGATTCCCCGAAACCCCGTAGACCATACTTCGCTGTAGAATATGCTGCATCCCCTTTAATCCCTGCCCATCCTGCCATCGAAGAGATATTGATGATGTGTCCGCTTTTACGGGCAATCATCTCCGGCATAAAGAGGTGACAGAGTCGCATGGGAGCGAGTAAATTAATATTTATGACCGATTCCCATTCTTCATCGGGGAGTTCGTCAAAACGTCCGTAGCGGGCTATGCCTGCATTATTGATGAGAATATCAGGGGAGAAATTATCGGCTTTGACCTGTTCAAAGAGTGATTCACAGCCATCGCGGGATGATAAATCTGCCTGATAGCATGTGAGGATATTGATCTGTGGCTCAATGTTGCTGACATCATAATCACTGAGGATGAGTTTACTTCCGGCGCTTGAAAATTGTTTCGTCATTTCGCGTCCGAAACCACCGCCCGCACCTGTAATCAAAATCACAGCATTCTGTAAATCTGTCATGCGTAAATCTCTCTATTGAGCCATGAACATTATTACGCATATTTTAGTCCAATAGAGAGATTGTGCCAATTTCAGGGGTTGATTGTGATGACAATTGTATAGACACCACCCGGAGTACCGTTGCCATTAGCTGCATTGTACGGTGTTGCTGTCAGTGTGTATGTGCCGGGCGGATAATTCCAGAAGTTGATTGCACCGACGCCACCATCACCCGCAATCGAATAAGGATTTGCATTTTCTACCTGAATTTGAGTGCCATCAATTCTGAAAACGATGCTATTGAATGACCCGGATGTCTGAGCAATGATACCGCGATTGTTGCCAGACAATGTGATGGATGAACCCAGAGCGCCCATTGATGACTGTGTATCCGTATTGATAACGGTCAATCCGGTAACAGAGTATGACGGGGGCGGATTGGGGCAACCGTTAGCATCGACCCCATAGCCCTGATCGCCCTGAGCCGGACATAAATCGGAGGCATCGGGCACACCGTCACCATCAGCATCGGGCGGTGGAATCGGACAGCCGTTGGCATCTACGCCATTCCCTTGATCGCCCTGAGCCGGACACAGATCAGAGGCATCGGGCACACCGTCACCATCCCCATCGGGCGCGGCTATCGGACAGCCTGTTGCATCAACACCGAAACCTTGATCGCCTTGAGACGGGCAACTATCGACATCATCGGTGTAGCCATCGCCATCTGAATCAGGTGGTGGAATCGGACAACCATTAGCATAAACACCATATCCTAGATTACCTGTCCAACCACATTGATCGACATCATCGGGCACACCATCGTTATCCCGGTCGGGTATCGGAGCAGGGCAACCATTCCCGAGAACACCGTAGCCTTGATCGCCTTCGTTCGGACACTGGTCACGGTCATTGGGGACAGTATCACCATCACTATCAGGATTCGCTGTCGGCGGGGGAGGCGGAACAGGTGTATCGGTCTGAGCCGCATTCACATTAATTGTGACACCTGCGGCGGCGCTTCCTCCGGGTCCACTTACGTCAAAACGCACGTAATATGAGCCGGGTGTAGTAAAAGTATGGGTGGTTGATGCTGACCCGCTTGTCGTACCATCCCCGAAATTCCAGTTATACGATGTGATGTTCCCCGATGACAGATTGGTAAAGGTGACTGTCAGAGGCGCATTTCCAGTTTGAGGATTTGCACTAAAATTAACGTTCGGCGGGGGAACGGGCGTATTCGTCGGAATCGGCGTCGGTGTTGCGGTCGGGACAGGTGTATTCGTTGCAGTCGGAACGGTAGTTGCCGTAGACGTTGCGGTTGCAGTTGGTGATGGGGTTGCTGTAGACGTTGCCGTTTCTGTCGGGCTAGCTGTTCCGGTCGGTGTTTCAGTTGATGTTGCTGTATCTGTTGGAGATGCCGTTTCAGTTGGCGCATCTGTTTCAGTATCTGTCGGAACAGGTGTGTCTGTATCCGGTTCTGTTGGTGTAGCTTCATCGTCTATGGTTGGTTCGACTCCACCCGTGCTAGCATCATTTTGTGCAGTTGATGCTTCTGCAACTTCAGTTACATCATCAACTGCTGTCGGATTTTCGACAATGACTTCTTGTGTTGCCAGTGGTGTGATGTACTGTGCAATAGCAGGGGGAACACCTACCTGCGGATTACGGTCAATCGTCGGGCGTGCGGTTGCAATCCCAGCATATTCGACCGTTGCATCGCCATTTTCCTGTCCGACGGCAGTTAGCAATCCATCATCGACAGGTGCGAAGATGATTTCATTCCAGGGGGAATAATTGGCTGTTTCAAAAGGTGTGACCTGACGCTCAATTACGCCAGAGGAAAAATTTCCTGCACCGACCCGTGACGCGAAAAAAATCACCGCACACATGATTGGCAAAAGCAGCAATAAGCTCAATCCACGCCCGGCTGATCTTTGTTTGGGACGACCTTTGGCAACGTGATTCGTCATCACTCAACGCTTTCCTGCTTGATAGGCAGAAGAACGGTCACAATCGTGCCTTTACCCTGTTCACTATCAATCGTGATTCTTCCGTTATGAGCATCAACAACTTCGCGGCTCATGAACAAGCCTAATCCGAGACCACGCGTATCTGTTTCACCTGCATCAGCACTGCGTCCACGATACAAACGGTCAAATACGCGATCTAATTCGTCCGGTGCAATTCCCGCACCATTATCAATGATGACGACTTCCACAAATTGACTATCGACATAATCCAGCGTGACAGAAATATGTCCGCCTTCGGTTGTGTAACTGATGGCATTCCGCAAAATGTGGTCAATCACATCGCGCAACTGAATCGGGTCGCCATCAATACGGACAGGTGTTGGTGGTCGATAGACGGATAGTCTCTGGAAACGACCGCGTATGGTCTCCTGATGGGCTGCAAGAACCTCATCAAGGACGGCTGCGAGGTCAAAAATTTCGATTTCCAGTTCGATTTCTTCGGCAAGGTAGGCACTCACATCAATTACCTGATTGACCATGCGCTCTAAAATAATCAGTTGATCCATCGCCTTATTGATGAAAGACTGACTCTGTTTATCGAGACTGGTCGCGTTCATCAATTTGAGTAATTCAACATAGCCACGAACGCTGGTTAGAGGTGTGCGTAATTCATGAGAGAGTTGCAGAATCATCTCGTCTTTGAGTTTTTCGGCTTCAACCAGACGCGAAATATCACGATAGACAATAATATGCCCCGGTGCGCGACGGTCGCCTGCATAAACAGGGGTTGCCAGCACACTGAAATGTCTATCTTCAACAGACAGTGAGCGCGGTTCTGTCAGTCGTTCCGGTTGCCACTGAAGTTCCATGAATTCGCTAAATGATTCGGGATAGGCTTCCAGTTCATTGAGCAAGTTCTGCGCCGCCGGATTCATCATCACGACATTGCCATTTTGTCCGCGTACAATCACAGCGTCACTGATGCTGGAGAGAATCGCTTCACGACGGGCGGTTTCTTCGATTTGCTGGGCGTACAAATCTTCCACTTCTTGATTACGTGCGACCAGACGTTCCGCCATATTGTCGAAGGACAAACTCAATTCACCGATTTCATCCGGTTGATTCAGACCGACGCGGCGGGATAAATCGCCTTCTTGAATGGCGCGGGTGGTATCCACCAGTTTGTTAATCGGGCTGGTAATCGAGCGTGTGACGATGACGCCAATAACAATCACAACAAAGAAGAGTGTGCCGAATAAGACGATAAAAGCATTGCGGCTGACACTAATATCTTCGATGACAAAATCCGCAGGAAGTGCAACCGCAAGTACACCAACCTGTCGACTACGTACTTCAAAGGAATTGTATAAGGTGCGATAGGGAATGTCATTGATATTCAATTCACGGAATGGGCTGGCAGTTTGAACTTCATTCCAGAGCGCCATGCGTGCATCATCAGAGAGGGTGAGTGCTTCATCATTTGCCCGTAAACTGGTGGTGATAATATTACCGTCTACGTCATAGATGATAAGACCTGCCAGTGCCTGTTCGGTCAAGCGACGCAGCACATTATTGGCACGGAAACCTACAGCAATCGCGCCGACAATGAAGTTCTCATCGTTGACGACCGGAGCAGTAATGTAAAAGACAGACTCGCCGTTGACTTCGACTATATCGACAAATTTATCACCCTGTTCATCGGTTTCAATTTGTAAAACGCGATAGATACCCGGAATATCGACGGTATCACTGACCGGATTGCTAATGAGATTTGCCGTAAATGGTTCATAGCCAATGTTGTAAATCGGTGTTGCCGCGCTATCAAAGACAATCACACTATCGAGTTGATTATTCAAGACGATTGGCGCGAGACGTTCGGCAACAATTTCTACATCATTATTCGAAATCGCCTGCGGAATACCATCGGTGAAAACCAGGGCACGCAATGCCGTTAATTGTTCACTTTCAATTTCTACCATCGCATTGGTGGCAGCTTGAGCACTGCTGAGCAACTGGTTATTGAGGCGTTCGGCAATGCTGCTGGAAACGAGTTGCGTCACAATAAATACACCCAGTCCTGCAACGACAACCGTCATTAGCAGGAAAGGGGCAGTGATACGGGTGTTGACCCGGGGGTAATAGCGATGTAGAAATTTGCTCAGGTTTTCCATAGCGTTGTCAGTATTATGCTTTCGCTAATGGCAGCAAAATCTGTGGCGCATCAATGATATGCCAGGGTTTTGCCATCCATTGGGCTTTGATTTCTTCAAGTTGTGCTTTTTTCGGTTTGCGATAGGCAGATGTAATCACGATGGGGCGTTCTGACCCCAATTCACGGATTTTCTCCGCAACCCCCATACCATCAATTTCGCCCGGTACACGAACATCAAGCAAGAATAAACTGATGTTATCAATATTTTCTGCAATAAAATTGACTGCACTGTCGCTATCGCTGAATTGTTGAATCTTTAATTTCGGATCGGCTGATGAAAGCGCAATGTGCATAATTTCGCGTAAGGGTCCTTCATCTTCCATATGAACAATGAGCATTTTTTCTTCTTTCTGTGCCAGGTTATGCCACTCTATTATAAATTAAGAATAAGGATTCAATTGTTGACGTTTGTAACCCGCTATAATTCTACATTGTATTCCTTCCTCCCGATGTCTTAATTATCTACACAAGAGTTTGAAAAAACCAACCCCCTGACTGTATATCTGAAAAATAGTGTGTCATTATTTTATTTTTTGGATACTTTACACGGTAACTTCGGCTGTCATTTCCGGCATATTACAGTACTGACATAGTCGATTCAAATTTTAGAGGATACAGTCATGTCAAACAATCAGCCACCGGAATCATCAGGACAATTTTTAATCGGGAATTTGCAGCCATTTCTCAACGACCGCCTTAATTTTCTGATGGATGTCAGCCGCGAATATGGTGATTTTGTGAAAATTCCTGTTGCCGGGCAAAACCTGTATCTCATCAATAACACGGAAGCTATTCATCAGGTGCTGGTAACGCAATCCGCACATTTCGAGCGTACTTCCCGTTTTAGACGTGCGTTCAGTGCAATTGTCGGTGAGGGTATCATGACGATGGAAAAGAAAGAGCATCAGGCACGTCGCCAACTGGTGCAACCTGCATTTCATCATCGCTATATCCAGCATTATGCGGAGACAATGGTTGAAGAAACTAATCGCATGTTCAATCAATGGCGTGATGGTCAGGTGATACATGCAAATCGTGAGATGATGAATTTAACACTCAGCGTTGTGACAAAGACACTCTTTGGCTCGGATATTACGCTGGAATCGGATGCTATCGGTGAGGCAATTCTCACGAATATCGAAGATTTCGAAGACCGTCTGTTCAACTTTTTGCCGACAGACTGGTTGCCTACAGCGAAAAATAAGAAACGCAAAGCCGCGAAACAACTGGTGGAAGCGACTGTTACTAAAATTATCGAAGAGCGCCGTGCATCAGGGGAAGAAAAACACGATTTTCTCGGTATGTTGCTGAATTCTGCTGACAAAAATGGCAATTCACTCAGCAATCAGGAGATTATGTCGGAAGCGTTGACCTTCTTAGCGTCCGGTCATGAAACAACTGCCAATGTGCTGACATGGGCATTGCACCTGATAAGCCAGAACCCGGACGTTGAAGCGAAACTGATGGAAGAGGTTGACAGCGTTTTAGGGAATGACCCTGCAAGTCTGGCACATTATCGTCAGTTGGACTATACGTCGCAGGTTATCAACGAAACAATGCGTTTGTATCCGCCATTGTGGTTGCTGACACGCATTGCGACTGCTGATGTTGAAATCAATGGTTATCACATCAAAAAAGGTAGTGTGATGCTCATTAGCCCCTATACCATGCACCGCAATCCTGATTACTATATCGCGCCGGACGAATTTTTACCGGAACGCTTTGTCAATAATTATGAGAAAAGTCTGCCGAAATACGCTTATATTCCTTTCGGCGGGGGAGAACGCATCTGTATCGGTAAGGAATTCGCTCAAATGGAGATGCGCCTGGTGCTGGCAACGGTCATGCAAAATTATCGACTGAAAAGCCAATCCAGTGAAACAATCGAACCGCTCCCTCTATTATCCCTGAGACCATCGCATCCGGTTATGTTAGAGGTATCGGAGCGTCAAAAACTGGATGCCTACCGGATAGCCTCATGAGAATGTTTGTCTGTAAACCGATTCGAGGGTGCGGGTGATTACTTTGCCATCGTCATCCTGATTCACTAAATCGAATAGTGGCAAGGCATCGGCAAACGTGACTTTCACATGACTTTGCGAGAAAATCAGTGACCTGAGCGCGGGATGTAACATGCGGTACAGGTCTTTGCTTTCTGTGCCGTCGATATGTGCGAAAACGACTTTTGTGGATGGGTCTGTTATCTGTTTTACGAGGAATCCGATACCGGGTTTCCAGGTGCTATTGTCCAATGCTTTGCCAGCAACACCTTCGGGGAACATCGACACCGCACAGCCCTGTGACACTGTTTCCGCAGCCTGTTGAACCGCATTTCTATTTTTCTGTTTGCGTAAAACTTCATCAGCCATAACATGGGATTGCATCCGGCTTGCAAACCAGCTTACAGGAACATCTTTCGGTTTCTTACGCCGATAGATCGGGAAGAGTCTGTCGCCTGTATCTTCACCGATGAGTCGTTCCATTGCCAGACCGACCTGACAGAAATCCGGTCTATCTACTGCTGCCAGCATGACAAAACCATCTATACCGCTCGGGTGGTTGGGGATAAGCAGGACTGCGCCGGTTTCCGGGAGTGTGCCATCAACCTCAAGTTCAACGCCGACAGCCTTAATGAATGCCCGTGCCGCCTCCTGCAACGATAGGGATTGCATATCGTCTTTGAATTGTTTCAGCAAGGCATCATCCATCAGAGGCAGGTTGAACATGGTGCAATCCTTTCCCACAAAATAATGTGCAGAGGATGGGCTATCCCCTGCATTTTACGCTAATTTGCCTGAAGCAATCCATACATCGACGCATAGTAGCTATCCCGGTTGAGCAAGTCGTTGTGTGTGCCGATTTCGGCAATTTTGCCTTCATGCAATACCACAATACGGTCTGCATTTTTTACCGTACTCAAGCGATGCGCCACAACAAAGGTCGTGCGTCCTTCTGTTAGATGGTCGAGTGCCTGTTGAATCTCATGTTCGGAGATGGTATCCAGTGCCGAAGTCGCTTCGTCTAAAATCAGCACTTTCGGGTCACGAATTAAGGCGCGTGCAATCGAAATGCGTTGTCGTTGACCACCACTGAGGCGGGTTGCGTTTTCACCGGGATTGGTATCGAGACCGTCCGGCAATTCTCCCAGGAAGTCGGTGATATGGGCGGCTGCAAGCACCTGCTGGAAATAGTCTTCATCGACAGTGTTGACCCCGTAGAGGATATTTTCGCGCAATGTACCATCGAAGAGAACCGTTTCCTGTGGCACAACCGACAGGAACTGACGATAGGTGCGTAAATCGAGTGTGTTCATATCGACGCCATCCAGCAAAATGCGCCCTGAACCGGGTCGGATAAAGCCGATAATCAGATTGAGCAGGGTTGATTTTCCTGCGCCACTCGCTCCTACAAAAGCAATTGTCTCTCCGGCTTTGACTTCCAGCGAGAGATTGTCGATTGAGGAATCATCGGTATCAGGATACGAGAAACTGACTTTTTCAAATTTGAAGTTCCCCTGTACTGACGTAACAATGTCGCGACCTTCATTGGCTTCAATGTCAGGGCTTTGCAGGACTTCTCCGATTGACTTAATTGACTCAAAGCCTTTTGTGATTTGCGGCAGCATGTTGGTAATTTGCAAGATAGCGTTGGTCAAGTTGGTGAAAAATCCGGTTAACATGATCACATCACCAATCGTAATCGGGATGATTTGTGTGTATGCCGCCAGACTTGCTGCTGCCAGACATGCCAGTTCAAACATGCGGAAGGCAACCCAGGACGATGCTCCGAAGAGGGCATTAATCCCATCAAGACGCATTCCTGCATCGCGAACGCCCCATAATCTTTCCTGAACCCGTTCCAGTTCAATTTTTTCGACACCGTGTGCGCGGGTGATGGGTAAGAGGTGAATCATGTCAGTGAAGCTGGAATTCATCACCTCGACTTTGCGGCGAAAATCATGATTATCTTCCTGCAAGCGTTTCCGCATCAGACGTACCAGCCAGACGGCAATCGGCACTGTTAACAGGAAGAATAGCAAGAATATGGGCACGCGAATTGCAGTCACAACCAGAGCAAAAATCAGTGTGAAGAGTGCTGCTGGCAATGTCTGACTGAGTTGCATCGTCAATTCTTGTATGACCTCAACATCGCGCAATAATTTACTCTGCAATGCGCCTGTACTGTTGCGATGATAGAAATTCATCGAGAGATATTGTAAACGGCGTGCCATCGCTGCTCTTAATTTGGTTTCCATGTTGCGGGTCGCGGTGCTTAATCGCAGCACAAAAAGATAGTGCATCGGGATATTTTGCACGAAAATGAGCAGCAAAATCCCCAGGTAAAAGATGATTTGTCCTAAAGAGCCTGTTTCCGGCTGGCTTATCACATCGACAATCAGCGCTGTCACGAATGGCATCGCCCAGACGCCACTGTGCTTAATCACAAAAATGACCATCGCCTGGGCAAGATTGTGCCAATCCCCTTTATAAAGAGATAAAAATGTCTTGAGCGGCGCTTCCCCACGATAACGCCGTTCTAAGAGTGTCACATCCTGTTGACCAGGAATGGACTGTGGTTTGATTAATCGATTCATCGACTCGCCCAGAGCAATCCCCGTTTGACGATTTCACGCGCTTCCGGCACATCAAAATCTGATAGAACATGCCCGACAGATGAAAATGCGACTTTGCCTTTTCCCCATTGGCGGGTGTACGTGACAGGCATAACTGTTCCGGCAATCCAGTCGTGATAATCAGCGTTGAAAGTGGTGGTAGCCAGTACTTCATTAGAGGGGTCGAGGTGCATATAGTATTGCTCGGAGTGCATTTTGAAATCAGCAATGCCCTCTGTAATCGGGTGCTCATTGTTAGTGATGTTGACTTCGTAATGAATGATATTGCCCGGATGCGCGACCCACTGTGCGCCGACCATGAAGTGATATTCGGTACTATTGCGGAAAGAATCCGCCATGCCACCATGCCAGCCAGCTAAGCCAACACCGGATTGTACCGCTTCGATCATACCATTGAGTTGCTCTTTTTCGATTGTGCCCATTGTCCAGACAGGAACAATCAAGCTCAGATCAGATAACTTTGTGCTATCCAGAAGTGCATCCAGTGTGTCGGATACTTCGGTCTCGTAGCCTTCTTCCTGCAAAATACCTGCAAATAGATTCGCGGTGTCAAAGGGTTCGTGCCCATCCCAACCACCTGCTATAAAAAGTGCTTTTTTCGCCATGTTTGCCTCCATGATTGTTTAAACAATGCTATTGTAAGGGGATTAGCAAGAATCGTATATGACCGTTGTCCCGATTATTGCTGTAATATTATGAGTAAAGATAACTTACATGATATTACGCTGTGCTATTGACAGCTTTTGCATGGGATGATATTACAGTATTATAGAATTCATTGTCGAAGACTTCCGGGATAAAAGGGGATAACGTCCGTGACCATACCATCTGAAAATACAATTCCTATGGCAATTCTTACAGGCTACCTCGGTGCCGGTAAAACCACGCTACTCAATCGAATGCTCAAGACCGACCATGATATGAAAATTGCGGTACTGGTCAATGATTTCGGGTCAATTAATATTGATGCCAAGTTGATCGTCGGGGTAGAAGGTGAAACGATTACACTTTCAAACGGTTGCATTTGTTGCTCTATACGGGGTGATTTGATTGAAGCGATTGCAAAAATTGTAAATGGAGAAAATCCACCGGATTACATTATCATTGAAGCCAGTGGTGTATCTGATCCGGCACAGGTTGTACTCACCTTCAATCGCTCATTTTTGCGAAACAGAGTTCGTATTGATAGCATCATTGCAGTCGTTGATGCCGAACAATTCGATCAATTAGAAGGCAATCCACAGAAATTGATGCGCGAGCAAGTGCGGGTTTCTGATATTGTGATTCTCAATAAAGCAGACCTCGTTGACGAAGAGGGGATGAAAAAAGCACATGATTGGGTCGATACTGTAATTGATAAAGCACGGGTGATCGAAACACAATATTGTGATGTGCCTGTAAAAACGCTCCTCGGGAATAATACATACAATCCACAAACTGCATTTGATACCAGTGGACCGGGTGTTCATGCTCATAGCGTTGATGAGTTGCATGACCACGAACATGGCGATCACAGTCTGGTCTTTGCGACATGGGCATGGGAAACGACCGAACCGCTTGTTTTGAGTGAAATTCGCAAGGTGCTGGATAATCTACCACGTGAGATTTTCCGTGCGAAGGGGATTATTCATGCGCGGGAAGTGCCGGATAAACAGATTGTCTTGCAACTAGTCGGTAATCGCGTGTCGCTGACAGAAGGCGATGCGTGGGGCGATAAACCAAAATCGACCTCGATTGTTGTCATCGGCAATATTGCCTCGGTTGATAAGGGCGCGTTAAAAGACCAATTTGAGCAAACGGTCAGTTCTAAAGTGCCAGAAAATGAACTTGCACAACTGGTCGATGGCATGATGAAATGGTTGCGGATTAAATAGTTGTTGTCTGCTGATAAGATAGACGTGCATTTTGTTGATATATATGGGTTTGGCGCACCACATTGGCATTAAGCTAAGACAAAATTTGCTAAAAACCCCTCCCTAAATAGCGTTGTCCGGTACTGTATGAAGCTTGCTAAAAGGGCTTAATTGCTTAAAAAAGACCCCCTCTGTCGCTGACACGACATCTCCCCCGCCAGCAGGGGAGAGTTTTAAAAGCTCTCAAGGGTTCAAATTGTGGCAAAATGTCTTTTTTGTTGACATTTTTCGGACACGATGCATCGTGTCCCTACACAAATGGGTATTTTAGTAGCGGACAAGCCTTAAATCCCTCCCCCATAAAGGGAGAGGGACTTTAAAAGCTCAGAAAAGCCCCCCCTCGCCCCTTGTGGGAGATGGGGGTTAAAGGGAGAGGGGGACATAGTCGCTTAACTTAACGGGTATGTGGCGCACCAAACCCCTACCTGTATCATTACACTGGAGCTATTTTTTATGCCTGTAAAAATTGGTATTTTGACTGTCTCAGACCGTGCGTTTCGCGGCGAATATGAAGATAGAGGCGGTCCCGCGATACATGCTTATTTTGAGGATGTATTGTTGATTGAATGGGAAGCCGTTACGAAAATCGTGCCGGATGAAATTCCACAAATCGAAGCCGCACTAATCGAGATGTCTGACATTAGTGATTGTCATCTCATCATCACAACGGGGGGAACAGGTCCCGCGCCGCGTGATGTGACGCCTGAAGCAACGGAATCCGTCTGCGAGAAGATGATGCCCGGTTTCGGCGAACAGATGCGGACGGTATCTCTATTGAGTGTGCCGACGGCGATTCTCTCACGGCAAACCGCAGGTATACGTAATGGGACGTTGATTATCAATTTGCCGGGAAATCCTAAAGCAATCAAAGAGTGCCTGGATGCAGTGATGGCGGCTGTGCCATATTGTATAGAATTGATCGGGGGACCGTTTCTGACAACCGACACAGATAAAATCGACGCATTCCGCCCTAAAAAGAAATCGTAATATATTGCCTGTTGTAATTGTTCCCGATTCTATTATATTCTGCTACAAACGATACAGTTCGGAAGGTTTTACCCCAATAATGCACAATCGCCAGTCTATGCCACACAATTTACCGCAACCGCGCCATGCTGACCTTGAAGCTGATACTGCACGCTGGACATCTCCTGCTTATGATGTCAAATTCGGACGTGTTGAGGAAGTACCTGCACAGTCTTATGAGCATGAAAATTTTCGTATGAGTGCAATCGGAATTTCTGCCGGGTTGATGGAATTACTCTCAGATTATCGTGCGGAGAAATTGCGGAGTTCACTAGACCATTTGCTCTTTCAGCAAAATGCACATGTGGTGATTTTATTGGATAGGGCGATGAGCAACGATGAATTCAATTTTGAGATGCTCGACCAGATTTTCATTGCGATTGATGCTGAATTGTTTCTCCCGCGTGGCTTACGAATGCACGTCACCTGTGTTACCAATATCGTGCAGCCCGGTGATGATAGTCAGCTTGATAAATTTGTTGCCGTGCTTGACCCCGGCGAAGCTGAAAAATATGTCGCCGAAAGACGTGGCATGACCTTTGCAACTGATAGCAATATCATTCATTAAGGCATTGTCCTGCCCGGTAAAAAGACACACCACAGGTTGCGGTGTGTCAATAATGTAAACTATGTCCCCGTTACATCTGCTGGCAAGTTAAAGAAATCGGTGTGGCAGAGTACTCCGGTGATGTTACAGTTAGCTAAATCCATGTCATGTCCGTAGAAAACAGCCGCACCGGGCTGATTATCCAGGAAATAACGCACCTGATTGCGTACATCTGCTGCACGGTCTGGATTTGTAGGAATACGCTGCACATCATCCGAGTAGAGCCAATCTCTGTGAACGATAGCATCTCCCGCCAGCAAGAGTGTCCCCGATGGCATATTCAAGAGCAGCATAATATCTTCCGCCGTATGACCGCCACCTGCAACCAGTTGAATCGACGCATCTGCCGATAGATTCGTAACTGTATCGAAGGGACCACTTGCGAACGAGTTCTCAAAATTTTCAACCACCCAGACATCTTCTAAACCCCATTCTGTGGGAAGCTCATCTGTGTCCGAACCCGAAATATAGTGTGCGTTCGGGAATTGTTCCAGTTGCCCGTAATGGTCAGGATGCGCGTGTGAAATAATGACAAGACTGACATCATCGGGGGATAGATTGGCTTCAATCATCTGTGCGATGAGGAGTGATTCTTCACTTGCCCATGCTTCCATCAAGAACGAGAGAGGCATCCCGAAAGCTGATGAACCCTCAGATACAACGCTCTCCGGCATTCCCGGGTCATAGACAATTAATCCATATTCGGGATGTTCGATGACATAGGATGGAACACCACGCCAGGGACGGGCATCGCCTACCAGAAACCATGACATCCGCGCCCATCCGGTGTTGAATACATGCAATTGCATTTCCGATGCTGCATCATCTCCGACAAGTTCTTCTACAGGGGCATTGCCTTCTACGATAACGGGGCGATATGGCAATAATACAAGCAGCGCAATTGCGATGATTGCCACTACAGCAACTATTCCGACTAGCAACATTCGTCTTACATTCATAGGAATCTCCTTTTTATGTAAATGACTTCCTATGGCATATGACGAGAGAGGATGCAGTTTTGTGACATAAAACATAATTTCCCGGATGTTGCTTCAAACCCCGTATTAACAATTGAGGTTGTCAATATTTCTTTAGACTTGAATTCGTTATTCCGTGATACCATCAACGTTAGGCAGGTATCGGGTAGCCACGTTTACATTATTTTGCTTAAAAATTATCGTCATGACACTCAACACATTACCTGAATGCCCCTACAATCCGGTCTGATAGAACTAAAACCAGCGCTCGGATTCCCTGTGTGATAATCACAGCCGGAAAATACTTCTTTCAGGAACTTGCTTATACAGGTCGTTGGTCAACAAAGGAAAGTTGCATATTATATGGATGCTTTGCATTATTTTCATTATGGACAACTGGTGCATCATGGCGAAGCTAAAGGCGATGTCCGGTTGCTGGCAAAATCGAGCGGGATTAGCGATGAATTCATCCAACTGGTGCTAGAAACTGCGAAAGTTCCTGCTCTGGAGAATGCTGTAGGCGCGTCCTGGGGATTGTTGCGAACGAAACGGGGACAGCCTCTGACATTTGCACGGGCTGAAAAGGGTGAAAGCGGCGCGATTAGCTATCAATTCATTCAAATGCCAGCCGATGCCGTGCGCGAACTTGCCGGGAATTTAACTGTGCTGAAAAAATATCTGGTTGAGCCTCTGCCAGAATATGCGATGCTTGGCGACGATTTGAGTCCGATTGAGCTTGATGATGTGACACCAACTACGGAACAACAGGTCGATCGTTTGCTGGATTTGATGTCTTATACGCGCAATAATACCCGCAATATTCAGCCACTGGTTGCGGCGATTGTCTCCGGTACGCCTCTGATTGTCATCAATGCACCGGAAGAGGGTGAGTCCCGTATGGGCTTTATACAGGGTTTGCTGACTCTGCTACCATCATCGACCCGGCTTGGCGTTACTTTTTTGACACACGCAACGCCTGATTCAGATGTATCAGCACAGGTGATGTTCATGAAAACTGCGCCGGACAATGAAAATCAGGTTGTCTATGATTGGGATTCCGGCAAGGTCTCCGGTAAAGAGGTTGCAAATGATTACAGCCGCTTTGTGACAGGGCAGATGCGCCTTGACCCCGAGCAGGTCATCCGTGAAACAGAAAAACTGACCATGACTGCCGGGTGGCGCTTCAACAGTGGCGATAATCTGGCGAAAGCACTGGATTATGCCTCTCATCGCGCAAAGGTTGACCAGTCGCTTGAAAATAATATGCCTGTGGAACTATCCAGTGTTGCTAAAATTTTGCTGGAAGACCCGACGCTATCGGACGCGCAAAAGCTGATGTATGCGCGACATCTGATTAATTTCTCGCTGGCGATGGATGATTTACAGTACGTCGATTCGATTACCGCCACGATGCACCAGCACAAAGACATCGAGCGGGAAGTGTTCAAATATATGTCGAAAGCCCTGGATGATGGTCAGGGTGCGATTATTTTTGAGACACTGGTTCGCTGGCAGGAGAACCCATTCAGTCCGACAGGTCAGCAATGGCAACAAATGCTAGCAAAAGCGGCATTATCCGAATTGGATGAACTGATTGAAGATCAAGATGCAGAACTGATTAGCGATTATCTGGATGATATTCAGCATCTCGGGAGACAGGCAACACCGATTATCGGACGGGTGATTGACCGGGTATTACCGATGGCATCCCGTGAGCCTGATATTCCCACGAAAATTCTGTTGCTGGCGATTCAAAATCTGGATGATACTAAATTACAGTCCTTGATGAGCACATCACGTTTTGTGCAACCGTTGCCGACTGATGTCAAACGAATGCTGGCACTGTTCTCGCAACGGGAACGGAAAGCCCCTCCAGGAACGCTGATTCGTGCGGTTCAGAGTATCCCGGAAACACAACGCACCCCGGCATTAATTGCCTTCGTCAAGCTGGCATATAGCAACAAACGTATTGATTTGCTGGATGAACGGGTGCTAAATGAACTGGTCAAAGCGCTCAATATCAATCCCACATTGATTGATGGACGATTATTGACAGGCATTGCCGAAGCGATTCAGACCAATACGCTCAAGACTATGAAACGACCTGCTCCACGATTGGTTTTGCAAATGTTGTTGCAGAGTCAGAATTATGTTGCGCTTGATACCCTGATGGTCGCGCAATCCCGCGATATTTACGGGGCAGATGGACAGCGCGACTATATTCAGTCAATTCAGGAGACGTTCGCGAAAACCAGTCTGACAGCATCTGATGCTTTAAGCGCTTTACGCACATTCGAGAAAATGGAACTCAATCCGATCCCGCGTGCTGCTGCCTTACTCGGTGCATTAGAAGGGACAAGCTGGAGTCCAGACCTCAAAGCACAGGCAGATAGTGTCATGAAGAATGTTGCGGATAATCAACGATTGCTTGAAGCACTTCCGGCACAGAGTATTTATAGCTTGCTGAAATATATGGCACGTCATGGTGACGGGAAACGCTTACGGGTCGCAACACGCATCATGGGCAGTTGTGCGGCACATGACGAGAGTCGTATTGGCTTGAGCGCGACCAACACGGCATACAAAATGCTGGATTCGGTTGATCGTACCCGTCCACTCGCTATTGAGGTTGTGCGCCAGTATGTTCGGGAAGCACAGGAAAAACCTGCCCGTCATATGATCAAATTCTACGGGGAACGTTTGGGGGCTGATGTATCCCGTAAATTGCAATTGTCATACGAATTTAGCAATCTGATGGCGCGTATGGACTGGATGACCTATACCAGTTCCTTAAAATATACCGTTGAATTACTGCAGGCAGCCGTCAATGCCTATGAACATCCGGCATCCCATCCGAATTTAGGCGATGCACGACTGATTGTTGAGCAATTCCGGCGTGAATTCAGCGTCGGTCAACAGCGCGAATTGAGTGCCGAATTAAAACGCATCACCCATGCAATTGTTGTGCTCAGTCAACGTCATGACCGCCGTAGCTCCAAAGGAGAAAAGCACAATCAGGCGATTGCACAGGGTAAAAACGACCCGCGCAGTGTGCTTGATGTCTATCGTGCAGCCGGTGGCTTCCTGCTCGGGAAAACTGCCTATCCCTTCCGCACACAGGAGGGTAAATCTTATGCTCCGCTTGGTGATGGCAACCCGGAAGAACTGCTCATCAATATCACCATTGCCAGTTCGATATTGCATGAAGCGACGAATGCGCGTCCCGGCGGTCGTGAAATGTGGACAGGTGCAGCGATTTTTGATGAAGTTGAAAGCCAGGTCAGCACATTATTTGGCGATACCGCGTCACAGATGCAACAGATGGGGCGTAACTGGCAACGTCTTGCAGACCTGATCATTCATATTTCGAAGCAGGGCGACACTAAAATCATTGAGTCAAACAATGCTAAGGGTCGAAAATTAGAAAAACTCCAGACTGCACCTGAAAATGTTCTGGAACTTTTCCGCTTTATCTACGGTTACTTCGCAGGATAAAATACAGCAAATTCAAGGTAGGGTCGCATCAGCGTATGCGTCCACTACTAAACGGCGGGATACGCTGATCCCGCCCTACAGTGTCGGTTTTTGCGATAAATATCCTGATAGAAAATGTCCGAACTTAATTTGGAACTTCTACAACTCTGCGAACCCAATCAACGGGAGTCAATTGATAAGTTGACTCTCGCAAAATTCTTCTGTGGTGTTTGAAACTTTGCATGTAATAGTTGTAACATCACTAAAACCGGATTCTATCCGCTTCGCAACGCAATTATTAAGATACATTACTGAAAGATGCTATACTGATATTCTAGTTGAATTCATGAGGTATAGCACAGTATGTCAGGGCGACAACATGCACTGGTGATTGGTGGAAGTCTTGCTGGTATGTTCGCCGCAAAAGCCTTAAGCCAGATTTTCAAACAGGTGACTATTATTGAACGGGACACGCTTCCCGATGAAATCACAGTCCGCGATGGTGTTCCACAGAGCCGGCATGTACATCAATTGCTGGTGGGCGGACTTAATGTGATGCGTGAGTTGTTCCCCGGTCTGGATGATGATCTCGAAGCAGCAGGGGCAATTCCGATACACATGGGCTACAATTTCATCATGGCAACACGCTACGGTTTCATGCCACCTGTTGAGACCGGAATGCATAGCTTCCTCAGCAGTCGTCCCGCGCTTGAATCTGTTATTCGCCAGCATATCAACAATACAGATAACATCTGCATCATTCAAGGATACAGCGTCATACAATTGCTCACAGATAAGGATAAACGTGTTGTAAGCGGTGTTCTTGCTGAGAAAAAACGCGAAAAATCTTCTGAACAATTCAATGCTGACCTTGTGGTTGATGCCAGTGGACGGAATAGTAAAGCAATCACATGGCTGGAGGAACTAGGATACGATGCGCCTGAAGCCACGCACATTGATGCACATGTGGGCTATGCCAGTTGCTGGTTTGAGAAGCCAGATTATGCCCCGGATGGTATCCCGGCGATGCTCAGTCTCGGGGATGCGGATAACCCGCGTACCTGCCTTATCAGTGAGGTAGAAGGCAATAAATGGTTGGCGATGGCTGCCAGTAAAAATCATGATTACCCTCCAACTGACCTCGACGGATTTCTCGAATTTACGAAAGGTTGCCCGTCTCCTTTTGTATACAATTATCTCAAACATGCGAAAGCAATCAGCCCGGTATACGGGTATCGTCGTACAGAAAATCACTGGCGACACTACGAAAAAATGACCCGTCGTCCTGAAAATTTTGTCATTACAGGGGATGCTGCCTGTGCTTTCAATCCTATCTACGGTCATGGCATGTCAGTTGCTGCGATGGATGCAAAATTGATGGGGCAAATTTTGAAAAGCTATGCCGGACGCAATCTGACAGGTTTCGCAGACGAGTTTCAGCAAGCGCTGGCAAAACAGGTTGAGGTTGTATTCAGCCTTGCGAGTGCCGATGATTTAGAACAACCGACTGTCGAAGGGGAGTTCCCGGAACAGCCGCCCGCACTCAAATGGCTTGGATTGTATTTCCGGCAAGCACTACGGGCGATGTTTGTCGATGATGTTGTGCGGGTTCGATTTAACAGGGTTTCTAATTTGATCGATTCACCTCTCACACTGTTTAAGCCCGGTATTCTGCTACGGGTATTCATCTATACACTGAAAGAAAAATTTGCTCCTAATAACTTGCCCCGTGTGCCACAGTATAAAGTAGGGCATGTGCATCTCGAACCACAGATGGATATGGTAGCAAGTATTTAGCCTGATTCTCAAAGAAATTTCATCTACGCCACATCAATTTTAACAATAGCCTGATATGCTCTCCTGCATTTGTATTGACTGCAAGAGAGGGTGGGTGTATTTAATGCAAGAACTCAAACGGGAAATTGGTGTTTTCGGCGCGATTATGATGGGTCTCGGTTCGATTGTCGGGACAGGTATTTTCGTGAGTGTCGGAATCAGTGCGGGGATTGCCGGAGCATCGGTTATCATTGCGATTATGCTGGCGGCAATGGTCGCGACTTTTAATGGCTTGAACAGCGCTCAACTGGCGGCGAATCATCCTGTTAGTGGCGGGACATATGAATACGGTTATCGCTATTTGAACCCGCGCTTAGGATTTATTGCAGGATGGGCATTTTTACTGGCAAAAAGTGCCTCGGCAGCAACCGCCGCACTCGGATTTTCCGGTTATTTACTGGATGCTTTCAATGTCGAATCGGATGCAACACGCATCATGGTGGCTCTCGCAGCAGTCATTGTCATGACGGTGATTGTGATAACAGGTATCCGGCGCTCGAATACAGCGAATATTTTAATTGTTTCTTTGACTTTAGTTACTTTGCTGGCATTTGTGATTTTTGGTGTGCCATCAATCGAATTTGAGAATTTTTCCGTACTTTTGCCGCAGAATCCGGCTGATTTCCGGGCATTGTTAGAAGCGACTGCATTGATGTTCGTGGCGTACACAGGCTACGGGCGGATTGCAACACTCGGGGAAGAAGTCAGAGAACCGCGTCGAACGATTCCGCGTGCGATGATTGCCACCCTGGTGCTGACAATGGTGTTGTATGTGAGTGTCGCAAGCGTCGGGGTAGGGGCGATTAGCGCGGAGGCTCTCGGGAACGCTGTTTCTGAAACGGCAGCCCCTCTGGAAGTCGCGGCACAGGAATTCGCGCCTGTGATTGCACCCTTGATTGCCTTCGGAGCGATTACTGCGATGCTCGGGGTTTTGCTGAATTTGTTGCTCGGTTTATCCCGTGTTTTGCTGGCGATGGGACGCAGAAATGATATGCCACCGATTGTTTCCCGTTTGAATGAATCGCAGACCACGCCCTATGTTGCGGTTATCGTTATCGGTGTACTGATAGCCGGACTGGTTTTGATTGGCAATGTAAAGACAACGTGGTCATTCAGTGCATTCACGGTGTTGATTTACTACTCACTGACCAATCTCGCTGCGTTGCAATTATCCGATGATGAACGGCTTTTCCCGCGCTGGATAGGCTATGCAGGCTTGATTGCCTGCCTATTTCTCGCGTTCTGGATTGAGTGGCAGATTATGCTTGTGGGGATTGGATTACTGGTTGCGGGTTTAGTGTGGCAGATGATAGCCAACCGCCTGTTTACGCAGGATTAGCGATTATCAGAGGTAAATTCTGCAAATAAATTTTTGAGTTTATCACTGTCGATAGCGGGGTCAATGATGCCGTAGAAATACGCGCCGAATTTGCGTTCATTCATGAAAGAATGTGAATTCTGGCTGTTTCGCATGGCAAGCAAAGGAATTGGTTTCATGCTGGCATACTCAGCCAGAAAATGTTGCAATTCAACCTGTGGACAATCCAGCGCCAGTAAAACGCAATCCGGTGGAGCAAGACGCATCAGGTCAAGTGCTGCTGGAATAGATTGAACACCCATTGCCGCGTAGCCGATTCGTTCTAATCGACGCAATGTGGATGACAATATCTTATGATGACGCTGAATATACAGAATACGGGGTCTCATTGAAACCTTTAGCAAACTACCCTTAATTCAACGTAATTATACACCCTGTTACAAATAATAAACCTTAATGTTTGTAATAGTTTGTAGATGGTGACAAAATCTGCCACCATTTGTTTTATGCAAAACGACGTTGTAACATCGGAACAAGTCCACCTGCGGCGAGAATTGCCTCAACTGATTCTGAAAACGGGGGAATCGGATAGACAGTCTCTCCTGCGATGATGACGCCTTCATCTTCATCAATTTCGATTGTGTCGCCTGTTTGCAATTGCTGGTACAGATTTTCGTTGATGACAGGTCGGATGCCTTGATTGATACAGTTGCGGAAGTATAATCCACTGAATGAGGCGGCGATAATCATTTTCACGCCACTATAGCGCAAGCATGTCACTGCCTGTTCACGACTACTACCATTACCCCAGTTATATCCGGCAACAACAATATCACCTTCACGGGCATTTTCTGCAAAATCGGGGTCTAAATCTTCCAGTGCTTTGCTCTGAATTTCGACTTCTCCCCGCAGGGTGTAGGTATATTTCCCTGGAAATATGACATCGGTGTTGACGTTATCGCCATATACCCAGACACGATGTATGCTCATGATTGCGCTCCTACGATTTCTTCAACGTTGACGATTTCTCCAGCGATAGCACTTGCTGCCACGACATAAGGATTTGCCAGATAAATTTCGGCTTCGGGTGTGCCCATGCGTCCTTTGAAATTGCGATTCATGGTTGTGATGGTTGCTTCCTGTGGTGCAGGGACACCCATGTGATTGCCCATGCAGGGTCCACATCCCGGTGTGCCGATGGTTGCTCCGGCTTCTAGCAGCGTTTCGATAAGACCGTCGCGGGTGGCTCTGAGAAGCACCTGTGAACTGGCTGGCAATACCAATAATGGAATCCGCACCCGTTGACCACGTAATACGCTTGCGGCTGCGGCAATATCTTCATAACGTCCATTGGTGCATGTGCCGACAAACGCCTGATGGACAGGTCGCCCGATAACGTCTGTTAAATCGACTACATTATCCGGTGAATGCGGGCAAGCAATTTGTGCATCTAATGCCGAAACGTCGATTGTCTCATCCTGAGCGTAAATTGCGTCTGCGTCAGGGTAAAGCGCTGTGTAATCACGGGTTCGATTGGCTTCAAGGTAGTCAAAAACAGCTTCATCCGGCGGAAGATAGGCATTCATCGCACCGAATTCTGCCATCGAATTGGTAATGACTGCCCGTTCATCCAGTGAGAGGGTGGGAATCGTATCGCCTGTAAATTCGATTGAGCGATATTGTCCGCCACTGCTGCCCCATGAGCGCAAAATTTTGAGGCTGATGTCTTTCGCTGTGACGCCGGGACGCAAATTGCCTGTTAATGTGATTCGCATCGCTTCGGGGACACGTAACCAGAGTTCACCTGTCGCCCATAGTGCTGCCATCTCGGTACGCCCGACGCCCATTCCGAACGCGCCCATCCAGCCAAAATGCGGCGTATGGCTATCCGAGCCGAAAATGACTTCTCCCGGTAAAACAATTGCTTCTTCACTGAGTACCTGATGACAGATACCGCGTCCGACTTCAAAGAAATTTGCGATATTTTGTTCACGCACCCATTGCCGGATTTCTGCATGATTAATCGCGTGACGGGTTGTTGGGGCAGGGACAGCATGGTCTAAAGTGATTGCCACACGGTCAGGGCGTAAGATGCGTTCTGCTCCTGTTTCTAAGAAAATTTTACGGATGTACGCCGTATTATCATGACTGAACATCACATCCGGGCGAACGTCCAGCACATCTCCCGCACGGACTGATTCGACTCCAGCAGCACGGGCAAGGGCTTTTTCGGCAAAAGTAAATCCGGTCATTGTGCTGCCTCCGTGAGCAGTGCGTCAATTTCGGTAGAATTCATCGGTGTATCGTCTGCGCGTGATTTGATGACGGCTGTAATGTCACGCAGGGTCGTTTCATCGAGTGATAATCCCATGCGGGTAGCTCTATCCCGTACAGCATTCCAGCCTGTGAGATGATGCCCGATAGCCACTTCGCGTCCGAGACCAAAATCATCCGGGTTGATGCTTTCATAAGTTGTCGGGTCAGCCAGAACAGCTTTGGCGTGAATACCGGCTTTGTGTATGAACGCGCTACTGCCTGTGATGTAATTGTTGAACGGAATGTCTAACTGGCAATAATCTGCGATAGTCTGATCGAGCAGAGGCAGTAAATCGAGGCGATATTTTGCCACATAATCGCGGTTGATGGTGTAAAGACGCGCTATCAAGCCACCGAGCGGGGTGATGCCGTTGCGTTCACCGATACCGAGAACAGTGGTATCAATGTGGGTTGCGCCACCCTGTAACGCTGAACAGGCGTTGGCAATTGCCGAGCCGCTATCATTGTGTCCATGAAATTCGACATCTAAACCTGTATTTCTGACCAGCAAAGACACCAGGTCAAACACTTGATTCGGGAGTGCGACACCGACTGTATCTGCCACACCGAGTCGATCAACCAGACCGCTTTCAGCTACAGCGAGATACACGCGCAATAAATCAGCTTCACGGCTACGGAAACTGTCTTCGGTGCTGAATCGCAGGATAATATCGGGGGCTTGCTCGCGCACAAATCCACAGACATCAAGCGCAAGGTCAATAATTTCGCGGATAGATTTGCCGTGACTGTGTTGCATCAATTGTGGCGATGTTCCGATGACAATATCAAGCCCATCGACACCTGTTTCAAGGGCTTGCATCACATCATGCCGATGGCAGCGCACATGGGTCAGGATACGGGCATTCAAGCCTGAATTGACCACTGCGCGAATATCGGCGGCACTGCGCGGCGAGGCACAGGGGGTTGTCATTTCAATCATTTCCACGCCGAAATTATCCAGCAATCCGGCAATTTCTAATTTTTGTTCGGTGGTGAAGGTCGCTGTGCTGAATTGTTCGCCTTCACGCAAGGTACTGTCGATGATGCTAAAGTTGTTAAGTGGCATAGGATTCTCCCTTTTGATTTAGAAACTGGCAACAAAAAACCGCTCCCTGTCGAGGAAAGCGGCGTTTACATTCGATAAAATGCTAAGCGGCATTATCCTGAACAGAGTTGTTCGGGCTGATTGGTCTTGCTCTTCTTCTTTGAATTGAATTGGTGTGACATGGTTTGCCTCAGTTATTCCGGTTGCTGAAAAACCCGGACACGATGCATCGTGTCCCTACAATGGTCTGGTTCGTAAAACAAAAAAACCACCTCTGCGGGTGGTCTGTTTTCAGAAATGATATTCTGGCACACAAAGAACCCACAGATTTATGTGTGGTTGGTCTTCTTTGCTTTCTTTGTGGTTTGTGCCAGTTGCATAAACTATACCTTTATAATCGTAACTTATATGAGAATAGACCGAAAAACACAATCAAGCAATGGGCAATTTACACAATACTATTTCGTCATAAATTCCATAGACATTCTTATTCGATTAAGATGATATGAATCTGACGGGGACCATGTGCGCCTTTAATCAGTTCCTGTGCAATATCGGCGGTTTTACTGGGTCCACTGATAATTGTCGTGTTGCTGCTTTCTTTGAATGCACCCGCACCGGACTCTTTTTGAGATTGAATCCACGCTTCTAAGTCGGGCAGAAACTGAGAGGCATTGACAATTGCGATGTGCTTATCCGGTAACAATGATGTGCTACGGGCTTTGCCTTTGCCACTACTGACGACAAGGCTACCTGTCGCGGCGAGTGCTGCATCGACACCCGTGATTCCTACGAGAGTGTGAGAATCAGTCGGGTCAGCTACTGAAACATTTTTCTCTGATAATGCCTGTACTATAGGGAAGGGCATATGCTCATCATCCCATGCCAGCACCTTATCCACGTCATCAAGCAGGGCTAAAACTTTGCTGAGCGCTTCATCATTATCTTCTGCGGGATAGATGTAACACCCGAGTTTTTGAGCCTCTTCAACAAAACGGGCTTTCATCGCCTCTGTAGAGGTATCTTCTAAATTGACCATCCGGCGACGATTGTCTATTGGAGGCAAATCGGTGAAGGGTTGTTGTGCTTTGCGTAACTTATCAAGAATTGTGTTTTTGGATGACATCAGCTTTCCTGTTCGGGTTGCGGATAATGAGTCACTGAAAATGCAGCGATTAATTTAAACATATAAACCGGAGCAAACCAGGCGATGAGCGGTTCGGGTTGAAAAATCAGACTATTGAGTACGATGCCTGTCATCACCAGTCCGGCAGCCAGTGGCTTTTGATAATTCTGTTCGGATTGCGATAATACAATCACCCCTGAGATTGACGTGTAAAAGTACAATATTAGCATATCCTGCCAGAGTGCAAGCCCGGTAAAGGCAAGCAGGGCAGGGTGAAAAATATGTACAGCTAAGAATCCCCATGATACACGCATCGACTTTTCGCGATAGTATCGATTGGTGGATTTTGTCATGTTAGCGACAGCACCCGCAATCACATCAGCAGCGACAATAATCAGTGCTATCCATTGCCAGATTGAGAGGTCAATTTCCTGCAACAATGCGAATATGACAATGGCAAGCGTGCCGACTAATCCCGTACTATAAATGAGGATTAATCCGCTTCGTGTCGGATTGTCACCATGTAACTCCGCTAACACAGTTGCCTCGATTCATGTTGAATAATGATGACGATTATACCGTGTTTCCGTACACATTACACAAACTTTTATGAATTGTTTGCAAAATCTCAGAACATGTTGTACAGTGTCTGCAAGGAGTGGACTATACCACACTATACCACCCTGTGATGAATGGTATACATGGTCGGTCAAACTCAAACGGAATGACTGTTTCGTTCGCTTTACCTAAAGTATTTCTGGAGAGTTTTATGAAACGTATTTTTGTTCTCGCGCTTGCTGTAGCGCTTATCCTGAGCGTCGTACTTGTGCCAGCCTCGGCACAGGAAGCTCCCGAAGGTGAATGGCTCGGTACATGGGACTATACCCTGCTCCCCGAACATCATCTCAATGGTTTCGCTGCCAGTGGTCCAAACACCAACCTCGGCAACATTTTCCGCAATTTGACAGAATTATCACCCGCATTTTATGTATACGCCAGCAATGAATGGATTCCGCTTCTCGGTGAAAGCTGGGGCTTCTCGGATGATGGTAGCTACTACGAATTGACCCTTCGTAGCGATGCAACCTGGAGCAATGGCTCGGCGATTACTGCTGATGATGTTGTGACAACTTACGCACTCGGTCAGATTCTTGGCTGGACACAATTCAATTATGTTGAAAGTGTCGAAAAAGTGGATGATTACACCGTTCACTTCAACTTCATTGAAGGTCAGGAATCGCTCTTAGCCGAACGTCTGATTCTTAAAGAATACATCGTTGCTACAGATACCTATGGTGATCTCGCAGCCGAAGCGATGGCAGTTGTTGAATCCGGCGCTGATGCTGAAAGTGAAGCATGGGTTGCTATGGAAACCACCATTCAGGAATTCCGTCCTGAAGAATATATCGTGAGTGGTCCTTATGGATATACCCTCGATGCAGTTGGTGACACCTTCATGACACTCACCTGGCAACCGAACTCTGTCTTCAGTGGCAGTGTTAACTTCGGTAGCATCAAAATCTGGAAGGGCGAAACTGAAAGCACAACCCCGCTCGTTCTCAGTGGTGAAATTGCACACGCAACCAATGTTTATCCTCCAGCAACAGTACAGAGCTTTGTTGACGAAGGTCTGAACATCGTTACCATTCCACGTGGTTATGGTCCTGCAATGCTCTTCAACCATACTGTATATCCCTGGAATGTTGTAGAAGTACGCCAGGCAATTGCATACGTCATCGACCGCGACCAGAATGCTTTCCTGACCAACGGTCTCGGCGCTACAGGCACAGACTACATGTCCGGGTTGCTGGATAACGTAACACCTTCATTGATGAACGAAGAAGATGTTGCTGCGCTCAACCTCTATGAACAGAATTTTGAAGAAGCAGAACGTCTGATGGGCGAAGCTGGCTTCACACGTAATGCTGATGGTATCTGGGAAGATGCTGATGGCAATACCGCCGGTGGTGAATACAAATTCCCGGCTGAATTTGCTGACTTTGCAGGCGCATCACAGGATGCCATTGCACAGTTGAACGAATTTGGTTTTGATCTGGTCGCCCGTGCTATCCCCTGGCAGGAAAATGCGGCTGACATCGGGGACGGTAACTTCGAAGTTTCTATCTGGAGCTGGGGTTCAAGCGCACCATTTGCACAATCGAACTTCCGCAATCCGGTTCTTCGCTGGAGCGACCCCGGTCTGATGATTGACCTCGAAAATTACGAATACAGTGGTGGCACAGTCAATCTTTCAGAAATGATTGCAGCCTCCAGTGCTGGTCTCGATGTAGAAGCACAGCGCGAAGTTACAGGCGATGTTGCATTGATTATCAATGAAACCATGCCATTCATTCCGCTCAACGTCATCATTAGTGCTGAACCATTCAACATTGATATGATTAGTGGTCTGCCGGAAGCTGGCGATCCTATCTTGCAGAATCCGACAGGTAGCGATCACTTTGTGATTATCGGCATCCTCCAGGGTACACTCAGCCCCGGACCCGGTCAGATGATGGAATAAGCCATAACAATACTGATGTCTCCTCATGCTATTTGTGAGGGGGCATCTCCCTGAAAATATTATCCTTAAATCCGGTGATCTCATTATTTAGTTTATGAAAAATATGGCGGACGGCAAGAATGCCATCCCTACAGTAAATCGCGATTTGATATAGATTTTGTGGGGACACGCTTCTGCGTGTCCGAAATATATCTGCAAAAATTCTGTGGTGTTGTAATAGGGTTTCTTCATTAAAATATTCCGGCATCAAAAATCATTTATACTAAGAATAGTGCCATTATCCGGCAGCCATTTAAGTTATTGAGAAAAATCTATGACATCTATACCCGCAGATATGTCTCCGCAGGATGAGACCGATACACAAAAACCGGACTCGTTACAACAGAGACTCAAAGACATTTTTGGTAGCTATGCCTTTAAAGTGATTATTCAAGGCTTGATTACGATCTGGGCGGCATCAACCTTTACCTTTGTGTTGATTCGTTTGCTGCCCGGTAATCCAATCGAGATTGAAATTCAACGCCTGATGAATCAGGGGTATGAATACGATCAGGCATATAACACTGCCACAGGTTTGTATGATTTTGACCCGGATGCGCCGATATTCCCGCAATATATCGAGTTTTTGACCGACCTCGTGCGCGGGGATTTAGGTGAGTCGATTACATCGCCGGGTACGAAAGTCACCGACCAGATCATACGATATTTACCCTGGACACTGGTTTCAATTGGTTCGGCACTGCTAATCAGTTTTACGCTGGGTATTTTGATTGGTATGGCAATGGCGTACTGGCGGGGTAGCTGGTTCGATAATGTGATGACAGCATTAGGATCGCTTTTATCGGGTGTACCGGATTATGTGTATGCGTTTTTGATTGTGCTACTTTTTGGCGTGCAACTGGAATGGTTTAACGTTGGTGAGTTGCGCGGTGGTGTTGACCCGAATATTGATCCCGGTTTCACCTTCGACTATATCTACAGTGTCGTTCAACATGCGCTGTTGCCAATTATTACCTACGTGCTGGCGACTATCGGCGTCTGGATGCTCTCCATGAAAAGCAGTACAGTCAGTACCCTGGGAGAAGATTATATCAATGTTGCGAAAGCACGTGGATTGAGTGAAGGTCGCATACTGACAGCTTATGTCGGACGGAATGCGATGTTACCACTTGTGACCCGTCTGGCAATCAGCCTCGGTTTTGTGTTGAGTGGCTCGGTCATTGTGGAGCAATTCTTCGAGTATCCCGGTTTAGGACGTGCGCTGATTCGTGCGATTAACGGGCGTGATTATACCGTCATGCAGGGCATCTTCCTGACAATTACCGCCGGAGTGATCTTGAGTAACATTCTCGCGGATTTGATGCTCGGTTTGTTAGACCCGCGTGTTAGCCTGGATGATGAATAAGAGGTTGAAAGTATTTGATTATGTCTGAAACAATCTTAAGCATCATCATCGGCATAGTGTATGGTGCTATCCCCGCAGCATGGGGTGGATATTATAAAAAATGGCAAGCTGCTGTTGTCGGATTCATTATCGGGTTTCTCGGTGGATTCTCATTTGGCTGGTTGTGGGGCATCATTTTTGCGATACTCGCGCTGGCAGTTGTGATTTCATTTACTCATGCCGATAAGTCTGACCCCTTTACCAGTCGTGCTTCATTGGATGAAGTTGATTTTGAGGAAACCAACGCCGAATATGTGTTACGTCAGATGATTGCGATTGGTAATTTTGCGCGTCAAACCTGGCGGATGCTATTGCGGAATAAAGGTGGATTCCTGGGTTTCATCGGCATTGTATTTTTCATCTCACTGACCGTCTTTGGTCCTTATTTCGTTGAATATGAAGGTAGCGCAGAATTTTCCAGGATGCGGGATGGTCAATTATTCCGTAGTCCCTGTGTTAATGCACTCGGATGCGAGGACGAACCCTATTTACTGGGCCTCGATTGGAAAGGGCGCAGCGTTCTATCGCATGTGGTACATGGCGGACGCGGTCTGATTCTGACGAGTTTGCAAGCGGGTTTGCTCTCGACATTAATTGCAGTGATTCTCGGTTCTGCGGCAGGTTTATTAGGTGGCGTAGTCGATCAGTTGATTTCTGCGGTTGGCAATTTTATTTTGACGATTCCACAGTTCCCATTATTGCTGGTGATTGCGACGACGGTGAGTTTTGACTCGCAACTCATGCTTGCGTTGTTACTCGCAGCCTTGACCTGGCCGGGTTTGATGCGTGCGATTCGTGCCCAGGTGTTCAGCTTGAAAGAGCGCGATTATGTTGAAGCGGCTATTGCACTCGATTTAGGGCTGTGGCATATCATCACCCGCGAAGTTTTCCCCAATATGGTGAGCTATATTGCCATCAACATGATTTTTGCGATTCGCTCGGCAATGTATGCGATTGTCGGTCTGGTTTTATTGGGCATGGTTCCGATTATCGAACCGGACTGGGGTGTGATGATTTATAACGGGCGGCAACAGGGCGCATTCTTCAACCGGGAAGCGATGTGGGTTGTGTTGTCTCCGATTGTGGCGATTGCACTGTTCCAGCTTTCACTGGTTTTGTTCACCCGTTCACTGGAAGAAATATTCAACCCGCGTTTACGTAGCGGTCTATAAGAGGACATGATGGAAATTGATAATCGTAAACTGGATCAAATAGACCGGAGTCCTGATAAACGTGTGCTCAGTGTGCGGGATTTATCGGTTAGTTACCTCGCAAAACGCGGTCGGGTGCGTGCTGTAAATAATGTTAACTTTGATTTGCATGAAGGCGAAACCCTCGCACTCATCGGCGAATCAGGGTGCGGCAAATCCACACTGGTACTGGGCTTGCTGGGATTACTCCCGAAAACAGGCAGTGTCGATAATGGCGAAATTAACTACACCTATCGTGATGGTAGAGAAATTAATATTCTCGATCTGAGAAAAAGTCAGATGCGGC
>ENA-OWNT01000688-OWNT01000688.1-seawater-metagenome-genome-assembly--contig:-NODE-688-length-64678-cov-12.030696_pt1 | contig 64678 bp, 52 predicted proteins | sample MGYA00238136_ERZ651165 | MGnify/ENA primary metagenome ERZ651165 (study PRJEB26861, sample SAMN08777766) | seawater metagenome | isolation source: coastal seawater | place: USA: Florida | collected... | reverse complement strand
GGTAGTCGCTCCGAAGGAGCAGTCCCCCGCTGATGCACGAGCAGTCAGCCTGGAGGCAGCCTCGACTGTGGACACTGGGTTCTGCCGGTGGAGCGCACGACCTGTGCGGGTACGAGACCCCGGGAGAACTTCGCTGTGGAGGGCTCTCTGGTGGGGCCCCCTCCGGCCCTTCGGGCCACCTCCCCCTGAAGGGGGAGGACTTTGGTGGGGCCCCCTCTCCCTGAGGCCACGAGCTCGGTCAGCCTCGGGACCAGTCACCGGCCGGAGGGGTCCGGGGAGGACGGAGTTCTCCCCGGAAAACAGGGGGTGTTCGGCGGACGGAGTCCCCCGCTGATGCACGAGCAGTCAGCGCACGACTTGTGCGGGTACGAGACCCCGGGAGGACTTTGGTGGGGGAGGACTTTGGTGGGGGCCCTCCGACCATTCCACAAACATTGAGGGACCCTGCCCCGCTCCCTCGTTGCAGAATCACAACCACGGTCCGGAGCCCTCTTGCCCACGCCCACCCCCGCCTACCGCACGCCCCTCGCCCGCCGTCCGCGTCATGTCCCGCTCGGGCTGTGGTTGGTGCTCTCGGTTCGGGGCGTCTACGGCATGGGCGGGGTGGTGCTCATCGCCGTCGGTCTCCTCTTCTCGGCGGGGCTCGGGGCGCCTTGGAATGCCGTCGATGCCGTGTCGGTGGGGGCGTTCGTGCTCGGCATCGCTGCGGTGGGCACCCGTGTGGTCCATGCGCTGGGCTTTGTCGACCTGCTGCGGGTGGGCCGGTCTGCCGAGGCCATGCCGGTGGGCGACACCCTGGAGGAGGTCCGGGACTACCGACCCGGCTCCCCGCTCGAGAAGATGGGGGTGATTCCGAGCTGGATGTACGACGACTACCACCGGTACCACGAGAGCTCCGTCGAGGTGGTCGAGTTCCGCTTCGTCTTCGAGGACCACCGGGGGCAGCGCTGGCCGGTGTCCGCCCACACGACCGAAGTCCACCGGCTCTCCGACGAGGTCACCGAGCAGGTGCTCTACGACCCCGACGCGCCACGACGCGCGGTGCTGATCGACGCCCTCCCCCGCTTTGTGGTCCCCACTCCGCGCGGTTGGGCATCGCCGCCCCTCGGGGAGTCCATCGGCGCGCTCCTGCTGCTCGCCGTGCCGCCTGCGTGCCTGGTGCTCGGCTACTGGCTTGTGGCCAACGACGTGTTCCGCTGACCTCAGAACTGGAAGTAGAAGAACGGTGCGGCGAGGCCACTGAAGAGCGACAGCACGCCGCCGGCCAAAAGCACGATGAGGGCGAGGCCGAAGGCCGGCAGGCCCGCGAAGAGGTTCTGCAGGCTGCGCTTCCAGGACTGGGGGGTCCAGTGCAGGGCCCAGGCCGCGATGAGGGCGAGCAAGCCCCAGCCACCGATGAGGCCCGTGCTGGGCTCGAGGGGGTTGAAGAGGCCGATGATGAGGGCCATGGCGTCGTTGAATGAGTGGGCGTGCAGGAAGATGAGGCCCAAGCAGATGACGTTGAAGGTGAGGAAGGTGCGCCAGAACACGCCGAAGCGCGTGGTGGCTTCGCGCGGCCCCCAGCGGCGCCACACCACGAGGGCGAGGCCGTTGTAGATGCCCCAGAAGATGAAGGTCCAGCCGGCGCCGTGCCAGATGCCACCGATGAAGAAGGTGATCATCAGGTTGATGTCGGTGCGGGTGGGGCCCTTTCTCGAGCCGCCCAGCGGGATGTAGATGTAGTCGAGCAGCCAGGTGCCGAGGCTGATGTGCCACCGCCGCCAGTGTTCCATGGGGGTCTGGGACCAGAACGGGCGGTTGAAGTTGAGCGGCAGCGTGAAGCCGAACAGGAGGGCGGCTCCGGTGGCGACGTCGGTGTAGCCGGAGAAGTCGCAGTACACCTGGAAGTTGGCCGCCCAGACGGCGTACAGGACCTCGAAGGTGTTGTGGCGAACGGGCTGGGTGAAGAAGGGCTGTACGACGAAGTGGTGCAGGGTGTCGGCGAGCACCATCTTCTTGGTGAGGCCGGCGAGGATGAGGAAGGTGCCCTCGCCGATGGTCTTCCAGTCGAGGCGCGGCCGCTTGTCGAGCTGGGGCAGGAAGTCGGCGGCACGCACGATGGGGCCGGCGACGAGCTGTGGGAAGAAGAAGACGTACACGGCAAAGTCGAGCAACGACCCCCGGGGCTGGATGCGCCTTCGGTGGATGTCGATGATGTACGACAGAGTCTGGAAGGTGTAGAAGCTGATGCCGACCGGCAGCTCGGTGGGCAGCGTGGGCAGGGGCTCGGGCCCGAGGACGCCCGCGAGCTGCAGCGCGCCGCCCACGTTCTCGACGATGAAGTTGCCGTACTTGAACGTGGAGAGCAGGGCGACGTCGGAGAGGATGCCGCCCACGAGCCAGCGGGTGCGGCCGGTGTCGGTGGAGGCGGCGTGAATGCGCGCGCCGACGATGTACTGGATGATGGTGCTGGCGGCGATGAGCGTGAGGTACCACGGCTTCCAGCAGCCGTAGAAGAACGCGCTTATGGCGAGCAGCCAGATGAGCCGGGGCAGCCTCTTGCGCTGGATGAGCCGGTAGATGGGCCAGCTGACCGCGAGGAAGACGGCGAAGTCGAACGAATTGAACAGCATGGGCTAGCGCTTCCCCCGCAGGCGCTTGGGCGGCTGTTTCTTTTCGGTGGACCGGCGGGGGTCGAGGTCGGGGAGGGTGGGGTCGTCGCCGGTGAGGAGGGGGGCGACGAGGTCGCGGCAGACCGCGCGGGTGAGGTCTGCGCTGGCACCCTTGGCGAGGTGGTCGGGGTCGACCCAGGAGCGTTGGTCGTGCACCCAGCGCTTGACGTCGGGGCGGTAGACCGGGAGCTGGTGGTGGGTGGCGAGAACCTTCAGGGTGGCGGCGAAGCGCTCGCGGGCCTCTTGGGGAATCTCCGCGGCGAACCGCTCGTGGAGGGGCATGACCACGACCGCGACGGTGGCACCATCGGCACGGGCCTGCTGGACGACCTCGATGAAGCCGTCGAACGCTCGGCCTTCGCTGGAGACGTACTCGCCAAAGTGCTGGATGCGGATGGAGCTGAGCACGTTGCGCACGGCCTGTTCCCAGCGCATGCCCATCACGGCGGACAGTTCATCGTTCTGGGCATCGCAGGCCGCCGAGCCCGTGCACCACTGGCCGCCGCCGTGGTGGTCCATGATCCACTGCAGGCGGGCCTCTTCGGCGTGTCGGCCGGCCAGGTAGAAGGGGAGGGTCTCGGCGCCCCGCACGAAGGGGCGGAGGGCGGCGAGGGACTCTTTGAGGCCGCGGGCGCGGGTCAGCTCGCCCGGGATGTCGGTCGGGCTGGCGGTGCCGGAGATGCTGGACGCCATCTTGGGGTTGGTGTCGTCGAGGGCCTCGGGGGCGATGGCGAGGAGGACGAGCTTGGGCGGATCTTCGTGGAGGAGGTCATGGTAGATGGGCCGCATGGTGTGGCCGGTGGCGAAGACCCGCGCGAGGTTGACCGATTGGGTGGGGCGGTCGAGCTTGCGGCCGAGGCATTCATCGAGAACAGCGGGTGTGAGGCCGAAGCTGGCGCGGCTGGAGCCGAGGATGGCGACATCGAGCTGGCGAGGGGTGTCGCGGACCGCGAAGGTGTGGAGGTCGGTGGGCCAGATGATGCCCTGGACATACTTGAGGCCCACGGCATCGGTGGCGGTGGTGAGGCCGAGCCCGAAGACGACCAGCCAGAACAGCACCGCCAGCCCGCGTAGAGTGGTGGCGCGGTGGACGTGGGGCGGGCAGTCTTCGGGATGGGGGGCGCTCAATGCCAGTACCCCTGGTCGCGCAGCATCTCGCGGAAGGCGCCGTTGCCCATGCGCTCGGCGGCCGACGTGGCGCGGCGCTGGCGGTCCCACTGGACCAGGGCTGCATAGAGCGCCCGGGTCTGGTCGTGGGTGGGCGGACTGTGGCCGACGGAGCGGGTGGTGACGCCGGCGGGAGGCGCCTCGGGGAGCGGGCCGTCGACATCGGGCACGATGAGGAGGTGTTCGTGGGTGCGGACGACCAGCGTGCCGGAGTTGTCCTGCTGGAAGACGGCGACCGAGGCGGCGTCGGGGCCTTTTTCGAAGACGGTGTGGAGGTCGGTGCCGGTGGCGTCGGAGGGGACGACGGCCTTGGCCTCGGGGAGGAGGGTGGGGAGGAGGTCGACGGCGCTGACGAGCCCGCTGGTGGGGGTGGTGGGCACGCCGGGACCGGCCATCCAGAAGGGAATGGCGGACTCGTAGATGAGGGGCGCGTGGAGCCCGACCACGGCGGTGACGGTGTGGGCTGCCCGGTCGGACGCCAGGAAGTCGGAGAGGGCGGCCAGGCCTGATGACCGCCCACCGTCGGCGCCACAGCCGCGTCCGCTGGGGGCGAGGATGCCGGCCAGCGCGACGTCGTTGGCCTTGGGGTGCAGGCGGCGGAAGGCCTCGATCTGGTCGGCGAGGCAGGGGGCGTCGGGGATGGGCTCGAGGCCGTCGTCGAGCTTGAAGTCGGTGCCGTTCCAGTCGTGGCCGATGCTGCCGACGGTGCGGTAGCCGTAGAGCCGCAAGACGCTGTGCAGGGTGTTGGGGCGGGTGGTGGACACGGTGCCGGGCCACTGGCCGGTGAGGGCGGCGCGCAGGGACGGCCCCGGATGGGTGTGGACACCGTGCGCATCGGTGAACACGGACACCTTGGCCGAGAAGTAGGACGGCGGCTCGGTGGCGCCGGAGTCGACGGGCAGGAACACCACGAGGAGGTCGGGGGGCGCGTTGGGGTTGCGCTCGGGGGCCCCGCTGCAGGCGGTGAGGAGGGCCAGAGTTGCCAGCCGTCGCATCAACGGGGGCCTTCGGGGGGTGGGCCCTTGCCGCGTGGGTGCTTGCCGCGGGGTGGGCGCTTGCCCTTGGTGTGGCCGCCCGGACGGCCGAAGGGGTGACCGTACTTTTCGTGGACGGCCCGCCGGCCTTCGTCTTGGAAGTCGGCGGGGTTGGTGTTCAGGAAGGCCTGTTCGAGCTCGGCGAGGTCGAGGATGCGGTCGTGGTTGGTGTCGTAGGGGGCGAAGCCCTGTCGGGGCAGCGAGACCTTCTGGAACTCTTCGGGGTCGACGCCGCCGCTGCCGTCGAGGTCGGCGCGGGCCATGAGGGCACGGGCGACCTCGGGGTGTTCGAGCTTGGGCTGGCAGCCGATGGCGACCACGGCGAGGAGCAGGCGGGGGTTCATGGCGTGCCTCCGGCCGAGCGGGCATCGAGGGCACCCCGGGTGAGGCGCTGGAGCAGGGTGTCGTCGAGCTCGAGCACGGACAGGGGCTTCTCGGACCCGGGGGCCCCGCCGGCGTCCCACAGGTGCGCGAAGGCGGGTGCGGGCTTTTCGATGCGGGCGTCCATTGCGGCGGTGTGAGCGGGGGCGCCGGTGACCGTGAGGCGGAAGGTGCCGTCGGTGACGCTGATCTGCTCGAGGACGCCTTCGCTGTAGGCGGTGCCGGGGGTGCCACAGGTGCCGCCGTCGAGGCAGCCGGTGAGGTCGACGCCCTGCATGGACTCGGGGGGCTGGATGCCGGCGAGGCCCAGGATGGTGGGGGCCACATCGAGCAGGCGGGTGACCTCGCGCTGGCGCACGGCCTTCTTGGAGTCGGGGCGCCAGACGATGAAGGGGACCTGGGTGGCGGCGTCGTGCAGGGAGTCGCGGTGGTTGAAGTAGCCGTGGTCGAGCAGGCCCTCGCCGTGGTCGGACACCAGCACGATGGTGGTGGTGTCGAGCATGTTGCGGGCTTCGAGGTCGTCGAGGAGGACCTGGAGCCAGAGGTCGGCGTAGAGCACGCCCGAGGCGTACATGCCCTTCATGAACTGGAGGTCGGTGTCGGACAGCGTGATGCGCTTGGAGTCGGGCTGCCGGGCGTGCTCGGCGAGCTGGGCGTGCACCTGTGGGGTGAGGATGCGCGTGCCCTTGCTGTTTTCGAGCTGGGACAGGGGGAGGTCGGGGTAGAAGGCGCCGTCGAGGATTTTCTCGTACGTGATGGAGTCGTGCACGCGGTCGAGCATCACGCCGTCGTAGCCGGGGGTGGCCATGCGCCCGAAGACGTGGGGCTTGGTGTAGGGGGCGTGGCAGTCGTAGCTGTGCAGGAAGAGGAAGAAGGGGTCGTCGCCTTCGGCCACATCCGCCAGCCAACGCGATGCCATGGGCTCGGTTTCCTGGAACGACCCCCAGCGGCGCCCCTCGACGTATTGGTCGAAGCCGTCGTCGAGGCCGAAGACCCGTGCGAGGTGCCCGCCCGCCACCACCCCGCCGGTCTTCCAGCCCGCATCGCGCAGTGTGCTGGCGAGGGTGGGGGTGCCGTCGGGGATGGTGAGGTCGTAGTCGACCGGGCCGAGGTCGCTGGGCAGCTGGGAGGTGAACAGGCTGGCGTGCGAGAAGAGGGTTTCGTTGGACTGGGCGTAGGTGCGCTCGAACAGCGTGCCTTCGCTGGCCAGCCGAGCGAGTGTGGGGGTGGCGCCTGCGCTGGCGCCATACGGCGTGGTGTGGTCGGCGCGCAGGGTGTCGATGCTCACGAGGATGATGCCCCGCGGCGGAGTGGGCTGGGCGCACCCGACACCGAGGGCGAGCAGCGGGAGGAGGCGGTTCAACGGCGTTCCGGGGGCTTGGGCGGCGGACCACCACCGCGGCGGGGCGGACCACTGGCAGGCGGAGGAGCTCCACCGGGAGCAGCACCTTCGGGGCCCGCTCCGATGGGGCGACCGGCATCGAGGGGCCGGGCATCGACGCCGCCAGGGTACTTGGCCATGGGGGCTTCGGTGAGCGTGCTGGCATCGACGGCGCGTGCTGCACGAGACGCATCCGCCTCGGCGGTGCGCTTGACGTGGGCGGCACCGAGGGCGGCAAGACCGGCCAGGAGCACCAAGACGCTCACCCCGTAGCCCACGGCGCGCGACGGGAGGTGGGCGTCGGCGGGCGCGAGGAGGTGGTCGTCGGCCATGGGGGCTCCGGCGGCGCAGAGGGCGCACATGCCGGGCTGTTGTATCGCCTGCGGAGGGGTCAGGCCGCCAGAGCGCGCACCGCTCGATGGGTTCCGGTGACGGCCAGGGTGCTGAGCACCGCCACACCGAGGGCAGCGCCACCGAGCGGCAGGCAGGTGAGCGCAGCCAGCGCACCGCACAGCAGGAGGCTCCAGGCGAGGGTGCGCAGGTCGCCGTCGGTGCCCACGCTCAGCACGAGACCCGCGACGAGGCCACCGCCAGCACAGCAGGCAAAGCAGCTGGCGGTGAGGCCACAGCCCGGAGTCACGAGGTCGGTGCCGCGGCCGAGCAGCGGCGCGATGTAGGCGATGGCACCGGCGGGCAGGCCGATGCGGAGGGCCCGGCCGGGGCGCTGTCCGAACCAGGCCATCCAGCCGGCCAGGACGGTGACCGAGAGCCCGAGGGGCACGGCGCGGAGGGGGTCGTCGACGAGCGCAGCCAACACGGCGAAGGGCACCACGATGGCGGACCAGAACAAGCCGAGGCGGCGGCGGCCCCGCTCATACCCGGCGCGGGCGCGGGTGCGGAAGTCATCCATGGAAGCCTCCCCAGGCGGCACGGAGGCGCTGGCGCGCACGCTGGAGGCGCTTGCGGAAGGTGGTGGGCGACACGCTCTCGGGGCGCTCGGCGAGACCGGCGGCCGCGAGGAGGGTGGCGACGTCGTCGGGCGGGAGCTGTCCCATGGCGGCCTCCAGGTGGGCCAGGAGCTGGGCTTGCTCGGAGCGGGTGTGGGGGTCGGGACCGCGGCCGATGGGCTCGGATGTGAGGGGAGCCTCGCGGCTGCGGGTGTGGCGACGGCGGGCGGTGCGGACCTCCCAGGCGGCGATGCCCAGGATCCAAGGGAGCGCGCGTCCGCGGGCGGGGTCGAAGTGGTGGGCGCGCTCAAAGACGCGGATCATGGCCTGCTGCGCGATGTCTTCTGCGTCTGGGGCATCACGGGCCATCCGGCGGACGAGGGCGCGCACACGGGGCCACGCCACCGCGTACACGGCATCGAACGCCGTGCGGTCCCCGTCCGCGAGCCGGACGAGGTCGGGGGTGCAGTCGGGGACCGCGGCCACAGCTCAGCAGCAGCCGAGGAAGCAGCTGCAGGCATCCGTGGCGGCGGCAGCGGCAAGGGCGGTGGCGGGGAGGAGGAGGGCGGCAGAGGCGATGGCGAGACGCTTGAGGGTCATGAGATGCTCACGATTGGAGTCGGGCGCCGAGGATTCGGCATGGGGTGTAGGCGGTCGCCCCGAGAGCGTGACGCGGTTTTTCGGGATTTCTGATCTGGGGGACGGGAACGCTGCGACAGCGGGCAAGGCGGGCCGCGCAGCGGGTCGGCCGGAACGGCCGACGGAGGCGCCAGTGGAGAGACCCCCGAGGAACGAGGGGGCTCGACACGTCTCGGGCGCCGACCCCGACGCAGGACGCGGTGGCGGACCGACGGAGGAGGGGAGCCAGGCGCCCGGATCGACGATCGGGACATGTGGCTGCGGCCGGAGATGATGGGTTGGGTCTCAACTCCGAGGGGGGTCGGTCCGTTCACCGGAGTGGGACGGAAGCATGACCAATCCGACTGTGCTCATCATCGAAGACGACGCTGCCCTCCGAGGCCTGGAGACGCGGCTGGCGCGCCGTGCAGGCTTCACGGTGGAGACGGCTGCCGACGGGCCGTCGGGGCTGGCAGCTGCGCTCGCGACCGATCCGGACCTCATCATCTCGGACTTCCACATGCCGGGCATGAAGGGACCGGAGCTGCTTCGCCGGCTGCGCGAGGTGCCGCGGCTGCGCGACCGGCCGATTCTCGTGGTGACGGGGGACCGCAGCGAGGCGGCGCGGCGCAACGTGATGCAGGCGGGCGCCGACGAGGTGATTGTGAAGCCGTTTCCGCCGGCGGAGTTTCGGCGGCACCTGCTGGCTGCGGCGCGCGACCGGGGCCTGAACCCGGTGCCGGCACGGAAGCGGGAACGCAGCCGGCCGCGGCGGAGTGTTGCAGCGCCCGCGCCGGTGGTGGAGGCGCCGACCGCGTCGCTGGCGATTCCGCTGCAAGGCGAGCTGTTGGTGGTGATGGCGGCCGCTCTGGAGCGTCCGTGTCGGGCGGACACCGAGCGCACGCGCAACCACATCCGGCGGGTGACGGCGCTGTCGGCGCTGCTGGCGCGGGCCTACGGGGCGCCGCGCGACCTGTGCGACGAGGTGGAGCGGTACGCGGGCCTGCACGACGTGGGCAAGTCGGGCCTGGCCGACCACATCCTGCGAAAGCCCGACCTCTTCACGCCTCTGGAGCGGCAGGAGATGGAGACGCACGCCCTCATCGGTGCGGACTTGCTGCGCGACGCGGGGCTTCCGGAGACGGCCATCTCCATCGCGCGTCACCACCACGAGCGCTGGGACGGCTCGGGCTATCCGCAGCGCCTGGCGGGTGAGCAGATTCCCCTCGAGGCGCGCATTGTGGCGACGGCCGACGTGTTCGACGCGCTGCGCAGCCGCCGGTCGTACCGGATGGACATTCCGAAGCACGAGGTGGAGGAGCGGCTGCGTGGCCTGTCCGGCACCCACCTCGACCCGATGCTGGTGGACCTGCTGTTTCAGCAATCCGAAGCGGTGGACGCCATCTACCTACAGCACGCCGACCCGTCGTCCGAGCCAGACCTCGAAGTCTGGCGCTGACCCCTCACCGAGACCTCCATGTCCCGCGCACACGCCCCCGGCGACTCCATCGGCCCATGGTGCCTCGACCGCCACGTTGGCGACGGTGCGTTCGGCTCGACCTGGCAGGCCCACGACCCGGTGGGCCGGGTGGCGGCGCTGAAGCTGCTGCGGGTGATGCCCGGCGACGAGCTGCGGGTGCTGTCTCGGCTGGCCCACCCGGCGATTCCGGCGGTGCTGGGCGCAGCGGCGGTTCCCGTGCCGCATGTGGCGATGGAATTTGCTGCCGGGCGGCCGCTTGGCGACCTGCTGAAGCGCGGTCGGGCGCCCGAGTCGGCGGCGCTGCAGGTGGCGGCTGTGCTGGCGGATGCGCTGGCCGAGGTGCACCGGGCGGGCCTGGCCCATGGTGACCTGAAGCCCGAGAACATCCTGGTCGACCGCATCTCCGACCTGCGCATCTGGGTGGTGGACTTCGGCGCCGCGGCCGACAACGCCATCGGCACGCTGCACTACGCCGCCCCCGAGCGCACGCGCGGAGAGCCGGCCTCGCCGGAAAGCGACATCTACAGCCTGGGGCTGGTGCTCTACGAGATGCTCTTCGGCATCCTGCCGGGCTTCGACGTGAGCACGTCGGCGGCGCTGATGCAGCGGCGGACGGAGCGCCCGAAGATTCCGCCCACCACGCCGCGGGTGCACGCCCTGCTCACGCGGATGCTGGAGGTGGACCCGGCGCTGCGGCCCACTGCGGCCGAGGTGGCCGACGCCTTGGAAGCCCACGGGCTGCGGCTTCCCCAGCCCACCGGTGCGGTGCTGCGCAAGCGAGCCCGTGCGGTGCATGTGCCGCCGCCCGGCCTCGAGGCGAAGCTGGAGCGGTGGCTGACGGATGGTGGGAGCCTGGGGGTGGTGGGCCTTGCGCGCACGGGTCGCACCCACGCGCTGCATCGGGCCGAGACGGAATTGTCGGCCCGAGGCTCGACGTGCATCCGGCTGTCGTCGGGGGGGACGCCGTGGCGGTCGGTGGCGGAAGCGCTCCGGTCGCCCGTGCTGGGCGGCGAGCCGGTGGAGCTGCCCTCGGAGCCCGATGAGCGCCTGCGGGCGCGGATGGCGGCGGAAGCTCTGGCCGCTCGGGCGCGCGACACCTTGTACGTGCTGGTGGACAACCTGGAGCAGGCCGCAGAGAGCACCCGCCACACGGCGGAGGCTCTGGGGGCGCTGGACTGCGTACACGTGATGGTGACGTCGACGGAGCCGATTGCGTGGGCCACCGAGTCGCACGCGCTCGCGCCGATGGCGGAAGACGACCTGGATGCCCTGGTGTCGGCCACTCTGGCAGACCCGGCCCCGGTCGACGAGCTGGTGGACCGCCTCACACGAGACGGCCCGATGGTGCCCGGGACGGCCATCGAAGCCCTGGCGACGGCGTGCGATGCGGGCGTGCTGGCACGACGGGCACGGCGCTGGCACCTGGACGGGCCGGCCTTCACGGAGCTGGTGGACGGCTTGCGGTCGGCCGACGACGGGGAGCTGGTGACTTCTGGACCGGATGTGACCGACCTGGCCGCGCTGGTGGCCATCTTCGGCGGACCGGTGCCGGTGGCTCGGCTGGCGAATCTGGCCCCGCTTCCCCGCCAGCGGTTCACCGCAGCCCTCCGCGAGCTGGCCGACCGGGGCATCGTCGACCTCCACGGCGAGACGGTGACCATCGACGGTCCGCGGGTGGCCCGGGCGGCCGAGGCGGCCTGCTCCAGCGCGCCCGAGCTCCATGCACGGGTGCTGCGGGCGATGTCGGACGACGACCTGCCGCCGCTGCAGGCGCTGCACCACCTGGCCGAGGCGGGCTGCAACCGCTTGTCGGTGGACCGCGCGGGCCGGGCGCTGGCCGAGGGCACCGCACGAGACCCCGAACACGCAGCGCGTCTGGCGGCGCGACTCTGGGCGGCCACACCGCTGCCGTCCATCGGTGGCGCGGTGCTGGAGGCCTTGCTGGCGGGGGGCCGCACCGACGAGGCCCGCGACATCGGGCAGGCGCTGCTCGGGTCGGCGCGGGTGCCGCGGGATGTGCTGGTGGCCATGGCCCGCTACACGCTGGATGTGGCCGACGACCCTGCCGCGACCCTGCCGCTGCTGCAGCAGGCACGGGGGATGGTGGCCACGGAACGGCGGCTGGACCTGGACCTGCTGGAAGCGCGCGCCCACTGCCAGCTGGGGCAGCCCGAAGACGCGATTGCGGTGGCCGAGGCGGCGTGTGCGGCCGACCCTGGCGCGACTCTGGCCGACCAGGAAGCGTGGGTGGGGCTGCACGGCACCTGGGCCCGCGCCACCCACGATGCGGGCGACGTGGACGCCGCCATCGCCATCCTGGAAGGAGTGCCCGCGGATGTGGCTGCGGGTCGGCCGTGCCACGCCGTGCTGCGAGGCTCGCTGGGACGGCTGTTCTGGTACGCCGGTCGGGTGCGAGATGCGGCGACCGCGATGGCCGAGGCCGCCACCCATGCCGGCCTGCCTGCCATGCAGCGCGCGCGGCTGGAAAACAACGCGGGTGTGGCGTTCTATTCGAGCGGCGACCGCACACAGGCGCTCGAGCGCTGGGAAGACGCCCTGGGCCACTTCGAGCGCCTGCAGAACCCCCTGGAGCAGATCCGGGTCTGCAACAACCTGTGCGTGGGGTACACGGAAGCGGGCCGCTGGGAGCGGGCCAAGACAGCCGGTGAGCGGGCATTCTCGCTGGCCGGAGCACGCGACGAGCACGTGTATGCCGCGATGTCGGCCGGCAACCTGGGCGACCTGTACGCCGCCAAGGAAGTGCTGGACGAAGCGGTGCGCTGGTACCGCCGGGCCACAGAGCTCGCCAACGCCCACAATGTGGAAGGCGAGAAGGTGGAGCTGGCGCGTCGGATGGCGGCCGTGGCGGTGCGTCGGGGCGACGCCGATGCGGAGCTGCGGGCACGCCAGGCGATGGCCCGAGCCGAGAAGGCCGATGATGTGGTGGAAGCCACCCGCTCGAAGCTGCTGCGGCTGGTGTGCCGGGCACGGTCGGGACAGGGCACGGCACAGCTGGAGGCCGAGCTCGCCGCGTGTGTGGAGGTGTTCCGCGAGAAGAAGCTGACCGGCCACATCGCCGAAGGCCGTGCCTGGAGCGCCGAGGCTCTGCTCGAGGTGGGGAACACCGACGCCGCCCTCAAGCTCATCGACCTGGCGGCAGCCCACGCCGAGAGCGCCAACCACGTGCCCCTCCAGCGGCGTGTGGCCACGCTGCGCAAGCAGGCCCGGGCGATGACGGTGCGCACGCCCGAGCGCGACAAATTCGAGCGGATGCTGGAGTTGGCCACCCGCGTGGCCCGCGAGCAGGACCCCACCCGGCTGCTGGACGCCATCGCTGCCGCGGGCCTGGAGCTGCTCGACGCCGAGCGCAGCTTCGTGGTGTTGGTGGAGGGCAACTCGCGGCGCGTGGTGCGGGCGATTGGCCTGGAAGGACCGCTGGCCGACCCCAACGCCCGGCCGAGCCGCACCATCCTGGAGAAGGGGCTGCACGGACACACGGCGTACACGGCGCTCGATGTGAGCGAACGCGAGGAGCTGTCGGGGTCGAAGAGCATCGCGCTGAACGCCTTGCGGTCGGCGATGTGCGTGCCGATGCGGGACGGCGACGACCTGCTGGGGGTGCTGTATGTCGACAGCACGCGCACCACCGAGGAACAGCTCGGTGAGGCCGCCCACCTGATGCAGGCATTGGCATCGCACGCCGCGGTCGCCATCGGCCACGCCCGCCACCTGGCCGCCCTCGAGCAGCGGGCCGCCCGTGCGGCTGAGCTGGTGCACGACCTCCGCAGTCCCCTCGCCGCCGCCGCGAGCGTGCTCGAAGAGCTGCGCGACGACACCCTGGCAGACGGCCTGTCCGCCGACCTGCACGACGAGGCGCTGGCGCTGCTGGCCAAGTCGATGCGGCTGGCGGAGATGGTGCTGTCCAACCGCGAAGAGCGGGAGGAGACCGTGCTCGAGCTCGGCCACCGCCTGACCGAGCTGGGCGTGCAGCTGGACCGCTACGCGCAGCGACAGGGGCGGTCGGTGTTCGTGGAGGCGACGGGCGAGGCCCGGGCGCTGTGCAACCCCGACCACTTCGACCGGGTGGTGCGCAACCTGGTGGGCAACGCGCTGCGCTTCTCGCCCGATGGCGGCACGGTGGTGGTGGCGCTGACGCACACCGCGGAAGGCGCGCAGATCAGCGTGACCGACGAAGGCGACGGCATTCCCGCCGAGCTGCTGCCCACGCTGTTCGACCGCGGAGCCAAGGGCAAGACCGACAAGTCGCAGCACGGCCTGGGGCTGGCGATTGTGTCGCGCCTGGTGAAGGAAATGGGCGGGACCGTGCGGGCCGAGAACTCAAAGCACGCGGGGGCGCGGTTCACGGTGAGCCTCCCCCTGGTGCGCGCGGTGGTGCGCAAGGCCGGCTGAATCGAGGGCGGCTTGCATGGCCCACCGGGCCAGACGCTCGGCGTTGTGCGTGCGGGTGGCGACCAGGAGGGACGCGGCCCCGGCCGCTTCGAGGAGCGCGAGGTGGTCGGCGTGGGCGGCCAGGAGCGCTGCGTGCAGGCGGGGGGCGTCGTCCCACAGAGCGGCGCCGAGGTCGGTCTGGAGGGCGTCGCAGGCGGTGTGCCAGGCGGCGACAACGTCGGCGATGCGGCGGTCGAGCCGACGGAGGCGGGCCAGCCCGGGCACTCGGCCGGAAGCGGCCAGGCGGATGGCTTCGGCGTGTTCGCGGGCGAGCCGGGCGGCGCCAAAGTCGGGTGCGGCCGCGGGCTGCGCCGGGACGGGGAGTGCGCAGGGAAGCGGGGTGTGGGTGTGGGCGGACCAGGCGGTGGTGAGGGCGTGGTGGATGTGGTGTGTGGCGGTGGTCCAGGCATCGGCGCGGGCGGCGTCGGCACGGGCCAGAGCACCGCGGACGAGCGCGAGGAGGGCGTCGGACACGCTGGCGAGGCGCTGCTCGAGGACGGCATGGGAGCTGGGGGTGAGCCCGACCACCCAGGCGTCGCGGTCGAGGGCCAGGGCCGACATGGCCGCGGTGATGCCGGCTTGGGCGACGGCTCGGGACTGGACGTCGACGAGCGGTGCGGGTGGCCAGGCGGAGGTGGTGGGCGGCTCGAGAGCGGCGTGCAGCAGGGTGATGAAGCGCTGTCGGTCGACGGCTTTGCGGGCTTCGGCACGTTCGCGGGCAGGCGCAAGGGCGGCCTGGAGCTGCGGCCACAGCTCGGCGGAAGGGTGCCTGGGGTCGGTGGGCACCACGGCGGCGAGGGGTCCGGCGCAGCGCTCACGGGCCCGCCGCTCGGCGACTGCTGCGGCTTCGGCGAGCTCGGCGTGGGGGTCGGGGGACAGCACGGCGTCTTCAAGGGCGCGGTCGGACTTGGTGAGCACGAGCACGGTGGGACCGCCGTCATCGGCGACCACCCGGGCGCGTCGGGGGAGTGGCTGGCGGACGTCGACCACGAGGATGCGGCCGTCGACGGCGGGGTGGGGGTGGCCGGGCGGCACTTCGGTGAGCCGCCAGCCATCTGCAAAGACGGTGACCGGGACACGGGTGCTGCGGCGGACGGCGGTGCGGAGGAGGGACCGCCCCAGGATGGCGTTGAGCAGGGTGCTTCGACCGGCCTTCGGGTCGCCGGTGAGCACGATGTGTGGGACGGCCGGAGCCTGGAGGCGCCGCCAGGTGTGGGTCCAGGTGCGGGCCCGGCTCGCCCAGTCGGGGAGGGTGCACAAAGCGGCCAGGACGGCGTCCACCCCTTCATCTTCCACGGCCTCGGCCACCGCGGCCCATCGCTCGGGGGTGGTCACACCATGCGTCCGTGGACCGACGCCAGCTGTCCTTCGAGGTGGGCGAGGGTGGCCCGGTGTTCGGCGAGCGCGGCGAGCCCCTCGGCGAGGGCGGTCTGTCCGTCGGCGTGCTGGCGTCGGACCTCGGCCAGTTCTTCTTCCAGCTCGGCGATGACGGCACCGGTGGCCGCATCGACCGCATCGACGAGGCGCTGGTACCGCGCGGTGACCTCGGCCTCGACCCGGAGCGCCATCTGGGCGAGCTCGCGGTCGAAGGCATCGGAAAAGCCCTTCTGGACGTCTTCGCGGAGGCGCTCGGCGGCCCCCTTGCCCGTGAGCCAGGTGCGCAACACGCCCACGCCGGTGACGACGCTCAGGGCCACGGGCAGCGACACTCCGGTGAGCGCGAGGGCGAGGCCCACAGAAAGGTAGACCGGCAGGCCCCCCACCACGTTGCGCCAGCCGAAGGTGGCCCCCTCGACCGCCCCGCCCGGTCCGCCCATCACGAAGCCGCCGAGCGCACTGAGCACGCGTTCGGTGGCGGAGAGGTCGGGCCTGGTGGGCTCGGGCCCCCCATCGAGCCGGGGCCGCAGCTCGGTGCGCAGGGCATCCAGCTCGCCCAGGATGTCGGACAGGCGGTCTTCCAGGAGGGCATCCAGCTCGCGGGCCTCGCGCTCCAGTGTGGGCCGCACCTGTTGGTCTTCGAACCGAGCGGCCTCGCCCTCGAGCCACTCCTGCAGGTAGTCGCCCAGGCCGTCCACCACGGTGTTTCGGTTCCAGGCGGCACCCGCCCACTGCACCTGCACCTTGTCGATGGTCTGGGGCAGCCCTTCTCGGATGCGCTCGCCGAACATGCCCAGCAGCACCCGCAGCCGTCGGGCCAGAGCGGTCCGCCGTGCCTCCAGAGCAGCCACGAGGGCCTTCCTCTGCTGGCGCACCCCCTCCAGCCGGGGCTCGAGGGCGTCCAGGCGGGCCACGAGGGCATCGACCGGGGCCCGCAGCAGCGCTTCTCGTTCTGGAATCACCCGCTCGCGGAGGTCGGACAGAGTGCTCGCAGCCGCCTGCGATGGTCCGAGCAGCTTCACGCGGCCGCGCTCCACCGTGAGAAAGCGCGCCAGTGCGGTCTCCAGCTCCACGAGGCCCGAGCCTGCCAGCCGCTTCGGGTCGTCTTTCACGCGGCCCAGCAGTGCATCCCGGGCCGACAGCCGGAAGACCCGCTCACGGCCGCCGAGCCGGGGGGTGAGAACATCGTTGGTGAGGGCATCGAGGGCAGCGACTTCCGCGGGGTCGGAGGCGATGGCGTCGAAGCGGTTCCAGACGAAGAACACATTGGAGAGCGCGCCGTCGGGCCCGGCGACGAGCTGGCGGTCGATGAAGGCCCGCTCGGTGTGGCCCAGCTGCTGCTCGCAGGAGAGCACGAGCACCACGGCGTCGGCGCGGGGGAGGTCTTCGAGGGCCAGGGCGGTGCGGGTGGCGTGTTCGTTGAGGCCCGGCGAGTCGACCAGCTCCACGCCATGTTCGAGCAGCGGGAGGGGGTGCGACAGCTCGATGCGCGGCACGCCGTGGGTGGGGGCGGGGGTGTCGTGGGGGGTGTCGTCGTCGAGCGCGATGGTGATGTGGTGGCGGATGCGGTCGAGGGGGATGTCGACCGGCTCGCCGTCGGGGGGGACCAGGCGGGCGGCGGGGACCGGACCGTGCTTGACGACGGTGATCATGCCGGTGCAGGGGGCCACGCGGGTGGGCAGGACAGGTGCACCGAGCAGTGCGTTCACGAGGGTGCTCTTGCCGCGCTTGAACTCGCCGAGGACCATCAGGCGGAAGCGGCTGTCGTCGAGGCGGGCCTGGACGCCAGCGAGGTGGGCGGCGCGTTCGGAGAGCCCCAGCGCACGCGCGACGGTGGACAGGTGGGCGACCACGGTGGAGAGGTCCTCCCGTGTGGCCCGAAAGCGGTCGTAGTCTTCCCGGGCGGTCACGACATCTCCAGGGACGGGGGACGGGAGGTGGACACCACGTGGGGGATGGTTCGTCCACGACGGAATGGTACACAGCCGAGCTGCCCCCGATCCTCGGACCGGCGTGCCCGATTCGAAGCACCACGACGATTGAAGACATCCGGTCGTGGTCCGTCGGCGGCCCCGATCCATCCACGGGTCCTCCGCGTCCGATAGGCTCTTTTTTCGGGAGTCCACGCTCGGGGGACGCCCATCTCGGGAGGAACTGTGGAAGACATCGTCTCTCTGGAGCTCACCGAAGGCTGGCACATCGACGTTCGCAATCGCGAGGCGCATCGTGGCGAGGCCATGGTGGCGCTCACCCAACGCGAGACCGAGCTGTTGTGCTTCCTCGGCGCCCGCTCTGGCGAGTTCGTCTCGAAAGACGTCCTATTGCGTGACGTGTGGGGCTATCGGGCCACCACCGAGACGCGCGCCATCTCGAACTGCATCCGGCGGCTGCGCAAGAAGCTGGGCGACGACCCCCGCAACTCCAAGATCTTGGAGTCCAAGTACGGGGGCAGCCTGCGGCTCGTGGGCGGGCAGGTCAACCGCGCCAGCCCCGTGTCCACCATCCACACCCGCGATGTGGGGCACGACTTCGGTGCTCTGCCCGTGTGGTGGCCGGCCCAGTCCGACCGTCCGGACCGCTGGCTCACCAACCTGTGCGGTCGGATGGAAGACATCGCGGTGGCCCTGCACCACACGCACGTCGGCATCGAGCACCTCATCGACGCCATGGCCCGCGAACGCGCCGCCAGCGGTCCGGTCACGCTGTGGGTGAACACCAACCTCTCCTCGCACCGCGCCCGCTTCGCACTGCCGGAGCTGTCGGCGGTCGACATGCCCGACGCCGCGCTGCACTTCACCCCCCGGCTCATGCGGGCCACGAAGGGCCCCGGGTACACCATCGACGTCGAGACCCTCCTCCAGCGGGTGTTCACGCGCGGGGGGCTGGCTGCCACGCTGCAGCTCGACAAGATCCCCGGCGGCACTCCGGTGCCCGTGGGTGGGGCGATCCTGGGCCTTGAAGTGGTGGGCGGTCCCGAAGACGGCCGGCGCCTGATCCCCGAAGAAGGCCAGACCATCGGCCGTGCGGCGCCCGAGGGCGGACCGGATGTGGGGCTGTACGGCGAGACGGCCCTGGTCGACCGCCGCCTGTCTCGTCAGCACCTGGTGTGGAAGGGGCCTGGCCGCATCGAGCTGCGCAAGCGGGGCGTTCTCGAGCGCAGCGGCCTCGAGCGGCCCATCGGTGCCGGCGATGTGCGCCTCGAGCCCCGCGACCGCCTTCGCTTCGGCGCAGGCACCTGGCTGCGGCCTGTCACCGCTCACGAGCTCCGCGAGAAGTGACCGCCCTGCTCGGCGTGCTGGCTCTGGCCTTCCCCCTTGAAGGTCGGGCCGGCATCTTTCGCCACGGCAAGGTGCAGACCATCGAAGTGGACCTCGACACGGGGCCGGCTCGGGACGGCACGGTCATCCCCGGTCACCCGATTCCGCTCACCGTGCGCATCGAAGACAGCCGCGGCAATGTGCGGGAGACCGATGGCGCCCGGCCCCGGAGCCTGTGGCGCAAGCTCGATGTGCAGGTGGTGGGCGGCGAGTGGGACCCCGAGCGGGCGGTGGTCATCCCCGACGGTGCCGGCGGACGCGACGTGGAAGCACTGAAGCAGGGCGCGTTCTCGGTCCATGTGCGCACGCCGAAGACCAAAGGGGCCAAGGCCACCGAGGGGCGGTCGCTCGACTGGCGTGCGGTCCACGGGCCGCCTCCGGAAGAGGTGGCGGCGGTGGGTGTGGGTGCGGTGGGCCCCGACCTCCTCGATGGCGAGTGGCTGCTGCCGGGCAGTCGAGCCCAGCTCGTGGTGAAGGTCACCGACAGCAGCGGCCGTGACTACCGCACCGAAGACAGTCCCGTGCGCATTCCCTGGCACCGACTCCAGGTGGCGACGGATGGCATGGCCCACTCGGGCGACGGCAGGCTGCAGGCAGAACGACGCCGGGCAGACACGCCCTACGCCGTCACCGTGGCCATTCCCGACACCTCGGTCGCCCCCGTCACCGCCACCTGGACCCGTGACTGGGAGCGCATCGACGGTCCGTCGCCCGACAACCTCACGGCCTTTTCGTTCGAGCTGGAGGTTCCCCGCCGTGGTCCCGCTGGCGGACTCCCACCGGGCAGCATCACCCCGCTCCTCGCACGGGCCACCACCAAGCAGGGGCGGGTGTTCACCACTGTTCCGGGCGCGGTGCTGTCGATTCCGAGCGAGCGCCTGCAGGTGCGGGCAAACCTGGGCACGTGGAACCCCGGTCCGCGCACAATCGGCTGGTCGTCTGCACTCCGGCGTGTGGCTGGCGACACCTACCGCCTCGACGTCACCTACGACGGCGCCCCCCGCTTCCAGCGCTCTCTGTCGCTTCAGCCCGACTTCCTGGCCCCCCTCGAGCCATGGTTCACATCCGGTTCGCATGCCTTTGAAGAAGCAGACGCCACGGGTGGACGCGACGGTCGCACGGGTCGGCCAGGCACCGATGGCTCCGCCGGGTCCCGCCACGGAATGGGTGCAGGGGACGGCGTGGACGGGCAGACGGGTGCGGCAGGAACGCCGGGCCCCCACCTGCGGGTGACGGCCTGGACCACCCCCACCCTCGACGGTGCGCATGAGGTGGTGGTCTACATCCTCGACGGTCCAGACGGCCGGTCGGTGCACGTGGTCCCGCCCGACGCCGGACCGGTGCGCATCGTGTCGCGCGGCGGGGCTGGGGGGAGTGGCGGCCGTGGCGGCACAGGAGGGGCCGGTGGGGTCGGCGTGGGCGCGTGCAGGTCGGGCGATGGCGGCGACGGTGGCGACGGCGGCCGGGGTGGAGCGGGCGGTGCAGGCGGAGCGGGCGGTCGCATCGTGCTGCGGGTCGACCACTCGGGCACGGCCCGTCGCTTCGAGCTGGTCTCGCGGCCGGGCGAGCCGGGTCGGGGCGGACGGGGTGGTGCCGGCGGTGACGGGGGTGCGGCCGGTCGGGTCATCACGCCCACAGTCTCCGATGGCCAGCCGGTACCCACGTGTACGGCTGGAAGCGCAGGCGACCGGGGCTCGGAAGGTCCGCCCGGTCCCGATGGTGCGCAAGGCGCCCGTGGCCCCACCCGTGTGTCGGTCGACCCCACGGCTGTCCGCACCGAACAGAACGCCCTCCCCCCGAAGCTGCGAGAAGCCCTGCCATGAGGTGGTTGTTCGCCCTGGTTGTCGTCGGCTGCGTGCGGGTCCCGAAGGACGCCCTCCACACCGGCACGGTCGACGAAGACACCCTGCTCGTGGTCACCTTCAACACGGGCACGTCGGAGGGCGTGGTGTCGTCGGTCGACGGCGAAGACGGCTACGGTGCCGCACAGGCCGCTCTCTCCGACGAATGGTACGGCGACGGCCTGGCCTGGACCCCAGCAGTCGACGCCACCCGCGCCTGGTTCGACCGCTTCTCCCCCGACCTCGTGGTGTTCCAGGAGATGTTCTGGCCGGGTGACTGCGCGCTCATCCCGGAAGAGGCCCGCGAAGGCTTCTTCTGCGAAGACTGGGAAGAGGGCGGCGTCACGGTCGCCGAGACGGTGCTGGGACCGGACTACCAGGTGGCCTGCCATCCCGGAAAGCCCGACAAGTGCGCAGCAGTGCACAACCGGCTGGGGACGTTCGACGGCTGCGACGACCGCTTTTGCCTGGAGGGCTTGCGGGGCGCCACCATCGACGGCTGCGGCAGTGGCGCCCGGGTGGGCACGGGCACGGTGGTGCTGGACGGCGAGCCGGTGCTGCAGCTCACGAACATCCATGGGTCATCCGGACTCTCCGAAGAAGACCAGGGCTGCCGGGTGGCCCAGATCGCGCAGGTGTTCGACGCCATGGGAGCCGACCCACCCGCGGTGTCCCCTGCCCTCCCCGACGTGGTGATGGGCGACCTCAACACCGACCCCCACCGCTTCGTCGACCTCGACACCAGCGCACTGGAGTGGGCCACCCGGGTGCCGTTGGACGACAGCGAGCCCCGTGCCCACGGCCTGTACTTCGTGTCTCCGGTCGGGGAGGACGCCCCAGGCAGCTACGGCGGCGTGGCGGACATCGACCACGTGTTCGCCGATGCCTGGACCGGTGCGTGCGACCGAACACTGCTCGACACGGAGACCGCCCATCCGGTGTACGCGCCGGCGTACTTCGACCATCGGCCGGTGGTGTGTGAGCTGCGGGTTCGGTAGTGGTGCCAGGTGTTGCTTGTTGCGAGCCGGTGTCAGGTGTTGATTGTTGCGAGCCGGTGTCAGGTGTTGATTGTTGCGAGCCGGTGTCAGGTGTTGATTGTTGCGCCGATCTATATATATAACCCTAGCGCTATACCGCACCATGCGTCTCAACGCGCTATCGAGCCACACAGTCGCTCGCCCCCCGAATCACACCTGAACACCTGCTATCAAGCCGTTCTCACGCAGAACCCCCACACCGAGCGGGCGTCCCCTACCCAGCAGCTCAGATGCGGTGGAGCGTCCCCCCTCCAGGGACCAGAACGGCCCGAATCTGCCCTGGCCCGCCAAAACATACGTTCGTCTACGTGTTCTTGCGCAACAATCAACACCTGACGCCACAGCGCAACAATCAACACCTGACACCACAGCGCAACAATCAACACCTGACACCACAGCGCAACCCCACCCCCCTGGAACCTCCCCCCGCCGACACGGTCAACCCTCTCACCACGGAGGTCCCATGAACCGAATCCTCGCATTGCTCGTCTTCGCCATCGGCTGCGCCCACCCCTCCCCTCCCCCGGTCGCCGCGTCGCCCGCCGCCTCGGCGCACGACAAGCGCCACGAGGCCATCTCCCTCCTCGAAGGCATGCTGGGCGTGCAGCCCATCGAGTCCACGCCCACGCATGGCCACTCCGACCAATAGGAGGTCAGCCGCTCCGGGAGCGCTCGAGGGTCTGCTCCAGGTACGGCACCGCCATGTCGATGAACGCTCGGACCTTGGGCTGGATGTACTGCCGGTCGACGTACACCAAGCTCGCCGATGCATCCGAGCCCACCGAGTCTTCGAGCACGGGCACCAGCGCGCCGGAGGCCAGATCCGCCGACACCAACGTCTTCGGCAGCAAGACCAGGCCCAGTCCAGCCAGAGCGGCCGAGTGCATCAGGTGGATGCTGTTTGCCACGAGCCGCCCGCCCACCGGCACGGTTCCACCCCCCAACAGCGGCCACTCCCGCACCGAGTGGGTCCCTTCGGAAAACCACACCATGCAGTCGTGGTGCATGAGCTCCGCAGGGCAAGTGGGGGTGTTCTTCCGAGACAGGTAGGCCGGCGCGGCCACCACCACCCGGACCTCTCGCCACACCTTGCGCACAATCAGCTGGGGGTCGCGGACCTCGCCGAAGCGAATCGCCACGTCCACCCCCTCGGCCACCAGGTCGACGCGCCGCGTGGTGACCCGAACCTCCAGTGAGACCTCCGGATACCGGGCCAGGAACTGCACGAAGAGGGGGTCCATCCACTCGCCATTGTCGGACACCCGCAGCAGCCCACGGGGCGTGTCGTCGAGTCGCCGGACGGCAGCCCAGGCTTCGTCGGCCTCCCGGACCACCCGACGCGCCCGACGCGCGAGTGCCTCCCCGGCATGGGTGAGCACAAGCCGACGCGTGCTTCGGTGGATCAGGCGCACCTCGAGCTCGGCTTCGAGGGCGCCAATGCGACGGCTCAATGTGGCGCGGGGAAGCCCGAGGGCGCGTGCGGCACCGGAGATGCTTCCGGCATCCACCACGGCAACGAACTCTTCAAGCCGGTCGATGCTGGGCATATGTGACCTTGGTGGGCAGCTGACGCCAGAAACTATCACATCGTCCTCCTGCGTCACAGGCATAGGATGGGTGGGCGTCGCAACGGCGCCCCCGCCGACCATTCGTTCGGCTTGCATTGCATGGCGCCTCGCCTCCCAACCTCCACCACCCGGAGTCCCCCATGGCTCGTCTCGTTTCCGTCATCACCACCCTGTCCGTCCTCCTCTCTGCATGTGGCTCGGACGACCCCTCCAAGGCGGAAGACACCTCTGCCCCGGTCGACACCGACGACACCGACACCGACGACACCGACGACACCGACGACTCGGGCGACACCGGGGAGACCACCTTCCCCGCCTCCATCACCATCACCGGCGTGGCCCTCAATCCCGAAGGCATCGAGTACGACCCCACCGACCAGACCTTCTTGCTCTCGTCGCTCAACGCCGGTTCCATCGTGAAGGTGGCGTTGGATGGCACCTACACATCGTTCACCAGTGGAGAGGACTTCCCCCTGTCCACCGCAGGCTTGGAGGTCGACCACGCCCGCAACCGCCTGCTCGTCGCAGGCCTGAACGGCACCGAGCTGATGGACGATGACCCCGAGACCAAAGGCATTTCGTTCCTGCGCGTCTACAACCTCCAGACCGGCGTTCTCGAACAGGACGTGCACCTGTCTGCACTGGCTCCGGAAGCCCCGGCCTACATGGCCAACGACATCGCGGTCGACCTCGACGGCAACGCATATGTGTCTGACTGGTTTGCTGGTCTCATCTACAAGGTGACTCCTGAAGGCAGCCCGTCTGTGTTCTGGACCAACACAAGCGGCATCGCCGGCGGCCCCAACGGCCTGGACTTCCACCCCGACGGCTACCTGCTCGTGTCGGTCATCAACGACGGCAGCTACTCCGTCTCGGGGCTGGTGAAGGTCCCCCTCGATGCACCAGAGGATGCCGTCAACGTCGACATTCCCGACGACGCCTTCGCAGGCTTCGACGGTATGGTGCTCACGGACTCGGGTGTGGTCGTGGGCGTCACCAACGATGGTTCAGCGCCCGGTGGCAACGTGTTGCTCGAGCTGTCCAGCACCACCGACTGGACGTCGGCACAGGTCGACCGCTACGCCAGCATCACCACAAGCACGACGGTCGCGGTGACCGAAGCCGGCACCTACCACGTCATCAACCAGGACTTCGCCGACCCCACTGCCACCACCTGGACCATCGAACAGATCGACCTGCCGACTCGGTAGGTCACGCGAGGCCCACGTCGACAGCGCTCCGGTGCACCGGCCCACGGCTATCGCCGAAGCCTCCCAAAGTTGGTTGCCACACCCAGCGCCGCGACGGGCCCGCCCAGCTCCGCATCCCAACCCAACGCAAGGTCGCCATGCAGGCGGTCGGTGGGGAGCCAGCGCGCACCACCCACGATGAGCGGCGCGGTGGCCGTCCCACCACCGTAGAACGTGACGCCGGCATCGACAAAGCCCGCCCAGCGCTTCGACACACCCCAGCCCACCAACCCCGAGACGGGAACACCCGCGCTGTGGATGCCACCGCCGCCTTCGAGGGCCAGCGCAACATCCGCCCGAATCTCCAGGCCCGACTTGTACAGCGACAACAGGCCGCCCAGCTCGCCGGTCCACGTCTCGCCATCGAGCGGAATGTCGGAGCGCACCAACCCAGACGCCTGGACGGTGCGGTCCTGGACCACCCCCAGCTTCACGCCGGTCGACAGGCCCGGCGCACCCGAGTCCATGGTGCCGAGGTCGAGCGTGCCCCGCGGCTCCACCCGCCCATTGCTGCCCTTCACTCGCAGCGGAACCGTGGCACCGTCGTCGGTCCAGCCTGCGCCCAGCTCGGCCTCCAAGCTCCCCGACGACACCAATCGTGCGCTGCGGCTGCGGGTGGGGCGATCGGGAACCGGTGCCGAGGCCCATGCAGCAGATGCGCAGAACATCGTGCTCGCCGCCATCCAGCGCAGTGACCTCATCTCGAACCTCAGCATCGGAGTGGACCGGTCAATCCTACCGGATGCGGACCCACCGGCAGGTCTCGAAGTGTCGCGCCCCCTGCTCGTTGCACGACCCCGTTGATCTGCGGATACAACTCGCGCATGTTGCTCGAGCTCACACTCCATCGCGCCCCCGCAGACGACCTCGGCTGGATGCTGTTCAAGCACCCCGACCGCACGTCGCGCTTCGACCTGGCCTACGGGCACGCCGACGTCTTCTGGCCGGTGGTCGAGGCCGACCGCGCCACCTGCGCCCTCCTCATGACGCTCGACCCCGTGGCGCTCGTCCGCGGTCGCAGCCCCCACGATGCCGGTCCACTCGCACAGTACGTGAACGACCGCCCGTACGTCGCATCCAGCTTCCTCGCCGTCGCCATCGGTCGCGCCTTCCGCACCGCGATGGCCGGTCGCTGCGATGCCCGCCCCGAGCTGGTGGACACACCGCTTCCTCTGTCCGCCTTCCTCCCCACGGTCCGCGCCAAGGGCGGCCCCGGGCTGGTGCGCCGGCTGTTCGAACCACTTGGCTACACCGTCGAGGCCGATGCTCTGGACATCACCGAGGAAACACAGCGACTGTCGGCCTGGTCCGGTGCGTCGGTGGTTCGGCTGCGGCTGTCCGGCACGGTCCTCCTCCGCGACCTCCTCCGCCACCTCACCGTCCTCATCCCGGTTCTCGATGATGAGCAGCACTTCTGGGTGGGTGCGTCCGAGGTCGACCGCCTGGTGGACCGTGGCGCCGGCTGGCTGGAAGACCACCCCGAGAAGGGCCTGATCACGCGTCGCTTCCTCAAGCACCGCCGTGCCCTTGCGCGCGATGCCCTGGCCCAGCTGGTGCCCGAGGTCGAGGCCTTCGACGACGACGCCCCACCAAACGAAAAGAAGCTCCGCGAGCGCACCCTCGAAGCCCCGATGCGGCTTCAGGACCGCCGACTGGACCAGGTGCGACAGGTCTTGGAAGCGGAAAGTCCCCGGCACGTGGTCGACCTGGGCTGTGGAGAGGGCGGCCTGCTCGGACGCCTGCTGAAGAAGACCAGGATTCCGCGACTGACCGGTGTGGACGTCTCGGTCCACGAGCTCGACCGGGCCCGACGCAAGCTCCGCCTCGACGACCAGCCCCCGGGTGTGGCCGACCGAATCGACCTCATCCAGGGCAGCGCGGTCTACGTCGACCCTCGACTCCACACCGCCGACGCCGCCGCACTGGTCGAGGTCATCGAGCACATCGACGAGGAACGACTCCCCCTGCTCGAGCGGGCCGTGTTTGGCGCCTGGCACCCCGACCTCGTGGTCGTGACCACCCCCAACGTCGAGTACAACGCCACCTTCGAGCACCTGCCCCCGGGCCGACTCCGCCACGCCGACCACCGCTTCGAGTGGACCCGCGCCCAGTTCGCCGAGTGGTGCACTCGCATCTGCGAAGAATACGGCTACACGGCCACCTTCGCCGACGTTGGCGACCCTGTCGCGCCCCACGGTCCACCCACCCAGCTCGCCACGTTCCGCCGACAGGGAGGTGGCCAATGAGCGCCCCCGACACCCCACGTTCGCCCCTTGCATTGCCCGAGCTGTCCCTCGTGGTGTTGGTCGGCGCTTCTGGCTGTGGCAAGTCCACATTCTGCGCCGAACACTTCGGCCCGTTCGAAGCTGTGTCCTCCGACCACTACCGCGGCGTGGTGAGCAACGACCCCACCGACCAGTCCGCCAGCAAAGATGCGTTCGCACTGTTGGAGGACATCGTGCGCCGACGCCTGGCGCGTGGCTTGCTCACCGTGGTCGACGCCACCAACCTCTACCCAGAACACCGCAAGCTCTGGGTGCGGCTGGCCCGCGAGTACCACGTGCTGCCCGTCGCCATCGCGTTCGACCTGCCCATGCGAGTCTGTGTCGAGCGCAACAAGACTCGCCCCGACCGCCCGTTCGGTCGCGCGGTCATCCGTCGCCAACACGGGGCCATGCGACGGAGCCTGCGGGGCCTCAAGCGCGAGGGCTTCCGTCAGGTGGTGCGCCTGGAGTCGGTCGAGGCCGTGGACGCCGTGCAGATCAGCCGCCGCCGCATGTGGCCCGACCGCCGCGACCTCACCGGCCCATTCGACATCATCGGCGACGTCCACGGGTGCGCCGACGAGCTCGAGCAGCTGCTCCGAACGCTCGGCTGGCAGCTCACCACCGTCACCCCTGAAGGCACCGACGACAACGGCCTCCGCACCCTCCCCCGCGTCCAAGCCCACCACCCGGAGGGCCGCACTGCCGTGTTTCTCGGCGACCTGGTCGACCGCGGCCCCGACAGCCCACGCGCCCTGTCGCTGGCCATGGACATGGTCGAAGACGGCGTGGCGCTGTGCATGCCCGGCAACCACGAGACCAAGTTCCAGCGCTGGCTCGACGGCAAGAACGTGCGCCTCACCCACGGCCTCGACGCCACCGCCGAGCAAACCCAAGCCTGCGCCCCCGCTTTCCGCGAGCGCGCCCGACCGTTCATCAAGAAGCTGGTGAGCCACGCCATCCTCGACGAAGGCAAGCTCGTAGTGGCCCACGCTGGCATGCGCGAAGACATGGCGGGGCGGGCGAGCGGACGGGTGCGCCAGTTTGCGTTGTATGGCGACACCACCGGCGAGGTCGATGCATTCGGCCTCCCCGTGCGCCTGCCTTGGGCCCGCGACTACACGGGCAAAGCCGCCGTGGTGTACGGACACACCCCCACCCGCACGGCCCGCTGGCTCAACAACACCCTGTGCATCGACACCGGCTGTGTGTTCGGCGGCCAGCTCACCGCCCTGCAGTGGCCCGAGCGCACCCTCGTGTCGGTCGACGCCGCACGCCAGTACTGCGTGCCCACCAAGCCCCTCGAAGACGAACACGACCCCACCCCCGACCCCGGCGCGCTGTCCCTCCCCGAGGTCTCGGGCGACATGGTGCTGCACACCCGCCTGGTCGACCGCATCTTCATCGGCGAGAACCACGCCGCTGCCGCCCTCGAGGTCATGAGCCGCTTCACCGCCGACCCCCGCTGGCTGGTGTACCTGCCCCCCACGATGGCGCCCGTCGAGACCTCCCCGCGCCCCGACGTCCTGGAACACCCCGACGAAGCCTTCTCCTACTTCCTCGAAAACGGCGTGGAGACGGTCGTCTGCGAAGAGAAGCACATGGGCTCGCGGGCCGTCATCGTGTTGTGTCGCTCCGGTGAGGCGGGCCAGCGGCGCTTCTGGGGTGCCACGGGGGGTGGAGCCATCCTCACCCGCACGGGCCGTCGATTCTTCACCTCCCCGCTCCCGGGCTTCGACAGCGGAAGCGACGTCGAGCAGGCCGTCTTGGAGCGGCTTCGTCGAGCCGCCACCGCCGCTGGCCTCTGGGACCGCTTCCACTCCGACTTCGTTGTGTTGGACTGCGAGCTCATGCCCTGGTCGGCCAAGGCCCAGTCGCTGCTCCAGACCCAATACGCCCCGGTCGGTGGAGCCGGGCTGGCAGGTCTCTCCGCCGCCGAGTCTGCACTGGCCGCCGCGGCTGCCCGAGGCGTCGACGTCACCGACCTCCTCACCCGCACCCGCGCCCGCCACGACCACCTGAAGGCCTACGACCAGGCCTGGCGCCCCTACTGCTGGACCGTCACGTCCATCGATGAGCTCCGCATCGCCCCCTTCCACCTGCTTGCCACCGAAGGGGCCGTCCACACCGACCGCACGCACATCTGGCACCTCGAAGAGCTGGCCCGACTGTGCGCCGAAGACGCGCCATGGCTTCACCAGACCGCCCACCGCACGGTCGATCTCGCCGACGACAGCGCCCGCCAGCAGGCCACCGAGTGGTGGACCACCCGCACCGAAGCCGGCGCCGAAGGCATGGTGGTCAAGCCCCTCGACTTCCTGGTCCGCCACCGTGGCCGCACCGTCCAGCCCGCCCTCAAGGTGCGCGGCCGGCAGTACCTGCGCATCATCTACGGCCCCGAGTACCCGCATCCCGCCCACCTCGACCGCCTCAAGAAGCGCTCCGTGCGCAAGAAGCGGTCCCTCGCCCTGCGCGAGCTGGCCCTCGGCATCGAAGGCCTGGAGCGGCTCGTGGCCGGCGCCCCCCTGCGCGACATCCACACCTGCGCGTTCGGCGTGCTGGCGCTCGAATCGGAGCCCGTCGACCCGAGGCTGTAGCAGGCCATCGCGTTAGCGGCCGAACACCACCACCCCACGAGGCACCCCATGCAGGTCCGGCCCACCCTCTTTCCCGAGGTCAAGTGCATCGAGCCCCGCGTGTTCGCCGACGACCGGGGCTGGCTGTTCGAGACCTGGTCGGCCGAGCGCTACGCCGCCGCGGGCATCGACACCACCTTCGTCCAGTCCAACCACTCCCACTCCAAGCAGGGCGTGGTGCGCGGCTTGCACTACCAGCTGGGCGCCGGCCAGGCCAAGCTCGTGTGGGTGCCCCGCGGACGCATCCTCGACGTCGCGGTCGACATCCGGCCCGGCTCCCCCACCTTCGGGCGCGCCGTGGTCGAAGAGCTGTCCGCCCACAATCGCCGCCAGCTGTTCATTCCCACGGGCTTTGCGCACGGCTTCCTGGCCCTCGAAGAGTCCGACGTCCTCTACATGATGTCCGACCGCTACCAGCCCGCATTGGAGCGCGGCATCGCATGGCGCGACCCCTCTCTTGGGTTGCCCTGGCCCGAGGCAGGGGGCGTGATGTCACCCCGCGACGCTGTGTTGCCCTTGCTCGCCAGCGTTCCCGAGTCTGACCTGCCGTCCTGACGGCTACCTCGGCCCCCACCACGCATCCAACACATCGTCCACAGACGTCGACCAGGCAGGGTCGGTCTCCAGAGTGTGCACCGGCTCCGTCGGCCACCACACTTCGGACCCGTCCGTGTCTGCAAGCTCGATGGAGGCACCGGGCTTGGGCGACCGCACGTCGATATCGAACCGCGCAGCAGCCGTCCGCACCCGCTCGATGGGCTCGGTCCAGCCGTGGTTGCCCAGGTCGAACAGGCCCCAGTGGACGGGCACCAGCACATTGCCTTGCACCATTCGATGGGCCACGACGGTCTGTTCGGGGCCCAGGTGGACGTCGGTCCAGGTGGCGTCGTAGGCACCGGCATCGAAGAAGGTGAGGTCGAACGGACCGAGCTTGTCGCCAATGTCGGCCAGCTCGGGGAACAGCGACGTGTCGCCACTGTAGAACACGTCGTGCTCGGGACCATTCAGCGCCCACCCAACCCACAGAGTGGTCTCCATGCGGTCCAGCCAGCGACCCGAGAAGTGCCGGGCGGGGGTGGCGGTGGCCGTGATGGCGCCCACTTGGGTGGACTGCCACCAGTCAAGCTCCGTGATGCGCTCAGGCGGCACCTCCCAGTGTTCGAGGTGCGCCCCGATGCCGAGGGGCACGAGCCACTGGATGGGCTTGTCTTTCAGCGCGAGAACGGTGGGGAGGTCGAGGTGGTCGTAGTGGTCGTGGGAGATGAGGATGGCGTCGATGGGCGGCAGGTCTTCCAAGGCCAGTGGCGGCGCGTAGAACCGACCGGGACCGAAGGAGGTCCACGGGCTGGCGCGCTCTCCCCACACCGGGTCGACCAGGATGCGACTGCCGTCTTGTTCGATGAGCAGGGTGGAGTGCCCCAGCCACGTGACGCGCAGGCCCGACTCGGGGAGGGTGGCGAAGTCTGCTTTGGACCGCTGGACAACGGGCAGCTCGGACACCGGTTCCTGGACGGAGTCGCCGGTCATGAACTGCCGCCGCATCATCTCGCCAGCCGGCCCGTCCACCCGGGGCAGCGGGTTGCCAAAGCGGTCGCCAATCCACTGGGGGGACGCCTGCGCGCGCTCGAGTCGCTCACCGGAGAGGGGCGCCCCGATGTCGGGGGTGGCGGTCCACCAGGCCAAGGCGAAGCCACCGACACCAAGTCCGGTCAAAGCAGCGACCACACCACCGACCACGCGCATCCAACGTGCCATCGAGCACCTCCGGTGGCCCTGTCTTCACCCGAACAGACCACCGGAGCACCCGCAATCGGCGCCAGACCACACGCAATTGGCGCCGGCCTCAGCCCTCGACCACCTCGTCGACGAGGTCGAGCCCCTTGTCGATGATGGCGAACGACTCGCGCAGCTGCTCTTCCGTGATGCACAGAGGCGGGTTGCACATGAAGCTGCCCCAACGCATGAACGTGAACAGGCCGTTCTTGCGGAGGAAGTCGTTGAGCATGCCCATCGCCGGGTGGCTGCCGTTGTAGGGCGCCATCGGCGTGCCGTCGGTGTGCTTCTGGAGGTCGACCATGCCGAACAGGCCGATGTTGCGGTGGCTGCGCACGCACTTGTGACGCGCCTTCAGGCCCTCCATCTCTTCCCGCATCACCGCGCCGAGACGTGCTGCGTTGTCGACCAGGCCCTCTTCGAGCAGGACGTCGATGGCAGCCAGGGCAACATTGCAGGCGAACGGATGGGCGTTGTAGGTGAGCCCGCCCCAGAACACATTCTGGTCGAAGTGCTGGGCGATTTCGTCCTTCATGCCCACGGCACCGAGCGGCACGTACGAGCTGGTGAGGCCCTTGGCCATGCACACGATGTCGGGGACGATGTCGCCGTGCTCGAAGGCGAACAGCTTGCCCGTGCGCCCCCAGCCGGCCATGACTTCGTCGCACACCAGCAGGATGCCGTACTTGTCGAGCAGCGCGCGCAGAGCCTTCAGGTAGCCCTCGGGCGGCGGCAGGATGCCATTCGTGCCCGTGACCGTCTCGATGAACATGGCCGCAATCTTGTCGGGGCCCTCGTACTGGATGACCTCTTCCAGGTACACGAGGTTGTTCTTCACGATCTCGGCGTCGTTGTCGCCCCACTTCCAGGTGTAGGGCCAGGGGTCCATCACCTTCACGAAGCCGGGGCTGCCGGGTTCGTTGTGCAGGCGCCGGGGGTCGCCGGTGAGCTGCATACAGGCGTTGGTGGCGCCGTGGTAGCTGCGGTAGCGCGACAGAATCTTGAAGCGACCGGTGTAGAGACGGGCCAGCTTGATGGCGTTTTCGTTGGCTTCGGCCCCACCCAGTGTGTAGAACACGGTGTTCATGCCGTCGGGCAGCAGGCCGGCGAGCTTCTCGGACAGCTTGGCCCGAGCAGGCGTGGCGCTGCCCGGGAAGGCGTAGATGATGTCGTCGGCGGCATCCTTCATGGCCTGCACCACCTTGGGGTGGCTGTGGCCGATGTTCACGCTCATCAGCTGGCTGTTGAAGTCGATCCACTTCTCGCCATCGGGACCGTAGAGGTAGATGCCCTCGGCCCGCACGATGGGCATGGGCTTCACCTTGCCGCGCGCACTCCACGAATAGAGAGAGTGACGCAGACAGGTGTCGATCATCTGTTGGGTTTCAGCAGAGGGGCCGGTCCCCACCGTACATTCCGACATCTCGAACTCCAATTCATTGGGGCCCCGGCACGACTCCGGAACCCGTCTCCACCAAGCTGAACGCTGAACGCTGAATGCTGAACGCTCAGTTCATCCAGTTCTGGTCCTGCTGAAGGGCCCACTTGGTGGTCACCTTGCGCACGCGGGTCCAGAAGCGGAAGCCGTCCCAGCCCGTGATGTTGCCCTGGCCGAACTTGGAGTCGTTCCAGCCGCCGAAGCCGAAGGGCTCGCGGGGCACCGGAACACCCACGTTCACGCCGCACATGCCGGCTTCCACGTTGCCCATCACCTTGCGGGCGACTTCGCCGGACGTGGTGTAGACCGCGCTGGCGTTGCCGTAGGGGTTGCCGTTTTCGATGGCCAGCGCCTCGGAGAGGTCTTTGACGCGGATGATGGACAGGACCGGTCCGAAGATCTCTTCGCGGGCAGCCACCTGGTCGGCCGTGACGCCGTCGATGACCGTGGGGCCCAGCCAGTGGCCGCCCTCTCCCACCGAGTCGCCGCGGCCGTCGACCACCACCGTGGCACCCGCAGCCACGGCACCGTCGATGTAGCCCTGGATGCGGTCGACCGAAGCCGCGCTGTTGATGGCGCCGAGGTCCTGACCGAGGGTGAGTGCGGCGGCGCGCTTCTTGATTTCGTCGATGATGTGCTCGACATCGCCCACGGCGAGCAGGTTGGCCGCCGCCATGCAGCGCTGGCCCGCACAGCCCGTGAAGCTGGCGACGATGTTGCCGGCGGCCACTTCGAGGTCGGCGTCGGGGACCACGATGAGGTGGTTCTTGGCGCCACCGAGGCACAGGGCGCGCTTGCCGGTCATGGCGGAGCGGCCGTACACGAGCTTGGCCACCCGGGTGGAGCCCACGAAGCCGAAGGCGCCGATGCCGGGGTGGTCGCACAGAGCCTCGACCGCCTCACGGCCCCCCTGCACCACGTTGAAGATGCCGTCGGGCAGGCCCGCTTCGCGGAAGAGCTCGCCCAGCGCAATCATGGAGAGGGGGGTCTGTTCAGACGGCTTGAGGATGAAGGCGTTGCCGCCCACAATGGCCTGGGGAAGCATCCACAAGGGCACCATCAGCGGGAAGTTGAAGGGGGTGACGCCGGCTACCACGCCCACCGGTGCGTACTCGAGGCGGCACGTGACGCCGCGGGAGACCTGCAGCTCGCTGCCGGCGGCCAGGTTGGGGAGCGAGCAGCCGTACTCGACACACTCGATGGCCTTGAGCACCTCGGCCTTGGCTTCGGCGAAGGTCTTGCCGTTTTCGTGGCTCACGAGCCAGGACAGCTGGTCGAGGTCGCGCTCCATGAGCTCGCGGAGCTTGTAGAACACCTGCGCCCGCTCGCGGAGCGGAAGGGCGGCCCATGCGGGCTGTGCGGCCTTTCCAGCCTTCACCGCGGCGTCGACGTCGGCGGCACCCGACATGTGGACCTGTGCGATGGCCTTGCCGTGGCGGGGGTTCTCGACGTCGAGAACGCCGTGGGACTCGAGTGGGAGCTGCCAGGTGCCGCCGATGAGGTTGGTGGCGTCGGTCCAGGCGGCGAAGTCGTAGGACTGGACGGACCAGTCGGGGATTTGGGGTGCGTTCACTCAGGACTCCGAGGAGGCTGGGCCCGGCATGGCCTTCATGAGGCCGAGGTAGAGCCCTCCGGCGAGGAGGAAGCCCACGAACCAGGCGTAGGTGTAGATGGTGTCGAACACGCCCGGTACCACGCCATCCCCGAATGCACCCGCCTGGTGTAGGAAGCCCGGCACATTGGGCAGCACGGCGAGGGTGAAGGCGATGAGCGCCGCCGGGTTGAAGCCGCCCTTGTAGGCGTACTTGCCGTCGTGGCGGAACAGGGCGTCGACGTCGAGCTTGGTGCGGCGGAGGATGAAGTAGTCGGCCAGCAGGATGCCCACGATGGGGCCGAGCAGGGCCGAGTAGCCCACGAGCCACGTGAAGATGTAGCCGCCGGTGCTCGCGATGAGCTTCCAGGGCAGGATGGCGAAGCCGATGCCGGCCGTGATGTAGCCGCCCATCTGGAAGGTGAAGCGGCGGGGCGACAGGTTGATGAGGGCGTTGGCCGGCGACACCACGTTGGCCGCGATGTTGGTGGACAGCGTGGCCACGGCCAGGGCGAGCAGCGAGAGCATCACGGTGCCACCGCCGCCAATCATGCCGGCGAGCACGGTTGGGTCCCACACGGGTTCGTGCAGGGCGCCGGTGTCGGGGTCTTTGAAGATGACCGTGGTGGCGGTGGTGACGGCCACGCTGATGAAGGCGAAGAGGGTCATGGTGGTGGGCAGACCGATGGCCTGGCCGAGCACCTGGTCGCGCTGCGACTTCGCGTAGCGGGTGAAGTCGGGGATGTTGAGCGACAAGGTGGCCCAGAAGCCCACCATGGCTGTGAGCGACGGCACAAACACCGAGAAGAACTCGCCCTCGCGCTCGCCGCCCTTGTCGAAGGCGCTGGGCATGTCGAGCATGGCGTCGAAGCCGCCGGCCGCCACGTAGGCCCACACAAGCAATGCAAGCCCAATCGCAATCAGGAACGGGGCGGCGAGGGTCTCCAACACACGGATCGACTCGACGCCCTTGTAGATGATGGCCAGCTGGAGCACCCAGAACAGGATGAAGCAGCCGAACTCGGCGGGATTGATGCCCAGGACCGGCAGGGCCTCACCCACCAGAGCATCGCCGGTGAGGGCGTTGAGGAGCTGGTAGATGGCAAAGCCACCGAACCAGGTCTGGATGCCGAACCAGCCACACGCCACGAGCGCCCGCAGCATCGACGGAACGTGGGCGCCCTGGATGCCGAAGCTGGCCCGCGCCAACACGGGAAAGGGCACGCCATACTTGGTGCCGGCATGCCCGTTGAGCACCATGGGCACGAGCACGATGAGGTTGCCCAGCATGATGGTGAGCACGGCCTGCCACCAGTTCATGCCTTCGCTGACCAGTCCCCCGGCCAGCGTGTAGGTGGGCACGCACACGACCATGCCAATCCAGAGGCTGGCCATGTTGCCCACCGACCAGTGCCGCTCTTCGGCATTGGACGGACGGATGTCGTCGTTGATGAGGTCCGCGTCGGGGTTCTGCGGCTGCACGGGGACTTGGGACATCGCGGGTGCTCCTCCGCAGATGGGACGACCGGGGCCCCGAAGGGTTGGTGGGACCCCGGCGACGAGTCAGCGCTCGACTTTCGTGGGCTCTGCGAGCGCGTTGCGTCGGTTCTGGGCCGCCCAGAAGGGAGCGAAGGGGGCACGCTTGACGTACTTGCCCGTGCCGCGCTCGGTCTTCAGCTGGTCGTTCTCCCAGACCACCCGTCCACGCGACAAGGTGACCGCGGCGTTGCCGGTGATCTCCATGCCCTCGTAGATGTTGAAGTCGATGTTCTGGTGGTGCGTCTTGGCCGAGATGGTGCGGGTCTTGTTGGGATCCCACACCACGATGTCGGCGTCGGCGCCCGGCACCAGCGCACCCTTCTTCGGGTGGATGTTGAAGATACGCGCTGTGTTGGTGGACGTGACCGCCACAAACTGCGACGGCGTGAGCTTGCCCGAGCGCACACCGTGGTGCCACAGCACGCCCATCCGGTCTTCGATGCCGCCGGTCCCGTTTGGAATCTTGCGGAAGTCGTCGATGCCAGCGCGCTTCTGCGGGGTGCAGAAGCAGCAGTGGTCGGTGGCGGTGGTCTGGAGCATGCCGGCCTGGAGCCCGCGCCACAGAGCCGCCTGATGTTCCTTGGAGCGGAACGGGGGGCTCATGACGTAGTGGGCGGCGGTGTTCCAGTCGGGGTTGCGGTAGACCGAGTCGTCGATGACCAGGTGCTGGGCCAACACTTCCGCGAACACCTGCTGGCCTTCGAGGCGCGCGCGGGTGACGGCTTCGAGGGCGTCGATGCACGACGTGTGCACCAGGTACACGGGCACACCCAACACTTCGGCGATGCGAATCGCACGGTTGGCCGCTTCGCCTTCCACCTCGGGCGGACGGGACAGCGGGTGGCCCTCGGGACCGGTGATGCCCTTGTCGAAGATGTCCTGCTGGAGGACATAGACGAGCTCACCATTCTCCGCGTGCAGAGTCGCCAGCGCACCCAGCTCACGACAGCGCTTGAAGCTGTTCACGAGCGTTTCGTCGTCGCACATGATGGCGTTCTTGTAGGCCATGAAGTGCTTGAACGAGTTCACACCGTACTGCTCGACCAGCTCGCCCATGTCGCGGCGGACCGACTCGTCCCACCACGTGATGGCCACGTGGAAGGAGTAGTCGCAGGCGGCCTTCTCAGCCCACCCGCGCCAGTCCTTGTAGGCCTCCATGATGGACTGCTGGGGCGCCGGAATCACGAAGTCGATGCACATGGTGGTGCCGCCGGCTGCAGCCGCCGAGGTGCCCGTGAAGAAGTCTTCGGAGGCCACCGTGCCCATGAAGGGCAGCTCCATGTGGGTGTGGGGGTCGATGCCGCCGGGCATGACGTAGGCCCCACCGGCGTCGATGATGCGCGCACCGGCGGGTGCGTCGAGGTTCGGCCCCACCGCAGCGATGGTCTCGCCGTGGGTGAGGACGTCGCCGCGGTATTCGCCGTCGGCGGTCACAATGGTGCCGCCGCGAATGAGAATCGAGCTCATCAGACCCTCCGCTCAGTGGGGGCTGGGGTTGGTGAGGTCGTCGTAGGCATCGGGGCGGCGGTCGCGGTAGAACTGCCACACCTTGCGCACCTCGTCGATCATCTCGAGGTCGAGGTCGGCCACCACCACCTCATCCTGGTCGCGCGACGCCATCGCTTCGAACTGGCCGCGCGGGTTGACGAAGTACGACTGGCCGTAGAACTCACCGATGCCCCAGGGCGCTTCGGTGCCCACGCGGTTGATGGCGCCCACGAAGTAGGTGTTGGCCACGGCTGCAGCGGGCTGCTCGAGCTTCCAGAGGTACTCGGACAGGCCGGCCACCGTGGCGCTCGGGTTGAACACGATGTCGGCGCCGTTGAGGCCGAGGGCACGCCAGCCTTCGGGGAAGTGGCGGTCGTAGCAGATGTACACGCCCACCTTGGCGTACTTGGTGTCGAAGACCGGGTACCCGCCGTTGCCGGGGGTGAAGAAGAACTTCTCCCAGAAGCCCGACGTGTGGGGGATGTGTTGCTTGCGGTACTTGCCCAGGTACGTGCCGTCGGCGTCGATGACCGCGGCCGTGTTGTAGTAGATGCCGCGCCCCACCTTCTCGTAGATAGGCACCACGATGACCATGTCGTACTTCTTGGCGTACTTGGCCATGAGGTCGGTGGTGGGACCGGGCACCGACTCTGCGGCGTCGTACCAGCGCTTGTCTTGGCTGGGGCAGAAGTACGGACCGTTGAAGATTTCCTGCAGGCACAGGATCTGGACACCCTTCTGGCCGGCTTCGTCGATGAGGGGCAGGTGCTTGTCGAGCATGGCCTGCTGGATGTCGGCGACCGGCTGCGACTCGTCGTTGATGGGGTTGCCGCACTGGATCAGCCCACAGCGCACGATTTGGGGCATGGAAACCTCCGGGGGATTCGGAATGGGGCCCGGCTGGGCGAGGGCGCGAAGTATACGGGAGGCGATGCGCCGGAGGGGAATTGTGGCGCTGACGTGACGGCACACCCGGTCCGGTGTGGCCTCGAATGGGCTGATCATGGGGACTCCCCGACCAGACGGCACTCTCGCACCACCCTCGGTCGCCCACACCCCCTGCACTCCCACTCGGCGCGTGGGCCGCTCAGGCCTCGGAGACGGTCACGTCCACGGATGCGGTCGCGGTGGTCCCCCACTCGTCGGAAACCACCACCGTGAGGGTGTGGACACCGGAATCCAACACGAGCGTGGCCGTGTAGGCACCCGCAGCGTCCACCGTCGCGTCATCGGCTGTGAGCGCGCCCTGTACGTCGGACGACCACGCCACAGTCAGCACCTCCGCCGCCCCATCGTCCGCCAGAGACAGCGCCACCTCGACCGCGGTCGCCACGGTCTCCCCCGAAGCCGGCGCCTCGATGACCACCTCGGGCACGTCATTGTCGTGCCACACCACCACCATCACCGTGGACCCGGACACCAGCCCTTCCGGCCCGTCGGTGCCCACGTCCAGCCCCAGCCACTCGATAGGAGCCGAGGTGTCGAGTGCACACCGGGACTCGAGAACGCTCCCGTCGACCGTTTCCGTACAGTCGGCACTCGCGAGCGCAGAAGCCGGCTCGGACGTCCACTGCGTCCAGGTGGTCCCGGCGTTCAGTGGGTCGGCAAACACCGCCTGCCCGAACACCTCCACCACCGTGTGTTGAGCCACCCGCCCATCGAAGGGCTCCAGGATGTCGACCGCCACATCTTCGGGCACCTCGAGGTCCTTCGACGTGGCCCCCGCACATCCCAGCGCGGCGGTGGTCAGCCAGGCGTGGCAGCGGGTCATGTCGCACCTCGTCGGGATGGGTGCGGGTGACCTTACTCTCCCGAGCTGCGAGAAGCCCGGGCGGCGGCCGGACGGAGGCCCCTGCAACGCTCCGTCCGGCCACGCGACCAGCACTCCCCGCTTCGGAACCCCGGGGCAGACCTGTAGAAGAAATCGAGAAGATCTTTGGACCAGGTCCGAGCCGGACAATCCGACACCTGCGCTGGTGTCCTCGAGACAATCTGTCTCGTCGTCTCTTCAGAGCATCCATCCCCACGGGTCTCACAGACAGCTCCTACTGGCACTCGGCTTGCAACACCGGCGACTCCGGAGGTCTCATGTCCACACTCCTGCCGCTCCTCCTCGCCCCGGCCCTCGCCTCCCAGCCCCACACACCCACCCCGCAAAAGGTGGCCATCGAAGCCGTCGCCATCGCGCACTGCACCCGCTCGCCCTCCACCGGCGGTCTCGTGCCCTCCACCACCCGACCCGCACTCGACCGGGCGCTCTCCCAGCGCATCGACCGCGGCCAGCTGGTCTCCCGTCCTCTGCTCCTCACACACGTGGGCGAGCCCGCGTCGATGGTCACCGGTCACCGCCTGCCCGACGGCACCGACGACCACCGCTTCGCCTTGGCCGTCGACTCTGCCGTGCGCGACGAGGGCGTGGTCGAGTACACCGTGAGCGCCGAGATTCACGGCACCACCTCCCGCGCGAGCTTCGGAGGCACGGGCGACCTTGGGTGGGTCCTGACCGTCCCAGCGGCCCCCGACCTGCGCTGCCGGGGCAAGCGCGCGCCCGAGACCGTCGTGGCCGTCTACCCACACCTGCTCGAGCCCAACACCACCATCGAGTCGGTCCGCGCCCAGCTCACCCCCGAGCGCCTCGACACACCCACACGAGGCGACCTGCTCGCCGATGTTCTCGACAGCCTCCCGCAGCTGTTCCGGTCCCCCTGATTCGCCCACCCCTGACCGAGCGCACCACCACCCTCGCCAAAGCTCCATAGATCTCCCAGCCAACCCCGGAGGTCCTGTGGACTTTGCCCGCGAAATCGACGACATCCTCACGATCCACCACGAGCCGGCCAAAGCCGCGATGGCCAGCCTCACCCCGAAGCTGGCCGACACGTCGCTCGCACCCCTGTGGAACGAAGTGGCCGGCCTGCTCACCCAGCACCTCTGGAAGGAAGAGCAGATCCTCTTCCCCGCCATCCTGAGCGGAAACGGCCCGTGTGGCGGCGGTCTCATGGGCCCCATTCGCCAGATGCAGTACGAACACGGCCTCCTGCACGACCTCGAAGCCCGCCTGTCCGCCCGCGTGGCCGAAGCCGGTCCTGCCGAAGCCGAGCTCCGCGCCTTCCTGGCCGACCTCGACGTGCACGCCCGTCGCGAAGACGAACAGCTCTTCCCCGCCGTGATGGCGGCTTCTTAGAACGCCACGCCCAGGTTGGTGTGCGCCGCCGGGAACGGTCCCGACGCCCCCATGCCCTCGATGTCGTAGTAGAGGTATTGGGCGCCCAGGCCCCCACTCAGCACGAACACATCGCCCAGAATCCCCGTGTAGCCGAACAACACGCTGGTGTACCCACCCAGCTCCGAGGCCTCGGGCCCCTCGGTGGTGTGGATGTGGGCCAGCACCTGTCGTCCCATCAGCCACGCACCGGTGGGCGCATCCCCCCACGGGAACCAGCGCGCGCCGGTCTCCAGGCCGAAGCCCACAAACGGCTCCGGTTCCTCGGTGAGCAGGCCGTCGAACAGCCGGGCATGGGGCCCCACATACAGGCTGAAGCCATCCGAAAACGCCCGCTCCACCTGCAGGTGTGGGTAGCCCAAGGCAGTGGTGAGGGGGTCGACCGTGACCGTCCATTGTGGCTCTGCGGCCTGGGCGGTCAGTGCGAGGAGGGCTGAGACGACAATCATGGGTGCTCCGGAAGACGACACATCGTCGCACACGCGACGCCACCGCCTCCCCCATGCGATAGCAGGCGGCCCGCGTCCTCGCAGACCACCCCCGGAGTCCCATGGACAAGCAGCGCGCAGCCAAGCTGGTCGGCGGCACCCTCATCGCGTTTCTCGTCGCGCAGGTCATCCCGCTGTCCATCGACAACCCGCCCATCACCGGCGAGCCCACCTGGGACGCCCCCCGCACCGAAGCGCTCGCCCGCCGCGCCTGCTTCGACTGCCACTCCAACGAGGTGAAGAACCCCTGGTACGGCTCCATCGCGCCCGTGTCCTGGTGGATGCGCATGCACGTCAACGGCGGTCGACAGCACCTCAACTTCTCCGAGATGGACCGCCCCCAGCGCGATGCCGATGAAGCCGGCGAAGCCATCCGGGAAGGGTACATGCCGCTGAAGTCCTACATCTGGATGCACCCCGAGGCCGCGCTCACCGACGCCGAGTGGGCCGAGCTGGCCGATGGTCTCGACCGCACCTTGGGTGGCTCCCAGCGCTGACCCGACACCCCGGACTCGGCCCGTGCCCCACCCCTCCCACCACACCCCCGAGGCCCTCGGTCCGGTCTGCCTGCACCTGGCCGAGAATCCGCACGACACCGACCGTCCCTTTGCGTTCCTGGCCACGGTCGCGTCCCCTCGCCCCGCCGGCCCTCCGCGCCACATCCCGTTCGCGCGCGCCCTCGAACAGGTCCGCGGCCACCCCCACGCCACCGACCGCATCCTGGGCCCGCTGCACGAGGCCGCCCAGAACAGCCCATGGTTCGGCACTCTGGTCGACCGAGGCCAGCTGTTGCACCCCCAGCGCTGGACCGCCACCACCGCCCTCACCTTCCTCCGCACGGGCCCCATCCTCGAAGCCGCCGGCCTCCACCTGAGAGTGCCCCGCTGGTGGACCGAGCAGCGCAACAACCCACGGGTCCGCGTCGTCCTCCACCCCCGTGAAGACGCCACCCTCGACACCCGGGAGCTGCTCCGTCTCGACGTCCACATCGCCCTCGGCGACACCCCCCTCACCCCCGAAGAACAGGCTCGGCTGCTCGCATCCCACGACACCTTCGTGCGCCTGCGGGGCCGATGGGTCGAGGTCGATGCCGCCCGCCTCCAGGCCGTGCTCGACCGCTGGACCGAAGCCCGAGCCGCCATCGCAGGCACCGGCTTGTCCGTCGTCCAGGCCCTCCGCGTGCTCGCCGGCACCGCCCCAGCCGACGACGACACCCCACCCATCGGCATTCCCACGAACCGGTGGCAAGAGGTTGTCGCCGGTCCGGCCCTCCAGGACCGCCTCCGCGCGCTCCGGTCCACCCCCGTCCCCGCAGCCGCACCACCCGGCCTGCGGGCCACCCTCCGCACCTACCAACAGACCGGCCTCGCCTGGCTCACCACCCTCGGCACCCTCGGCCTGGGCGCGCTGCTCGCCGACGACATGGGCCTCGGCAAGACCGTCCAGGTGCTCGCCCTCCTGCTCCGCCTCCACCACGCCGGACGGCCCGCCAGCCTCGTGGTCGTCCCCACCTCGCTGCTGCGCAACTGGGCCTCGGAAGCCGCCCGCTTCACCCCCGACCTCACCGTCGCCATCGCCCACCCCTCCGCCGGCGCCACCGCCTGGTCACCCGACCAGCCCGCCGATGTCGTCCTCACCACCTACGGCATGCTCCACCGCCTGCCCCACCTCCTCGACCCCACCTGGGAGCGTGTGGTCTTCGACGAAGCCCAGGCGCTGAAGAACCCCACCACCCTCCGGGCCCGCACCGCCCGCCGCCTGACGTCCCGCGCCGTGGTCCTCCTCACCGGCACCCCCATCGAGAACCGCCCCCTCGACCTCTGGGCGCTCTTCGACCTGGCCAACCCCGGCCTGCTCGGCACCGCCCGCCGCTTCACCGACACCGTCCAGCAGCTGGGAGACGACCGCGCGCCCCTCCGCCGGCTGGTGGCCCCCTACATCCTCCGGCGCACCAAGTCCGACCCCGGCGTGGCCCCCGAGCTGCCCGACAAGACCGAAGTGACCGTGTGGTGCGGCCTCGGACCCGCCCAGGCCACCCTCTACCGCGACACCGTACAGCGCCTCCGCGCCGTCCTCGACCAGGCCGATGCCCCCTTCGTCCGCGGCGGCGCCGTGCTGTCCACCCTCACCCGCCTCAAGCAGGTGTGCGACCACCCGGCCCTCGTCACCGACACCCCCAACCCCCGCCACACCTCCGGCAAGCTCCGCGAGCTGGCCCGTCTCGCACGCACCCTCGCCGACACCCACGAGCGCATGCTCGTGTTCACCCAGTTCCGACGCATGATGCCCCTGCTCGAGGCCACCCTCGCAGAAGCCTACGGCCGCGACGGCCTCACCCTGCACGGCGGCACTCCAGTCTCCGAGCGCGCCCGTCGCGTCGACGCCTTCCAAGCCCCCGACGGCCCCCCCTTCTTCGTCCTGTCGCTGCGAGCGGCCGGCACCGGCCTCAACCTCACCGCCGCCCGACACGTGGTGCACTTCGACCGCTGGTGGAACCCCGCCGTCGAGAACCAGGCCACCGACCGCACCCACCGAATCGGCCAGCAGCACGCCGTTCTCGTGCACAAGTTCACCTGCAGGGGCACCATCGAAGAGCGCATCGACCGCCTCCTCGAAGACAAGGCCCACCTCGCCCGCGACCTGCTCGCGCCCACCGCCGGCCCGGCGCTCACCCACCTCGACGACACCGCCCTCCTCGACCTCGTGCGCCTCGACCTCGACAGCGCCCGCCTCCACGAACAGGTCTGACATGAACGCCTGGGTCGACCACATCCGCCACACCCCTGCGTTCAGCCGTGCGATGCCGTCGGCCCGCGCCATCGTCCGCCGGGGTGGGGTCTCCAGCCTCCTGGTGCGCCCCGGCCACATCGAGGCCACCGTCCACCACAACGGCCTGCTCCACGTCGTCATCCGGGTCGCCCCGCTCACCGAAGCCACCCGCCAGGCCCTCCGCGACGCCTGCGCCCACACCCCGCTCGCCAGCCTCGACCTCCTCGCCGGTCGGGTGCCCCCTGCCCTCCTCACGCCCCAGAGCGGCCTCCTCCCGGCCCCATCCGCCCTCTCCAGCACCTGCACGTGCACCGACCGCCCCCCGTGCCGACACATGGTGGCCGTCCTCCTCACCGTCGCCCACCACCCCGACCACCTGCTGGTTCTCCGCGACATCGCCGCCACCGACCTCATCGCCGCACCCGCCGACTGCCTCGACCCCCTCCACATCGCCCACCTCTTCGACGTCGACCTCGACCACGACCCCACCCCTGCCCCACGACCGCCCCCAAAGCGCCTCCCCGCCCCGGTCCCCACCCCCCGCACCGTCCACCCCCTGAAGCGCCCAAGGCCCCACCGAGAACCCCTCCTCGACGCCATCTTCACCGCCCTCATCGCCGCTCTGCACGGCGCACGGTGCTTTGGCGAAGCCCGTGTGGTCACCCGCAGCCTCCAGCCGGCCCTCAAGCGGTCCGCCCTCCACCTGGGCGCCCTCGAGCGCTTCGCCAGCCACTGCACCCCAGCCGTGCTCCAGGACCGCCTCCAGCGCATCCTCGACCAGCTCGCCCGCGGCCCGGCCCGCGAGTCCCTGCCCCGCCGCATCCGCCGCATCGACGTCCTGCCACCCGTGTGGCTCCATCCCACCCCCGACGGCGGTCTCACCGTGGTCGGCCCGTTCTCAGACTTCCGCCTGGTCCCCGACACCCACCTGCCTCCCAAGCCCTTCGACCCCGACCGCGTGTTCGAGCCCTTCGTCGCAGTGGCGCACACCCTCCACATCGCCCACGGGCGCACGTCCGACACCGCCCAACACAGCTGGCAGGCCGGCGCCGGACGCACCCTCCGCGGCATCAAGGCGGCGCTGTCGCGGCCTCAGAACGAGTAGCCAATCCCCATGTTGCCGAACACCATCGGGCCCGAGTAGCCCCGCGTCATCGGCAAGAGTGCGCTCGAGTCGGCCACCGCGAGCTCCGTGTTGGCTTCCGCATCCGCGAACATCCAGCCACCTCCAACCCGCGCCTGGAACGTGAGACCACGCTTGCCCACGCGCTTGAGGCCCAGGTGCGGCCCCACCGTGGTGGCCCGCGCCTCGAAGTTCGTGGTGGTGGACGCACCCGTGGTTGGGTCCACTCCCCACACCACCTCCGACGTGGCCACCTGCCGCCGGACCGTCATGCCCAGCTGCATCCCGCGGGCAAACCGCCCCCCCACGTACGCCGACAGGCCGCCTTCCACCTCGCGCATCGACACATCGGGCATCTCGGTGGCCGTCAGCGCGTTCACCACCCGCGCCGACAGGGGGTTCCACGAGCCAAAGCCCACCGCCACATCCGCCCCCAGGTGGGGGGTCAGCCGCTTTTCGTACCGCCCGTGAAACGCCGGCCAGGTGGCCCGAAACGGCGAGATGGTGAGCGAGTGGCGTGCCGTGATGCGCGCCTTTTCCGCCTTGCGACGGGCCCGGCCACGGACGGTCACGGTGTCGTCGGAGCGGACGGACTCAGACGGACCCGCGGCCAGCGCGAGCCCCACCAGGGGCAGCAGACAACTCAACACTTCGACCTCCACCAGACACCTGCGTGCCATCAGGGCACACACCCAACGTAGCGGTCTCTGCCGTGATCCGGCGCCGCGGGAAATTGCCGGAAAGGTCGGTCAATTCATCTCTTTCATCGGACCGATCTTGGCACGCCTTCGCCGCCGATTCCGTAGACACGCGCCGCTCTGCGCCCGCGCAGCCCCCGAGCCGCCCATTTCATGCGACGCTGCTGCACCCGCTCGGAGACCCCCATGCCCTCTCGCACCCAGCTGCTCCACGGCCCGGGACACCCCGTGTTCCTCGCCGCTGTGGCCCTGCTGCTGGTCAACGACCACATCCTCAAGGCCCGCTTCCCCGGCCCCTGGACCACCGGCAAGCTGTCCGATGTGGCCTGGCTCATCGTCGCGCCCGTCCTCCTGGGCGCCCTCCTGGCCTTCGTCCGCGTGCCTCCACGAGCCACCCGCTGGCTCGCCATCGCCGTCCCCGCCGTCGCCTTCACCGTCCTCCAGCTGTGGCCCCCCCTGGGCGACGCCTGGGTGTCCGTGATGGGCGGCGCCCACATCGCCGATGCCGCCGACCTCCTCACCCTCCCCGCGCTGCTCCTGGTCCCCCTCGCCTGGCGGTCGTCCCCCACCACCACACGCCGGTCGGTGCGCACCGCAGGCGCCGTCGTGGGCGCCACCGCACTCATGGCCACGTCGTACGTCGAAGACCCCCGCAACCCCTGCCCCGACACCACCGACTGGGACCCCGCCAAGCCCCTCATCATCCAGTGGTCGTACAGCACCGTCCCCGACAACCCGGCCCTCCTCGCCACCGGCATCTCGCTCCAGGAGCTCGACGGTGACGCCATCCCCGTCGACATCGTGCGGGCCAACGACCGCACCGTGCTGGTCTGCCCGCAGGCTCCCCTGGCACCCGACACCACCTACACCTGGACCGTCGGCGACTGGGACGACCTCGGCATGCACGTCCAGGGCATTCCCGGCCACTCCGGCTCGGGCCGCTGGACCTTCACCACAGCCAGCACCTCCTCCTTCTCCGGCAGCTGCACCGGCGACCTGAGCTGGGTGAAGACCAACGACTGCTACGTCGACACGGGGGTGCAGTGATGTTCGCGCTTCTCGTCGCCAGCTCCCTGGCCTTCGCCGCCGCCCCCGAAGACGCCGCACCCGGCTACCGCCTCCACGCCGCCGTCGCCCGAAACCGCGGCAGCGCGCGCCTCGCCGTCGTGCCCGGTCCAGCCACCACCTTCGCCCAGACCCTCCGCTACCGCCACGGCCTGGGCCGCTGGTCGCTCGACCTCCAGCAGAACCTCGTCCAGGCCACCGCCCCCGACATCGACTGGACCCACTTCGGCGTCGGGCGCACCGTTCTCGGCTCCCGCCTCCACCTCGGCGACGACCGCCGACACGCCTGGGTGCTCGAAGCAGACGCCGGCTTCGACGACGCCCAGGCCTGGGGCAGCCACAGCATCGAGGCCCTGCCCGGCGGTGGCATGCGCACCGGCTGGGAAGGCACCTGGGTGCCCGGCCGCTCCACCCTCATCGCCCGCGCCACGGCAGGACTCTCCGTCTCCCGAGGCCTCGAAGCCGTCTTCCCGGCCTACGCCGACTCCGGCTTCACCTGGGCCTTCCCCGTGGTCCCGAACGCCGGCCTGGGGGGCGTGTTCGAGCTCGAGTTCCAGCTGGTGGACTACGTGCCCGCCAGCATGCGCCTGCTCGCGCGCTGGGAACCCGGCGAAGGCGACCTGCTCATCGACCTCGGCGGCCAGCTGTCCAGCGGCTACGACGACACGACCAGCGCCGGTGGAGTCATCGCTCAGGTCGGCCGTCGATACTGAACCTCCGGAGCCCTGCGGTCTCCTCCGGCCTCCGGAGCCCTGCGGTCTCCTCCGGGGCCGCGGAGCCAAGGTCTCCGCGGCGGGCCCCCTCCGCCCGCTCCGCGGGCACCTCCCCCTGAAGGGGGAGGACATGGTCGTTCTCACAGCCCTCCCCCTTCAGCACTCCTCGGTTGAGGTTGGCTCTGGGCTGACTGCTGGTGCATCAGCGGGGGACTCCGTCCCCCAGACACCCCCTGATTTCCGGGGAGAACTCCGTCCTCCCCGGGCCCCTCCGGCCGGGGGACTACTTCGTACGTCCCCCTGGACCCCCTATGCGGGCCCGGTGCCGACGGGTGATGGTGCGTAGGGTTCGACGGGTGGTGCCTGGTTCCGGGCCGGCTGTCGGGGCAGGGGTTCGATGGGCTCGGGGGATGACGAATCGATGGGGTGGTGCCAGATTCGTCGCTTTGTTCGCTGGCGCTCACGCTCCGAACGACTTGGTCGAGGCTGACCGGGCTCGTGGGCTCAACAGTTTTTCAGTCGGCGAAGAACGTCTGTTCTCGGGCGCTTTGGGGGCTTGGGCGGGTTGGGCCCCCTCCGGCCCTTCGGGCCACCTCCCCCTGAAGGGGGAGGACATCGCTGTTCTCGGTGTCCTCCCCCTTCAGGGGGAGGTGCCTGCGGAGCAGGCGGAGGGGGCCCCAGGCTAGCTCACCCGGAAGGGTGTGCAACGACAACTATTCGCTCCCCTCGGCGACAACTATCGTTCCCCATCCGCAGGGTGGTTGTGGTCGGTGGCAGGCCAAGCCCAAGATGCCATGGTCTCCGTCTGGCTCGTTGGTGGTGCCGGATTCGTCGCTTTGTTTGCTGGCGCTCACGCTCCGAACGACTTGGGCGCTTTGGGAGCTTGTGCGGGTTGGGGCCCCCTCCGACCCTTCGGGCCACCTCCCCCTGAAGGGGGAGGACATCGCTGTTCTCACAGTCCTCCCCCGAGAACGCGACCGCCGCGCTCGACTGGACGTCGGCGCGGCGATTGGGCTTGGGGCGGGGGCTCCCGCTACTTCATCGGCGGGTGCCGGTGCGTGGGGAGGGTCTTGGGGGGCTTGGGCGGGCCGCAGGGGGCGGGCGGGTTGATGTCGACCTTGCTGGCCTTGTAGTCCTGGGTGGCCGACGACTTGATCTCGGTGCTCGACCCCGACTTGAACACACCCTTCGAGCCGGCCTCCATCGCGATGGTCATGTCGGTCTCGAGCTTGAAGTCCTTGCACTTGATCGAGATGGTTTCCTTCGCCTCGATGATGATGTGCTTGTCGGAGTAGGTGGTGAGGGTCTTTTCGACGGCGTCGGCCGACTGGTAGATGGGACCGCTCTTGACGTCGAGGCGACCACCGGCCTTGGCGGCGATTTCGACCTTCTCGGCGCCGCTGGTGTCGTCGAAGATGACCATGTGGTCGTTGCGCGACCAGAACACCCGCTTGTCGTTGTTGCCGTCGTCGTTCTTGTAGGGCTCGGGGGTGTCGTCGCCGCCGTTGTAGACCGCGCCCAGCACGTACGGAGACATGGAGCGGTAGGCGAAGGCGAGCACGACTTCGGTGCCAATCTCGGGGAGCATCACCATGCCGCGCGAGTTGCCGGCCATGGGCATGCACATCCGCACCCAGGAGCTGTTGACCTGTTCGCCCGAGTCGACGGGGTACTGCACGAGCACCCGGTTCATCTTGTCGGGGTCTTTGTTGTCGACGACGATTCCGACGACGAGACCGTTGATCATGGGAGGCTCCTGGACACCACCGCGGGGCGGGGGGTCAGTTGATCGTGGTGGACGATGCCTTGAGCGTGAGGCTGGAGCCGCCGTCGACGCTGCAGGTGGAGCCCGTCTTGATCTCGGTGGAGGTGCCGGACTTGGCGTTGATGGAGGTGTCGGCTTCGAGGATGAAGTCCTTGCACTTCAAGGAGATGGTCTCCTTGGCCTCCACGATGATGTCTTTGCCCGAGTAGAGCGACAGCACCTTTTCCTTGGCGTCCCAGATCACGCGAATCTCTTCGTTGTGCACGATGAGCTCGATGCGTTCGTCGCCGTCTTTGTCGTCGAAGGTGAGGCGGTGGCCCGACCGGGACTGGAAGACGCGGAGGTCGTTGTTGCCGTCTTCGTTGGCGTACGGCGGGACATCGACACCGTTGTACAGCGACCCCACCACGATGGCGTGGTTGATGTCGCCGTGAACGAAGGCCACGAGGACCTCGTCGTCGATCTCGGGGATGGTCATCCAGCCCCGCTTCTGGCCGGCCATCGGCATGACCAGACGTGCCCAGAAGGACTCTGGCATGTCGGGCAGCAGAGGGAACTTGAGCTTCACACGGCCGAGCTTGTCGGGGTCGACGTTGTCGACGACGATGGCTTCGACGAGACCGGGCATCTGCCCAGACGCTGGGCGTCCGTGGCGGTCGGTGACCTTGGGCACGGCAATCCTCCGCTGGTGAGTGACTATAGGGGGGCCGATGGGGACGGGTCAAACGCCCACGATGACACCACGGTTTCAGTGCCGCGGTGGGAAGTGATTCCCGAAAGAGGCGGTCACTTGGGCGTCTTCGTGTCGGCCGCGGGTGGGGCTGGGCAGGGCTTCGTGGACCAACGCTCGACCCAGCGGCCGCTGCTGTCCCCCAGCTTCGTGTCGCATATCGTGGCCCCGGTGAGGTCGGCACCATCGATGTCGGCGCGGCGGAGGTCGGCCCGTGTGAGGTCGGCCCCCTTGAGGTTGGCGGTGTGCAGGCGTGCGCCGGAGAGGTTGGCGCCGGTGAGGTTGGCGCCCTCGAGGTTGGCTTCGACGAGCTGGACGTCGACGAGCTGGGCCCCTTGGAGGGATGCACCCTGGAGGTCGGCGTAGTTGAGGCGGGAGCCGGTGAAGTCGGCACCGTCGAGCAGGCCCCCCGCGGCACGGGCGCGCTCGAGGTCGCGCTTGTGGATGGAGATGCCGGTGAGGTCGCAGTCGCGGAAGTCGGCCTCGGGACCGACGGCACACCGGGCGGGTTCGCCGGCACGCCAGCGGGTGTTCCAGTCGAAGATGGCGCCGTGAAAGTCGGCACCCAGGGGATTCACCCACACGGTGGCGCCGCGGAGGTCGGCGTCGCGGAAGGCGGTGTCCCACAGCTTGTCGGCCACGATGGTGGAGCCGGCGAGGTCGGCGCCGGAGAGGTCGGTGCCGGCCAGTCGGACGCCCACAAGGGATGCGCGCTGGAGGTCGGCATCGGTGAGGATGGCGTCGCGGAGGTCGGATCCGTCGAGGTCGACCCCGCGTAGCCAGCCGCCGGGGAGGCGGAGGGAGCGCAGGCTGGACCCCCGGAGGTCGGCGCCTGGTGTGGCGGCGTAGGACAAGGCGGTGGCGCGGAGGCGGTCGACGGCGGTGAAGCTGGTGAGGGCCTGGCCGATGAACACGCCCACGGCCAGCACGACGGTGGGCAGGCCCCACATCTGGATCTTGGTGAGGGCGGCCTGGAAGCGCTCTTCGCGGTGCTTGCGCAGGAAGTATTCGTCGTGGCGGACGGCGGAGTCGCGGTAGAAGCGCACCTCGGCGTCGGTGCGCAGGACGAGGTCGTCGATGTGCTGCTGGATTTCGTCGAAGTGCTGCTCGGCGAGGAGGTCTTCGTCGCGCTCGCCGCCCTTGAGCCAGAGGTCGAAGCCGTGCAGGAAGAGCTGGCGGGCCCGGTTGCGGTCGGTGCCTTCTTCGCCGTACTGCTGGATGCGCGCGATGAGCGACTCGTGGGCGATGCGGAGCACGCGCTCGCCGGGACGACGGGGGTCTTGGAAGCCGTGGACCACGCGCCAGCGGTCTTCGAGCTGTCGGAGGACGGCGCGACGGCGGTGGGGCTCGGCGGTGTAGGCGAGGAGCTCGGCCTCGGGGACGGGACGGCTGGTGGGTGACCCGGGCAGGTGCGTGAGGACGCGGAGCATTTCCTTGGCCACGCCCTGGTCGGCGACGTCGAGGCCGTCGATGGCTTCGTCGAGAACACGGGCGAGGATGCCTTGCGCGCGTCCGAGGCGGCGGCGGTAGTCTTCGAAGGTGATGACGTGGGGGGAGGGTCGGGAGCGGGCCATCTCCCAGAGTCGGGCGCCCACAGCCTGGATTCGCGGGGCGACCTCGCCGGCGGTGTCGGAGATGAGGTCGCCCACGATGACGTCTACGAGGCCGGGTTCGTAGGTGAAGGGGTCGTAGCGGACGGGCAGACCTTCGCGGCCGGGGCCTTCGAGTGCGGAGGCGATGTCGCGGGCGTCGAGGGGGCGCAAGGGGAGGGTGCGCGCGAGCTGGTCGACGGGGAGGGGGTGCAGCGTGCGGAGGGTGGCGCCCAGGTAGTCCTCACGGAGGGTGAGGATGAAGCGGATGCGGGAGTCGGAGCCGGACAGGATGCTGGCGAGGTCGGCCTGGAAGGCGCGGGCGGTGTCGCGGTCGCCCTGGGTGAAGATCTCTTCGAGCTGGTCGACCACGATGGCGAGAGGACGGCGCTCGACGGCGTACAGGGCATCCAGGAGGGCGGGCAGGCTGTCGGGCTGGGGGCCGGGGTCGGAGGGGTTGGGGGCGAGGTCGCGCAGCTCGCGGCCGGCGAGACGGGAGAGCTGTTCGAGGGGGCGGGCGGTGCCACGGATGCGGACGACGCGGTGACCGGTGTCTTCGAGGGCCGGGATGATGCGGGCGGACAAGAAGCTGGTCTTGCCCACGCCGGATGCGCCGGTGAGCAGCAGAAGTGGGGGGCGGTCGGGGTGTTCCCAGGTCTCGCGAAAGCGCTGCAGGTCGGCGTCGCGGCCGAAGAAGATGCCGCGTGTGGCCGCGGTGAAGGGGGTGAGGAAGCGGTAGGGCTCGACCGGGAGAGCGGTGGCCTGGAGCTTGTTCCGGGGGACGCCGCGGGGGACCACGCGGGGGGAGACCAGGCGCAGGGCGTCGGAGAGGTCGGACCAGTCCTGGAAGCGCTCGGCGGGGCTCTTGGCGAGCAGTCGGGCGACGAGCTCGGCGACGGGGCGGGGCACGCCGGGCACGAGGGCGGTGATGTCGGGGGGGGCTTCGTGGAGGTGCTGGCGGAGGAGGTCGCGGGAGCCGGGGCCGAGGAAGGGGGTGCGGCCGGTGAGCAGCTCGAAGAGGATGACGCCGAAGCTGTAGAGGTCGGTGCGTTGGTCGACGGCCCAGCCCAGGACCTGTTCGGGGGCCATGTACCGGGGGGTGCCCATGAGGGCGCCGGGGCGGGTGAGGCGGTCGCCGGAGATGCGCCGGGCGCGGGTGCGGGCGGGCGAGACCTCTTGGATGAGCGGGGCGTCGAGGGTTTCGTTGCCGCGGGTGTCGGGGACCCGGGAGAGGTCGGGGCTTTCGCTGTCGGGGCCGGCGGGATCGAAGGTGTCGTCGGTGGTCTCGCGGAGGGTGGCGAGGCCGAAGTCGAGGACCTTGACGTGGGTGCCGCCGATGAGGAACACGTTGTCGGGCTTGAGGTCGCGGTGGACGAGGCCCACGCCCTGACCGGCGCCCATGCCCCGCGCCACCTGCTGGGCAAAGTCGAGGGCGCGCTCGACGGACAGCTTGCCTTCGCGCTCGAGCAGCTCGCCGAAGGTTTCGCCTTCGAGGAGCTCCATGACGACGAAGTGGGTGTCGTCGGAGGTGCGGCCGATGTCGATGACGGTGACGACGTGCGGGTGGTTGAGCAGCGACGTGGTGCGGGCTTCGCGCTCGAAGCGGGCGACGGCGGCGGGGGTGCGCGTGAGCTCGGGGCGGAGGAGCTTGATGGCGACGGGGCGGTCGAGGGCCACCTGCCAGCCGATGTGCACCTCTCCCACACCTCCACGCCCGATGCACCGCCCGAGGAGATACCGTCCGTCGAGCGGACGCATGTCGCGTCCGGAGTCTGGGAGACTGGCCGTGGCGGTGGACAGGGGCACAACCTGGTGTGGAGTGGTGGGGCTGGTGCTGGGGGTGGGCTGTGGGCCGGAGGGTCCGACGCTCGAGCCAGGCACCTTCGGGCTGCGCGCCCGTGCGGAGGACGGCAGCATATTCTCCCATGGCCCGACCCCCGGCGGATCGATCTCGGTGAGTCCGGGCGGGTGTGGGGGCTCGGACGTCCGGGTGGCGCTGTGGACGGCAGGTCTCGTGACGCCCGGAGGGGTGGAGGTGCGGGCCGAGGTGACGCCGGCGTCGGCCGAGGGGGAGTACTGGCTGACGGTGCCGGTCGTGACCGGTCCGGGCGAGGGTCAGGCGGCGATTTGGTGGTCTCCGGCCGCGGGGCTGGCGCGGTTGCCGCTGGGCGGACGTCCGGGGGAGCTGGAGGTGCGCTTCGACGTGACGGATGAAGCGGTGGGGAATGGGGCCGACGAGGCGCTGGCGGCGCTGGCGAAAGAGACCGAAGCATGGACCGAGGGGGCGTTTCTGCTGGAAGACGGGGAGGGCCGGAATGTGGGCGCCATTCAGCTCACCGGGGCCGAGAGCCCGCCCTTTGTGGGGGTGTGGGATGCGCTGTGGCTGTCGGACGGCATGGGCAAGGCGCTGCGGGCCGACGACGGCGGCGACCTGATTCTCCAGTTCGTGGTGCAGCCGCGGATTCAGGCGGAAGAGGCGATGCTGCGCTTCAACGTGGCCACGCGCCGGGTGGTGGTGCCGGCAGCTCCGAATCCGTCTGAGCTGGACCGGTGGCTGGTGGCCCGACCCGGCTCGCTGTCAGACGCTGAGATGGATGCCGCCATCGAAGGGGCCATCGAGCGCGCCGACCTCGCCGAAGGGGCGTGGATCGATGAGTTCGGGCCCAAGCTGGCGGCGGCGGTCTCGAAGGACGGTGTGTGCGTGGCGCCCGAAGAAGCGGATGCGTCGTGGCCTCTGCTGCTGACGGGCTACACGGTGGCGGTCCACCAGGCCGAGAGTGGCGCGTGCCAGGTGCTCTTCGAGCCAAATCCGCTCCAGCATCGGCGCCGGTTTCGCGGGTGGGTGGGGGAAGATGGTCGGGTGCCGGCGGAGCTGTGGCCGAAGCAGTGAATGGCAGGGATTTCGCCGGGTGTGGAAGATTGACGGAGACTCACGCGTAGAGGGCCCGCGTTGCAGACCCGGCTCCACGAGGTGTTCTATGTCCGTGTCTTCCATCGAGCTCCGCGCCCGCCTGTCCGAGCGCGACCCCGACCTCCTCCGTGCCGTTCTCGAAGCCAGCGATGTGTCCTGGCGCGACGACGACGACTCCGCTGAGCTGGCCCGTCGTCTGGTGAAGGCGCTGTGGTGGAGAACCCACACCCCCGCCGGTCAGGCTGTGCTGCCCGACTCCCTCGACAACCTGGTCGACCGCTACGGCAAGAAGCTCGGGGTCTCGCTCCCCGACGGCGACGCCTTTGCCCGCCTCCAGGCGCTTTCGGTTGCCGCGCTGCCCTCCCACGACGCACCTCTGAAGCTCGATGAGCTCGATGCCAGTGTGAAGCGCAAGCTCCGCCGACCTGTGTGGGGCCGCCTGGCGGGTGCGACGGGGAGTGGCGGCGCCTTCGGAGCGGGCTGGGTGGCTCGGCGGGTGTTGCAGGGCACGGTGGGTCCGATCTGGGCGCTGCTGGCGAAGCTGCCGTATGTGGGACCGGTGGTGATTGCGGTGCGGTCGAGCGCGGGCACGGTGTTGTCGCTGTCGGGGCCGCTGGGCATCGGGCTGGCGCTGCTCACGCTGAACAGTGCGCTGGGGCCGCGCTACGACCGGGCGATGCCCTTGCTGGTGGGGGCGGGGCTGGTGCTCCGGGATCTGCCGGCGGCGGTGAACCCGGGGGCGCCGGTGGACTTCGGCGAGGAGTGACGGGGGAGTCGGTTCGGTCGGGTGCGGTGCTTCGGCTGTCAGCCGTCAGCCGTCGGCCGTCAGCCGTCAGCCGTCAGCCGTCAGCCGTCAGCTGTCAGCCGTCAGCCGTCAGCTGTCAGCCGTCAGCCGTCAGCCGTCAGCTGGCCGCTGAGAGCCCCAACCAGCAGGGCCAACGGGGGTTCACGTCGGTTTCGGTTCAGCTGGAGGCTTCCACCTTCTTCTTGCCCTTGCCGCGCACGCGCATGTTGATGAGCTCGACCATCAGCGAGAAGCCCATCGCGAAGTAGATGTAGCCCTTGTCGATGTGCTGACCGAGCGACTCTGCGGTGAGCAGCACGCCGATGAGGAGCAGGAACGACAGCGCCAGCACCTTCATGGAGGGGTGGGCGTTGACGAAGTCGCCGATGCGCTGGGCGAAGAACAGCATCACGAGGACGGCGATGATCATGGCGGTGGCCATGACCCAGAATTGGTTGGCCATGCCCACGGCGGTGATGACCGAGTCGAGGCTGAAGACGATGTCGAGCACCATGATCTGGGCGACGGTGCCCAGCAGGGTGGCGGCCTTTCGGCCGACGTCGTCTTCTTCTTCGACGCCCTCGACCTTTTCGTAGATCTCGTGGGTGGCCTTGGCGAGCAGGAACAGGCCGCCGCCCAGGAGGATGAGGTCGCGGCCGCTGAGGCTGTGGTTGAGCACGGTGAACAGCGCTTCATCGAGCTGCATCACCCAGTTGATGGCGCCGAGCAGGGCCAGCCGGGAGATGAGGGCGGCGCCGAGGCCCAGCTTGTAGGCGGTGCCTTGCTGTTCTTTGGGGAGGCGGGCGCTGAGGATGGCGATGAAGACGATGTTGTCGATGCCCAGCACAATCTCGAGGCTGGTGAGCGACAGCAGGGCCAGCCAGGTGTCGGGCGAGCCGAGCGATGCGATGATTTCGGTCACTGGGGCTCCGGAGTGGGGAGGACACGCTCGACGGGCGTGTGGCCGTCCCAGGGAGGCTTGGAGTCGATGGGAAGACCCATGGGGTCGTAGGCCTGGCGGGCGGCGCGCCCGAGGCTGTCGTAGACGATGACCATGGACGGCGGCTGCTGGAAGCGCAGGCCGGGCCCGGGGCCGAGGGTGCCGCCCTGGTAGCGCACGGCCAGGCCGTCGGTGGGGGGGAGGGCCCAGCCGGCGCCGGTGCGCTCGAGCGGGGGGACCTCGGGCCAGGGCTCTTGGAGGTCGGTGAGGGTGGCGAGGACGGCCTCGGCCTTGTCGCGGGCTCCGCGGGCCACCTCGACCATGATGGCGACGTTGTCGACCCGCGCGATGACGAGCTTGTCGCCGGATGCGAGGAGCTCTTGGGCGGTGTCGAGGCGCTTGGGCGGCGGGGGCGGGGTGTCGGGAGGCAGGGGCTCGGGCGGTGGTGCGTCGGGGTCGGGGAGTGCGAGGGGGACTTCGGTGGGCTTCTGCTTCTCGGCGACGGTGGCCATGCGGGCCACCCACCAGGAAGCGGCGGTGTCGGAGGGCAGGACGTACACCCGCACCAGGCCGCCCTTGAAGTCGGCGGTGAAGCCGGAGGAGAAGCCATCTGCTCGGGCGACGGAAAGGCCCTCTACGAGGGTGAGATCCACACCGGTCCAGCGGACTTGGGTGGGCTCGGCGGTGGCGAGAGCAGGGAACAGAGCGACGCAGGCCAGCCCGGTCCACCGCATCCCGCGTGCGGAACGGGGCGTGAACATGCCGGCCCGAGTAACGCTGTGGGGGGAGGGTGTGGGGTTAGGGTCGCGCCACGGAGGTCTCATGGCCGGGTTGGGCGGACGAACGCGGGTGTGGCTGGTGCTGGGTGGGCTCGCGAGTGCGTGCAGCGCCGGCGAGGTGTCGTCGGAGGCGGCGCTTCCAGTGGATGATGCTGCGCAGCGTGTCTTCGAAGGGCCCGCGGACGGTGCCGAGGTGCCGCACCCTCCGGTGGCGGATGGCGGGGATGCCACGCTGGGGCGCATCTTGTCGGCTGCGCGGGAAGGGGAGGCGTTCGACCACCTGGTGTCGTTGTGCGACGATGTGGGGCACCGGCTGTCGGGGTCGGCGAACTATCCGCGGGCGGTGGCTTGGGGGGCCGCGCGCATGGAAGCGGGCGCGGTGCCAGAAGTGCGGACGGAGCCGGTGATGGTGCCCACGTGGGTGCGCGGTGAGGAGTCTGTGCGGATGACAGCGCCACGGCCGCTCGACCTGCCGATGCTGGGGCTGGGCAACAGTCCCGGGACGCCGGGCGTGGAGGCCGAGGTGGTGGTGGTGCCGTCGGTGGAGGCGGTGGACGAGAATGTGCGCGGGCGGATTGTGCTCTTCCACACGGTGATGGAGGAGCGGACACCGGCGTACAAGGGGTACTCGGGGGCTGTCTCGGCGCGTGGGAACGGGCCGGCCGCGGCGGCGAAGCATGGGGCGGTGGCGGCGCTGGTGCGGTCGATGACCACGCGCTCGCTGGCCTCTCCGCACACGGGGGGGACCTGGTTCGAGGATGGGGAGCCACAGATTCCGGCGGCGGCCATCACGACGGAACACGCCGACATGATTGCCCGCCTGGCGGACCGCGGGATTGCGGTGCGGGTGCGCATCGAGATGGGTGCCCACTGGGAAGCAGACCAGGCGACGCACAACGTGGTGGGGGAGATTCCGGGGTCGGAGCGGCCCGAGGAAGTGGTGCTCATCGGTGGGCACCTGGACTCCTGGGACGTGGGGCAGGGTGCGCACGACGATGGGGCGGGTGTGGCCCAGGTGGTGGAAGCGCTGCGCATCTTAAGCCAGCTGGAGCCCCCGCGGCGCACGATTCGTGGGGTGCTGTTCGCGAACGAAGAGAATGGCCTGCGGGGTGGGAAGGCGTACTTCGAGGCCCATGGCGAAGAGACCCATGTGGCCGCCATCGAGACGGACCTGGGCGGGGGCTGGCCGCTGTCGTGGGGGGCGACGGGGACGGAGGCGCAGCTGACCTGGCTGGGAGAGCAGGCGGCGCCGCTGGGGATGCCGGTGTCGTCGCCGGGGGGCGGGGCGGACATCTCACCGCTGAAGCAGTCGGGTACTCTTGTGGTGGGACTGCGGCCGGATGACACGCACTACTTCGACGTGCACCACACGGAAGCGGACACGGTGGACAAGGTGGACCCGGCGAGCCTGAAGGAAGGGGCTGCGGCGGTGGCGGGGCTGGCGTGGTTGCTGGCGCAGGCGCCGGATGCGCCGATGCCGACGGGGAAGGCGGTGGAGTAGGGGGGGGCTGGGGGAGGACTCTGGGGCCCCCTCCGCCTGCTTCGCAGGCACCTCCCCCTGAAAGGGGGAGGACTGTGAGGGTGTTGGTGTTCTCGCGCTTTTTTGGGCGCTGGGGGGGGAGGAGTCGGGGGCCCCCTCCGCCTGCTTCGCAGGCACCTCCCCCTGAAAGGGGGAGGACTGCGAGGGTGTTGGTGTTCTCGCGCTTTTTTGGGCGCTGGAGGGGGAGGAGTCGGGGGCCCCCTCCGCCTGCTTCGCAGGCACCTCCCCCTGAAAGGGGGAGGACTGTGAGGGTGTTGGTGTTCTCGCGTTTTTGGGGTCTGGAGGGGGCCCTCGCTACGCTGCTCAGAGGCCGGCGCCCCAGGTGATCCAGACTGCGCCGGCGCCGGTGTCGGCTACGGTGTCGTGGCCGGGCTCGCCCACGATGAAGTCGGTGTAGCCGTCGCCGTTGAGGTCGGCGGGGCCCACGAGGGTGGAGCCCAGGTCGCCGTCGGTGTTGGTGCCGCCGATGCGTCCGCGGACGTCGTTGAGCGAGAGGTAGCCGCTGAAGGGACCGTAGGCGGCGTAGGCGGCGCCCGGGTTGTCCATGTCGCCGAAATCGAAGCCGGGGGCACCGATGACCAGGTCGAGGTTGCCGTCTTGGTCGAGGTCGCCCGCTCCGGCTGCGTCGGCGCCGGCGTAGTCGTTGCGCAGCTCGCCAGCGAGCTCGGCCATGGCGTCGCCGCCGTTTTCGGAGCGCGCGGAGTCGGCGCTGCCGAGGAACAGGTAGACCGAGCCGGTGTTGGCGGCGATGTCGTCGTGGCGGGGGGCGGTGATGAGGAAGTCGTTGTAGCCGTCGCCGTCGAGGTCGCCGACGCTGGCGGCTGCGGTGCCGAATTCGTCGTCGGAGTCTTCGCCGGAGAAGGACCACGAGGCGTCGCCGGTGCCCGAGGCGGTGGCCACTTCGCCGCTCATGAGGATGTCGACGCTGCCGGTGCCGGAGCTCATCTGGATGGCGAGCTCTTCGTAGCCGTCGCCGTCGAGGTCGTTGAGCGCTGCGGCACCGGTGATGCCGGCGGTGGACAGCGTGCCGTAGAGGTAGTCGGACATCGCGTGCTCGCCGGTGGCGGTGGCGGCGTAGAACGAGACGGTCTCGAGGTCGTAGTCGACGGTGAAGAGCTCGGCGGTGGTGCTCTGGAAGGCCACGGCCAGGGCGTCGTCGGCGGCCGAGGCGGTGATGGAGGTGTTGGTGAGCACGAGGTCGGCGTCGAAGGCGTCGATGGTGCCGGAGGGGTTGGCCCAGACCGCGATCTGGGGGTCGCCGGTGAAGGATGCGGTGGCGAAGCCCACGAGGTCGCCGTTGCCGTCGCCGGTGATGTCGGCCAGGAGGTAGACCGTCTCGAGGGTGGCGGAGCTGGCGGCGTTGACGGTGATGTCGGCGGTGAGGACGGTGGTGCTGGCGGTGGGGGCGGTGGTGTAGACGAAGGCCTGTTGGTCGTTGGGCGCGCTCAGGGCGATGTCGGTGGTGCCGTCGCCGTCGAGGTCGGCCACGGTGACGAGGTCGCCCAGCGCGGAGTCGTCCTGGATGCCTTCGATGCCCACGGCCACGGCGTCGACCGGGCCCGGAGCGGACACACGGCACTCGTCCCACTCGCCATCACAGTCCTGGTCGATGAGGTCGTTGCAGACCTCTTCGGCGCCGGGGTTGATGGTGTGGTCGGCGTCTTCGCAGTCGCCGGTCTCTTGGGTGGGGAAGTCGTCGGTGCCGAAGCACAAGCAAGCGCCCACCGATGCACCGTCGGCCGCGTAGCCGTCGCCGTCGGCATCCGCGTAGAAGTCGAGGCAGCCCTCTGCGCCGTCGTCGTTGATGTCGCCGTCGCAGTCGTCGTCGTCGCCGGTGCTGCAGGTCTCGACGCCGTCGGGGTTCACGTTGTCCTTTTCGTCGTTGCAGTCGCCGCCCACGTCGACCATGCCGGACACGGGGTCGCACGACAGGATGCCGCCTTCATCGTCGCCAAAGCCGTCACCGTCGGCGTCGGGGTAGTACATCGTGCCGCCGGACAGGGAGTCGTCGTTGCCGTCGACCTTGGCGTCGCAGTCGTTGTCGAGGCCGTCGCAGACCTCGGTGGCGTCGATGTGGACGTCGGGGTTGGAGTCGTCGCAGTCGTCGGCGCCGCTGTAGCCGTCGCCGTCGAGGTCGTCTTCGAGGCCGGAGTCTTCCTTGCCAGATGTGCCGCCGATGCTGCCATCACAGGCGACGGACGACAGGGTGAGCAGGGCGGAACAGATCAGCAGCGAGCGGCGCATGGGGAAGTCTCCTCGGTGCGGGCGGGGCCCGACGGTCGGGGCATGCTACCCGAATCTGCGCGGGTTGTCGGGCTCTCCAAGCTCCGTCGAAAGCTGTTGCAGGGCCGCTTCCATCCATGCGTGGCGACGGGCCGCTTCGGCGCGGGCGGTGGGACAGTGCATGCCGTCGCGCAGGCGGAGGAGCTTCTCGGGCCAGTGGTCGAGGGCCCAGATGTGGTCGGCGAGGGGGCGTCCGGTCGCGAACAGTGGATCGACGGGATGCATGAGGGCCCGTGACCGGCCGTCGACGGTGGGCTCTGCAGCAGCCATCGCCTGGGCCACGGCAGCGTTGCGGAGCACCCCGACAACCCCGAGTGCGTCGAGGCGGTCGGCGTCTTGGAGGACGACCCCTTCGGGACACCGCGGGGACAGCCCTCTGGACCAGGAGTGGGTGGCCACGGCATCGACGATGATGTCGACTTCGCGGGGGGAGTAGCCAACTTGGGGAAGCAGGCCCTCTGCGGCACGGGCCGACCGCTCGCCACCCAGGGGACGGGCTGCGAGGTGCTTGTCGACCTTGACGAGGTCGTGGACGAGGCCGGCGGCTCCGGCGAGGTCGGGGTGGGCGTCGGCTTCGGGGGCCAGGCGCACGCACCACCGGTAGACCCGGAGCACGTGCTGCATGTCGTGGGCCACTTCGCCCGGAGGCGTGGCAGCACACACCCGCTCCCACAGTGCGAGGTGGCGTGGGAAGCGGGTGTGGGTGACCGTTGTGGTCAATTCATCTCGAGGAGCTCGATGTCGAACACCAGCATGCCTTGGGGGGCGCCGGGGCGGGGGTTCTCACCGTAGGCGAGCTCGGCGGGAATCCAGAAGCGGGTCTTTTCGCCGATGACCATGAGCTGCACGCCTTCGGTCCAGCCCTTGATGACGCCCTTGAGCGGGAAGGACGCCGGCTGGCCGCGCATCACGGAGGAGTCGAACATCTTGCCGTCGGTGGTCCAGCCCGAGTAGTGCACCTTGACCTTGCTGTCGGCGGTGGGGTGGGCGGAGCCGGTGCCGGCCTGGAGAACCTTGTAGGCGAGGCCGCTCTCGGTCTTCTTGGCGTCGGCGGGGGCCGCGGTGACGTCGGCGGGGGTCTCGGGTGGGTTGGTGATGGAGAGGAGCTCCACGTCGAAGACGAGGTCGCCTTGGGGGGCGCCGCCACGGGGGTTCTCGCCGTATGCGAGGTCGGCCGGGATCCAGAAGCGAGCCTTCTCCCCTTCGACCATCAGCTGCAGGCCTTCGGTCCAGCCCTTGATGACGCCATCGAGGGGGAACTTGGCGGGCTTGCCGCGGAGGGTGGAGGAGTCGAACATCTCGCCGTCGGTGGTCCAGCCCGAGTAGTGCACGGAGACCACGCTGGTGGGCTTGGGGTTCTCGGTGCCTTTGCCGGCCGACAGCTGCTTGTAGGCGAGGCCGGATGCGGTGGTGGTGGCGTCGGCGGGGGCGGCGGCGACGTCGGCGGGGGCCTTGGGCGGGTTGGTGACCTCGAGGAGCTCGACGTCGAAGACGAGCATGCCGGCGGGCTTGCCGGGACGACCGCCATAGGCGAGGTCTTCGGGAATCCAGAGGCGGGCCTTGTCGCCCACCTTCATGAGCTGCAGGCCTTCGGTCCAGCCCTTGATGACGCCGTTGAGCGCGAAGGAGGCGGGCTGGTTGCGCTTGTACGACGAGTCGAACATCTCGCCGTCGGTGGTCCAGCCGGTGTAGTGCACGCTGACCTTGGCGGATGCGCCGGCGGGCATCTCGCCGTTGCCCTTGTTGAGAATCTTGTAGGCGAGGCCGCTCTCGGTGACGGTGGCATCGGAGGGGGCGGCTGCGACGTCGGACGGGGCCTTGGCGTAGTCGGCGGGGGGGCCGTCTTTTTTGTCGGAGGCCTTCTTGGTGTCGGTGGCCAGGTCGGCGACTTCTTCGGGCGACTCGGCGTCGTTGTCGCCGCATCCCACGGCGAGAGCAGCGGAGGACAGGGCGGTGGCGAGCATGAGGTGGGTCCAGCGCATGGGGACTCCGCTTGAATTCGAGTGGAACGGGGGTGCCGAGCTGAACGACACCGATGGTTCGAGGCGGGCCGGAGCCCACGCAGGCGCCCCGCGATAACCGGCGCCGACTTCACTGCCCCCATCCCTGTTCAAGGAGCGCTGTCGTGCCCCACACCGACTCGGACCGACTCGAAGCCCTCCTCCGTCGCATCGACGGCCGGCCGTACCCTGCCTACCGTGACCTCCGGGGCACCTGGGACCTCGAAGACATCGTGCTGCGGGTCGATCACGTGCAGGGGGACCCCTTTGCTGCACCCTCTCGGCTGCGGGTGCGCCTCCAGACCGGAATCGGCGAAGACATCGTGTCCGACCCGATCGCACGCATGGCGGCGGAGGACTGGCTGCTGCGGCGCTTTGTGACGGACCTGCGCGGTCGGGACCGGGGAAGCGGGAAGAGTGGGGCCCTCCAGGCGCTCCGACCCGGGCCGGAGGTGGTGGAGCGGTCGGCGGTGCGGCTGCTGCGGACCGACCCTGGCGTGGCCGAGGTGCGGTTCTGGGCGGGGCTTCCGGCGCGGGGCCGTCGGATTCTGGGCCGGCAGGCCTTCGAGCTGCTGATGCACGACATTCCCGATGCGGCCGAGCGGCTGGTGGATGTTGGCGAGGATGCCGCGCTGGCGGCACACATCGAGAGCGTGCAGGTGCAGCACGACCTGCGGGATGCGCTCCGGGAGCAGGGGCTGGTGGCGTTTGTGGCGGATGGTGCGGTGTTGCCGCGAAAGTCGGGGGTGGACACGCGGCCGCTGCCGGATGCGGTGCCGTTCGAGAGCCCACCGGAGCTGCGGGTGACGCTCGAGACGCGGGTGGGGCCGGTGGTGGGGATGGGGATTCCCACGGGCGTGACGGTGGTGACGGGGGGCGGCTTCCACGGGAAGAGCACGCTGCTGCAGGCACTGCAGTGGGGACATGTGGACCATGTGCCGGGCGATGGTCGGGAGCGGGTGGTGGCCGACCCGGACACGGTGAAGGTGCGGGCGGAGGACGGTCGACGGGTGGAGAAGGTGGATGTGTCGGGCTTTCTGGCGGACCTGCCTGGCGGGCGGACGACCCGGCCACTGTCGACGGATGACGCCTCGGGGAGCACGTCGCAGGCGGCGGCTCTGGTAGAAGCGATGGAGAGTGGGGCGCGGGTGTTGTTGCTCGACGAAGACACCTGTGCCACGAACCTGATGGTGCGCGACGACCGGATGCGGGCGCTCATCGGCTCGGACCGGGAGCCCATCACGCCGCTGGTGGAGCGGATTCGAGCGCTGTTCGCGGAGAAGGGCGTGTCGACGGTGCTCGTGGTGGGTGGCGTGGGGGACTACCTGGCGGTGGCGGACCGGGTGGTGCTGATGGACGCTTGGAGGCCCCGGGATGTGACGGAGCAGGCCCGGGAGCTGGCGGGGCCGATGCCGGAGGCGGTGCGGCCGCTGGAGGTGCCTTTGCGGCGGGTTCCGGAGCCGGAGAGCCTGATTCCCACGGGGAAGGGGCGGATTCGCGCGCGGGATGGGCGGCGTGTGGAGTACGGTCGCACGGAAATCGACCTGGGGGCGGTGGAGCAGCTGGCGACGGGGGATGCGGCCCGGTCGGCGGGGCTGGCGCTGCGGTTGCTGGCCGACGGGATTGTGGACGGCGAGCGGGATGTGCCGGCGGCCTTGGATGCGCTGGATGCGCTGTTGAAGGCGGAAGGGGTGGATGTGCTGTCGCCGTTTGAGACGCCGGTGGGCGACCTGGTGGCGGTGCGGCGGCATGAGGTGGCGGCGTGCTTGAATCGGCTGCGGACGTTGGTGGTGGGGGTGCCCGGAGCCGGCGGTGTGGGTACTTCCCTCTGAGGGGGGCACGTTCTTGGGGCCCCCTCCGACCGCTTCGCGGCCACCTCCCCCTGAAGGGGGAGGACATCGTCGTTCTCGGAGTCCTTCCGATTCAGGGGGCACGTTCTTGGCCCCCCCCCGACCGCTTCGCGGCCACCTCCCCCTGAGGGGGGCACGTTCTTGGGGCCCCCTCCGACCGCTTCGCGGCCACCTCCCCCTGAAGGGGGAGGACATCGTCGT
>ENA-OWNT01000687-OWNT01000687.1-seawater-metagenome-genome-assembly--contig:-NODE-687-length-64879-cov-5.521126_pt1 | contig 64879 bp, 52 predicted proteins | sample MGYA00238136_ERZ651165 | MGnify/ENA primary metagenome ERZ651165 (study PRJEB26861, sample SAMN08777766) | seawater metagenome | isolation source: coastal seawater | place: USA: Florida | collected... | reverse complement strand
CGCTCCCGAGCCCGCCCCCGCTCCCGCCCCCGCCCCCGACGAGGGCTCCTTCGAGGTGAGGGGCGATGCCTCCAGCGTGCGCATCGTGGGCGATGGCCGCACTTTCGGCGCCGGCACCGTGCCGGTGGGCCGCTACCGCATCATGGCCTCCTTCGGTCCGGGCATGCCGGCAGTCGACTATGGCGCGGTCCGCATCGAAAAGGGGCAGACGGCCGTGGTGGTCTGCAATGCCACCTTCATGGCCTGCAAGGTCCGCTGAGCGACGACCCCGTATGGCAGACAGGTGACTCCTCTGGCTGATGGGGAGGGCTTGCGTTACCCGCGCGCCCTTCTCACCCAGAGTCACCCAAGGTCGCCCCCCGAGCGGCGCCGAGTCAGGAGTCCCACATGGCCATCCAGCGCACCTTCTCGATCATCAAGCCCGACGCCACCAGCCGCAACCTCGTGGGCAAGATCGTGGCCCGCTTCGAGGAAGAGGGTCTCCGCATCTGCGCGATGAAGAAGATCCACATGAGCAAGAAGGTTGCTGAGGGCTTCTACGCCGTGCACAGCGAGCGTCCGTTCTTCGGCGAGCTCACCGACTTCATGTCGAGCGGCCCCTGTGTGGTGATGGTGCTCGAGGGCGAAAACGCCATCCTCCGCAACCGCGAGATCATGGGCGCCACCAACCCCGCCGACGCCGCTGAGGGCACTCTCCGCAAGCTCTACGCCAACAGCATCGGCGAAAACGCGGTCCATGGCTCCGACGCCCCCGAGACCGCTGCCACCGAGATCGCCTACTTCTTCGCGGGCACCGAGCTCCACTGAGCCCGACCACTGGCAGGCGATGACCCGCCGCAGGCCCCTCCGACCGGACGTTCACCCCGTCCGGTCTTCGTGCGTCTTGGGCCGCGCGCACCGCACGGGGGTGGGTTGGGGTAGCCTGACGGTCCGCACTTGCTCCGGAGCCGCGATGACCGTCCGCCAGATCCCCGACCAGTGGCACTTGTCCCTGTCCATCGGGAAGACGTTGTGGGACGACCTGATGGGCAGCGCCCTGCCGTTTCGCATTCAGGAAGGCAGCTTCGATCTGGGCCGCGCGGTCTACCAGGGCATCAAGCAGCTCCAGCTCAAGGAGACCGTGAAGTCCCAGGTCACGGCGCTTCTCGAAGATCGTCAGCCCCCGCAGCAGCTCGTGGTCGCCAAGAACCGAGCGAAGGATCTCTGGCACGCGCGCAAGGGGCAGGTCTTCAAGGTCATCGATGACGTGCTGCATGTCGAAGGCGACTGGTCCCTCGACCTCGACGACGACGGCACCGAGTTCGAGTACGCACCGCAGCGAATCGGCGTCGACGCCCACGTCAAGGCCGTCGCCAGCGGCCGCATCCACCTGCTCCGCAAGAACGTCGAGATCCCCTTCACCCTCGAAAAGCGGGTCGGCGCCCGCTGCTCGCTCGGCGACATCCGCTTCGACAAGAACGAAGATGCCATCACCGGCCGCATCCAGGACCCCAGCCTCGACTTCGGCGAACACGTCGCCTTCCGGGTCCTCAACGAGCTGTCGTCGGTCGTGCTCGCCAACCAGGCCCAGGCCCGCTTCCCGTCCGTCCCCATCCTGAAGAAGGCCCAGGTGGAGGAGATGGTCTCGCCCGCAGGTGGCCCTCTGCGCTTGAAGATGGGCGTGGAGGACGTCGCTCTCGAGGTCACCGAAGAAAACCTCACGCTGAAGGTGCGCTTCGGCTTCACCACGAAGCAGATCGAGGGCTGAGGGGTCGCGTCCCGCCCTTCCTGATCCGTTCCGCCGGCCATGTGTCGGGTCCACGGAGCGCAGATGGGACGGTCTCGCCTTTGTTGTCTGTTCGGTCTGCTCGTCGGTTGTTCGGCGGAATTTGGCGCCAAGGCGTCGCTGGGACCGGACATCCTGTCGCTTCCGGCCCCGCCTGTCGCGGACGCCAGCACCACTGGCACGCTCGCGCTGGCATCAGGGCAGCGGACCGACCGGGTGATGGTGCGCCCGGTGGACGGGGCCGAGCTCGAGCACATCGCCGCCGACCATGGCGCGACTGTTGCGGAGATTGTGGGGCGGAGCGGGGTCGGTGCGCTGGAGGTTCCTGCCTCTGAGTCCGCGGTGGACTTTCTGGAACAACTGCTCCAAGACGACCGCGTCGAGGGTGTCTTCCGTGAGTCGTGGTTCACGGGCGCGGCAGTCGATGCCGTTGGCTGGCACCTGACTGTCATCGGTGCAGAGGACGGGCCTGCTGCCCCGGTGGAAGACGTCGTGGTCGCGGTCATCGACAGCGGCATCGCCTGGGGACGCAAGTCGGGTGTGGGACAGGTCCAGGCCGACACCCTCGGGCAGACCCCGGTGGCCTCTCCGTGGGACTTCGTCGACCAGGACTCCCACCCCCAGGACGAGCACCAGCACGGCACCCACATGGCCAGCATCATCGCCTCCAGCGGCGCGGTGCAGGGGGTCGCGCCGGGTGCCACGCTGATGCCGCTCCGAGTGCTCGACGCCCAGAACCAGGGCTCCGAGCTGGCTCTGGTGGAGGCTCTGCACTGGGCCACCGACCGGGGTGCGGACGTCATCAACCTCAGCTTGTCCTTCTGGCCGGGCTACCAGCCGAGCGTGCCCCTCCAGGCCGCGCTCGACCACGCCGCCTCGGCAGGGGTGCTCCTTGTCGCAGCCTCGGGCAACGACGGCTGGGACGGGGTGAGCTGGCCCGCCGCCAGCCCCCTCGTGTTGGCCGTGGGAGCGAGCTGTCTCGGCGAAGATGGCAAGGTGGAGCGCGCGCCCTACAGCAACCACGGGGCGGAGGTCGACCTGCTGGCGCCCGGTGGCTGCCTCGACCGTGATGTCGACGAGGATGGCCTGGTCGACGGCATTGTGGCCGAGACCATCCGGCCCGGCTCCAGTGGCACCGGCTTGTATCTGTGGTCGGGTACCAGCCAGGCTGCGGCGGTGGTCTCGGGTGCGGCTGCCCGCCTCATCGCCGATGGGGCCAGTCCCCAGCAGGCTGGCCGACTGCTCACCGATGGCGCCGACCTGTCGCGCGTGCTGGGCATCCAAAGCGAACTGCGCGTCGAAGCCGGCATCGGCCACGGTGCGTTGTGGATCGCCGGCCTCGATGCCGCCGACAGGCCGGTCGAAGGGGAGCGCCTGGGCAGCATCCTCCCGGTGCTGGCCACCTCCGGGGCCCGAGACTTCCCGATGGCGCGGGTGTCCATCATCGACCGGGGCGCCCTGCCGATCGAAGCGGCCCAGGTGTGGGTGCGCGCTGACGGCTCCGGGGGGACAGGCCTGTCCTCATGCACCACCGATGCCCTGGGACACTGCGATGTCGCCTTCGAGAGCCTGGGAGGTCGCGGAATTGCCGACGCTGCGCTGGACTGGACTCTCACCATCGTGGCCGTCTCCGAGAGCGACGGGCGCATCCACCGTCCGAGCGCCTACCTGCATGCGGCGGCCGGACTGGAGCTGCTGGTCGATGCTGCCGACGCTGCGGGCGATCTGACCGAGGAGCTGCTGGCCTGGCGCTGGGAGGCGGGCAATGACCCCGTCTTCGGCCCCCTTGCCGATGCCTGGACCTTCGTGGACCTCACCTCGGGGATCACCCGCGCGCCGAGCGCAGTGCTGGGCACGGTGCCCGCCATCGAGGCACACGGCCAACAAGACGACGACACGCTCGATCTCGATGGGTCGGGCATCGCCACCAGCCCCCTGGGCCTGCTCCCCCTCAAGCGCGTCTCCTTGGCGCCCATCGGCGGCAGCGGCCTCGCCACCAGTCCGCTCGGCCTCACCCCGGTACGCTCCGTCGGAGTGTCCGCGGCCGACCTGTTCGACGCCATCGGCACCCATCCCGCCGATGCCCACGATGTGTCCGGCAGCGGCATCGCCACCAGTCCCCTCGGCGTGGCAGAAGGTCCGGTCGCCCTCGACGAAGGTGCCGCCCTGGCCTGGACCCCCGACAGCGGCGCCCTGGTGGGCCGACTCGAGGAGGGGGGCCTTCGGGCGGCGGGTGAGGCTCCGGCCGTGGAGGCTCTCGTGGGCGTGGGCCTCGCGCTGGAGCGGGGTTGGCAGGGCATCGAAGGCAGCGGCGCGTCGGCGCCGGTGTCTGTGCCCGAGCAGTGAGGCAGATACAACGCGGGGACCTGTCCTCGGAGCCCCATGTCTCGCCCCGCGCTCGTCGTCACCGGTGCCAGTGGCCTCGTCGGCCAGTCGCTCGCCCGGGCCTTTCCCACCGTTCCTCTCCCGCGCGGCCCCGGTGAGCTGAGCTGGGAGCCCGACCAGGGCCGGGTACACGACGATGGTCGGCGCATCGCTGCGGTGGTGCACCTCGCTGGCGCCTCTGTCGCTGGGGGACGATGGACCGACGCCCGCAAGGCACTCATTCGGGACAGCCGGGTGCGAGGCACACGCACGGTGGTGGACTGGCTGGTGGACCGCGCCCACCGGCCGAGTGTGTTGGTCTGCGCGAGCGCCGTGGGCTTCTACGGGGACCGCGGCGACCAGGCGCTGCCCGAGACGGCCACGCGAGGACGGGGCTTCTTGTCCGACGTGTGTGTGGCTTGGGAGGCGGAGGCCCGGCGGGCGGAGGCGGCGGGCATTCGGGTGGTGAGTGCGCGCTTCGGCGTGGTGATGTCTCCCGACGGCGGCAGCCTGGGACAGATGCTGCCCGCCTTCAAAGTGGGCGCCGGGGGACCACTCGGCAGCGGACGGCAGTGGTTCCCGTGGGTGCACCAAGATGACGTCGCACAGGCCATTCTCCACATCATACGCACCCCGTCCATCACCGGTGCGGTCAATGTGGTGGCCCCGGGCGTGGTGCGCCAGAGGTCCTTCGCGCAGACCCTCGGCAGCGTGCTCGGACGTCCAGCCGTGCTCCCAGCACCGGCCCTCGCACTGCGGGCCGCCTTCGGTCGCGGCATGGCAGAGGAGCTGTTGCTCGCCTCCCACAAGGCGGTGCCGCAGGTGTTGGTCGACTCCGGCTTTCGCTTCGCCCACCCCGAGCTGCAGCCGGCCCTCGAGGATCTGCTGCAGTAGGGGGGGCCTACTCTTCGGGCAGCACCAGGGCCCAGGGGGTCTCGCGCCAGGTGTCGACCTCGCCGTAGCGGGCGCGCACGACGCCATGGATGGCCGACTCGGGCACCGGTCCCCACCAGCGGCTGTCGACGGCGGCATCGCGGTTGTCGGCCATCACATACCAGTGGCCCTCGGGTACCTCGAGAACACCGGGGGTGGACCAGGCCACCTCGGGCACCGACAGCTGCGTGAAGTAGGGGTTGGCCCGTGCGGGGGGCTTGCTCCAGATGACCTCCTTGCGGATGCGGAGGCCGGGCTGGTCGCCCATCTCGGTCTGGCGGATGCGCTTGCCGTTGACCCGCACGCCGCTGTCGTCGACCCGCACCTTCTCGCCGGGCGCGGCGATGACGCGTCGGAGCACCTGCTTGCCGGGGTCGAGGGGGTCGTCGACCAGCACGACGTCGGCCTTGCGGACGCGGTCGGGCACAATCCACACGATGTCGCCCGGCTTCACCGTCCACAGCATGTCGTCGCCCACCACCCTGCGCGCGGGCACCGCACCCGCCACGCCTGCCAGCACCACGAGTCCGCCCAGCACCAGCGCGACCGTGCGGAGCAGTCCTCTTCGCGAGCTCCCGGACATGTCATCTCCTTCGACGCGGGCTGGTAGCGCGGATGGCGAGGCGGGGCACGGGTCGCGTTAGTGGGCCGGCATGATTCTCTCGGCCATCCAGTTTCGTCCTCCGAAGGGGCGCCCCCATGCGGCTCGGCTCGCGCTGCGTGTGCTCATCGACGAAGCAGGCCAGCAGGGAGCCGACGTCATCGTCTGTCCGGAGATGGCCACCACTGGCTACATCTGGAAGTCTCCGGCCGAGCTCGGGCCCCACGCGGAGCGGCCGCGGGGAGAGACCTTTCGCATGCTGGCCGATGCGGCGCGTACCCACTCGGCGTGGATTGTGTGTGGCTTTCCCGAGCTGTTCATTCACCCCGCACGCCAGTCGCGCACGGGCAAGGCCATGGCGACTCTGCACAACAGTGCGATGGTGGTGAGTCCGCTGGGCGAGCTGGTCACCTGCTATCGGAAGGTGCTGCTCTACGAAGCCGACGAGTCGTGGGCAAGCCCGGGTTGGCGTCGGAGCGTGGTGCCCACGGCCTTCGGTCCCATGGTGCCCGGCATCTGCATGGACCTCAACGACGACGGCTTCGTGGGCTTTCTGCACGAGATCGAGCCCAGGGTGGTGGCGTTCTGCACGAACTGGCTCGAGGAAGGCGCCCCGGTTCACGCCTACTGGCAGATGCGCTTGCGTGGGGTCCGCAGCCATGTTGCGGCTGCCAACTCATGGGGCGACGACGGAGAGGTCACCTTCTGTGGCCGCTCCGCCATCCTCGGACCCCACGGCGATGTGTTGGTGGAGGCGCCGCCCGAGGGCGACACGGTGTTGGTGGCCGAGGTCGACGTCTGACCGTCGAGCCTCGGCCGATACCCAACTCAAGCGAAGAAGTCGTTGCCCTTGTCGTCCACCACCACAAAGGCGGGGAAGTCCCTCACTTCGATCTTCCAGACGGCCTCCATCCCGAGCTCGGGGTAGTCGAGGCACTCCACCTTCTTGATGTTGTCCTTGGCCAACACAGCCGCCTGGCCCCCGATGCTGCCAAGATAGAAGCCGCCGTACTTGTCGCAGCTGTCGGTGACCACCTTGCTTCGGTTGCCCTTCGCAATCATCACCATGCTCGCGCCCTTGGCCTGAAACACAGGCACATAGGGGTCCATGCGGGAGGCCGTGGTGGGACCGAAGGACCCTGACGGCATGCCTTCGGGCGTCTTCGCCGGGCCGGCGTAGTACACGGGGTACTTGAGGAAGTAGTCGGGGAGGCCTTGTCCGGACTCCATGCGCTCCTTGAGCTTCGCGTGGGCGATGTCGCGGGCCACAATCATGGGACCGGACAGCGAGACGCGCGTCTTGATGGGGTACTTGGTGAGCTCGGCGCGAATCTCGTCCATCGGACGATTGAGATCGATCTGCACCACCTCCTCGGAGAGCTCTGCAGGGTCGACAGCGGGCAGGTAGCGGGCTGGGCTGCGCTCGAGGGCTTCGAGGAACACGCCCTCTGCGGTGATCTTGGCCTTGATCTGGCGGTCGGCGGAGCAGCTCACGCCGATGCCGACCGGGCAGCTCGCGCCGTGGCGTGGCAGCCGGACCACGCGCACATCGTGGCAGAAGTACTTGCCGCCGAACTGGGCGCCGATGCCGAAGTCACGGGTGATCTGGAGAATCTCGGCCTCGAGCTCCGGGTCGCGGATGGCGTGGCCGAGGCTGTTGCCCTTGGTGGGCAGGTCGTCGAGGTAGCGGCAGCTGGCCAGCTTGACGGTCTTGAGGTTGGACTCCGCGCTGGTGCCGCCGATGACCACGGCGAGGTGGTAGGGCGGGCAGGCGGCGGTGCCGAGCTTGGGCACCTCTTTGATGAGGAACTCCCGGAGGCTCTTGGGGTTCAGCAGCGCCTTGGTCTCCTGGTAGAGGTAGGTCTTGTTGGCGCTGCCGCCGCCTTTGGCCACGAACAAGAACTCGTAGCTGTCGCCCTTGGTGTGCAGCAGGTCGATCTGGGCGGGCAGGTTGGTGCCGGTGTTCTTTTCTTCGAAGGTGCCGATTGGCGCGAGCTGGGAATAGCGCAGGTTGCCCTCGGCGTAGGTCTTGTGGACACCGCGGGACAGGTCCTCGGCGTCGTCGCCGTTGGTGAACACCCACTGGCCCTTCTTGCCCATCACGATGGCCGTGCCGGTGTCCTGGCAGCTGGGGAGGACGAAGCTGGCGCTGGTGACGGCATTCTGGAGCAGGGAGCGGGCCACGAAGCGGTCGTTGTCGGAGGCCTCGGGGTCGTCGAGGATGTTGCGGAGCTGCTGCAGGTGGCCCGGCCGGTACAGGTGGCTGACGTCGCGCATCGCCTCGGCGGCCAGGGCACTGAGCACCTTGCCGTCGACCTCCAGCACCCGTCGACCCTTGTACTCGCCGACTGTGATCCCGCCTTCGAGGCCGTCGAGCTTGCGGAAGGGGGTGTCGACCGGGTGGGCCTTGGGAAACATCTCCTGGTACTCGAACGCGGACATGGCGCCTCCATCTGGGGGGAGGCGGCTGTAACCGCTGCTATCCGCGGCGGAACAGGCCCCGCGACGCGCGCATGCGCTCCAGCTCAGCCCGCAGGTTGTGCAGGTCGTTCTCCAGGCGGGCGCGCAGATCGTCCATGTGGCGAAGCTCGGCACTCTTCTTTTCGTTGTCGGCGCGCAGCAGGGCATTCTCGCTGGCGAGCTCCCCCGCCTGTCGGCGGGCACGGTCGCCTTGGTTGCCGAGCAGCTGCACCGCCTCCCGCTTGAAGCCCGCCACCTCGTCGAGGGCGCGGGCCTGACGGGCCACGGTGTCGGTGAGGTGGGCGAGCTGGGTGTGCAAGCGCGCCACCTCCGCGCGCTTGTCCGACACCTCGGCCTGGGCACGGGACAAGGCGGCGTCGGCGAGGGCGCGGGCGCCTTCGCTGTGTAGGCGGGCCCGGATGAGCGCCGCAGAGTCTGACAGGGGCCCCTTGTGTTGGGTGTGCTTGCGGCCGGCGTCCACCCAGGCGACGACGGCGGCAGAGCAGGCCTGGGGTGTGCGGGTGTGGGCGATGCGTCGGGCGGCCAGTCGCATCGACTCCACCTCGGCGGCGTTGTCCAATACAAGGTCGAGGGCGCCCTCGATGTCGTCGGTGGCCACGCCTGCATCCCCCATCACATCGACGAGAGCGTTGTCGGGGCCGGTGAGCACGGCCAGCCCGGCGCCCAGGTAGTCGGCATGTCGAAACGAGAACGCGAGGCTGCGTTCGAGGTTGTGTCCCATCCAGTCGATGGCCGCGGTGGCCTCGGAATAGCGTTCCAACAGAGCATCGTACGGAAGCCAGCCCGGGCGCTCGAGGCGGGGGTGTCGGGGGAGGGTCCAGCCACCTTCGGTCTCGCCGAGCAGGGGGGCGCCACCAAACCAACAGACGCGGCCTTTTTCCCTGCGGTCGAGGTGGGCCAACACACGCGCCAAGGCCTCGCCGGGCGACTGCCAGGGCCAGCGGGCACCGCCAGCGACCAACAACGGCTCGTCGGGCGCCGGCTTGTGAACCACCCCCTGCGGTACCGCGATGGGGACGAGCCGGGTGGGGTCTTCGTGGGGGTCGAAGCCCGCCAGCGCGAGCACCGAGCTCCAGCTCCACTTCTGCCGGTTGTTGGACACAAAGAAGACGTCGCCGGCATCCAATGCGCCCATCACCTGCCCGATGGCCTCAGGCAGGGCCGCTCCGAAGGCGGCCTCCAACAGGCGGGGCGCGAACAGGTCCACGGCGAGGGGGATGCCGAGACCGCTGAGTGCTGGGGCATCCTCGCCCTGCACGCACACGATGCGGTCGGGCCGGATGGCCCTGGCGAGGCGTCGAAGGTCGGCCGCCGATCGAAAGCCCCCGGGGCCGTCCTGTTCCCGGCTCAAGAAGTGGAGCTCGTGGCCGGCGGCAGCGAGGGCCACGGCGTGTTGCTCGGCGCGGAGGGCACCGCCGGTGACGGGCTGGCCGGGGGCGGGCCGGCGGCCGTGGTGGACGAGCAGCACGCGCATGCCGGCCTCGGAGTCGGGGGAGGTCGCATGCTATCCCACCGGTCCCGTCGCCTGCGGGCTGTCGATGGGCTAGCCGGGGACCATGCGTACCGGTGCACAACTTCGCAGAGACACCCGCATGTACCTGTCGCGGGCGCTCAACCGCAGCCTCGCGCCGCCCGACCGCGTGAGCCTCAACGTCACCCTTCGGTGCAACCTCACCTGCACCATGTGCACCACCTGCTACGACGCCCCCGAGCTGAGCACCGACGAGGTCAAGTCCATCATCGACCAGACCGCCGCCTGGGGTGTGGAGGTGTTCAACCCGCTGGGCGGCGAGCCCTTCATGCGGGGCGACATCGAGGAGATCCTGGCCTACGCGGTGCGGCGCGGCTTCTACGTCACCGTCACCACCAACGGCACGCTCATCACCGAGCGTCGTGCCCGGGCGCTGGCCGCCATCCCCTCCGACCGCCTTCACCTCAACATCTCGCTCGACGGCGACGCCCAGGCCAACGACCTCATCCGGGGCGCCGGTATGTGGCAACGGGCCATCCAGGGCTACCGGCGGGTGCGTGCAGCGGATGCCGAGGCGGGCAACGCACGTCGCAAGGTGTTGGCCAACACGATTCTGCATGCACGCAACATCGACCGGTTCGAGGCCATTCTCGACGAGCAGGCCGCGCTTGGCTTCGATGGGGTCCAGATTCTCACTCTGTTTCGCTCCGATCCCACCGAGGCGCCCCCCGAGTCTGCGGCGCTGTGGTTCGGTGCGGAGAGCTTGCCGAAGCTTCGGGAGCTGTCCGAGGCGTTGGCCCAACGTGCAGAGTCGCAGCCGCCGTCGGGCTATCAGATCCAGAACAGTCCCGACGAGCTCCGCCGCGTTCCCCGCTACTACGACGGGGAGATGCAACCCCTGGAGGCCCCGTGTTGGGCCGGCTGGAAGGAGCTGTACATCAACGCCGATGGCCGCGCGGTGATGTGCGATGGCAAGCTCGACTTCCTGGCGGGCTCGTTTGGGGATGTGCGCAAGCAGACCCTCCGGGAGCTGTGGCAGGACCCCGTGCTGCGGGCGCGGCGGCAGGTGGTGAAGACCTGCGAGACCCCCTGCATCCAGAAGTGCTATCTGCGGCCCGAGAGTGACCGGGCACGCGAGCTTCTCGCCGACGGGGCCCGTCTGGTGGCCAAGGGGGCGCGTCGCCAGGTCGGCCGCCTGCTGCCGCACGCCGAGCATGCCCCCGATGTGGTCCTCCGTCTCGAGCTCACGGATGTGTGCCCCTGTGACTGGGAGGGCTGTCGCACCCCGCCGGAGCGATGGCGCGCGCTGACCCGTGAGGCGCCCCGTCATCCCGCTCCGTCGGGGGACAGCTGGGGTGACCTGAGGGACCGCGGCTACCTCGACTTCGGCCGGGGCTTCATGGGCTTCGAAGTGGTGCGCAGCGCCATCGACGACCTGCGGGACAATGGCCTCCGAGTGGGCGTTCTCGCATTGCGTTGGCGGGGAGAACCGCTGCTTCATCCAGAGGTCGCGCCCATCCTTCGCTATCTGCTGGCCGAGGCGGTCGGCACCGTTGCCGATGTGTTGCGTGTGGAGACCGACGGTCGCTTCCTCACCGACGAGCTCCTGGCAGTGGTGGCCCAGGGGGGCAACCAACATTGGGTGGTCGACCTCGACCGAGGGGACGGTGCGGGCCTCGACGCATTGTTGTCGACCCGCGGCCCGGAGGTGGCCGTGTCTGCAGTCTGTACCGCAGGCGAAGGGACCGACCCCGCCAGGTGGAGGGCCCGCTGGCCGCAGCTCGAGCCGGTGGTGGGCAAGCGTCCGAGCCCGGGTGACACGCTGTGGGTACGGGGCGCCTTGCACGAGCACTACCAGGCGAATGGCGTGGCCTGGGCGTCTCTACACGAAGCTGCTGCTCGGCTCGCGGTGCCCGCATTGCACCGTCCGAAGGGCCCGACGCCCTGTCCAGCGCCCGCGACGAGTCCCGTCATCTCCTGGGACGGCAAGGTGGCCTTGTGTCCCAGCGACCGGCAGCTGATGGCTCCCCTCGGCGAGGTGACACCCGGCAGCTTCGTCGAGCTCTGGCGTGGGGCGGAGCGCAAGGCGGCGGTCGATGCCTGTGGGGCGAGGGGACGCCCAGATCGGCCGCTATGTCGAGATTGTGGAAGGCCTTGGGGTCCCCCGAACCTGTAGGGGAATTCACAGCTGCATCGCCGCCAGCTCCGCGTCGATGGCGTCCACTCGGTCTGCCCACTCCTCGAGGCCCTGCTGCAGTCGACCGAAGTCCGATGCAATGCCAATCAAGCTGCGCTCGAGCTCAGGCCAGGCTTGCAGGAACTGCTCCACGGTGGGCTCGATCTGCTGCATGCGCGCCACAATGTTGGCGATGGCGGTGCGTTCTTCTGACACCTCCATCCCGTCGAGCGCGAGCGACACGACGTTGAGGGCGGGGCCGAGTCCCTTGAGTCCGGTCTGCAGACCAGGCGAGTACTCCACCACCTTCGTGGTGTCGTTGAGCAGCTTGGTTCCCGTCACCAGCGACTTGAGCTCGCCGAAGCTCGACAGTCCGCCTTCGATGTACAGCGAGGCGCCGATGCCCCCGAGCATGAGGGCGAGACCGGCTCCGGCTGCCGCCACGCCCGTCAGCGGAGACAGAGCGATGGCCACGCTGCCGATGACGAGGCCCACGTCTACACCCACCTTGGCCTCCGCTTCGGCCAGCTCCACGGAGTGGTCTGCCAGGAGCTGTTGCAGTGCCATCAGCTCCCCGACAAGCTGCTCGCCGACCTTGAGCTGCGCACCCACCAGTCCCGCCGCCAGCAGCATCAGGCCCTGGAGCAGCTGGAGGTCCGGCAGGCTGAGCACATAGGCCCAGCGTTCGGCGTGCAAGGTGAGGGCGTAGCCGTGCTGGTCGAGCAGGTCGAGGGTGTGAATGGCGTCTGCGAGGGCATCTTCGTCAATGGATACCACCTCGCCATCGAGGGTGGCGGTCGCGCGCACATCCGCGAGGGCCGACTCCAGATCGCCGAGCAGGCCCTCGCTCTCCACCACGAGTCCCTCGATGAGGGCTGCGGCCGTGGCATCTGCGGCCTGGATCTGGCCGAGGATGGGGTCGATGCCGCAGCGGGCGTCCCAGTAGTCGTCGACGACGAGATCGATCTGGGTGGCGGTGGCCTCGCCGATGAGGACTTCGAGGGCGAGATCGCTGGCGGACTCGGCCAGCGCGGTCCCCCATTCGTCGTGGCCAGCTTCCTCGCTGCCTTCGCTGTGGGACATTCCGTCGACCCGGGCGGCGTTGCCGATGTCTGCGGAAGCCTGCTCCGGGGCGCTGTCGTAGGTCGTCTCCAGGTCGAGGTCCTGGTGGGACGACTGGTAGCTGTGGCCGGACATGGGGGTCCCCCGGGTGACGTCACCCACTGGTTCGCCCCCACGAAGCATGGCTTCAGGCTCATTGAGGGGCGCCGCAGATCCGTTCGCCGAAGCAGGCCCGTCCCGAGGAGACCACGATGCACAGACTCTTGAGCTCTCGCTCCCCCGACGCGCCCACCTCGGCCATCGAGTACGGCTTTGTGGCCGGGCTGGTGACCGTGGCCTGCATTGTGGCGCTCACCTCGCTGGGCGACTCGCTGCAGACCGTGCGCTCCGCGATGGCGACGCCCGCCTACTGAGCCGTGGGCGACAGCCCTGCCGCGACGGCAGCCAACGACAGCGCGCGACGCAGGACCCGGTGTCGGGGGGCATGCGCAGCCAGTCGCTCCAGCGCGGCGACGGCGGCGGCGTCCCCCTCGGCCAGGCGCACCGTGTCGGCCCAGGCCACCGACTGATCGACGAAGTCGGCGTGGAGAACGGCATTCCCGCGCACAGCGGCACACCTCCTCGTGAGGAGCTGGCCCACGAGGTCGCGGTACCAGGGCGCGTCGGTGCGGCGGGACGGGCGACGCCTGCGGAGCACCTGGACCACCGCGAGTGGCGTCAGGCTGGGGGCGGCGCCTTCGAAGTGGAGGGGGCCCACATCTGCCGGACCCTGCCGCGCGAGCCAGGTGCACGCGGTCCCTTCATCGGGCTGTTCGAGCGGGCACCCCAATGCCACCAGCAGCGCAAGGGTGGGTGGAGCTGGATGCCCCGCTTCCGACCAGTCGGCCGCGGCGGCAAGGAGCCGGGCTTCCACCACCTCGTCGAGCCCCACGAGCAGCTCGGCCAGAGCCTGGAGGTGCGCGAGCTCGGGCTCCCCGTATAGTTCGTCGAGAACTGTGTTCAGCACGTCGTCATCGGCCGCCGGCACCCGGGCGAGCTGCAGGAGCGCGCGCTCCGATGGGGCGAGCACCGCCACCTGACGCCCCGCCTCCAGGGCCACCGCGGCATCCACGGGACACGCGAGCGCCCAGGCCCTCTGCAGCACCGAGATGCGGAGGTCGGCCCGTCTGATCTGGCGGGCCTCGCGCAGCAACAGGGTCGCGGCGGCCACGGCCCCTCCCGCCCGGACATGGGCCGTGGCGAGGCGGTGGAGGTCGTGCTGTCGGCGGGCAGACTCCCAACGCGCGGTGAGGGTGGCCAGCTCGTCGGGCGAGGGGGGCAGACGGGTCAACAGGCGCCGGCGCAGGCGACTCCAAGCGGCACTCGTCTCGGTGTCGGCGCTGGCGTCGAGGGCGGCGCGGAGTGCAGGCAGCCCCGGATGACCGGCCACCTCATGGGCGGCCACACCCAGGAGCTCTGCCGGGTGGATGTCCCGGGCCTCGGCCGCGTGGCGCTCCACCAGCCGCAGTGCCCGCAACGGACCGCCGTGGCCACCGTGGGCAGCCAGTGCTGCGGTACACGCCAGGCGGAGCACATCGGGCACCTGCTCGGTGGGCACCCGGCCCTGACGCAGCGTCCGCTCGAGTTGGCGCAGACCGGTGCGGGCATCGGCGGCCACGGCTGCACGCAGGTCGTCGACGTCAACCACATCGACGGTGGCGTCGTCCTCACCGACCCATCGCCCGAGGCCTCGGCCGTCGGACATCGACTCAGGGAAGCCGGAGGCCAGGCTCGGCGCCTGCCAGCTCCCGGGCCCATCGCACGGCGCCGATGGCAAACACCTCGCGCCGGGTGGCGACGTGCTTGAGCTCCAGTCGCTCGCCGGGACCACACAGCCACACGGTGTGTTCGCCGAAGGTGTCCCCCACGCGAAGGCTGTGGGAGGGGACCTCCGGGCGACCGATGGCGCGGGCGATGCGCCTGGCCGTGCCGCTCGGGGCGTCCTTCTTGTGGTGGTGGTGGGCTTCGACGATCTCGATGTCCCAGCCGGGAGGTAGCGCGCCGACGGCCCGCTCCACGAGATCGAGCAAGAGCGGCACGCCCACCGAGAAGTTGGGGACGATGGCCACGGCGGCCGTCCTTGCGTAGGCCGCGAGGGCGTCCATTGGAAGGGCGCCGGTGGTGCCCACGACGAGGGCTTGTCCGCTCAGCCGGGGCAGCAGCTCTGCGGTGCCCTCTGCGCTCGACACGTCGACCACCACCTCGCAGTCCGGAACCGAGCCCCCGCCACGCGGCACCGGACCGGCGAAGGCGTCGCCCGCCTCGGCCACGATGAGCTTTCCGAGCCGGCCGCCCGCGCCGTTCACCGCGATCCGCATCGCTCAGAACTCGATGGTGGTGATGATGCGGCCGCCGATGGCCGCCTTGTCGAAGCCGGTGCCGAACTCGGCGTCCTCGTGCTCGCTGAACACGGGCCCGGGGAGGAAGACCGCGCCCGTTCCCTGCACCCAGAAGTGGGGGGTGGCGTCCCACCGCACAGTGGCGTCGATCTCCTGGCCATAGCCGGGAGCTTTGCCCTCCAGCTCCTCGATCTCGAGCTTCTTCGCCCGCCGCGCCGCCAGATAGGTGAGGTCGGCGGTGAGGGTGTCGTTGAAGCGCCAGCCCACGCGCGGCTGGAAGAACAGGGCGTCGGACACGGTGGGTCCGGTGCGGGCTGCTGCTGTGGTGCGGCCGTCGTCGTCGAGCGTGTTGGCCGGCGGCGTGAGCGTGGGCATCGTCTCTTCGAACAAGAAGAGTCCCACCGAGAAGTCGGGGTCGAAGGAGAAGGTCTTCAGGTTGGTGTCGTTGGGATCTGCGTCGCCGGTGGCGAAGCCGGTGAGCAGGCCCGCGCGAATGGTGCCGGGGTCGAGGCCGAGGCGGATGTGGCCGCCAAAGGCGCTGGTGCGGATGTCGTTGACCCCGTTTTCGAGGTCTCCGCCGCCCACGACCGCCGCGAACTCGGTCTCGGCTTCGAGGATGCCGAGGTCGGCCCGGCCCCAGATGTCGCCGATCCACACGCCGTACCGGGTGTCGGTGGTGCTCCGCCAGCGGTAGGTGTGGAAGGTGCCGAGGGCCGCCTTTTCGCTCTCGAAGAGGACCGAGGTGACGATGGCGCGGTAGTCGTCCTTTTCGGCAGCGAGGCCCTCGTAGCGGTTCTCGATGCCGCCCATCAGGAACACCTGACCCGCCTGGCCCGCGAACTGGATGCGGTCGACGGTGTCGCCGTATTCGTCCATCGCGCGGTTGCCGGCGTTGAACACCATGCCGGAGCCCCAGTGGTTGGGCACCCGGCCGAAGCGAAGCAGGCCCACGTCGGTCTTCACCTCACCCCAAAGGCGCGTGACCTGGATGTTCTGGGGAGTGACCGCGCCGTCTTCGGTGGTGGGGGGACCCAATGCTTCCGAGTAGACGACCGGCAGGGCCTCGCCCGTGGCGGGGTCGGTGGCGTAGACCGGCTGGCTGCCCCACTGCACATAGGGAAGGGCGTCGACCTGGGTGAACACCGCCACCTGGTCGGTGATGCGGAAGCCTGGACGCAACCGGAGCCGGTGGTCCATGTGCCAGGCGGCGCCTTCGGCGTTGGCGTTCGTCGTGGTGTCGGACAGCGACAGCGAGTCGAAGAACTCCCCGCGCGCCCGGTAGTGGCCGTCCCACACCACCTCGGTGGCGTGTGCGGTGGAGGCCAGCCCGGCGACGGACACGAGGACCGTGACGGGCAGGAATCGGCGAGCGGAGGACAGGTGGGTCTGCATGGGCGGGGACGTCGCTCCCGGGGGCGATTGGCCAACGGGGCCCGGGGTGGGCGGCGCGGCGGCCGGACAGGTAGCACGGGGGGTGGAGTGCGGCAAAAAGTCGACCAACAGGGGAAGGTCGTGAAGCCATGGGGGTTTCCGCGGGCCCTGCACCGGTGTGTCCGGCGACGTCGACCTCCTGTCCATGCGGTGTCTGCGCGCTGGCGTCGGCGCTTCGCTCGGGCGATGATGCAGCGGTGCCACCCCGCCTGTCCCGCTGGAGATCTCCGTGCTCGAGTTGCTCAAGACCATGTGGCGCGGCTGGAAGCGCTTCACCCACGGCATCAACGACGTCATCAGCGTGGTGTTGATGACCTTCGTGTACATCACCGCGGTCGCGCCGGTCTCCCTTGGCTTCAAGATCGCACGGCCCGACCCGATCGATCGCGGACTGGGCGACCCCCACGCCGACAGCTGGTCCCAGCCGGTCGCCATGACCCGGCAGGATGTGCGCCGCGCGCAGCGTCCCTGGTAGGGCGTCTCCCTCGAAGCGAAGACAGGCCGGGCCCTCGAAGGGTGCCGGCCTGTCCTGTGCTGGGGTCCTTCAGATCACCGTGTAGATGAACGGCAGCACGGGGCTCGACTCGGCCACCAGGATGAAGGCGACCATGGCGCCCAGCACCACGATGATGGGAATCATCCACCAGGCGGCGTTGTAGACGATGAAGTCGAGGAATTCCCGGACCAGTCCCCGGCGCTCATTGGGGATGAGGTCGGCTTCCGGACCAGTGGCGTCGTCGTTGGTGTGGGTGTCTGCGTCTTCGATGGCGTCTTCGTAGAGCATGCGGTCACCTGGTGGACAGAGTTGGGCGGGGCCCGCGGCCCATCCGGAGCGAGGCTACCACGGTCAAGGCCGTCCTGACAGGCGCATGACGAGGCCCAGGGACGGAAGCAGGGTGTCTGCCGGTGCCGCGAGAGAAGCAGGGAGAAATGTGACCACCACGTCGGCCTCGGCGGTGTCCACCACCTGGACCTCCAGCCCCTCGCGGCGCAGGTAGGGGTCGAGGTGATTGGCCCAGGGATGGGTGGTCTGCACGGCGCAGGGCAGCTCGGGGGGGTCGACGAGACGCAGGGTCTGTGCACCCGTGGTGCGGACGTGGTCCGCCAGCTCGGGGAGCCCCATCGCATCGGGGTTGGGGGGACGAAGCCATCTCTGCGGGCACTTCTCGTCGACCACCGGCAGCCAGGTGGGGTCCGACGGTACCCCCACCGTCTGCCACACCAGCCAGCCCGCAGCGAGCAGTGCGGCCACCCCGGAGAGCTGGGGGCCGAGCTTGAGGCGGGGAAGACCGATGGCGGCGAGGAGCGCGAAGCCGGGGGACACGGCCGCAACAAGCCGGGGGTATTTCTTCGGAATGACCATGAACAAGGCAAGTCCGAGTACCCATGCCAGGCCGATGGACAGCCCCCGGCGGTCGGAGCGGGCCAGCGCGACCGCCCCCACCCCAGCCGCCACGGCCAGCACCGGACCCGCCAGCAGGTGGGGCACCAGCGCCGGGTAGTAGGCCAGGTGGGCGAGCTGGGAGGTGGTGTGGCCAGACTGCACCGAGCTGCTCACATAGCCAGCCTGTTCGCCGAGGTGGGCGAGCAGCCAGGGGCCCGCGCAGCCCAAGGCGGGCACTGCGACCACTCCCCAGAGCCGTCCCATTCGCCAGCCTGCCGCCACCACCGGCAACACTGCGAGCGGCAGGAAGGTCTGTTTCACCAGAACGCCCACGCCGAGGCTGATGCCGAGCATGCCCGCGAGCCAGGGGCTGCGTCGGTCGGCGGCGAGAGCTGCCAGCAGCACAGACAGCGCCACCAGTCCGACCAGCAAGCCTTCTGGCATGAAGTGGCGGGACAAGCCGGCGGCGAGCGGAAGGCAGAGGGTGAGGCCGAGTCCGAGCCACACCGACAAGGTGCGCTGTGCGGGTCTGGCGAGGTGTCCTGCGAGCCAGGCGACGCAGCCGGCCGCGAGCAGGTGTCCCATCAGGTTGACCGACCGCACGCTCCAGGCGCCGGGCTGTCCGCCGCCCTGCAGCCACCACCATGCCCCCACGAGAGCCGGATACAGCGGCGGATACTCGCCCAGATCGCCCTTCCAGGCGTCGTTCACGAACTGGAACCATGCGCCGCCATCGAGGTGGAGGCGCAACAGCTCCGCGGCGCCCACATGTCCCTCTTCGTCGCCGTCGCGAACCAGGGCGTCGGCGCGCAGCCAGAGCAGGTTGCCCACCAGCCAGCCGACCAGGATGGCCGCCATGCCCGTCGACCGGATGAGCGGGCTGGACGCTGTGCGCTTGGAGGTGTCCAAGGCGGCCTACCAGACCCGGTTTCCAGACAGGAACCACGCCACGCCCACGAGCTGGAGCCCGGCCAGGACGTTGCCCCGGAGGCCACCGCCCACCGCCGCACTGGCCGCCACCACGCAGGGGCCGGTGAGCGCCACCAGTGGCAGGAAGTAGTGGGTGGGGTGGTGGTCGATGGTGCACAGCAGCAGCGAGTAGACGAGCGCCACGGAGACCATTGCGCGCAGGCTGGTGCGGTGGGGGTTGCGGGGACCAAGGGTGGCGAGCACTGCGAGCACGATGCCGCCGCCCGTGTAGGCGGCCCACATGGCGTAGAAGCCGGGCACCCGAGCCAGCAGATTGCCAGCTTTGTAGTCGCCGTGCCAGTGCTCGGGAAAGGTCTCGAAGTACAGGATGAAGCCGAGATCTTCGGCGTCGCCGGTGAGCACGGCCAGCCCGGCCACCAGTCCTCCGAGGGCGACGAGGCCGACCAGGCTGCCCAGCCGCGTGCGCACGTCCTCGCGTTGAAAGAGCGCCCAGGCGGCCAGCACGAAGGTGGCGACCACGGTGCCCGGCCAGCGCAAGGCCTGGGTGACCGCGCCGAGGAGCCCGAAGCGGAGTGCCCCCCCTTGGGCGACCGCGGTGATGAGCCCGACCACGGCCGCGGCATACAGCGAGTCGGGGAAGTTGTGGCTCGCCGGCTCCAGCATGAGCAGCCCATGGGCCGCCACCAGTCCGCCGGGAACCGCCCAGGCCAGGCTCGGGGCGGCGGGCACGAGGGCGGCGGCCGCGCGCACCCCCGACAGTCCGACCATCACGAGCACCCAGACGAACAGCAAGGCGGCGGCATCCAGGTCGCGTCCGGTGAGCTGCACCTGCATGGTGAGCAGCGGACTCCAGCCCGGAGGCTGGTTCCAGGTGAAGCGGCGCGTGGTCTGCATCTCGTTGGCCCAGACCTGGTTCTCGACCTGGTTGAGGATCTGCCAGCGGTGGGTGAAGCGCAGCACGCCAGTGGCATGCAGAGCCCAGATGGCTTCGGTGGAGGGCATCACGAAGACACGGGCGGGCAGGCCGTCTTCGGGGAGGTCGAGGTCCACCGTGAGGGCCTGCCCGGCCGAGAGCTTCAGCGGAATGGCCACCGCAGCGACTCCTCCGCGGGGCAGATAGCGGGGCTCGGGAAACTCGGCGCCCTCCTCCTGCATGTGCTCTGCGACGGTGTTTTCGTAGACCCTGCCGGCGTGCTCTACCGAGATGCGCGCGCCTTGTCCGCCCTGCACCGCGAGGATGAGGGTGCCCTCCAGGTCTTCGGCCGCGAGCAGCTCCGCGCGGTCGGCTGTGGGGGTCCAGATCTCCGCACCGGCCTCGTCCCATCCCACCGTGCGGCGGTCGCCCCAGCCGTCCCCCCGCACCACGGGCAGCTTGTCGTGTTGCTCGTGCTGGTCGGCGCCTTCGAGATACCAGTGGTCGTGGAGAGGGCGGCGGAGGTCGTCGAGGCGGAGCAGGCTGATGAGCGCCACACCGATGAAGACCGCGGCCACTCCGATGCGCGGACCGGTCCGCAACCGGCGGGGGGAGGGCCCCTTGCCGAGCACCACTCCGCCCACCCACAGCAGCGCAGGGATGGCGAGATAGACGACTGTGGCGGTGCTTCCGAGCAGTCCGAGCTCGCGGCACAACGAGACCGTGAGCCACATCGCGCCCATGGACAGCCAGGCGGCATCGACGGACCGGTCGAGCGCGCTTCCGTCGGGAGTCGTGCGGCGGGACCATGGCACGCCTGGGGCCCACAACAAGGTCGGCGGTGCGAGCAGCCCGATGACCCACCAGGGTGCGCCAGCAACCACCGCGAGGGTGAGCAGGGCGAGCAGCCCTCCGGAGGCGGCGAGGGTCACCACAGCGCGGCCAGCTCGGCCTCGGTGGGCGCGACAATGGCGTGTGGCAGGGTGTGTTCGTGGTCGTAGTGGACGTCGGCGACCGCGAGCACCAGGGCGGGTGCCTCGCAGAACAGCGTGTGGGCGAGGCCGGGGGGCACGTAGAGGCGACGGTCGGCCAGGGCGTGGACCTGACGCTCGCTGCCGTCGGGCCGTTCGGTGACCAGCACCGCGCGTCCCTGCAGGGCGACGAACCACTCGCCGCCATGGGTGTGGATGTGGTGGCCGCGGGGATGGCCCGGTCGCAGCTCCACCGCGTAGACCTCTCCGGCGACCGGGGCAGGCCAGGCCTTGATGAGGTCGCCGCGGGGGTCGGTGTGACGGACGACCGGCTCGGCTTGCAGCTTCACGCGGGGACCTCGGTGGGCCGGGTGCTCTCGACGAGGTCGGCGAGGGCGGCGTCCAGCGCGGGGTGGGGGAGGGGACCGATGAGCGCGTTGGTGCGCGTGTGGTCGCCGAAGAACTCTGCCACCTCGCCCGGCCGACGGGGGCGCGCACCCACCGACACCAGCTCCATCGGCGCGCCGAAGGCAGCGAAGATGCGCTTGGTGAGGTCGATCACAGACAGGCGAGGGCCACCGCCCAGGGTCCACTGACCGCCGCGGGCCTCGGGGTGGGCGCCGAGCGCGATGAGTCCGCTGACAATGGCATCGACGTGGTTCCACTCCCGGATCTGGGCGCCATCTGTGAGGTCGAGGGGACGTCGGGCAGCGGCACGTCGGGCGGCCTGTGCGACGAGACCCTTGCGCTCTCCGGGGCCCCAGGTGCGAAAGGGACGGACGACACATGCATCGAGGCCGTGGCTGTGCACCATCATCAATACCCAGCCCGAGGCGGCGGCCTTGAGGGCCGAGTAGGGGGAGGTGGGGCGCACGCGGTCGGGCTGGAAGGGGACGGGACCGCCGGCAAGTGCCTCGCAAGTGCCCACATGCACCAGCCTGGCGTTGTGGCGCAGGCTGGCGGCGGCGACGGCGATGGTGGCGTCGAGGATGCCGGGCCGCAGCTCGGCGTGTCGGTCGGGCGATGTGCCTGGAGCGACGGGGGCCGCAAGGTGGAAGACGACCTGGGGACGGGCATGCTCGAACACCCGGTCGGCGTCGTCGGGCAGCAGGGCCGGGTGGGCCTGCACGGGGTCGTGTTCGGCCGGCATGCGGCTGTGCCAGGTGCCGTGGACCTCGGCCCCCGCTTCTGCGAGTCGGTGGGCGAGGTGGCTCCCGATGAAGCCCCCCGCGCCCGTGACCAGAACGCGGCGGCCGAGCCAGTGGCGGGGATGGGTCCAGTCGGAGGGGGTGGGCATGGGCCGACCCTAGCCCGTGCGGTGCCGCTGCGGGACGCCAACCCCGCCCTGCGCCGGCTCATGGACATCGTGGGGCTCGGAGAGCTACCCTCCCGGGGTGCCGTATGCTCGCTTGAGGTCCGCCTGGATGCGCTGTCTCCCCACATTGTCGACCATGGGCCTGCTGGTGGCCGCCATGGGCTGCCGCGACGACCCCGCGGTGTTGCCGTGGAAGGTCGACCTCGCCGAGATCGGTGATGCAGGCGCAGGACAGGACACGGCGCCCCCCGACGACAGCGGGCCCGGCGACGACACCTCTGCGGGTGACACCGACGAAGAGGAGGTGGTGGTCGACATTCCCCCGCCCGAGCTCGATGCGGCCGGCGTGGCCTCGGCCATCCAGGAAACCCTCGCAGGCGGCCTGCCCAACCCGATGCGCACCCGAGAGGTCTACCTCTCCATGTTCGCCGGGCGCGACGACCGCTGCCCGGGGGGCGGACAGCCCAGCCTGCCCGGACGCTTCGAGGGCTGCTGGTCGGAGTCGGGCTGGTTCTACGCGGGCTACGCCGAGTACGCTGGCTCCGAGGATCCGGCGGTCACAGAGGAGCCCTTCACCCTGCTCGCCGATGGCCACATGATCGACGGTGACGGCGGTGTCTTCGTGGCGGCAGGCGAGCTGGCCTACGACGCCGAGCCCTCGAGCAGCCGCTGGGAAGGAAGCCTCACGGGCACCTGGAGCTATGACCTCGCCGACGACTGGATGGGCGGCGATGCGGCCGGGGGCGTGCTCACCTTCGAGGCCAGCGCGTCTGCGGGTGACTGGCGACTGGAGGTCGACGGCTCGGTGGCGGGCGGGGCGCATCCCATCGTGCTGCACGATGTGACGGTGGCGTCCGACGACTGTGGCGCGGCCACCACGGGCTCGGTTCGACTTCGAGGCGCAGAGGGCTACTGGTACACCTTGTCCCTCGACGACTGCGGCTGCGGACCCGTGTCCTACGACGATGGCAGCATTCTTGGCGAGGCTTGCGTCGCGCTTGCCGAGGCCGCCCGTCCTCTGGCTCAGTGGAGGCTGTGATGCGACTGCGGCAGCACCTGCCTTCCGGTCCCGTTCCGGCTGTGCTCCTGCTCACCGCCTGCGGGCTGCCCTACGTCCCCGGCAAGCCCGAGGGCACGTCCGGCGGCGCGGGTCCCGAGGTGGAAGACAGCGCCGTGGTCGACGACACCGCGGAGGCAGAGGAGGTCGAGGTCCGGGTCGCACTGGAGGCACCTCGGCTGCTTCGGCGCCTCAGCCTCGACCTGCGCGGCACCTTGCCCCCTGTCCACGCCCTCGATGCGGTGGAGGCCGACCCGGATGCCTGGCGAAGCTGGCGCGACGCCTGGCTGGAGGAGCCTGCCCTCGAAGACACACTCGTGATGCTGCTTGCCGAGCAGTGGCACACCCGCATCGACGAGTTCCTCATCTTCTACCTGGAGTACGGGGCCATCAACCACGACCCAGAGGTGGAGTACGCCTTCGAGCGGTCCGTTGGGGAGGAGCCCCTGCGCCTGGCCGCCCGAATCGTGGTGGAAGACCGCCCCTGGACCGAGGTGGTCACCGCCGACCACACGATGGCCAACCCCTTGCTGGCGAGCATCTGGCCCATCGACCATCCCGGTGGCGAGGGCTGGCAGCCGAGCACCTACACCGACGGCCGGCCAGCCGCGGGCATCCTGTCCACCAACGGGCTGTGGTGGCGCTACTACACCACCGTCACCAACTACAACCGGGGTCGGGTGGCCGCCATCACGCGCACGATGGTGTGCGACGACTTCGCCTCCCGGTCCGTGTCCTTCGACGATGCCGAGGCACTGGCGGCCGGTGCCGATGCCGAAGAAGCTCTGCGCACCAGCCCCAGCTGCATGAGCTGCCACCAGGTCGTCGACCCCATCGCGGTCACCTTGTTCGGCTTCTGGTCGGCCAACGAGTACAACGTTGATGAGGTCGACCACTACCACCCCGAGCGCGAGGACCTCGGCGCCGAGGTGCTCGGGCTGGAGGCCAACTGGTATGGCGACCCGGTCTACGGGCTCAACGAGCTGGGTCGCCACATTGCTGCCGACCGGCGCTTCAGCACCTGCGCCGTGAAGACGTTTGCCAAGGCCCTGTGGCGGCGCGACGCCGAAGACACCGATGCAGACATCATCGCGGAGCTCGACGCCAGCTTCCTCGCCTCCGACCACCGGGTCCGTCCGCTGCTTTCCGAGCTCACCGAGACCCTGGCCTACCAGGTCGGCAGCTTCGAGGCGGGCGCCACAGAAGCGCAGATGGCTCCTCACAATGAGCTGCGGATGCTGCGTCCGGACCAGCTCGCCCGGGCGGTGGAGCAGCTCACGGGATTCTCGTGGACCTGGAAGGGCTACGACCAGCTCGACAACGACACCCTTGGCTTCCGCATCATGGCGGGAGGGGTGGACGGCGCCGAGGTCACCCAACCCCAGCACGCGCCGAGCCTCACGAGCTTGCTCGTGCTGCAGCGCCTCGCCGAGGGGGCGGCCAACCACGTCGTGGATGCGGAGCTGCTTCACGGTGAGGATACCGTACTCGACGGTATCTTCGCCGATACGCGGCCCGGTGACGGCTTCTTCGAGGACAAGGTCCGCGACCTGCACTGGCGGCTGTATGCGGTGCGCGCCGACGACGACTGGGTGGAGGCCATCTCGGCCCTCTGGTGGGCTGTTCATGAGACCGACGGCAGTCGCTCGGCCTGGGAGGCGGTGTTGTCTGCGATGCTCCAAGACCCGCTGTTCGTGGGGTACTGATGCTGCTCGTCGACCGTCGCCGGCTGCTCCGGGGCGCCGCGCTCGCAGGCGCGGGACTCGCCCTCCCCCGTCTCACGCTTGCTTCGGGGGACCCCCTCGCCCGCAAGTTCCTGTTCATCTTCGTACGCGGCGGCTGGGACCCCGCCTGGGCCCTCGCGCCCGTGAGCAGCGCGGTGGTGTACCGCGATGGTGCCGCACAGTTCGAGTCGGTGGGCGGCATCGACTTCGTCGACCACCCCGACCACCGGGCGGTGGGCGAGTTCTTCACCTCCTGGGGCGACCAGGCCTGCCTGCTGCACGGCATCGAGGTGCGGTCCGTCACCCACGAGGCCTGTCGACGCATCATGTTCACGGGCGGCAGCAACCCGGTGGCCGACGACTGGCCTGCCCGAATCGCGGGCGCCAGTGGTGGCTGGGACCTCCCCGACCTCGTGCTCTCCGGCCCCGCCTTTTCGTCGGAGTACAGCAACGCGGTGGTGCGGGTCGGACCCGACGGTCAGCTCCAGAAATTGCTCGGCGGCACGGCCCTCGACGACAGCGACCTGCCGGTCTCCGCTCCCTCCGAGGCCTCCGAGCAGGCCGTGGCCCGCTTTCTCGCCAGCCGCACGGCCACCTTTGCTGGCAGCCTTCAGAGCCCCACCTCCCGGCGCTTCGCCGACGACCTCCAGACCGCCCTCGACCAGCGGGAGCTCGTGCGGTCGCTGGCCGATGAGCTCGATCTCACCGTCGACTCCACCGGCTACGTCTCGGTGGCGCGTCGGCTTCGTCCCGCCGTCCAGGCCTTCTCCAGAGGGGTCTCCCGATGCGCCGTGGGCACCCACGATGGTCAGTGGGACGTCAGCTGGGACACCCACTCAGGCATTGAAGCCCAGTCCGACCACTACCAGGTCCTCTTCGAAGATCTCGACACGCTCATGGCAGAGCTGTCCACCACGGCTGGACCCTCTGGGGGCAGCCTGCTCGAGGAGACCACCGTGGTCGTGTTCAGCGAGATGGGCCGCGCTCCACGCATGAACGCCACGGGTGGCAAGGACCACTGGACCTACACCAGCGCGTTGCTGCTGGGGGCTGGGGTACGCGGCGGTCAGTCCATCGGGGCCTACGACGAGAACCTGTTCGGACGGTCGGTGGAGCTGGCGTCGGGCGAGGTCTCCGATGCTGGCGTGCGCCTCTCGAGCGGGCACCTGGGCGCCACACTCATCGCGATGGCGGGCCTCGACCCCGACGCGCTCGCCGATGGTGCATCGCCCATCCTGGCGGCCATGTCTGACTGACAACACTGTGTGTCAGACCGCTTTCGCTTGCACCCGGCCGTAGCGACCCAGCAGCTGGACGAGCCGGTCTCGCCGCAGCGGCTTGGTCAGGTGGTCGTCCATGCCGGCAGCCAGCGACCGGGCGCGTGCTTCGGCCGAGGCGTCCGCTGTCAAGGCCACGATGGGCACCATTCGCCCGGATGCGCGCAGTCGGGAGGTGGCCTCCCACCCGGTGAGGTCGGGCATCATGCAGTCCATCAGCACGAGGTCGGGGTCGTAGTGGGCCAGCAGGTCGAGGGCCTCCAGGCCGCCCGACGCGGTGCGCACCTGCATGCCGAGGCTCGACAGCAACATCTCGGCCACCTTGAGGTTGACTGGGTTGTCGTCGACCACAAGCACCTCGCTGGATGCCGGTTCCACGGCCCGGACCTGCTGACCCGCTGGGGGCAGAGACAGGTGGACCGAGAAGGTCGCACCCTGGCCGGGGCTCGACCGGAGCTCCACCCGCCCGTCCATCGCCTCGACCACCTCCCGGACGACAGCGAGCCCGAGGCCCGTGCCCCCATGGCGTCGGCGGACATCTGCGTCCCCCTGCTCGAACCGCTCGAACACGCGCGCGTGGTCCTGTTCACAGATGCCGATGCCGGTGTCGCTCACCTCGAGCAGGCAGTCGACTGTGGTTCCACGCCGAGTCTGGGCGAGGGACACCCGCACTTCACCGCGGTCGGTGAACTTGATGGCGTTCTGGACGAGGTTCACCAGCACCTGGCGGATGCGGGCTGGATCGACGTCCACCATCAGGTCGCGGTCGGGCACGTCGACGACCAGCTCGAGCTGGCGGGCGAACACGCGTGGCTTCAAGAGGTCGGCCACCTCGTTGACCAGTCCGATGAGCGAGGTCGGCTCCGGGAACTGCGGCAGTGCCTCATTCTCCAGGCGAGACAGCTCCATCAGGTCTCGGATGAGCGACTCCAAGAGGACCGATGAGCGGTGGAGATTGCGTGCGGTCTCGGCTCGCTCCGGGTCGTGCTCGGACAGGGCCAGCGTCTCCGCGAGGCCGACGATGCCGTTGAGTGGAGTGTTCAGCTCGTGGGACACCATGGTGACGAGGCGGGAGCGCATGGTGGCCAGCGCCTCCGACTCCCGCGTGCGCGCTTCGAGGATGGCGTGGCTGCGCTGCAGTTCGGCGTTGGTGGCGAGCAGGCGCGCCTGTTGGCTGAGGCGCTCCCGGTCCCACAGCATCACCAGGCCCAACACCATCATCGTCAGCACGGCCAGGCTGACCAGGCGCATTGCCGGCGTGGTCGCCTCCTCGGTGATGGGAAGGCCCACCAGCTCGGGAAAGGTGGACAGAACCAGCCCGAGCAGTGCGAGCCCCCCGACCACCAGTCCGGCGCGTCTACCGAGCACCAGAGTCGCGGCCACGGGGACGAGCGGAAGCCAGGCGGTCGCCACGCTGTCGATGCCCCCGTCGTCGATGCACCGCCAGATGATGACGAGCGTGATGAGGAGGATGCCCCCGAGGGTGGAGCGACGGAAGCGGCCCCGGATGCGCAGGTCGAGGAGCACCCCGCCACCGATGAGTGGAAACAGCCCCAGGGAGAGGTAGAGGCCGAGGTCGGCGCTGCCATTGGCCGCATGGGCCGCGACCAACACCGAGCCCAGCCCCGCGGCAACCAGTCCGCCTAGGGCGACCGCGCGCGCGCGAAACACTGCCAGCGAATCGCTGGTGTCTCGCAGACGCGGATGGAGCAGGGTGTCGAGTGCCGCAAACAGGGTCATGAAGGGGTGCCTCTGCTGCTCTGTCGGCGGATGCATGACGGGTTTGAGTCAGTCTTCGCCTGAAGTGCTCCCAACACGCCGCGGCACAGGGCCGAGCGGCTATCGTGCTGCCACGCTGACTCGGAGCCCCCATGAACGGCGCCTGCCGCCTTGCTCTCGCACTCATCGCCCCCCCCTGGATGGCTGGCTGCGACTTCTCGGCTGCCACGAAGGTGCTCGACGACTCGGGCGCGGCCGACTCCGGCGCTGCGGGCGGCGACGGTGGGGGCAGTGGCTCCGGAGGCTCGACCGACGGCGGCGGAAGCACGGGCGACGCGGGGGGCGGTTCCGGCGAAGACCCGGCGCTGGCCGACGATGACAACGATGGTGTCACGGTGGGCGAGGGCGACTGCGACGACGGTGACCCGGCGGTCTACCCCGGCGCGGTGGACGGATGCGATGGTCGCGACGAGGACTGCGACGGCGTTGTTGATGAAGATGCCCGCTACGACGATGTCTACGAGGACAATGACGTCGACGCCACCTGGCTCGGTGACCTTTCCGGAGGGGGCTCGGTGAGCATCGATGCCCTGCTCGACAGCGCCGACGACGTCGACCGCTATGCCGTGCAGACCGACGACTCCGGCTGGACGGTGTGGTCCATGACCGCGCGCGTGTCGAACATCCCCGATGGCTACACCTGGCGGCTGTCGTGGATTCGTGGCGATGGCGAACATGCCGAGGTCACGGGCACCGGCGCGCTCACCCTGGAGGCCGACGACGACCTGTTCGTCGACGATGCCGGTGTGTGGGAGATCACGGTGGAGCCGGTCGATGGGGCGCCTTGCGACGAGGGCTACCTGCTCACCATCGACTTTTCCGGCTGACAGTCACCGCACCACGGAGAAGCGGGCCTCGGCGTCGAGCAGCAGGCGTGCAGACCGCAGGCGGCGGGCGGCCGACAGCCATCGCACCACGAGCCCCGCGTCTGTGGCCGAGGAACCAAGGGCTGCGTGAACGGCCTCACGACGGTCGTCCTGGCCGGTTTGCCGCTGGGACCATGCGCGCATCAGCAGGCGCGCGGCGACCGGGTCGAGGCCACCGTCCGCCGACCACACCAGGGGAAGCTCCTCATGAACAGGGGAGGGGACCGGACCGCCGAGCAGGGTGCGGCCGTCGCTGCGGACCATCACATGGAGGCCGTCGTCGGTGACCGCGAGGCAGGCGCTGCCGACCGGGGGACGCTCGACGGCGGCAAGACGACCGAGCAGACGGCTGAGGTGGCCGAGCCGGTGGGCTTTGTGGTCCATTCTTCTGGATCTGGCGAGCTGGTGGCGAAGCCGTGCGAGGTGCGCCGCCATCGCTCGACGGACGAGCACCGCGGCGTCGTCGGCGGTGGGTGGAGGGCGCTCGGTCCAGGTGCGGGCGAGGGTGGCGATGGGATCGGTGGCCTCAGGGGCCAGGCGCAGCACGGCGTCGGCCAGCGAGCGCAGGTCGGCGTGGGGGTCGAATGGTGCGCCGAAGTGGTCGGTGTCGAGGAGTCGGGGACCAGCTGGCCCGACGGTCAGCCACTCCGCGACGGGGGCCCCCAGGCTGCGACTGTCGGCATGGAGCGTCTGCAGCCCAGCCAGTCCGAAGGCGAACGCAGCCGCCCGCTCGGGCAGGGAGACGGCGGGCTCGTCGGACAGCGGGAAGACGGCGGAGAGCGGGATGCCGGGGCTGTCGAGCACCCGGTGGTGGATGGGCGCCGGGTTGCACGGCCCGAAAGCGCAGAGGGCGGCATGGTTGGTCTGGCGCTCGAACCGACGCACCATGGCAGGCACCGCGCGCCACCGTGGCCGCAGTACCTTCAGCAGGGCGGGGCGTCCGGACTCGGTGTCCCAGGCTTCCCAGGTGGTGGACAAGGCGTCGTGGTGCCGAAGACGGCGGCGACGCAGGCGGGCCAAGGTGGTGGGCACCCCATCTGCGGCTGTCGCGCGTTCGGCGGACTCGAGCAGCGCGACATCGGTGGGGGGCAGCTCAGCCATCCGGAGCCTCTTGAAGGGGACAGGACCAGGACTGGACGGGGGTGATGGCGGCCTTGGCCGAGCTGAGGGGCAGGCGGGCCAGCAGGACGTGGGTGTCGGAGAACAGGGCGGTCTCGAGCTGCCCGTCGCCGTCGATGTCGGCGGGCGGGAGCACCCGAGGTGTGCCGCAGAGGCCTTCGACCGTGGTGCTGTCGAGCACCGTCTTCGCCTCGCGGTCGAGCAGTGCGAGCACGCCGGTGCAGTCACGGCTGCCGCTCACGACCAGCACCGGGGGACCGCCGAACCGTCGTAGCTTCACCACACTGCCGAGCGAGACCCCCCGCTGGAGGGCGGGATCTGCACCCGAGGAGGCAGGGGAGTAGCGGTCCCGCGCGGGCAGCACCTCGTCGAGCCGCCAGGCTGCCGCTTCGACCACGGCTGCGGAGATGACCGCGGGCTTGGTGGGCGAGTCGCCAGACCTGCCCTCCGGAAGTGCCAGAACGGCGTGAGGCGCGGCATCATCGATGGCGACCCCGCCACACTTCGCTGGACTGTCCCCCCTCCCTGTGCTGGTGGAGACGCTGCGCGGACCGACGACGATGTCGCCGCCGCCCACCTTCCAGGCGACGTCACCACGCCAGAAGACCGCTCCCCAGCCTTCGCTGGGTGGGAGGGCCTCGGGGGCGGGCTCGGCTGGAGGCGCAGGCGTGTTGCAGCCAACTGTGAGCAGGAGGATGGCGGAGAGGCGCGTCACTCGGGCTGCATATCCGGCGCGGGCGGGGAGCGTTGCCACGACAGTCCCGCTCTCCAGGCCGTCCCGGGGGCGCTGGCTGCGGTCCAGACGAGGTGGGAGGCCCCCAGCTCGATGGCGAGGCCATGCTGGAGGGCTGCAGCCAGGCCCGCGCTCACCTGAAGCTGCTCGCGGGTGGTGGGAGAGGCCTGCAGCGCTTTGATGGCATCTGCCTCCACGAACACCCACCCGAGGCTCTTGGCGTCGCGGGTGGGCGTCCAGCCGAGCTGCAGCCGGCCAGTGAGGCCGTCGCCGATGGTCCGGTCGATCGGGTCGGAGTCCCCGAGCCACCACTCGCTGCGGTATCGGTAGCCAGTTTCAGTCATCCACCAACCGCGAAAGTGGCCCCACGATAGTCCGGTGCCCACATGGCCGAGCAGCTCAGCATCGACCTGGCCGTCTCCGGCTGCAGGAAAGCGCTGGCCCGCGGCGCCGTACGCTCGCAGCGCGCCGTTGTCGTAGGTCGGCCACTTGGTGCGGGCGGTGAGGGCCACGGGCAGTCCAGGGACGACCTCGGTCCCGGCTGTGAGGTCGACCAACAGGTCGCCGCCGGAGTGGTTGGAAAAGCGCGCCTCCGCCACCTCGCTGTGGGAAGCCACCCAGGGCGCGGCGACCGCGAGCTGAACCTTTGGCAGCACGCCCACCTCCACGTAGACCGATGTGGCCCACGACACCGTGGGGCTGCCCTCTTGCACGGCGCCATCCTGTCCCACGAAGCCTGTGGTGGCGAAACGCTGGGTGGACAGCTTGCTGTAGGAGGCCCCCGGCGCCCGCACCCAGGGGGCACCGGCCAGTGCTGCCGATGTCAGGGCCCACCACATTCGTCCCTCCTGGACTGGCTGCGTCGGATGCCGCAAGTTCCGACCCGTTGCCTCCAGGTCCCGCCATTTCCCCGGTCGAAGGGGCTTCAAGAAAGAGGACGGGCCCGACTCTCGTCGGGCCCGAAAGGGAGGCCGGGCCTCCTGTGCCGCTAGATTAGGGGGGGGACTCACGCGGCAAGTCAGGAGGTCCCGGCCATGGACCGGATGGCGCTGCTCTGAGTAGCGTGCCTTTCTGTACAGATAGACACCTCAGCCAGCGCTTCATTTCACTCGATTACAGTATCGCGGAATTCTGAAAATGCATCCGGAAAGTTTGTTTGGTGGATGTGTGGAAGTCTGCGGACCAAGAACGACGACGCCCCCGGGATGGGGGCGTGTGGAGTCGAGGAGCTGGGCTCAGTCGGTGCAGAACTCGCTGCCGTTTTCTTCGGCCCGCTTCTCTTCTTCGAGGACCGGGTAGGCCCACTTGTCGATCCGAAGCTCATCGACCTTGAACTCACCGCGCACGATCATGCGGCTGTTGCTCTCGAGGCCGGTGAGCATGAGCTGGAAGTCGCCGCTGACCTTGCCGCCTTCCTTGATGTCGGAGCCATCGGCGATGCGAACCCAGGAGTAGTTGCGCTCGGTCCAGCCATCGAGGCCCGAAGGCACGGTGTCGAGCGGGCGCCAGAGGTTGTCCTCGACCTTGATGTCGAGCTCCCAGTCGCTGGTGTAGGCGCCAGCGTTGTTGACCCACTCGGAGCGGTCGATGTCGGCGGTGACGTATTCCTGCGCGATGTTGGCGGCCTGCTCATCGGGCACGCCATCGTCGTTGACGTCGGGGTAGTCGAGCTCCTCAGACACCGACGAAAGGGTGTTGAGGATGACCGGCGGCATGCTCAGGAACTCTTCGCCGATGAACTTGCTGTAGCCGAAGCCCGAGGACCAGTGGCGGGGGAAGTACCAGTAGGTGTCGCCCTGGTCGGGGGTCTGGTAGGCGCCAGCGTTGATGTAGTAGATGGAGTGGCCGTCTTCGTCGGCGGACCATTCCTCGACCCAGTTGTTGCCGCCGATCTGGACGATCTCGGCGCCACCGGTCTCGTTGGAGTCGCAGCGCACCGGGTTGTGGTCGGGGTCGATGACCCAGATGAAGTGCCAGTCTTCGCCGGCGATGCGCTGGTGAAGGGCGATCTGGAGCTCGTTTTCGCCGGTGAGGATGGCCTCGGTGCGCCAGGCGTCGAGGTCGCCCTGCATGGCGTAGTAGCCGTCTTCGGCGAGGAAGTAGCTGCTGCCGGTGGCATCCTGGATGGGGCCGCAGTCCTCGACGAACTTGGCCATCATCTCCTGGGTGCAGACCTCCTCGAGGTAGGTGGGGTCTTCACCCTCATCGGCGACCAGGCCTGGGTACAGCTCGTAGGTGTCGTCGCTGGGGTCGTCTTCGGTGCCGCCATCGTCGGCGACCGTGGCCTGGCAGGGACCGCCCACGTACTTGGGGTCGTCCCAGTCGTTGATGTCCTCGGGACCGATGTAGCCGTCGGCCCAGCGTTCCTTCTCGAGGTCCCAGGTGCGCACGCACTCGAAGTGGGTGGACGCATCATCGATGTTGGGGATGTCCTCGTTCTCGACCGTGTTCGACGAGTTGGCAGCAAGCCAGACATGCCAGGAACCCTTGATCTCGGCGTCGTCGGGCGCGCAGGCGGAGGCCAGGAGGGTCACGGGGACGAGGAAGAGGGCGGACGCGGAGTGGCGCATCGGGACTCCCCAGCGGGGGCAAAGGCGCTGCTCGAGGGCTCGAACGGCGAAGATCTACAGTCGCGGCCCACGCAATGATCTGCCTGGGCCACGCGGCCGCCGGAGTCTACCCCGTGCGGGGAGGCTTGTGGGCGAGCCGAGCGGAGGACACGAACCGACAGGTCGACGCAGGCGCCGACATCGACCGACCAGTGTCCTTGAACCGAACGGTTGTATACGGCAGGCCCGGGATCGGGTCAAGGAGCAGGGGACAGGCTGGCGTGCTCGACCTGGATCGTGGCCTCGGATGTGTACACCCGGCGTCTCGTCGGGTAGTCGCCGAGGTCGTGGTAGGCGGCATTCTCGGGACTGATGCGGACGTGATCCACCCACGCCGACACCGTCACCGCACCAGCTGTGTCGGGCAAGCTGAGCACCAGCTCCACGTCGCGGGAGTCGCCCGGCGACAGACGGTTGTCGCTCAGCTTTCGGGCCACAGGCCACCACTCCCACTTCTGGCCGATGCGGTGCTCAGCGGCGCCAATCGGTGCGCCGTTTGGATCGAGCGCCGCCACCCCGATGTCGAGGTAGCGTTCCGGGTCGCCGGTGGGGACCAGGTGGCCCGCCCGCGCATTCGTGACGGTGACGGTGACTGTGACGTGGTCTCCAGCGGTGCCGGACTCGGGCGCGGACAGGGCGAGGTCGATGCCGGGCGCCCAGTCGGCGGCCATCAGGGCGCTCTCTTCCGCGGTGGGGGTGTCCTTCGGGATGAGGCTGCCGGGCCAGGTGTGGCGACCGCCATCGCGGGCAGGAGCGCCGGGCGCCACGGAGCGGTGCTGTGCCGGCATGTGGCACTCGGGACAGCTCTTGCCGGGTGCCGCATCGGCCCACTCCGCGCCGGTGTTGAAGGTGCAGACGAGGGCATCCTCGAGTCGTGCGACGGCCTGGTGGCACACGGTGCAGGTGGCTTCGGTGCGCAGCTCCGGGGCATGAACCACGGGGTGTGGGGCGACGACCTCCGCATGGACGGCCGCGATGCCCTCCGGACGCCAGTGGCAGGTGAGACAGGTGATGCCTTCCTGCTGCAGCTCGGCGTCGAAGGCGGGGTTCTGACGCACCTGGGGCTTGCGGACCTCACCGGTGGGTGTGTGCAGCATCTGCTGCTGGTTGCCGAGGGGAGTGTGGCAGTTGATGCAGAGCCAGGCGACCTCGGGGTCCTTGTGCAGCTCGGCCTGGAATTGGGGGTCGACCCAGGCGTGGGCGTGGGTGCTGGTCTTCCACTCGGCGTAGATCTCGCCGTGGCACTGCCCGCAGGAGGCCGCGGAGATGCCCGTGGTACCGGCAAAGGGCTCGATGACCGGCGTGCGGGGCTGCTGCCAGGAAGGGGGCGGACCGGCTGGTGCAGGCTCGCCGGATGCGCTCCGCTGATGGGTACACATCAGGCATCCCGCCCCCACGAGCAGCGGAGGCAGGAGACGGCGGAGGCGGCTGGGGGTGTGCATGGCCGGGAGGATGCCGGTTGCGACGCGAAGTCTCAGGGAGGGCGTCTACCAGGCGGCGCCTGCAGCGGCGGTGGTGGCCGAGGAGTGCACGGAACGGCCGTCGATGTCGACGAACACAAGCTCTGGCACGCCATCTCCGGTCATGTCGGCGAGGCCCGCCACCGCGACGAGCGCCCGATCGGTGTGCAGTCCCACGGGCGGCGCGAGGGTGGTGCCGGCGTTGCGCCAGGCGAGCAGCATGCCGGCGTCGGCGTCCCAGCCGATGACGTCGGGCCGTCCGTCGCCGTCGATGTCGGCCACGCGGAGGTCGCCTACGCCTGCGAGGCTGGTGTCGCCGGTGGCGGAGGTGAGCACGGTGGTGTCGTAGCTGCGCACCACCTCGTCGACGCCGTCGCCTTCGATGTCGATGGCCACCACGGTGCAGGCCCGGTCGGTGCCGGTGCAGCCCTTCACCTCGCCGATGCCGTCGCCGTTGGTGTCTGCGAGGGCGATGTCGTCGGTGGCACCCACGTCGCCGGTGCCGATGTCGGACAGGCCCGCGCCGAAGGTGGCCCAGAAGCCGGTCTGGCTGGACACTGCGACGCCCTGGGAGCCGTCGTCGATGATGCCGCAGTCGAGCATGCTTCCGCGATCGACCGTGCGCTCGCTGACCACGATGGCGCCGGTGCTCGAGGAGTAGCGGACGAGCGACAGTCGGATGGCCGAGGCGGTGCTGCCTGTGTCGTCGTCGACGCCTTCCGCCAGGGTGTAGATGTCGCCGTTGCACACCACGAGGTCGTGGCCCACGCCGCTGGTGACGAGGTTGACGGTGCCCAGCGGGTCGAGCTCGGGCTCGGCGCCAGCGAAGTTCAGCGACCAGGCCACCACGTCGACGTCGCCGGTGTCGGGGTCGACTTGGAGTCCGACGAGGTCGGACTGGCCGTCGTTGTTGACGTCGGCCACCTGGAGGCTGGGCTCGTAGAGGGTGGGGTAGGAGGTCCACTCGAAGCGGTTGCGCTGCCAGGCGTCGTTGTCGTTGAGCTCGCCGACGTGTGCCCGAACCGCGTCGCTGGCCACCACCACGTCGGGCAGGCCGTCGCCGTTCATGTCACCTGCAGCGACCGGCCCGTGGTCTCCAGTGCCTTCGGACTTGCGCGACTCGAACTTCTCACCATCCCACCCGATGATGGTGATGTGGTCGTCTTCCACAACCACGATGTCGGGCTGACCGTCGAGCGCGAGGTCGGCGACGGTGGCGTCGTAGACCCCGAAGTTGTTGGGGTAGTTGATGGAGCCCTGGCCGCCGGGGTCGATGACGAAGAAGACCAGCTCCTGGGAGTTGGCATCGGGCGAGCCGCTGATGAGCGTTTCCAGGACGCCGTCGCCGTCGAGGTCGACCTGGGGCAGCAGCGAGCCGCCGTCGAGGCTCTCGTAGCCGGGCAGCTCGCTGGTCTGGGCGCCCACCCAGCCTTCGTCGGCGAGGGTGTAGCGGCGCACGGTGCCCGTGACGGTGGCGAAGATGCTCACGTCGGGGCGTCCGTCGCCGGTCTCGTCGCCTACCTGAATGCTGTAGAGCTCAGTGTTCACGTCGAGCTCGGGGTAGGCGTCGAAGCGCCAGGCGCCGTCGTGGGAGAAGACGGTGACCACGCCGCTGCCGCCGCCACTGCTGCCGATGGAGAGGTCGTTGATGCGGTCGCCATCCGCATCCGAGATGCTCGCGCCGACGATGTCGCCCTCGGTGGCCCGCCAGCCGCCGCCCCAGGTGTAGCCGCCGCCTTCGAGGCCGCGCAGGGCGATGATCTGGTTGCCACTCCACACAGCAAGGTCGAGGATGCCGTCGCGGTCGAGGTGTCCAGAGGCGAGGCCCGCCACGGACTGAGGCAGGTCGGCCACCACGTAGGGCGGCTGTCCGAGGTCGCTGGAGTGCCACCAGACCTCGTCTTCCGAGGCCACCGCGACGCCGCCTGTGCCGGCCGCTGCATGGGCGGGTTCCACCGCGAACTCACCCAGCAGGCCCGCGCCCCCCGCGGCCCAGTGGGACATCTCGAGGCCGACCGCCCACACCTGGGTGGAGGCGTCGACGGTGTCGAGGCCGTCTGCGCTGCTGTCCACCGACCAGCTCACGGTGCCGGGACCCGCCGCGGGCAGGCTGAGGCGCGCGACACCGGTGAGGCTCGGATCGAGGGTCTGTGAGGTGCTGCCGGCTTCGAGTGCGGCGCCGGTGGCCGACATCGTGAGCTCACCGGCCGGAATGGCCACGCGGTAGCTGTTGACCGTGCGAGCGACGAACTCGACCTCGCCGGTGCCCACGGTGGAGACCACCTCGACCCGCTGCGGTGCGGTGTCGGTCACGGGCTCGAGCACGGACGTGCCGTTGTCGTTGCCGCCGCAAGCGACAGCAGCGAAGGGGAGTCCGGCGAGCAGGAAGAAGCGCGACCGCATGAAGCCTCCGGCGGGGCGCGAGGGCACCCGGGGCGGGAGCTTAGCCGGTGGGCCGGGGTCGGCGCGAGCGGCGACGCAGTCCAAGTGCCGGGACGATGCAAAGCATCGGCATCAGGCGACCGAATCCGCAGCCCCCTCCGCCCTGCTCGATGGCGGGCAGGCGGGCCCGCCCGGCTCCCAGCGCGGGGTCGACCTGATCCCAGGTCGCGGCGTCGAGCTCGGCGGAGGACATCAGCTGCTGCGCTGCGTGCCGAGGAGTGAGGTCGGGGTCGCTGCCCATCAACACGGCGAGGGCGCCGGTGACCGCTGGCGTGGCGGCCGAGGTGCCGAAGAAGCTGACTGGACCGTAGGCGTAGGTGGTGAGGCCATCGGGACCGGCGATGTCGGGCTTGTGCAGGCCGCCGTTCGTCGGGCCCTGGCTGGAGAAGGGCTCCACGTCTTGTCGGAGGTAGTCGCGCGCCCGAACCGCGCCGACGGTGAGCACGCCAGGATGGGTGCCGGGGTCGACGATGCTGCCGGCCCGCACCGGATGCTCCACATCGCCGCCCCGTGCGAAAAGGTCGATGCGGCCCGGGTCGCCCCCCCGGTCGCGGCGCAGCACGACGCGGTACCAGCCGGCGTCCCAGGCGTTGACTGTGGTGCGCTCGACCGGCTGGCAGCCTTGGTTCTTCTCTCGCTGCTCCCTCTGCACCTGCGGGCTGGTGCTGCGGCCGACGAGGTCGCCGTGCTCGTCGTAGACGTAGACGTCGAGGTCGGTGGTTCCGCAGGTGGACCACTCGTCCCACACCACATCGAGGCGCCGACTGCCGCTGTTCCAGTACACCCAGAGTCCCTCTTCACCGGGCTCGAACTCCATGAGGCCGTCGTGGTCGCGGTCTCGCCAGTCGCCGGACCAGTGCTCGGTGGCGTAGTTGCCGGCGCTCGTGACCATGAGGATGCCGGCGTCGACGAGCTTGTCCATGGGTTTGTTGATGGGACCGCTGCCGTCGTAGCCCGACTCATTGAAGAAGGACAAGGACATGGAGATGAGGTCGATTTCCTCGCGAATGGCCCAGTCGACGGCGTTCTCGAGGGACGTGAGGCCGGTGACCCGCACCAGGTACAGCTCGGCTTCGGGGGCGATGTCCCGGATGACCTCGGCGCAGGCGATGCCGTGGCGACCGGTGCTTCCGAGGCGCTCGAAGGAGTCGAGTGGCAGCTCGCAGGACCGATGGGAGAAGCAGTCATGCGTGCTGGTGGGGGACAGCTCGTCGTCGAGGAGCTCCCAGTCGCGCCACTGGCTGTCGAAGACCGCGACCTTGACCCCGCTTCCGCCGTGTCCCCGGGCATGCCAGGGCGCCACCGCGAGGGCGGCCAGGGCGTCTTCGGCCACCACCGCGTCGATCTCCGCCAGCGGCTCGGGGCGGGCAGGCAGGTCGTCGAGGCCGGGATCGCCGATGAACACGCTCGCGTAGGCGCTCGTGGCCACGGCTCCGGGCAGGTCGGGAACATCGACCCGCACCAGCTCCACATGCTCAGGCAACGGCGGAGGCGGGGCTGGCACCATGAAGACTCCGCGGAAAGCTCGTTGCGCCATGGGGGGCATTTCGGGCTAACCAGCCAGCCGGGCACCCTCCGCCGCGAATCTCGGGAGAGAGCGCATGACCACCCGTCCCTCGGGCCCCGACTATCCCTGGCGCCTGCGCATCGAGCACGAAGGCCAGATGTCGCTGCGCCTCGACCGCCGTGGCCGCTGCGTGCGGGTCGACCCCAAGAATGCCCCCGACACCGACGACATCGTGGTGCTCACCGGCGTGTGGCCCGAACACCTCGATGGCACCCGTGCAGCGGTCGCCCAAGGGCGGCGTCCCACAGTGGTGGCGCCGGCTCCGGTGCTCGACTGGCTGCGCAAGAGCGGCGAGCTGTCTGCCGACAGCCACCCCGAGGGAGTCGAGCTCGACGGTGTCCGCATCGAGCTGCGCGAGTTCGTCCCCATTCCCTACGCCACCCCGAAGGAGGCGCTCTACAAGGTACAGAGCGCCGTGCTCCGTCCCGACCGCGCGGCCTTCCGACTGCTGCAACGCCGCGGCTACCCGAAGTCATCGCCTGTCGCCTTCCAGCTCACCCTCCGCGACGGGGGGCGCCTCGCCTACATGGGACTGGCCCTGCACGATGGCACCCCGGCCGACTGGCTCGACCGGGTGGTGGCCGACTGGGGCGGCGCCGAGTGGGTGGTGGTGGGTGTTGATCATGGCCATGGCAACGCTATTCTCGACATTCTCCCCCGCATGTCGGCCCGGCACGTCCTGTTCACCGACCTGCTGTCTGAGCTGCGCCAGAAGCTGGGCCTGCCCACCGAGCTGCTCACCCCGATTCGCGACCGTGCCGTGGCCAGCGGGATGGAGGCCGACGTCTTCGTGAGCGGCGCGGGTCTGCGGTACGAGTGAGCCCGATCCCGACGCACGGGTGAAATGGGCTCCGCCCGCCCCCGTAGCTGTGGATGCTGGCGAAGAGGCTGCGCCTGCGGCTCCGTGATTGTCGCGGAGGCCCTCAGCACCAGATGGGGTGTTAGCCTCGCACCCGTTGGAGTCTGCCCGCGATGTCTCGGGCGACTCCGCCGTCCCGGCCAGATCCGCAGGAGTGCCCGTGAGCTTCTGGAACACGCTCAAGTCGCATGCAAAGGCCCAGTTCCTCGACGTCATCCAATGGATGGAAGACGACCGGGAAACGGTGGTCTATCGCTACCCGGTGTTCAACCAGGCGATTCAGGATGGCGGCAAGCTCGTCGTCCGCCCTGGTCAGTCCGCCGTCTTCGTCAACGAGGGACAGGCGTCTGAGGCGTTCGGCCCCGGCACCTACGAGATCAACTCGCGCACGAAGGCCCTGGTCTCGTTCTTCGAGAGCATCAAGTACCAGCTCAACTACCCCTACAAGGGCGACATCTTCTACGTGTCGACCCGCGAGTTCTCGGGGAACAAGTGGGGCACGCCGCAGCCGCTGTCGGTGATGGACGACAACTTCGGCAGCGTGGAGATCCGCGCCCACGGCGTCTACACCTTCAAGATCACCGACCCTGTGCGCTTCCTCGAGACCATGGTCGGCAACTTCGGCCTGTTCGAGACCGACGAGGTGCAAAAGCGCGTGCGCGACGACCTGCTGATGGGCTTCATGGAAGCCTTCGGACAGCTCGGCGACATCGACGTGCACAAGCTGCACTCCAGTGCCGCGAGCGTGGCCGAGGCCGCCCGCCAGCTCATGGACAAGCAGTTCCAGGAACGGCTGGGCATCTCCATCACCCAGTTCACGCTGTTCCCGAACATCCCGAAGGAAATCCGCGACTACATGCGCGAGCTCGACAAGGAGCGCGTGCAGATGAACCGGATGGGCATGGGCATTCGGAAGAACGCCGATGTGTTCCAGGCGATGCAGCAGCACCGCATGGTGGATGCCATGCAGACCGCCGCCGCCAACGAAGGCCAGGGTGCACCGATGATGCAGGCTGGCATGGGCCTCGGCATGGGTGCGGGCATGGGCAACATGATGCACGGCATGATGGGCGGGATGATGCAGCCCGGCATGCAGGGCCAGCCCGGCATGCAGCAGCCCGGGATGGGGGCGCCTCCGCCTCCGCCTCCTGTCGCCACAGTGTTCCACTACCACGGTCCCACCGGGCAGAAGCAGGGCTCCGCGCAGGACATCGCCAATCTCGTGGTGGCCAACCGCGATGGCAACCACCAGGTGTGGGCCAATGGCTTCCCCGGCTGGAAGTCCTGGAAGGAGGTCGCTGAGATTGCGAACCTCGTTCCGCCCGCCGCGCCGCCGCCGCCGCCCATGGCAGCCGGTCCCGATGAGGTCTACCACTACCATGGCCCCGACGGCCGCGGTGAGTTTCCCGCCAGCGCCATCCGGGCCAAGGTGAACGGAGCGCCCGGCGCCCGCCACCTCGTATGGAAGCAGGGCATGGCGGGCTGGGAGAACGCCGCCGAGGTCGCCGACATCATGAACGCAGGCGGACCGCCCCCCATGCCGGGAGGAGGGCCGCCGCCCCCGCCGATGTGATGGCCTGAGCCGGTTGAGGAGGTCCCCATCTGGGGGCCTCTTCTCGTTCTCGGGCAGGGGCCTCAGCGACGTGAGAACGGCGTGCCTGTGGGGATGGTTGGCCCGATTCGCGCGGCGACCAGGCTGGCGTGGAGGCTCGCCCGGCGCCCTTCGAGGGTGTGCGGAGCCAGCGGCAAGGCCATGGGCGGGTCGACCACGGATGGTGCGCGGTGGGCCACGAAGGCGCGGTGTCGAATCCAGGCCTCGCCGTCGTCGCCGTGGATGAAGGAGATGGCCACCTGGCTGCCACCGATGTCGAGGGCCCACACCTGGGTGCTGATGGGCTCCAGCACGGGCTCGTAGTCGTAGCCGACCTCGTCGAGGAGGGGCAGCGACACCTCCAGGCCGTCTTCGCCCATCGTCACGATGACCGTGCCCACGTTGAAGTCGTCCTCGTAGGTGCCCACGAATTCGGCAGCGGCCACGAGGTCGACCGGGTCGGTCTCGGGGGCGTCGGTGGCTGCAGGCAGGTCGGCCAGGGTGAGTGCGGCGGTGACGACCGAGCTGGTGAAGTCGTCGCCATAGCCGTTGGACAGGATGGAGATGGCGAAGTCCTGCTCGGGCAGCAGGTAGAAGGTGCTGGTGTGCGTGAGCGTGTTGCCGCCGTGGGACCAGATGGGCACGTCGATGTAGTTGCCGGCGCCGAAGCTGGCGCCCTGGTTGAAGAACAGCCCGTAGCCGTAGTCGCCGGGCAGGTCGGGCCAGGTGGCTGCGTGGGGCTGGGTGAGGGGCGCGTGGAGCTCGCTGGGGAGGACGTCTTCATCGCCGTGCAGCAGGAAGTCGGCGAGCTTGCACTGATCGGTGGCGGTGGACCACACGAGGCCGGCCGGGCGCACGAAAGCCGTCTCCCAGTGGTCTTCGAAGGCGACCGGACCGTAGCCGCTGGCGTCGGGGCCATCGATGCCGTAGCCGGTGGAGATGGGTCCCTCGAGGTCGGCCTTGCGGGCGTAGGTGTCGTGCATCTGCAGGCTGTCGGCCAGCGCGATGGCCCCTTCGGCCCAGAAGCGGCCAGCCACGGTCTCGTCCATCAGGCCGGCGAATGAGAAGTTGGGGTTGGAGTAGTTCCAGAACACCCCGGGCCGCGCCATCGCGTAGGCATTGCGCGGGAACAGGCGGTGGGCGGTGCTGTACAGCTCGTCGTCGTCGGCCTCGGTGCCCCAGTCGGTGTAGTCCGAAGGGCCGCCTGTGTGGGACAGCAGCTCGTGCAGTGTGGCGGACTTGAAGGCCTCGGCGTAGGTCGGCTCGAAGTCGACAAGCACCTCCGACACGGTGGAGTCGAGGCTGAGGGTGCCGGCTGCGACCTGCTGGAGGGCGAGGATGGCGGTCATCTTCTTCGTGTCACTGCCAATCATGAACAGCGTGTTCTCGGTGACCTCCTGCTCCTCGGAGGCCGATGCGCTGCCGAAGCCACCGACGTAGTGGCACTGGCCGTCGAGGTAGACGGCCACCTGCGCGCCCGTTGCCAGGCTGTCCACCAGGTCGCTCTCGACTGCCTCGGCCAGGTCTTCGAAGCGGGGATCGAGGGTCTCGCCTTCACCTTCTCCCTCTCCTTCCCCTTCGCCCTCTCCTTCCCCTTCACCCTCTCCCTCGCCCTCCCCGGTGGAGACTCCCGAGTCCGTCGCGTCCTTTTCGCCGGAGCAGGCTGCAGTGATGCCAGAGAGCAGGAGGAGACGGAGGACCGAGGCGCGCATGAAGACTCCAGGTGGGCTCAGGGTGGGGGCAAGCCTGCCGCTGTTCACGCGCGTACGCGGGGACGGGTGCAGTCTTGCGGCCGGACCGGAGGTGACATGCTGTGACACAGTTTGGGTGTTCTATTGAAGTAGAACAGCAGGCATGCAGACCGACAACGTCCACCGCCTTCGTCCTGCGCCGCAGACCCCCGCTGTGTCGCAAGCCCTTCGATCGGAGGAGCCGCTGGTTCCTCCGATGGCCCCGCCCGCCTTCGCCGAGCCCGGTGCGTGGGCGTCTTTTCGCCTGGGAGTCGAGCACAGCGTGCTGGCCCGTGGCCTGTTTCTGTTGCCATGGGTGTTCTTCGCACTTGCGGTGCCCTTGGTGCCCCAGCGGTTCGAGGATGTCGCCGCGGTCTTTCTCGCCTGCCAGCTCATCGGCCTTGGAGCGTGGCTGGGGCTCGACGGCACGAGCCGGCGCATGGCCTTCATCACGGGGCTGGGCGGCTCCCAGGTGGCGCGAGAGGCGGGGGTGATGGCCTTCGAGCTCACCCTCTTCGTCGGCATGGCGCTGATGGGATGGCTGGGCGCCCCCGAGGACTACCCCACTGTGGAGGTGGGGCTCCTGCTCGGGGTCTTCGCTTATGGTGTCGGCGGCGTCACCCGGCTGTCGGGCGCCACCCTCGGCGGGCGGGGCATCCGGGCCCTTGGCATGACCTTGGTGATGGGGCTGAGTGGCGTGCTCGCCTGGCTTTGCGGGTGGATGCACCTCGACGATGCTCTGGCGCTGCAGGCGTGGTTGGTGTGTGGGCTGTCGGCTGTGGCGCGGCTGCTTCTGGCCAGCTGGTCCCCCGAGAGCGCGGCCGGACGTGGACGCCCCCGGCCGATCTGGCTGGTGTGTGCCCTGGCCAGCATCTTCGTCTTGCCGTTGGAGGCTCTGCACGACCCGTCCGAGGTGCTGAGGCCCGACCCCTCCGGGCACCTGCTCGTCCCGCCTTCCGGCGATGTGTTGTCGCCGCGGCATCTGTGGCGCGTCACCGCCGACGGCGACCGGGAGCGCCTGCCGGTGAAGGGGCCGTTCTACTCGGCGCTCGGACACGCCTCGGGTGCAGCGGTCTACGTTCGCCACGACCTCGTCGACATGCTGTGGTCGTCGAAAGAGCGACACGAGCCCATTCCGATCACCGGCTTGCTGACCGCCGACGGCCACAGCACCGAGTGTGCACTCCCCGAAGGCGCCTACTGGACCTGGTTCGACCCTGCGGGGCAGTCGGCGCTGGTGGCCGACGACGCGGGGGGCGTCTGGCGCGTCGACGCCGCGGGATGCCGGCTCCACGATGGCGTGCCCAGCGGCCTTCCCGACCAGCTCCTGGCGATGAACGCGAAGGGCAGGGGCTTCACCCCCACCGACGACTGGCGGGTGGCCGGAATCAACGGCAAGACCTTCCGCCTCGTGGGAGCCGGCAAGTGAGCACCATCCAAGTGACCGACCTCGGAATGCGTCCCACCCTTCGGCCGCTGAGCTTCAGCCTGCCATCGGGGAGCTGCACGGCCTTGTTGGGCACCAACGGTGCGGGCAAGAGCACCTTGCTGGGCATGCTGGCCGGCGTGATGAAGCCCACCAGCGGCACCATCTCCATTCGTGGTCCCATCTGCTACCTGCCCGAAGGCCTCGGCGTCGACGGCAACCTCAAGGTGGGGGGCCTCCTCGGCATGGTGCGGCGTCTGCCGGGGTGGGAGCCCGCCGTGGCCGATGCGCTGCTGCGAGACTTCGAGCTTCCCCTCGGGCACCGGGTGCGTGAGCTCAGCCAGGGGCAGAGGGTGCGGCTCGGACTCGTCCTCACCCTCGGACGGCGCGCCCGCGTCTACCTGCTCGACGACCCCTTTCTCGGCCTCGACCCCCTCGCCCAGGTCGTGGCCGAGCGGGCCATCGCCCTGCGCGCCGAGAGCGCCACCATGCTCGTGGCCTCTCAGCATGCGCCCGCCAGCGAGCGCCTGTGCGACCACCTGATGTTCCTGGCGCGGGGGGGGCTCGTGTGGTGCGCGCCCACCGAGGCCTGGCGGGCACGCTATCGCCGGGTCAGGCTTCGCGGGAAGGTGGACGTGGTGGCCTCTCTGGGCGACCTGGTCCTCCACTCCGAGGGGCGTGGCGATGCGGTGGAGGTGCTGTTGGACGACCCAGCCGGGCTTGCCGAGACGCGGCTCCGAATCGCTGGTGCGCGGGTCGACCCCTTGCCTCTCCCGCTCGACGAGCTGCTGATGGCGGTGGCGGCATGAGGGCCCTCGACCCGGCCAGTGGTCTGCCCCTCTACCTGCAGGTGGCCGCTGCTCTGAAGGAGGACATCGCCGCGGGCCTGTATGGGGTGGGCGACGCGGTCCCCTCTCTCCGGGCCGCGTCCGCCCAGCTTCGCGTCAACCTGCACACGGTGGGCAAGGCCTATCAGCGACTGGAGCGGGATGGGGTGCTCGTGCGGCGACGGGGAGATGCCTACCGGGTGGCCAAGGTGGAGTCGGCCGCAGAGGAGCTGCTGCAGGCCGATGTCGAGGCTCTGCTCGACCGCGCCGAGGGACTGCAGGTGTCGGCGGAGGCGGTGCTCGACCTGGTGGAGGCCTCGGTGAAGGTGCGGCGGCGGCGGCTGGCCTGAGCGGGTGGACCCCAGAGTCCGATGGCCAGGGTCTGTTCCGTGCCAGGTCCTACAGCGGGCGCACCAGGCGGAAGCCCAGGTTGAAGTCTCGGCTCTCGGCCGAGAAGTCGTGGCGGGTCGCGAGACGGAGCTGCGCTGCAGTATTGAACCAGCTCCCCCCACGGAGCTCGGGACGTGCGGGCGTGGCCTCGGGAGGGGGAGGACAGCGCCGCTTGCGGGGGACACTCGGAAAGCACCAGTCGCGCACATTCCCGGCCATGTCCCGGATGCCGTAGGGGCTGGCGTCGACCGGTGCGACTCCGACCACCGTGGGCATCGGGCGGCCGTCCTGAGAGTGACGCATCCATGCCCAGGAGGGGTCGAAGGCATCCCCCCACGGGTAGAAGCGTCCATCGACGCCGCGGGCCCCTTTCTCCCACTCCAGGCCTGTGGGCAGGCGCCAGACCCGACCGGTGCGCTCAGCCTCCCAGCGGGCGAACGCGCGGGCCGAGTCGAAGTCGGTGAGCAGCACCGGCCAGTCGAGGTCCCAGCTGTCACCGTCGGCGTCGGGGAGCAGGTGGAAGCGGTGGTTTGAGTCGGCCACCATCACGGGCGCACCGGTGGGGCCGCTGCGGTCTCGGGGGGCCAGGGACTCGGCCAGGGCGGGCTGGCCGCGCTGGGCGAGGTCGTCGAGAAAGGCGATGTAGTCACGGTTCCGTACCGGAAACCGGCGGAAGACCAAGGCGTCGCACCAGACCCGTTCGCCCGGAAGGCTCTCCGACGCTTCGGCATCCCCGCCCACCTGGAACCAGCCCGCCGGCACATAGCAGTCGTCCTCGCCGAGCTCGCCCAGGTGGGGAAGGCGAACGGGGAGGTCGTGGTCGGCGCCGGGGGGCACGCTGTGCCAGTGCTGCTGGCGGGCGATGTGGACGGGGTAGCCGACATCGGCGTGGCCAGCCTTGCGCAGCACGCAGAGGTAGCTGCCCATCTCCAACGGCACGTCGCGCAGGGGAGTGGTGCCCATCGACCGCTCGAAGACGGGGACCAGTCGCCGGTTCTGGGGCACATAGCGGTGCAGCAGCACCTCGGCGCCCGGTGGGTCGGAGACGAGGGTGAGTGTCCCGTCTCCCTTGAGGTAGTTGAGGTGCCGGGTGCGCTCGGGGTGGTCCGCCGGGAGTGCCAGAGCATGCTGTTGCAGCAGGTGGCGGAGGCGATCGACCTCGCCCCGCACCCGCTCGTTGGTCACATGGGCTTGCCGGTAGATGTTCGCGAGCGCCGCGTGGGCCTGCGGAAGCCAAGGGGCGTGGGTGAGCGAGGCCCGGAGCAACGACTCCTCCTCCAGCTCCAGCCGCTCCGCCTGGCGGGCCTGCTCGGCAGCGGCGTCCTCCTCGGCCCAGGCGGCGAGCTTGTCGGCCTCGGGCTGCCACGGGGACAAGGCCTCGCGCATGTGTCTCGCCTGTGCACTCCGCTGGGCGGCTTGCGCCCGACACACCACAGCCTCCGCCCGTCGCGTCTGGGCCTCCTTGACCATCCTCAGGGCATTGTCGGCACGACGCGCTCCCTCCAGCCAGGCGCCGATCTCGGCGGCCAGCTCCTCGGCACTCTCGAAGCGGTCTTCGGGCTCGCGGGCCATGGCGCGCTCACACGCGTCGACCAGCTCAGAGGGGACCGGGGGGCCCCGACGTCGGCGGACGGGTGCATCGGGGTGAAAAGGGGAGGCTTCGCCGCGGGGAATGGGGTCGGGCGGCAGCTCACGGACCAGCGCGAGCACGGAGGCCGAGGTGCGCCCGGCGTAGGGAGGACGGCCGGACAACAGCTCGTAGAGCACCGAGCCGAGGGCATAGACATCGGTGCGGGCGTCGATGCGGTCGTGCTCACCGCGGGCCTGCTCGGGTGCCATGTAGCGGGGCGTGCCGGTGATCTGTCCCACCCGGGTGAGCCTCGGAGACGTGCTGGCCGACGGCTCCGCGTTGGGGTGCTCGTCGTCGAAGATGGCCTTGCCGAGCACCTTCGCGATGCCCCAGTCCATCACGAGCACCTCGCCATGCGCCCCCACCATGAGGTTGTCTGGCTTCAGGTCACGGTGCACCACGCCGCGGCTGTGGGCATGGGCGACCGCCTCGCAGACCCGGCGGAAGACGCCGACCAGCCGCCGGAGGGTCCACCCGCTGGGGCTCTCCTTCCACTGGTGGCGGCTGGCCTTGTGCACCTCGGCGATGACCTCCCCGAGGGTGCGTCCGACCACCTCCTTCATCGTGAACCAGAGCCGGCCATCGGGCAGGGCGCCAAGGTCGTGGACGGGGACGATGCCGGGGTGCTGGAGCTGCGCGGTGGCCCTGGCTTCGGCGAGGAAGCGGGCGCGCCAGCCAGGGGGAATCACCGCCTTGTCTTGCAGGACCTTCATGGCGAGGGTGCGGCCCAGTCGGCGGTCGCGGACCCGGCGGACCTCTCCCATGCCGCCGCGCGCGATGAGGCCCAGGTCGTCGTAGCGGTTGGAGTGGGGGACCAGCGTGGCCGGCGCGACCGCGAGGCTGTCATCGGCGGTGTCGTCGAGGGTCCACGCGCCGGTGTTGAGGGTTCGGCCCGCGTCGTCCTGCGGTTCGCCGACGACGTCATCGAAGGTGGGCCCGGAACGGCTGGACATGTGGGTCTCCCCTGCCAGGGTAGCGCAGGCGGCCCCGGCCCTTCGTCTGCCCTACTCGTCGACGGCGAGCACTTCGACCTCCAGCCACAGGTCGAAGGTCATGTCGCTGCTGGTGCGGTTGGCCTGGTGCAGATCGACCGCGAGCTGGTGCGTGCCCGGGGTGAGGTGGCCCAGCGCGACCGACTCTTCTGCATAGGTGGTCTCTCCGTCACCCGACACGGTGCGGGAGGCGGGGGTGTCGGGTCCGACCTCTCCGGATGGCAGTCCCATTCGGGTCAGCTCCTGGCCGTCGAGCCACACCCGCGCGCCATCGTCGGCCCGCAGTCCCAAGGTGGCGTCCCGGACCGCGCCTCCCTCGATGTCCAAGCTGAAGGTGCGGCGGAAGAATGCGGTGAGCGCCCGGCCGTCCTCCGTCGCTCCATCGTCGAGAACAGTGACCTGGGCGTCACCGTAGCCAAGCGGAGCCTCTCCCTCGGCCCAGTCGCTGTCGTCGAAGTCGAGGCCGGTCCAGCCCCCCTCCATGCCACCCGCGGGCACGGCGCCTCCATCGAGGTAGCGCCAGCTGCTGCCCTCCTGCACCACGCTCACTTGCGCCACCACGATGCGGGCGTTCGGGTCTCCAGGTGTGCCGCGGGGCATGGCCTCGGCCGCGCCACTGCCGTCGGGAATGCGCGCCCAGGCCTCGTCGACGCCGAGCTCCGGGTATCCGAGCAGGTCGGCCTCCTCGCCGCGGGGGTCGAACAGGCGGATGGCCTCACCTTCTCGCGCGAGTCCGAGGCGGACGGCGCCATCCACCAGGCCCTCGGGATCGAGCCAGAGGAGCACACGACCGCCGGCCTCCAGCTCCAGACCATCTGGAAGGGGGGCGGCGTGGGGCTCCCGCCAATCGTCGGTGAGCCCCCAGCCCGACAGATCGACGGCCTCGGTGTGCAGGTTGACCAGCTCCACCCAGTCGAGCGCCGAGCCATCCGGGCCGGCGACGCTGCCCCGGTTGGCGGGCATCAGCTCGTTGATGCGCACGGGGGGCGGAGGTGGGACGCCATCGTCGGTGTCGGTGTCGTTGACCGGGGTCTCGTCGAGAACGCCCGTGACGGAGGTGTCGTGGGCGTCCTTGTTGGAGGTCCCGCTGGTGCTGCAGCCGGTGGCCGCCGCTGTCAGGACAAGAAGGAGGAATCGATGGGGGGGAGGCGCGGACATGCGTGCATCGTGGCACCCCTCCAGGCAGAACGCCACCTCCTCAGGCAACCCGCCAGCGGTCTTGGAGGGTGGTCGCCAGCCCCACGGCAAGCATGGTGAGCAGGAGTCCGGGAGGGCTGTCGATGGTCGTGCATCCGCCGCCTCCACCTCCTCCACCGCCACCGCCACCACCGCTGTCGAGCACGCCCGTGTCGCCCGTGTCGGGGTCGCTCACCTCGGAGATGCCGTCGCAGTCGTCATCGAGGCCGTTGTCGAACACTTCGCTCATGCCCGGATTCACTGCAGGGTCGGTGTCGTCGCAGTCGGCATCGTTCGAGACGTAGCCGTCGGGGGGCACGCAGGCGGCGATTCCCGTGGCGCTGTCGCCGAAGCCGTCCCCGTCGGCGTCGTGGTACCACTTCTGTTCAGTGCACTCGGCCTCGAAGTGGTACACGGCCCCGCCGAGCGAGGCGGTGTCCGTGTGGTCCATCGCGCCGACGAAGAGGTCCACCCCGCCGTCTCCGTCGATGTCTCCTGCTGCGAGGGCCCACCCGAAGGAATCGCCGGCCGCGCCGTCCGCGGCGGTGAGCTCCAAGACGGGGGCGGGGTCGACGCCGGTGGGGCCGCCGGAGAACAGGGTGACCGTCCCACCCGGTCCGACGTGGATGTCGCCGACCATCACGTCGTCGAAGCCGTCTCCGTCGAGGTCGCCCGTCGAGGCCACCCGCGAACCGAAGCAGCAGTTCGAAGTGGGTGAGGTGGGCAGGAGCACCTGCTCGCTGGCGAGGTCGATTCCGCTGGACGACCCGAGGTAGACCCAGGCCACACCGCCGCCGGCGTTGGGCCCTCCGACGATGAGATCGGCATGACCATCGCCGTTCACGTCGCCGGCACCACTCACCGAGAAGCCGAACCCCTCCCCACCGGTCGCCGAGGCCGGCGCAATGACCTGCTCGCTCGCGAGGCTGATTCCAGCGGGACCGCCGTAATACACCCACACCTGTCCCGAGGCCCCGAGGTAGGGACCCCCGACCGCGACATCGTCGTAGCCATCGTTGTTCACGTCCCCCAGGCCTGCGACGGACTGTCCGATGTGGGCGGAGGTCCAGGCATCGGAGGGGTCGATCTTGAGCTCGGTGGACGGGTCGATTCCGGCCGGTCCCCCCCGAAAGACATAGGCCGAGCCTGCGTTGTAGAGCCCCAGAAGGTCGTTGTGGTCGGTGCGCGCACCCACGATGAGGTCGGCGTAGCCATCGCCGTCGACGTCGCCGGCCGCCGCTACGCTGTAGCTGAACTGGTCGGTGGGCTGGTTGTCCGACGCCTGCAGGATGACCTCGGTGGCGGTGTCGATGCCGGTCGGACCGCCGCTGTAGAGGTAGACCGCCTGGGCCTCGCCCACCGAGCTGACCGCCAGATCGTCGTAGCCATCGCCGTTCACGTCCCCGGTGGAGCAGGCCACGTTGCCGTAGCGGTGGTTGGCCGCGGTGTCGGAGCCAATGACCTTCAAGCCGTCGGCTGCATCGGGGGCGTCCGGCCCGCCGGGGAAGACGTAGGCCGCGCCCGCCATCGCTCCCGCCTCGAAGTCCCCCGAGGCTCCCACCGCGAGATCGGCCCTCCCGTCGGCGTTGAAGTCTCCACTGGCGTCCACCCAGACCCCAAAGCGGGCGAAGTCGGACGTGTCGGTGGGCAGCAGTTTGGCGTCGAACTGGACCTGGGGCATCGATTCCTCCAATGCGGTCCAGGGTGGCGCCGGCCGGTGACATTCCGCGACCTAGATGGGCTTAGATGCGGGGTGCGTGGGTACCGCACCTCGCATCCAGCGTTGAGCTGCACCTTCACTCGCACGCCTTCAGCGCGGCCACCTGGCCCTGGAGCTCGGCAAGCGCCGCTCGGGTGTCGGCCAGCTCGCTGCGAAGGCCCTGGAGCTCGGCGTCCTGGGCCTGAACCGCCGCGACCGTGAGGCTGGCATAGCCGTAGAGATCGACGTGCTGCCCGTCGTCTTGAACGGCGGGGGAGGTGGGCTGGTCGTCGATGAGGAAGCCCAGGCGGTGGCGGCGGGAAGGAGGGTCCCAGCGGTAGCGCCAGGTGGCCAGTCGGGTGGACAGCAGCTGCTGGCGGGCCTCTTCGCGTTCGCGGGGACCGAGGTAGCGGATGGCGGTCTTGGTGGACGCGCGGCTGACGGGACAGCCCCCGGCCTGGTCTTTGGGGTCTTCGGCGGCGCAAACCATGAAGGAGTTGCAGTCGTTCTCGAGGTCGCAGCTGTCGCCCTCGGGGGTGCAACCGGCTCCCTCGGTCTGGTCGGTGCAGGCGACGACACCCTCGTAGGGGCCGGCGTAGCCCCCGCAGGCCGGGTCGCCGCAGGTCTCGTACCAGGCGAGGGGAGGGGGGCTGCCGGAGCCGCCGCCGGTGGAGGCGCCGTCACCGGAGGAGCTGTCGCCGTCCTTGTCTCCGCAGGACACGACGAGCAAGGCAGTGAGCAAGATGGGACGAAACATCGGGTCTCCACGGCCGCGGGACCCCATGCTGCCATGTCCCAGTCAGGCACGGACCTCGAGGAAGCCGCGGGCGTGGCGCCTCTTGACTCCCTTGAGCTGGAGCTGGCGGGCGAGCACCTCGATGTCTTCGGTGTCGAGCTCCTCGAGGTCCCTGAGCTCGGCGTCGTCGAGGGCCTCGAGCAGAGCGTCGACCACCACGGTGGCTTCGGTGGGAGGAGGCTCGGAGGGCGGGTCGACGGCGCGGAGCGCCAACATGGCTTCGTCGCGGTCGTAGTCGTCATCAGAGGTACGGCCCGCGGGCTCCACCCGGAGGTTGCGGCCGTAGACAGCTGGGAAGAGTCGGGCTGAAAGGGACGACACAGGCATGGACGACCTCCGCTCGGGCGCCCGTGGGTCCTCGTGGTCGGGCGCCCGCACTCTTTCAACGCACCAACATGCTGAGGTGAACCCCTTGCAGACGAACGCTGACAATCCGCGACTTCAGTTCACAATGCGAGAGCCGACCCCGGCCGCCGATCAGTCCTCTGCCGGGCTTCGGTAGGGATTGCTGTCGCGGTGCGCCCAGCGGGGCCCGTCCTCCATCTCAGGCCAGGGCTCGACCGGGGCCGGGGGGCGCTCCGACTTGAGGTGGTCCCACGACTCCCGCATCAGCAACAGCCGACCGGTTTGAGGCGTCCAGGCGCTGCCCTGTTCGACCGTGATGGGTGTGTCGCTGTCCGCCATGGTGTCGACGTGGGCCCAGTCGACGCGCATCTGCTCGCCCGCCCGCCGAACCAGCAGGCCGTCTTCCGCGCATTCCAGGTGGTGGGCTGGAATCGGGGTCAGGCCTCGGAGGCGATACCACAGCCAGGCTCCCGCGTTGAAGATGGACTGCGTAGCGCCGAGAAAGGCGATGAATAGCCCCAGAAGCGCGAGGCCAAGGGCGTGCAGCGAAGGGCCCGCGCTGGTGGCCTGCAAGGCGACCGCCCCCCCGACCAGCACCACGGCCCCGACGAGAGCGGGCCAGCTGACAGTGGCTGGCGGGAAGCGAACCTTGTCCAGTGTGCGGGGGATGGGGGCGGCCTCGACTTCGGGCAGAGGGAGGGGCGCGGACGGATGCGCCTGGAGCAGGGCGGCGAGCGGATGGTCGGCCGGACACGCGAAGAAGGGGCTGCCGTCGGGGCGGTGCAGCCAGAGGAGCCCGCCTTGTTCGACGGGCGCCAGGTGCTCCCACGCGACGCAGATCCAGGCGTGGGGCACGCGGAGGCTGGGCCCCTGGGGGGTGAGCTCCACAGCGTGGATGCTGCGCAGTCCGCCGCCCTTCTGGTCTTCCTGGTCGAGCGCGGTCCGGGCGAAGGCCACCGGGCGCCGGCCCCAGAGCACCGCGCCGACTCCGATGGCCAGGAAGGGGAGCATCGTGAGCGTGGCGTGGAGGCTCCCCGTGAACAGAAGCACCAAGGCCAGCAGGAACCAGGCGGTGAGGCTGCCGAGGAAGAGCTGGTTGGTGCGGGCCGGGGTGCGTGCGGTCCGGGCATGGATGGCCAGGGCCTGGTCGCGGGTGAGGCTGAACTGGTGGACGGTGGGCATGGTCGTCGAGTCGGAGGGGTTCGGCGGCGAGCTATCGTGTAGGCGGTTCACGGTCTGGCTTCAGAGGTCCCCATGTCTGCTTCGATTGCTCTGCTCGCCTGGCTCGGCGCGTCCGCCATGGCCGACATCGCTCCCCGTCCCCCCGAAGGAGAGCGCTTCGTGGTCCACAAGCTCGAGCTCAAGGGCCTGCCCGAGGGGCGGGTGTTGGTGGTGGTCGACGACGGAGACACCGTGTCACGGGTCATTTCCATCGACGCAGACGGCACCCGGCAGCTGGCGAGTGGGCGCGAGCGGGGCGGACGGCTGGGGGCTCCCGGCCTCTGGTCGATGTCCACGACCGACTTAGCTGCTTGGAAGGCGAAGGCGGACGCGGAGGTCGCCAAGCAGAAGGCCGCTTGCCGAGAAGGACGCGGCTGCGCGCACATCAGCCGCTTTGTCCCAGACATTCCGGCACCTTCGCCCCGGGTGGACTGCCACATCCGCCTGGAGCTGCACACGCACGGTCCGGCCTCGGGTCCCGACACCTGGACCGACACGGTGGAGGTGGTCGAGATGACCGATGAGCGGTGCGTGCTGACGCTCACGCCACCGTCCACCCCCTCGCAGTGCTCCACCGGTCTGGTGGGCACGAGCGCCGTCAGCCTGCTGTTGGGGATGGGGCTTGTGGTCGCCAGCCGTCGGCGCCAGGGGTGAGGGGCGACATCGTCGCGAGGGTCGTGGCCGGGTGCGCGAGATAGGGCACGCGCCGCCCGTCCTCCAGAGAGCCCCCCGATGTCGGATGTGGACCGCCCGGCCTCCGTCACCCTCGTCGACATCCTCGACATGGCCGAGGTGGACGCTCCCCTCGACCGGGTGGACTCCGACCCGCAGCACATCGGCATCTGGGTGGTCGATGCGGTGGTCGGGCGCAGCGAGCAGGCCACGGTCTACGCCTGCCACAACCGCAGCGCACCTCGCATCCGGGCGGCCATCAAGGTGCCGGCCCATGGGGAAGAGGACGTGGAGCAGCGCTTCTTGAACGAAGCCCGCCTCGCTGCCCGCTTCGCGCATCCCCACATCGTGCAGGTGCGGAACCTCGTCCTCGACCACCGGCCGCCCTACCTCGAGATGGCCCTGGTCGATGGACCCGACCTTCGGGCGGTGTGCGCGGTCGGACGTCTACCTGTGTCTGAGCTCATGCACATCGCGGTCGGACTGGTCGACGCAGTGGCCACCCTCGAAGCAGCAGGCGTCCACCACCGCGACATCAAGCCGGGCAACGTGCTGGTCGCGGCCGATGGTCCGGTGCTCATCGACTTCGGGCTGGCGGTGTCGGGGGATGCGGCCGAGGCGCCGCTCGACGGGGTGCTGGGTTCCGTGGGCTACCTGCCGCCCGAGTGGTCGCCGGCAGCTGTGGTCGATGGGGGCGGGTGGGACCGGTACGCCCTGGGCCTGGTACTTTTCGAGGCCGCGACCGGACGCCCGGCCTTTCCGCTCGACCCGGAGCGCGGCCGGCTGGAGCAGCTGGTCGCGGTGCAGGCGCAGGTGAAGCAGGCCCCCTTCCTCGACCCGGGCGCGGCGGTCCCTGCAGTCTTTCGGGAGCTGGTGAAGCGCCTCACCGCGCGCGACCCCGCGCAACGGCAGCTCGACCTGAAGCAGGCGGCGGCCGACCTTCGAGAATGGTCTCAAGAGGCTCGTTCAGGTGCGGATGTGTCGGAAGCCGAGGGGCCCCTTTCCGCGCCGCAGGCCGCTGCGCCCCCCCGGTCGAGGCCATGGGGCGCGCTGGCGGTGGTCGTTGTCGCAGTGTTGGCGCTGGTGGGGGCATGGGCTGCGCTGGAAATGCACCCAGAGCCGGGTCCCGGGCGGGTGGTGGTGCGGCTTGCCCTGGAGCTGGTGCCCGCTGAGCCCGGGCTGCCCGTCGCCTTGACTCTGGATGGCGCAGCGGTCGACCTGGCGCATCCGCCGGCCTTGTCACCGGGCGAGCACCGCATCGAGGCGCGGGTGGGCGAGGACTGCGCGGGTGACCCCCAGCCCGCCTGGTGTGGGCGGGTGGTCTCGCGGGTGATGGTGCCGGAGGGGGCCCGTGCGCACGTTCTGCACACCCTGGAGCTGCCCGACGTCGTGGCTCGGGAGGTGACGCTGGAGGTGTCCGGAACCGCTCCTGAGCGGGTGCGGGTAGACTCTGGGGACTGGGTCGAGTGTCCGGATGGACGGTGTGCGGTGTCGCTGCTGCCGGGAGAAGCGCGACGGCTCACGGTGCAGGCGGGACAATGCAGGGGGGCGCCCTGCGGGGAGGAGTGCCCGGCGGGCTGTGTGGAGGCCACTGGGCGGTTGATGGTGCCCTTCGACGGCGAGGGTGACCTGGCTGCGACGCTGTCCTTGGGGCCATTGTCGCGTGGGACGGCTCCCCGCGAGGGGGCGGTCGAGGCGTCGAGCGGACTCGGCGGCGTGGTGACCGTGGGGGCCTTCGTGCGCTGGCTGAGGCAGCATCCGAGCTACCGAGCCGGCGGTGTCGATGCAGTGGCCCAGGCGGACAGCCGCTACCTGCAGGGCTGGGTGGAGCTGGAGCCGAGGGACCGGCTGAGTGGAGGGCAACTGTCGATGACTGCGCCGGTGGATGGCGTGAGTCCCGCGATCTACGCGGCCTTCTGCGCCCCACGCGGGGGTGTGGCCCGGGTGGACGATGGCCCCGCGCAGACCCTCGGGCGGGACTTCGAGCTGCGGCGGGCGGGCTCAGGCTGGGTGGCCTTGGGCGCCTCGGGACAGCAGATGCCGGTGCGGGATGGTCGCCGAACGCTCCGACACTTCGTGGTGCGCTGCCGTGGCTAGATGCGAGGTGCGTAGCTAACGCACCTCGCATCCAGCGTTTTCTTTGCGGGGGCGCGCCCCCGCGCCGCGCATCAAGATGCGCTCCCCCACGGCATCATCGCTGCGCGATGCTGCCGCCGTCCGCCCCGGTGGGGCGTCCGCAGTGACCGCGTCGGTCACGCGACGCGCATCAAGATGCGCGGTGCGTGGGGTGCGACCTGCGCTTCTGCTGTGGGCGCGAGTTTCGCTATGATCACGCGCCCGAGGGGCTGATCAGGCAGCTCCCCGGCCGCGACCACCGTCGAGTTCGCCCGGCAGCCGCCCCCAGGCTCGGGGTTCCTGGCGTCGACTGCACCATCGTCGGTTGCCCGTGGTCGGCGACGGGGAGGGGGTCGGGGAGTTCGGTTGTGGTCGTGCCCGCACTGCGCCGGTCGGGTCGGCTTGCCCGCCTGCTGGAACCGTCCAAGGCTCCTTGACCCAATGGGGTATCGGGAACACCTGGCACCTTCCAGTTCTGGCTCAGTTCTGGGGAGCGACGATGCTCGTGGAGGACGGTCACTTCCACTTTCACGTCCACCTCCACGAACTGGCCGACGACCGGGAAGGGACGGACGACCTGCAGCTCAGCACGATTTGAGAGGCGTCGGGACCCTCCGCTGTGCCCGTCGTGTAGGTGTAGGTGTGGGTGGAGGTGAAGGTGATGGTGAAGGTGCTTGGACGCCGGACCGGCCACGCGCGAGTCCTGCGGGGAGACGGTCACCTTCACGGTCACGTCCACCTTCACCTTCGCGAACCGCCTCCGAGGCCAGGGACCCAGGGCCCGCAGTCAGGGCGCCTGGAGCTTCTTGACCTGCTTCATGAGCGCCTGGTCGCGGTTGGTCACGAGGTTCACCACCAGGCCGTCGCGGCCGGCTCGTGCGGTGCGTCCGACGCGGTGGCGGTAGTTGTCGAGGTCCTGGGGGAGGTGCACGTTGATGACTCGCCCGGCGCGCTCGATGTCGAGGCCGCGTCCGCCGAGGTCGGTGGCGAGGAGGGCGTGGACCTCGCCGTCGCGGAACCTCTGGAGGTTGGCGCGGCGCTCGAGGCGGTCCATCTCGCCGCGGTAGACCACATGCGGAACACCCAGCTCGTGGAGCCAGCCCGACACCTCGTCGCACTGCTTGCGCGTGTTGGAGAACAGCAGGCTGCCCGTGGTGGCGTCTTCGCGGAAGAGGTCGCGGAGGATGTCGATGCGCACGCCGCCCACCACCGTGCGGTTCACGGTGCGCAGGGTGGCCACGAGGTGCTTGCTGCCCTTCGAGCGCACATGGAGCGGGGGCTTGCGAAACAGGTTGTCCACCGAGCTGGCCAGGGGTTCTGGCAGGGTGGCCGAGAAGAGGACGAGCTGGGCGGCCCGTGGGCAGGCGTCGATGATGCGCACCGCGACCTTGCGGAAGCCGGGGTCCAGGAGCTGGTCGGCTTCGTCGAAAACCAGCATGCGGACGTCGTTCAGGCGTAGCTCGCCTTCGTCGAGCAGCTGCACGAGCCGTCCGGGCGTGGCCACGAGGATCTCGAAGGCGCCGGCCACATTGCGGCGGGCGACCTGCTTTTTCGAGCCGCCCAGCACTGAGCGGACCCGCAGCCGGGTGCCGTGGGTGAGCGACTTGAACACGCGGCAGACCTGCTCCCCCAGCTCTCGGGCCGGCACGAGCACCAGCCCTCGCGGACGGCCCGGCTGGCTGACGCCGAGGCTGCGGGCGCCCTTCTTGCCTGCGCTCTTGAGCCGTCTCGCCTTCTTGCCGGTGGGCGGGGGGCCGGCTGGCTTCGGGGCCTCGCCGAGCTCGAGGGACTTCAGCCGGTGGAGCATCGGAAGCACGAAGGCCAGCGTCTTTCCGCTGCCGGTCTCCGCCACGCCCACCACGGACTTGCCATCGACCAGGGCCGGAATCGTGCGCGCCTGGATGTCGGTGGGCGTCGTGATGGATTGTTCGGTGAGGCTCTGGACCAGAGAGGGCAGGAGCGGGAGCTGTTCGAAAGACATGACCACCTCGGAAGGATGCGGGGTGATTGGAGACCTGCAGGATGGCCAGAAGGGGGTCCAGGCGCGGGCTTGTGGGTCGGTCGCCTCGTCTGTCGATGAGCGGTGTCGATTCTTGACGTCAAGAATCTCGCCGAATTCACCTGAGTGCAACCACCTACCAGCTCAGCTCGAGGGCACCATCCCCACTCCGTACGCCGGTCGACGTCGAGCCGCTGCTCACGCCACCTACATACGATGAACCGCCTGCGCCACAGCCGTTGAAGCCGGTGCAGTAGCCGCCCGCGCCGCCGCCGTACCAGCCGCCTCCACCGCCGCCCATGTCGCCGTCGCCCGTGGTCGACGCGTCGCCACCGAGCCCGAATGCCCCGTTTGCGTTGCCCGCAGCGGTTTGTGTGCCGCCGGTGCCGCCTTGGCAGCTCGACTGCCAGTAGCCGCCGTCCGAGCCGACGCTTCCACCGCCGTCGCCGCCGTCACACGCGCCCCAGCCCACCGTCCAGCCGCTGCTCCAGGCCGACTCGTAGGCTGCGCCCCCGCCGCCGGCCGCCACAATGATGCGGTCGGAGAGGCTGGTCGAGGTGCGGATGTCGGTCGCACCGCCGCCGCCCGCCGAGTCCTTCCTGCCGCCGTTGCCGCCGCCGTTGAAGCCGCCTGTGCCGTGGTCGTCGCCCTGTCCGCCCACGTAGATGTAGAGCGTGTCGCCGGGCGTGACCGTGAGCTCGCCTGTGGCATAGCCGCCCAGTCCACCACTCCCGACGCCCACCGCGCTGTCGCCGCCCGCGGCCCCCCAGGCCTCGACGGTCACCTCGGAGACGCAGCTCGGCACGGTCCAGGTCTGCACCGCACCGGTGTAGGAGAAGGTCTGGCCGCCGGTGCAGTCGACCTCCACAGTGGCGGTGCCGTCGGTGCCGAGGTCGTCGCCGTCGTCGGGGGTGGCGGTGCACACCCAGGTCTGGTCTTCGAAGACGTCGTCGCCATCGACTGTGTCGTCGGGCCAGGTGGTGGTGCTCGGTCCGACGAAGCCCGGGTCTCCGGAGTCGAGGCCCGAGTCCACGCTGCCACCGGCGGTGTAGGCCACGCCGTCGACCGTCCAGGACATGGTGTAGGTGATGGTGTCGCCGTCGTCGTCGTGGCTGTCGACGTCGACCTCACACACCAGCTCGTCGCCTTCCTCGGGTGCCGAGGGGGAGATGGACAGGGTGGGGGCCTCTGGCGGGGTGTTCTCCACCGTGATGCTGCTCGAGGTGGCGCTGGTGGAGTCGGTGCCGTCGTCGGCGGTGACGGTGACAGTGATGACGTCGTCCTTGTCGAACATCGTGGCGCCGTCGAGGGTGGAGGCGCTGCCGCTCTGCACGACGCTGCCGTCCACCGTCCAGTCGTAGGTGAGGGTGAGGCTGTCGCCATCTGCGTCGGAGGCGGTGGCCAGCGCGGAGAGGGTGTCGTTGGTGCGCAGACCGCTCAGGGGCGACAGGGCGACAGACACGGTGGGTGCGCGGTTGGACAGCGTGAGGCGGGCCGAGTCGGTGTCGGAGGCCCCATCGGTGTCGGTGGCCGTGACGGTGCACTCGAGCTCGTCGCCGACGGACAGGGCGAAGGCGGACAGGTCGAGGGCGGCCGAGCTGCCGAGTGCGGTGCCCGAGCCGTCGGTCCAGGCGTAGGTGAGGGTGGGGGACAGGCCCTCGGCGTCGGTGGCGGTGCCGGTGCAGGTGAGCAGGCTGTCGATGTAGGCCGGGTCGGGCGTGATCTCGACGTCGGTGACCTCGGGTAGGGCGTTGATGCGCAGGCTCAGTGTGTCGGTGGCGGTCATGCCGTCGGCGTCGGTGGCACTGGCCGTCATCGTGTGGGTGCCCGCGGTGAGGGCTGCGGTGGACAGGCTGAACTGGCCGCTGCCATCGGGGTTCCCGCTCCAGAGCAGGCCGTCGAGGTCGCTCTCGAAGGTGGCGGACAGGCCCGAGGCCACCTCATCGGGGTCGGAGGCCAGTGCCGACAGGGTGAGGCTGTCCCCTACGTCGACCACCGAACCGGCGGAGGGTGCGGTGAAGGCGACCGTCGGCGGGGTGCCTACGGTGAGCGCGATGGAGTCGGTGCAGGTGGCCTCGAGCTCGTCGCTGACCTGCAAGGTGATGCGGTGCTCGCCGGGGGTGAGCGGGCCGGCGTTCATCCACACGGTGCCGTCGGTGTCGACCGCAGGGGTGCCCAACAGGCCGTCGACATCGCTCAAGAAGACCACCAGCAGCTCGTCTGCCGACTGGTGACCGTCCGACACCTCACCCTCGATGCGTACGGTCTCGCCGGAGGGCACCACGGCGCCTTCGATGGGGGCGACGAAGGCACAGCTGGGGGCCTCGTTGGCGCTGAGAACGGTGATTGCGACGCTGTCAACACCGCTCTTGCCCGTGGTGTCGGTGGCCCGGAGCTTGAGCCCCCAGGTGCCCGGGTCGAGCTCGGCGAAGGCCTCCACCTCGCCGTCTTCGGAGACCTCCACCACGAGGCCGAGGTCGCCGGTCTCGTCGGTCTCCCACACGACGCCAAGGTCGGTGGGGGCGTCTTCGGTGTCGGACACGGTGCCACTCAGAGTGACGAGCTGGTCGGCGTAGATGCGGGTGGCGCCGATGTGCTCGTCGATGGCCACGACGGGGGCGTCGGTGGGCACGATGTCGAGGGTGATGCGGGCGTCTGCGGCGGCTCCGTCGGGGTCCCGCACCTCGAGCACCACCTCGCCATTGGTGCTGGGGTCGAAGTCGGGGGCGCAGGAGACGCTGCCGTCGGACTCTGCTGTGGAGTCGGTGCACACGGCGTGGCCACCCAGGAACCACGCGACCTGCAGAACGTCGACGTCGTGGTTGGGGTCGCCGACCACGCCCCGCAGGGTCTCGGGGTAGCCCTCGCGGACCACGGCCCCATCCGCATGTGAGGTGATCTCGGCGGTGGGACCGGCGTTGTGCTTGGTGACGCCGGCATCGGAGCAGGCGAGGGCGAGCAGGGCGAGCAGGTGGAGGCGGCGCATGGGGACTCCGGACGGGGGGGGCCAGTATAGGTCTCCCGCGGAGTGCCCCGGCGGTTCTGTCTACTGGACGCTGGTGCAGCCCTGGTGGGCGCGGCAGTCGTTGGTGCCCACCGCCGAGCTGCAGCCCGTGCCCGGTGCGGCGCCCAGGTAGGTGAAGGTGGTGCCGTCGGCGCAGGTGACGACGAAGAGGGGCGACGGCCCGCCACTGCTGGGGTCGGCGAAGCACATGAGGCTGAGCTCCTCGTCGCTCAGGCGGGACCACTCACAGTCGGTGGCGCGCTCGTAGTCGGCAGCCTCCTTCTCGGTGGCGTCGGACTTGCTGTCGTCGGCGAGGGCCGGAGCGGACAGACAGAAGGTGGCGGCGAGAACGCACAGCAGGCTTCGAGACATGGGAACTCCCTTGGTTGGGTGCCCATGTCGAAGGGGGAGTGGGGGCGTTCGTTACGCCACCTTCACCGCTTCACCTTGAGGTCGGGCACGGCTGGACGTCCCGGCACCGCTCACATCCTGCGGAGCTGCAGGTCGCTCGTCCTTGCCCGGTCGTCGTCCCTTTCGTGAAGGTGGACGTGAGCGTGGAGGTGACCGTCCCCCACGAGCACCGTCCTTCCCCGGAACTGGCCATCTCCACAAGCCAGGCCGGACGACCCTCCGACTCAGGCGCGGCGACGAAGGCCCAGCAGTCCAAGCCCCAGGGCCCAGAGCCCGACGCTCCCCGCGCCGACCGCACTGCAGCCCGTGAGCTTGGGATCACCCGCGGTGAGGGGGTTTCCGTCGGCATCGAGGCCGTTGGGTCCGCCGCTGCCGCCGCCTTCATCCCCACCGCCCGAGCCGCCGCCCTGGAAGTCGGTGTGGCCGGAGACCCAGCCCAGCGCGTCGTCGCAGCTCTCGCCGTAGGTGTAGCTGCCCTCTTCGGGGAAGACCGCCGAGGTGCCGTCGGCCTCCTCCCAGTAGAAGTAGTATTGGTGGCATTCGACCGGCTGGGGCTCGGCATCCACGGTGTAGACGCCCTGCTCGGCGTCGCCATAGGTGAGCGTGAGGTCGAAGGGCACGCCGTCGATGACGACCTGGAAGACGGCGGGCGGCTCGGAGTCGTACCAGTCGGCGAGGAAGGTGGCCTCGTGGTTGGCGGTGCCGGGCTCGTGGCTGCCCATCTGGAGGGGGTGGGGCCAGTTGCGGTCGCCGCCACCGAAGTCCTGGGTGTAGTAGGTGCCCACCACGCCGGTGCCGAGCTCCTGGTAGCCATCGAGCATGATGTTGGCGCGGTGCCCGTCGGAGCACATCCAGCCCTGCATGACCGCGACGTAGCCGGTGGGGTAGCCCTGGGCGATGTTCTCGCCGGCGAAGGGGGTGTCGTAGTAGCGGGCCACCCGGTCGCCGAAGCTGGTGCCGTCGGACGACTCATGCGCGAAGTGATTGTTGTCCGACATGTCCTGGCAGTGGAAGCGCGAGGCATCGTTGAGCCCGCGGTCGTAGCCCAATGGGGGCAGCTTCACCTGCTCGGCCGGGAGGAAGCTGTCGAAGGAGCAGCCACCGGCCTCGTACTCGGCGGCGAAGGCCTCCGGGTCGACGCGCACGGCGTTGGTCCAGATGTGGAGGTCGCGCTCCGCCCAGGAGGGAAGGCCGTCGGAGTCGACGTCGCCGTAGCCGGCAAGGGCGGGCAGCACCATCAGGACCGAAAGCAGGGCGGTGGTCATCCGAGTCTCTCCTGGAGGTACGCGCGGGCGAATTCGGCCGAGGCGGCATGGGTCTGCCGCAGGCTCTTGGCGATGCCCTGCTCAATTCTCCCGCCGAGGCCCGGAATGGCGACTTCGATGCGGGCCTTGACGATACGTTCACAGCCCTCGGGGTGGGGGTCGAAGGCATAGGTGCCCCGGATGTCCACCCGCCGACCCATGCCCGGCCGGGTGCGCAGCTCGGGCACTGCCGTCCAGCTCACGATGAACTCGTTGGGGTCGATGTTCTCGGTGACCAGGTAGGACAGGGTGGGGCCGGTGAACCGCTTCATCAGGCGCGGCAGGTCGCGGTTGAGCGTGTGGCGGACCTTGCGCACCCGCTGACCGTTCTCGGTGGTGTCGGAGATGGGGGTGACCAGCACCTTGCTCGACTCTCGCTGGGTCGCGGCGCTGCGGGAGTCGGCGTAGTGCTGGCTGTCGAGGGCGGCCCACACGGTCTGTCGGGGCCAGGGGTAGACGTGCCGAAGCTCGAAGCTGTGCATGGTCTCGCCGGATGCGCGGGGGGGCGGCGGAATAACGCAGCACGGCGACACAAGAGTGACGGACGGTGGGGGAGGTGGCCCATTAAGGTTGGGCGGAATTTCGTGGGCCCCGGGTCCGCGGCTGCTGGAGGCCACCTTGGCTGCACTTTCTTCGTCTCGACTGCGTGTGCTGGCCCTTTGTGGGGTGCCCTCCCTCGCCCACGCCGAGCTGCCGCTGCCGACCTTTCCCGACTGCGGCGAAGCCCACCAGCCCGAGCTGTGCCCGGCCGACCTTCGCGAGGAGTGGGCCTTCATCTCCTATGTGCCGGCCCTGTCGGAAGACACCATCCAGGACAGCGAGCGCGACCTGGGCAGCGGCATGTGGGTGGACCGCGCCTGGCGAACGTCCACCGGGCGCACGGATGTGGTGGTGGCCATCGGTGACAGCGGCGTCGACTGGTCGGAGTACTCGGTGGTGCGCAAGTACGCGCTCAATGCCGAGGAGCTTCCCGTCCCTCAGAACGCCGATGGGGAGGATGCTTCGGGCCACGATGCCAACGGCGACGGCGTGTTCAACATCGTGGACTATGAGGCCGACCCCCGGGTGGACATCACGGCGGGGGTCGACGATGCCGACCACATGCTCGATCCCAGCGACCTCATCCACACCTTCTCCGATGGCGTCGACGACGACGGCAACGGCTACACCGACGACATCTGCGGGTGGGACTTCTTCGGCCGTGACAACGACGCCTTCCACACCTACACCGGCCACGACTACGGCACACACGGCGACGGCGTGGCCCGAAAGGCGGCGGCCGAGGGCGGAGACGGCGACGGCAGCATCGGCGTGTGCCCCAACTGCATGATTCTGCCGGTTCGCCTGGGCGACACCTTCGTCACCGACGGCACCCGGGCGGCGGAGGGCATGGTCTTCGCCGCCGACTCCGGCGCCAAGGCGATGTCGCTGGCCATCGGGGCGCTCACCAACCCCGATGTCGCGGTGGCCGCCTCCCGCTACGCCTACGAGCAAGGCCTCACCCTCGTGGGCGCCGCCGGCGACGAGAACGCCTACCACCGCAACTTTCCCGCGATGATGGCCGACATCATCTACGTCCACAGCATCCGGCACGACACCACCGACGACGACGTGCCGGCCACCAGCTACTTCAACACCTGGAACTGCAACAACTACGGCGCCCGCATGGACGTCGTGGCCCCCGCCAGCGCCTGTGCGACGGGCGCGGTCTCCAACATCACCGGAATGGTGGGCCTCATCCACAGCGCGGCCCTCGACGCCGGGGTGGAGCTGAGCGCCGGCGAGGTCCGTCAGATCATCCGCGCCACGGTCGACGACGTCCACAAGTCGGAAGCCGACCGCGAAGAGTCCGAGGCCTACCCGAGCAGGGAGGGGTGGGACACC
>ENA-OWNT01000683-OWNT01000683.1-seawater-metagenome-genome-assembly--contig:-NODE-683-length-65040-cov-7.191663_pt1 | contig 65040 bp, 45 predicted proteins | sample MGYA00238136_ERZ651165 | MGnify/ENA primary metagenome ERZ651165 (study PRJEB26861, sample SAMN08777766) | seawater metagenome | isolation source: coastal seawater | place: USA: Florida | collected... | reverse complement strand
TCGGAGGCCTCCTTGGCGCCACCTTCGACCATGCAGATGGCGTCGGCGGTGCCGGCCACGACGAGGTTGATGTCGGCCTCTTCCATCTCGGCGCGCGAGGGGTTGACCTTCAGGCTGCCGCCCACGCGGGAGACGCGCACGGCTGCGACGGTGCCCTCGGTGGGCATGTCGGAGACGGCGATGGCGGCCGACGAGCCGCAGAGGGCCAGTACGTCGGTGTCGCTGGCGGGGTCGAAGCTCATCACCGTGGCGATGATCTGCATCTCCACGCGGACGTGCTTGGCGAACTGGGGACGAAGGGGGCGGTCGATGACGCGGCAGATGAGCGTCTCGCGCTCACCGGGACGGCCTTCGCGCTTGAGGAAGCCGCCGGGGATCTTGCCGGAAGCTGCGGTGCGGTCCTGGTAGTTGACCGTGAGGGGCAGGAAGTCGAAGCGGCTGGGCCGGGTGTCGGCGACGAAGGTGCAGAGGACTTTGCTGTCGTCCTGGGTGACGGTGACGGCGCCGCTGGCCTGCTTGGCGAGCCAGCCGGTGTCGAAGGTGATGTTGCGGCCGCCGATCTCGACGGAGACGGAATGCGTCTTCATGGTTTCTCTCTTGGTGTTTGGTTCTTGCTTTGGTTCAAGTCGTGCGACGCCCGTGCACGCGCATGTCCATCGACACGGTGCGGGGCGACAATTCGGTGTGGTCCGGCCTTGTCGCCACGAGGCGATGCGTGGATTGGCAGGCCGGCGCCTGATCTGGACCACTCCCAGCAACCGCGGCCCGAACCAGTGCCGGGCCGACAGCGATGGACCGAGCGCGAGCCGGGCTTCGAGCGCCTTGGTTCCGTAGACCTGCGGGACGCCAGCCGCGTCGTCCCCATTGCGTTGGAGGGGACCGGCTGGCGTCGCGGAGACCTGCGAAACACGGGCGCCCTGGGCGGGCCCTCGCGCGTGCTGCGGGCAGTGTGGATCAAAGCTGAAAAAGAGCGGAGTCTGCTGGATCTTCCAGGCTCGACAGACCCGATGCCTGCGGGCCTGGAAGGTGTCCAAGAACGCACGAAGGCGACGGGGTGACCCGTCGCCTTGTGAGCGTCAGCGCCGCAGACCGAGGCGCTTGATGAGCGTCTTGTAGCGGTCTTCGTGGTTCGTCCGCAGGTACTTCAGGAGCCGCCGACGACGACCGACGAGCTTGAGCAGCCCGCGGCGGGAGTGGTGGTCCTTGTGGTGGGTGCGGAAGTGCTCGGTGAGGTAGGTGATCCGCTCGGTGAGGAGCGCGACCTGGACCTCGGCAGAGCCGGTGTCGCCTTCTTCGCGCGCGTAGTCGCGGATGATCTCCGCCTTGCGCTCGTTCGTCATCGCCATGGTGTTCTCCAGTCATCCCGGGCCGGACAGCGCCGCGCGTGTGGCGTACATCGCAGGGCCACCCTGGCCGGTGGGGCGCCCGCATGTGACCCGAGGTCCGCCCGTTGTCAAGGGCAGACGACGTCACCACTTGCCACAGCCGGGTGACACAGGGGCGCCATCAGCCGTCGGGCCGCTCCACGTAGGCCTTGCCGCCCCACTCGTAGCGCCGGACCAGCTCGGAGGCGCCGTTTCCGGTGGTGAGGTGAACCGTGCGTGCGTCTGGATCGAAGCGGGTGACGGCCCGCCAGCGCTGGTCGGCCTCCACCCCGCCCCTCGGATGCGACAGGGCGAGGGACAGCTTGCCGGGCAGGGTGGCCGCCTCTGCCCGGTAGGCGATGTAGCTGACCTTGCCGGTGGGGTCTTCGGCCTCGGTTGTGCGGGCCGTGATCTTCACGAGAGGCACGCCGGTCTGGGTGGCGGGCAGCACCTCGATGTCGGCGTCGCGCAGCAGCTGTCCTCCGACTCGGGTCGCCGGCAGTCCAAGGGACTTGTCGCTTCCGCCGTAGGGCTCGAAGACCCTCACCATCACGATGCCATCGGGATTGATCGCCACGGTGGCCACCTCGGTCTCGCCGTCGTCGTCGAGGTCGGCGTGCAGGCAGGCCCGGGTGAGCACGCCGCCGTAGATGTAGCCCTTGGCCTGGGCCACCTCGTCTTTGTCGAGCACCACCACTTGATACCAGTAGTCGCGGCGACCTCCCAGAGCGACGGGCCCCCCTGGCACGGTGGCGCGGACCATCAGCGGGGTGCCGAGATCGAGCTGCTCGACGATGCGGCCTCGGGTGGTGGGGGAGCGCCGCATGTTGACCCGGTGGCCGGCCACGCACACGCGGTCGCCTGCCGGGATGGGGCTGGAGACGTCGCCAGAGATGGTCCCGCGGTCCACCTGAGTGGCCTGCGCCACACTCGCCACGGCGATGGCGGCCAGGGCTGTGGTCCAACGTCGAACACCCACGCGGCGGTCCTCCCTCGATGGGGCCGTGAGCCTACCTGATCTCATGGCTCGGTGAGCTGAGGGGCAGGCAAGGTCCACACCAGCAACCGGTCCTCGGGCCAGGCCTCGGGAGTTCCGTAGACCCCTTCGAGGATGGCGACCGTCATCTCCCGCTTGGCGGGCGGCATGAGGTCTTCATGAAGGACGACATAGCGGTAGCCGTCGCGCACGAGGGCCCGGGCGCCCATCACGATGTCGAGCGAGGGCAGAGCCGGCGACATGCTGCGCGCACGGGTGGCCTCGATGCGGATGAGGGTGGCGGTGAGCCGGTTGTCCAGCAGGCGTCGGGGCATGGGATCGTTGAGGCCCCATGGGGCCGGCCGGCCGTGGGCGGTCTGATACCAGGAGTAGACCGCACGCTCGAGGTTCGGGACGGTCATGGGGAGGTCGAGAACAGCCCCACTGACGTTGTCTTCGCGCATCTTGTCGTAGGCGGCGGGGATGTGCGCCGACGAGCTGGGGACCGGCAGAGTGGCGGGGGAAGCCCACGCGACCTCGACCGCGAACAACACGGCGAGCGCGCCCACCACAGCAGCCCGAAGGCCGGCCTGGCGGCGGCGGAGCAGGTGACGCAGGCCCACGCTCGCGGTCATCGACAAGGCGAGTCCGACCCCCACGACGAAGCGGAAGGGGTGGGAGATGCGGTCGAACAGCGGCAGGGCCTCGAACAACACCAGGAAGGGCAGCGGGATGCGTCGCCCCTCGATGAGCAGGTACTCGCCGCCCACATTGAGGTAGGGGCCGAGGCTGAATGCGAAGAAGACGAGTCCCATCCATGCCCAGGGAGCGAGCTGGCGGGCCCGGCGGGTGAGCACCCAGGCCGCCCCCCCCAACACGAGGGCCGTCCATCCCAGTGAGATGACGATGACGAGCTGCTCGCCGTACAAGGTGAACAGGTCGGGACTGGGGGTGGTGGTGGGATTGAAGAAGGCGACGAGGTCGGTGATGTTGTGGTCCATCAGCGAGCGGCGCACGAACTCGGGGTCGCGCGTGACCAGGGCGTCGGCGGCGTCGAGCGAGGACCGGAAGGCCAGCAGCATCGGCCCGACCAGCACGACCGCGGTGGCGCCCGCGCCCAGAAGGGCCGGCACGAGGGCCTTCCAGCGGGTGGCGAAGGCCTGTCCTGCGGCTTGCCACACGAGCACCACGGTCCCGGCGATGGCGGCCATCAGGCCGTAGTACCAGCTCGTGAGCGCGCAGCCTGCTGCGAAGGCGCCGAGCGCGAGCATGCGCCCCACGCTCGGGCGATCGATGAGGCGGATGAGGCCCCAGATGGTGAGGGGCAGCCAGCCGGCGCACACGGTCTCGGAGATGCCGTTGAAGGCCTGTCCGAGCAGGTGGGGCGCCCCGCCGTAGAGCACCATGGCGAGCCCGGAGACGATGGGATCTCCGGTGACCCGTCGGGCGAGCAACCACGCCCCGAAGCCCGACAGCGCGAAGCCGGCGATGACCACGAGGTTGTAGGCCGCAGCGGGCCCGAGCAGCAGCTGAACCGGCCAGGAGGCGACCGCCTGCACGCTGTCGATGAAGTACAGCGTGCCGCCGTCGGGCCAGGACAGCAGGTGGGTGTGGGCGGGCCAGCGCCCTTCTGCCAGCTCGGAGGACACCCACCAGTAGCCCCAGACGTGGTTCCAGCTGTCGTTGCCAGGGTGACCGAGAAGCCGCCCCTGCAGGTCGGTGGCGGCAGGCCAGGTGAGTCCGATGGCCAGCAGCAGGCTCGCCAGGGCCGCGGCGAGGTGCTCCCGACCGGCGCGCCGAGGAGTGGGCGCCTCGCGCGCGGCGTCGGGGTGGGGGACGGGAGCGTCTGTGGACATCGGCCGCAGCGTAGCTCAGGGGTGGGCGGCGGGTGCGCGTGCGTGGCGGGCGGGGCTTTTGCGATAGGCTGCGCGCCATGCCGTCCCACCGGGTTTCCACCGCGCGTTTTTGTCTGCTGTCACTCGTGGCGGCGGTGTGGGCATGTGGGGCCGAACCGGTCGAGCTGCCCACCGCCGAGGAGCTCGCCGTCGCCGAGGAGCGGGACCGAACCGCCGACCCTCCGCTGTACCAGCTCCTCTACGACGCCCCGGTGCTGCCCGAGGCGGGACCGGAGGCCGCAAAGGTGCGCCAGCTGGTGTGGCTGCGGCACATGGAGCTGTCTGTGGGTCAGCTCGACCTGCTGGTGCAGGTACACGCCGTGGCCGAGGAACGGCTGGAGCGGATGAAGGAGCGGGAGGCAGAGGTGGTCGCGCGCTGGCAGGACCATGAGGCCGACATCTACGGCCAGATGTGGGACCGCATGGCCGACGGCGCGCCGGTGGATGCCCCCGAGCTCAACGCTCTGGTCGACGAGCTGCGGGAGCTCCGCGGCGGTGGGGTGCGGGAGCGCGACCTCGTCACCGCCCGCCTGGCAGCCCTCCAGTCTGTGTTGGAGGCGGAGCAGCCCTTCCTGCGCAGCCTGTCGCCACGGCAGGAGCACCTCATGGCAGACGCCGTGTTCTTCCTGCGCCACCGACTCGACCCCGTGGGCACGCCCGGCGACTTCCGGTCCTTGGTGGGCAACACCTATGAGCCCGGTCAGTATGCAGTGCTGCAGCGTGGTCTCGACGACGTGACCCGGGCTCCGCTCGACATTGGTGGCCTGTGGCAGGACGCCGGCGGACGGGAAGGGCACGTCTTCTTCGATGCCCGACGCGAGGTGCTGCTGTTGCTGGCGCTGATGGAGCCGGGCTTCATGGAGGCTGTGGCCGCAGCCCGGACGCTGGCTGCTGCCGAGGATGCCTCGGCCGGTCCGTCCCCCACTGCGCCGCCGCCGCCCTGACCCGCTGCTCCCACGCTGGGCACACATCCTGCATGGCACACCTGTTGCCACCTGCAGACAGGCCCACCACCCATGACCATCCTCGTGCCCATCGACGCATCGGCGCCTTCGCGGGCCGCCGTCCGAGTGGCGGCTGGGCTGGCGAAGGCCCAAGATGACGCACTGGTCATCCTTCACGTCCACTCGGGGCCCCATCCTGCGAGCCTCGATATTCTCGCGAGGCTCCATGAGCTCGCTGCGCCGGCCCGGGAGCGGGGTGTCTCCGTGCGCTTGCGTGTCGTGCGGGGAGCGGTTGTCGACCAGATTTGTGCGTGGTCTCGCCGGCCCGGGGTGCGAATGGTGGTCACCGGCACCCGAGGGCAGAAGCCATCCTCCGCCGACACGCACGAGAGCGTCGCGCGGGTGTTGATGAAGTGCTCGCCGGTTCCGGTGGTGGCGGTGCGGCCGGGCGACGACGGGCTGGGCACCGTCGATGGCCCCATCCAGGTAATCGCGGTGCCGGGCTCGGTGACAGCCACGGTGGCCCTTCAGCTGAGCCGGGTGTGGCAGCGACCGACCGTGGAGGCGCAGGTCACCGCCAGCCCTCAGCTCGTCGACACCACCCTCGTCCGGCGCTCGGATGTGCTCACCGTCATGCCCTTCGACCCCGACTGCGAGTGGGCCGACTGGTGCGTGGAGTTCATGGAGCAGGCCCGGGGCGCCCTTGCGCTGGTGGGCGGCGAGGGCTGCGGATGTGAGGTGTCCGGCGGCCCATTCGAGGCGTTGGCGCGCTCGGCGAGATAGGTCTGGCGTAGACCTTGGCCGGCCCGCCTCGGGTGGGCGTGGGGTCCTGTGCGTTCTCGCCCTCTCGTCTGTGCGGTATGACCCATGTCAGAGTCCTTCACTCCCCGGGAGGCGGAGCTCCTCGCCGAGCGCTGGTCGGAGATGAAGGCCTACGTCCGCTTCGACGATGCCACGGTGCGTTGCCTGCACCGCATCCGTCCGGCGGTCGTGTCGGAGCTCGGTCCCATCGTCGATGGCTTCTACGAGCGGGTGCTGGAGTTCGAGGGCGCCCGCTCGGTGTTGTCGGGCCCCGCGCAGGTCGAGCGCCTCAAGCAGACGCTGCGGCAGTTCCTCACCGAGATGCTCACAGGTCCCTACGACACCGCCTACTACATGCGGCGTCGACGCATCGGCCATGTGCATGTGAAGGTGGGGCTTCCCGAACGCTACGTCTTCACGGCGCTCAATGGCGTGCGCACCGCCATCTGTGAGGTCGCCGCCCGCAGCATCCCGCCGGAAGACCTCCTCGAGACCTGCCATGCCGTCGGTCGCATCACCGACCTCGAGCTGGCGGTGATGTCGTCCACCTACCTGGAGGCCCACGAGAAGCGGCAGCTGCGCACCCTGCAGGACCTCATCGTCCAGAACCTGCCGGTCACCGTGCTGTGCCTCGACTCCAGCGGACGGGTCACCTCGGCCACCCGCCCCAGCACCCGGCTGTTCGGCGGCGTGTCGGCCCAAGGCCAGCACTACGAGGACTACCTCCCGAGCCGGCTCATCGAGGACTCCGACCTCCCCACCCACCTCGGTCGGGCTCTGGCCACTGGCCACGAGATCACGATTCCCCGGGTGCTGTTCGGCGAGGGCGCCAACCTCCGCCACTTCCGCATCACCCTGGTCCCCCTCGACCACGAGCTGGCGCGGGTGCTCTTTCACATCGAGGAGCTCACCGACGTCGTGCTCGCCGAGCAGAGGGTGCAACAGGCCGAGGCCCTCGCCCGCATCGGCAGCCTCGCCGCCCACCTGGCCCACGAGATTCGCAATCCCCTCGCAGCCATCTCGGCCACCCTGCAGGTGATTGTGGGCTCACTTCCCCAAGACGACCGCCGCAAGGTCATTCTCGACAAGGTGCGTGGGCAGGTTCATCGCCTCGACCGCCTGGTCACCGACCTCCTCGGCTACGCCCGGCCTGCCCGCGCCGACCTGCGTTCCATCGCGCTGCGGGGCCTGCTCATCGAGGCGGTCCAGCAGTCAGGTGTGGACGTCGCGGTGGATGTGCCGGGCGAGCTCATGGTGGGTGCCGACCCGCAGTACCTGCAGCAGGTGCTCGTCAACCTGGTCCAGAACGCCCGCGATGCACTGCAGGGTGCCCACCTCGACCCCGCCGGCAAGGTGCGCATCGAGCATGCCGGCGCCGCGGCCTTCGATGTCGTCGACGACGGACCGGGGATTCCCGCCGAGGTGGCCGACCGCTTGTTCGAGCCCTTCGTCACCTCCAAGGTGAAGGGGACCGGACTGGGGCTCGCCATCAGCCGCAAGCTGGTGCGGGCGATGGGCGGAGAGCTGGAGCTGATGCCGGCCGACACGGGCACCCGCTTTCGGGTCTCCCTGCGACCGGGCACCTGACCCTCAAGACAGGTCGAACTTCTCCAGCCGATACCGCAGCGCGTAGCGGCTGATGCCCAGCAGGCGGGCGGCGGCGGACTGGTTGCCGTTGGTCCGCGCCATGGCCTGTTCGATGAAGCTGCGCTCCACGGCCTCCAGGTCGACGCCCTCCTCGGGGAGCACGAAGGCCTGGTCGGTGCGGGCGCCGCGACCGAAGCGGATCTCGGCCGGGAGGTGGTGGGCCTCGATGACCTCCTGGGCCTCCAAGATGACGATGCGCTCGATGACATTGCGCAGCTCACGCACGTTGCCGGGCCAGTGGTAGCTGCTGAGGCGGGCCATCGCTTCTTCGGAGACGCCGCGTACGTCGCGCCGGAACTCCTTGTTGAAGCGCTTGATGAAGTGGTCGACCAGCATCGGGAGGTCTTCGCGCCGGTCGCGCAGGGCCGGCACGTTGAACTGGATGACGTTCAGGCGGAAGTAGAGGTCTTCGCGGAAGCGACCGGCCTTCACCTCTTCGGACAGCGTGCGGTTGGTGGCCGCGATGACGCCTGCGTCGAGCCGGAGGGTTGCGGTACCGCCCACCCGCTTGAACTGGCGGTTCTCCAGTGCGCGCAACAGCTTGGCCTGCACCGGAAGGCTCATCTCGCCAATCTCGTCGAGGAAGATGGTGCCGCCGCGGGCGACCTCGAACAGGCCGCGCTTCATCGTGCGGGCGTCGGTGAAGGCGCCCCGCTCGTGTCCGAACAGCTCGCTCTCGATGAGGTTCTCGGGCAGGCTCGCGCAGTCGACCTCCATCATCGGGCCGTTGGTGCGGGGTCCCTTGTCGTGGATGGCGTGGGCGATGAGGTCCTTGCCGGTGCCGGACTCGCCGTGGATGAGAACGGTGGGTGCGTCGACGTCTTCGAGGCGACGCAGGGTCTCGAACAGCCGCTGCATCGTCGGCGCATTGCCGAGCAGCTTGCCGTAGGCTTCGGAGCGTTCTTCGCGCAGGTAGCGGACCTCGGTGGCCAGGCGGTGCTGCTCCAGCACCTTGCGCACGGCCAGGCCCACCTCGCGGAGGTCGAAGGGCTTGCTGAGGTAGGCCTTGGCGCCCAGGCGGGTGGCCTCGACCGCGGTATCGACCGCTCCGTGGGCGGTGAGAACGATGACGGGCACGTCGACGTCACGCTCGCGCAGCCGGCGCAGCGCCTCCATGCCGTCGACCCGAGGCATCTTCAGGTCGGTGATGATGAGGTCGGGGGTGAGCTCGGCCACCTTGTCCAGGCAGGCCTGTCCGTCCTCGGCCTCCACGACGTCGAAGCCCTCTCCGCGCAGGTGCTCGGACAGCGACCACCGGATGAGCTCCTCGTCGTCGACGACGAGCACGGTCTTTCCAAGGGACATTCAGGGCTCCGGACATCAAGGTGTGAATTCTCACACATGTCCGCGGGGGAATCCACCCGGCCCCGGGAGCACGCCGCGCGGCCCGGGTCGCGGCGATGCGCTGTGGGCGGTCATTGTTCGGGTCGAGTCTGATCGATGTCAGGTCGGCACGGGTCTTGCTCTTGGATGGCGCGAAAGACGACCCCGGTCACCTTCGCCGGCTCGTCCCCCTCAGCCCCGGAGGCCGCCATGAACCGTCCCCTCACTCCCGCTGCCCGCACCCGCCCTGCTGGAAGGTCCAACATGAGCTGTCCCTGCTCGCGCCCCTGTCAGGGTGCGCCCGACAACACACCTCTGATGCGCCACGGCGATGTGTTCCGCTTCGAGCGCGGGGACCGGCTGTGGGGTCAGGGGGATGCTGCCGACAGCGTCATCGCCATCTGCACCGGCGCGGTGAAGACCGTGCGCGAGTGGCCGAACGACAAGGGGATGATTGTCGACCTCGTCTTCCGGGGTGGCATTGCAGGCAGCGAGTCTGCGCTCCCGAGTGCCCGCCGTCCCACCACCTGTGTGGCCCTGTCCAGCGGCCGTGCGGTGCGCGTCGGCATCGGCAAGCTCCGTCAGCTCGTGGCCGAAGACCTCGAGGTGGCCCACGCTCTGCTCAAGGCCTCGGCCCGCGCGCAGATCGGCTTCTCCGACCGCATCGACGAGACCCAGCTCGGCCCCGTCGAGCAGCGCCTTGCCCGCGTGCTCCTCCGTATCGGCGACGAGGTGGGCCTCCGCGACTCCCGCGGCACCTTCGTTCCCGTGGCTCTGAGCCGGGGCGACCTCGCGGACCTGGTGGGCTGCCGGGTCGAGACCACCATCCGCATCATGACCAAGTGGCAGCGGGGCGATGTCGTCGACACCCAGCGTGAAGGCATCGTGCTCAAGGACCGCGCCGCCCTCGAGAAGGCTGCCGGCGTCTGAGGCCCTGCCTACCGCGGCTTGTGGGTCCGCGTGGTGGTGGTGCCGAGGTAGGCGCCACGGATGTCGGGCCAGGTGGTGTGAACCTCGATGTGGGTGCCGGTGAAGCGCACCCCGTCGAGCGTGGCCAGGATGCGCGATGTGCGGGCGTCCCGGTGGCGCGCCTCGTCGAGCTCGGCATTGGCGCGGTCGGCGATGTCCTGTCCCTGCCAGGCGGGGGTGAGGTCCCAGCCGGAGACCCGCACCGAGTGCACCACGAGGCGACGCACCCGACCGTCGACCATCTCGAAGTCGCTGGTCTGCAGGTGTACGTTGATCCAGCTCGCGCCCTCACGCTTGGCGATGTCGATGACGAGGTGGCCGCTGTCGATGGCGAGCCGCAGCCCTTCGATGTCCTTGTCGTGCCACGGGCGCAGCAGCTGGGTGGCCTGGGGACCATCGAACCGGGCCCGTCCGGCGACGGCCAGCCGCTCCAGGGCTTCGGCCCGCAGGTCCGGGTCGTAGCGGCTGAGGGCGTCTGGATTGGGGTCGGGGTTGGTCACTGGCCGGGTGAGGGCGGCGGGTCCCTGCAAGAACAACATGGTGGCCACCATGGCGGCGCCCAACAGCAGGAAGGCGCCGAGCCACACCCAGATCGGACCGCGAATGGAACGGGTGCTCAAGGGGCGGTCCAGTCCTCTTCCACCAGCTCGAAGCGCCCGAAGTCGAAGGGGGTTCCGGGCGCGGCTTCCACCTTGCGGATTCGCTCGCGGCGGCCCTTCGCGCGGAGGGTCTCGGCCCGGTGGTAGCAGTAGGGCATGTTGCCGGGGCGCCCGAGCAGGGTGTGGGCGGTCCAGGTGCAGCCGCCCAGGCAGTGGTCGGCGTAGTAGCAGGTGCCGCAGTGACCCCAGAGGGCGGCCCGGCGGGTGGCGGTGTCCTCCCTGGAGAAGCCGATGGTGACGTTGTTCTGCCAGAGCTGGGCGAGCGAGGTCTCCCGCACGTTGCCGCCGACGTAGGGCCCGCTCGGAAGGGACGGACAGCCCTTGATGTCGCCATTGGACTCGATGCCGAGGATGTAGCTGCCGGCCTGGCAGCCCGGGTAGGGTGCCTCTCGGATGTCCGACTCGTGGGGACCGAAGTAGCCGAGGTTGTTGCCGGCGTTGAGCACGAAGCCGGGAACCGCCTCCCGCAGACGCCTCGATGCTTGGGCGAGTGCATCGACCAGCTCGATGATCTCGTAGGGCTGCAGCAGCCACTCGGGGCGGTCTGCGGCCCGTCCCATCGGGCCGGTGAGCTGCACCTGCCAGGCCACCGCCCCATGCGCCACGAACAGGTCGGCGAGGGCGTCCACCTCGTGCAGGTTGAGCCGGCTGAATTGGGTGTTGGTCATCGGACGCATGCCGGCGTCGCGGGTGGCATCGAGGGCCCGAAGCGCCGCCTCGAAGCTGCCGGGGACCGCTCGCAAGGTGTCGTGGGTGGACGCCATGCCGTCGATGGACACGCTCACGCCGCTCATGCCCGCCGCCGCGGCCTGGCGACACAGTGCCGGCGTCAGGCCGCGCCCGCCGGTGGTGAGGGTGGCGTGGATACCCGCCTGGACGGTGGCCTCGACGATGGCCAGCCAGTCGGCATGCAGGTAGGCCTCGCCGCCGATGAAGGTGATGGCCTCGGTGCCCAGCGCCGCCAGCTGCTCGATGACCGACCGCGCCTCATCGAGGCTCAGCTCATCCGCCCGAACCCGACCGGCCCGGCTGCCGCAGTGCCGACAGGCCAGGTCGCACTTGAGGGTGAGCTCCCACACCACATAGCGGGGCTCGAGTGGGGTCTGTCCCGGCTCTACCCAGCGGACACTGCGGCGGGTGGTGCTCACAGGGAGAAGCAGCCCAGCCCGTCGTAGTAGGACGCGCCGGCGCCCCAGGTGTAGCAGGCGTCGCCGGCGTCGAGCATGTAGCCGATGTCGCTGTCGAGACCGTCGTGGAACAGGGTGGTCTCGCTGGCCCGCACCTCGTCTGCGCTCGTGACCAGCGACAAGGTGACCCCGGTGGTGCCGGCGTCGTGGCACACGCTCACCCCTTCCGTGGCGCCCACGCAGCTCTCGGCCACCCAGCAGGCATCCCCGCACACGCCTTGTTCCACCATGCCGAAGGACATGGGTGCCGGCGCGTCGTGGAGCACCAGGGACACCCCCGATGAGGTCAGCTCCAGGGTGAAGTCGTCGGCGGTGAGGTCGTTGGAAGACCGGCCGGTGTCGCCTGAATCGGGCATGCCCGTCCATTTGTCGGGCGCACCGCCGTAGCAGGCAGCCAGCACGACGGCGGTGGCGCTCGCCCCGAGAGCCTGCAGTGCGCGCCCGGTCGCGGTGGGCACGATGTGGGCGTCACAGAAAGGACACGTCTCGGGTGTCTTCATGAGGAAGCGGCGGCACGAGGGACAAGACTGCACTGGAAACTCCCGATGAAGCCCGAGGTGACGGAACACTCGATGCCACGGTATCACCGCGGCGGACCGGTTGGGGGGCTGCAGCAGCTGCGGTCTGCCGGCGTCGAGCTGTGGATTGGCGGCCCTGTCTTGACTTCCCATCTCCCAAACGGAAAATCACCGATCGGACTTCTTTTGGGGGGCAAGGTCCGGTAGGCTGAGGGCGGTGACTTGTTTGGGCTGCCCCGGTTTGTTGGGGGCCGCAGCCTTCGCCGACGAGGTCCATTGAATGCGGTCTACCACCTACCGCAGACAGGTGATGGTCGAGTGGCTGGCTGCGGCAGTGCTGGCGACGGCGGTGGGCGCGGCGCTCGCCAACCGCTCGGCCGATGCCTGGCTCACGATGGTGCCGATGGTGGCAGCGGCCCTGGCGTGGGTGCTCGGTCGCATGCGCTACGTCACGCTGGCGGGCCTCGTGCTGGCGGTGGGAAGCGCGCTTCCGCCGGTGGTGGGGGTGTACACGCCGGGGCCGGAGATGTCGGGCTTTCTGGAGCTGATCTGGTTCACCATCGCATTGTTGTTGGGCGCCTTCGTGCTCCCTCTCCGCGTGTACCTGGGCTGCTCCACCACCGTCCTGCTGCTCGTGGCGGGCGGCATGTACCGCAACCCCCACATCCACCTGCCCGACGCCGCCTCGGTGCTCGTGTTCTTGTCGGTGCTGGTGGTCTTCGCAGTCACCACGCTTCGCTTCGTCGAGCGGCGCGACCTCGAGTCCGACAGGCGCCACGATGCGCTGCGGGCCGCGCTGGATGCTGCGGAGGCCCGGGCCAAGGAGCTCGCGTCCGCTCGGCTCGACCTGCGTGAAGCACGGGCCCAGCTCGTCCACCTCAGCCGGCTGGCCTCCCTCGGAGAGCTGGCGGCGGGCGTGGCCCATGAGCTGAACAATCCGCTCACCACGGTCCTCATGTCGGGAGAGGTGCTGCGGGAGGAGCTGGAGCTGAAGGAGCCCGAGCTGGCCATGCTGGCGGGGGACGTGCTCGCGGCGGCCAAGGCGTGCCAGGCGGTGTCCTCGAGCGTGCTGCGCTTCGGGCGTCGCGAACCCGCTGAACGTGCGCCGGTCTCGCTGTCCACGCTGCTTCGACACACACAGCAGCTCACCGTCACGCCCCTTCGCCATGCGAACACCCGCCTGGTGGTCCACCTCGAGGCCGATGCCGTGGTGCTGGGCGATGGGGTGCAGCTCACGCAGGTGCTCGTGAACCTCGTGCTCAACGCCGCCAACGTGATGGAGCCCGATGGTGGCCAGGTGGCGGTACACGCCGGCCTGCGGGGGCAGGAGGCCTGGGTGCGGGTGAGCGACACGGGGCCCGGCGTGCCCGCAAGCCTGAGAGACCGCATCTTCGAGCCCTTCTACTCCACCCGCATCGACGACGGCGGCACGGGCCTCGGACTGTCCATCTCGCGGGCGGTGGCCGAGTCCCACGGTGGCACGCTGTCCCTCGTCGACTCCCCGCGTCTGTTCGGCGATGCCTTCGACGAAGACTCCCTGCTACCGAGCGATCTCGGCGCGACCTTCGAGCTGCGCCTGCCCGATGCGGTGTCCGTCGATGCGCCGATGGAGCTGGCCGCGACGGGCTGACAGATGCCCCATCAGGCGGCGCGGCGGGCCTTTCGACGACCGGCCACCGAGGCGGAGATCTTCACCAGCACGCGGTGCATCTCCTTCTTGTCGGCGATGACCCGCACGGTGCCGTCTGGAGCGCCTTCCTTGCCCGGCGGCGTGGTGAGCAGGGAGCGGCGCCTGATCCGCACCATTCCCGAGATGCGGGCGACGGCCTCGAGCTCGGTCCAGACCGCCTCGCGCAGGTCGGTCACCGTGCTGTCGAGCGCATTTCCGATCTTGGACTGGATCTCGCTGTCGATGGCCTTGGACAGCTCCTCTGCGGGCAGCTCGTGGCGTCCCCCACGCCACATGTCGGTGACCGTGCGGGAGAGCATGCGTCCGGTGATGTTGAGGGCGACGGTGTCGATGTAGGCCATGGGCGTGTCCGGTGTGGTGCGAGCACCCACGAGTCGGACCGCCCACCGTGGACTTTCGCGAAATTGGCCGCCACATGGGCAGGTGTGCGAGGATGCCGCCGCCGCCTCAACCCGAGAAGCTCCGTGCTCCCTCGCCTCCACCGCGCTCTGCTGTCGCTGCTCGACCATCCGCGCCTCGGGCAGCGGGCTGTCCTGCTCGCCGTGGTGCTTGCTCTGCCCTCCTTGTTCGTGGGCGCGGCTGGCGATGACTGGGCCCACCGCGCCGTGCTGGGTCAGGTGCCCCCCTTCCTGGGGGTGGATCCGCTCCTCCACCTGTTCCGCTTTCTCGGTCCCGGCGTCGTCAACGAGAACATGGCCTCCGCGGGACTGCTGCCGTGGTGGGCAGACCCCGGGGTGCGCGCGGCCTTCTTCCGCCCGGTCTCGGCGCTGACCCACATCGTCGACCACGCGTTGTGGCCAGACAGCGACCTGCTCCAGCACGCCCACTCCCTGTTGTGGGCGGGCCTGATGGTGGGCTGCGCGGGCGCCTTTCTCAAGGAGGTGGCCGGCCTTCCGCGGGTGGCTGGCCTGGCGTTGCTGTTGTTCGCGGTGGAGGACGCCCACGCGGTGCCCCTGTCGTGGCTGGCCAATCGAAATGCCCTGCTCACGACCACTTTCAGTGTGTTGGCGATCCACGCCTACGTCCGGTGGCGTCGCTCCGGGGCCTGGTCGATGTGGTTCGCCAGCCTGGGCGCCCTGGGCGTGGGACTGCTCGCGGGCGAGGCGAGCATCGGTGCTGCGGCCTGGATGGGGGCCTTTGCACTCACGCAGGAGGACGACCGCCTCAAGGGTCTGCTGGCCCTGGCCGGTCCCGCGGCGGTGGTGGTCGCCTGGCGTCTGGCCTACGACGCCCTGGGCTTTGGCGCCGACCTGTCCGGCCTCTACATCGATCCGGGTGCCACGCCCGCGGTGTGGATGAAGGCCGCCGTGATGCGCTGGCCGGTGTTGATGGGGGGACTGCTCACCTCGATGCCGGTGGACGGCTGGGGACTGCTGCCCGACACCGCCCGGATGCTGGCGAGCCTGGCGGGACTGTTGGTCGTGCTGGCGGGTGTCTACGTGGTGGCGCCGGCGGTGCGGGCGCGCCCCGGTGCCCGGATGGCAGCCCTGGCGGTGGGACTCATCTTGTTGCCGTCCACCGCCACCTTCCCGATGGACCGCCTGTTCACCCTCGCCAGCCTGGCCGCTGCTCTGCTGGTTGCGGAGGTTGCCGCGCACCACGGTCTTCTCGACGGAATCTCCGAGTCCTCCGAGTCCTCCGAGTCCTCCGAGTCCTCCGAGTCCTCCGAGTCCTCCGAGTCCTCCGCGGCCCGCCCCTCGGTGCGGATGCTGGCTCTGGTCGGCCTGCTCCTGTGGCACGGACCGGTCGCCGCCGCTGCACGTCCGGTCCGCTGCGCCACCTTGCCGCTCATGGGGCTGGTGTTCGACCATGCCGCCGAGACCGCTCCCACCGACGACGCCCTCGCCGAGCAGACCCTGGTGTTCGTGCATGCCAACGACTTCGCGGTGGTCTACACCTTCGTGAAGCGCTCGGTGGTGACCGAGCTGGGGCCGCGTCCCAGGGGGGTCGCTCTAATGTCGTCATGGTGGACCGACGTGGCCGTGGAACGCCTCGACGCCCACACGCTGCGGCTCACCCCCGAGGAGGGCTTTCTGGCCCGTCCCATCGACCACCTGATGCGGGACCCCGCCCGGGCACCCTTCACCGTTGGCGAGCGCCTGTCTCACTACGGCTTCGACGTCGTGGTGCAAGGGGTCTCGGAGGACGGGCGTCCCACCTCGGCAGACTTCATCTTCGCCAGTCCCCTCGAAGACGACCGCGAGCGCCGCTTCGTCCGCCTGACCGACGAAGGTGCCGTCCCCTGGACTCCGCCGGAGATCGGCCAGACCATCGTGCTGGACGGCCTCCTCTGAGCACCTCCGCGCCGCACGCAAGGGGCCCTCGGTGGCCCGTGGATGTCGCCGTGGTGGTGGGCATTCTGGTATGGCTGTGGCCCGCCCTCCAGCAGCTTCCGGTGGGCGATGCTCCTGCGGCGGCCTTCCTCAACGGCCCCGACGCCGGCGAGTGGGCCCTCAACGCGCAGCTTGTGGGGCAGGGAGAACTCCAGCAGGTGGACCCCCACCGCATGCCCACCTTCCTGTTTGTGTTGGCCGCGACCATGGGCATCCTGGGCGAGGTTGCGCCGGCCGGGCACCTCGTCGCGGTCGCCAGCTGGGCGCTGCTGCCGGTGGTCTTGTATGGCCTTGGGTGTCGGGTGGGTGGACGGCTGGTCGGGGCGCTGTCGGCGGCATTGGTGGTGGGCTGCGCGCCCCTGGTGCGAGAGGCGGCGCAGTTCGGGGTCGACCCGCTGCTCAGCGTGCTGCTGCCCACTGCGATGCTCGCCGCGGTGGCGAGTCGGTGCGTGAAGTGGCCGGCAGCACTGGGGGCGGGCGCCGTCGCGGCAGTGGCGGCCTGCACCCACCTGATGGCACTGCCCTACGTCATTCCAGCGCTGTTGTTCGCGCTCTGGAGACCCGCCGGCTGCACGGCGCCCGCGCGCCTGCCGCTTCGGTTTGGCGCATTCGTCATGGGACTCGTGGGTGTGGTGCTGGCCCTCGACCTCGCCGTGGGACTCATCTCCCTCGACGCCTTTGTGCACTCCATCTCCGAAGGCATCGCCCGAGGAACCGGTGCGCCCGAAGATGGGGGACTCAGCGAAGCGGCGCGCCAGCAGCTCGCAGACGGCAGGTCGGAGTCGGCGCTCGGGGCCACCCATGTCGCCCTACAGCCCTACCTTGGCTCCGGGGTGGGCTGGGGACCGGGCGTGGTGGTCTTCTGGGTCGGCGTGGTCGGCCTTGGTCTGCGGGAGGCCGTGGCCTGGCCCGACTCTCCCCCTGCCTGGCTTCGGCCGTGGCTGGGGACAGCCCCCGACCGGCGCTGGCGGGGACTGGGGCGGGGCTGGCTTGCGGCCTTCGTGGGCTGGCGACACCGGCTCTCGCCCGACGGGGGCACCGGTCTGCTGCTGCTGGCCTGCCTCGCGCCCCTGCCACTGCTGGTCGCCGCTGACGCTCCCGACCGCTACGCCATCAACCTGCTGCCCTTCGTGGCGGTGGTGTTGGCCCGGGGAGTGGGGTCGGTGGTGGCCGTCCTCTCCTGGTCCGCGCCGGTCGACCGTCGCCGCTGGATTGTCGCTGGGATTGGCCTGCCAGTGACCGTTTTCGTGGTGTGGCAGTCCCAGTCTCGCCTCGCTTCTGGCCTCGCCTCCATCCCGCATCCCGACACGGTTCCCCGCCTGGCCTGGCGCCTGTCGGTGGTGGTGGAGCGCGCGCTTCCGGGCCGCAGCGCAGTCGCCAGTCCGATGCGAGAAGTGCCCGCCCATCTCGGCCGACCCCACTGTCCGCGCACCTCCTGCGTGCCCTCTGCCGAACAGACGGATGCCATCGCCGCCTGCCTCGACCACCTGCGGCGCAGCTGTGCGGGCGAGGGTCCGGTGCCGCTCGTGTGGCTGTCCGAGGCACCGCTGGGCATGGGAGACGATGCGCTGTCCCAGGCGGTGGGTGCCCATGCCGCCGAGACCTGGGGCGAGCTGGCCCGCGTGCGCGAGGGCGGCTTCGAGGGCGTGGTGGTGGCGGTGCCACGGGAGTGACGCGGTGGGTGCTCAGCCCCCGAAGGCGTAGCCCACGCCCAGCCAGCCCATGCGGGCAGTGGCGGGGTCGAAGTCGGGACCGGCATCGCGGGCGCGGGTGAGGCCGATGCCCTGGGTGAAGCCACCCACGGCGGTCCAGGCGCCTTGTACGGGTACGGCGCCCTGCAGGCCCACGCCGAGGTGCCAGGGCGTCCACCAGCCAGCTGTGACGGCGACGGGGCCGGCACCCAGGGCCAGGTGGGGGTAGGCGCGCAGGCGGAGCTGCCGTTCCCCGGAGGGCAGGGTGTGGAAGTCACCCAGGGGCAGGAGCAGGTCGGCGCCCGCGCTGGCGAAGAGGGGCGTGCTGCCGAGGGGGAGCCTTCCCGAGAGGTGGACGACCGGGGCGCCGGCGTTGACGGTGGCGGTGTCCTCCGGGGCGCCCTCGGGGTGGTTCTGCAGCAGATAGTCGCCGTCGTAGACCCAGCCGCCCCCCACCGCCGCGTGCAGGTGGGGGCGGCCCTCTCCACCGCCCGACGCGCCCTCGGTCGCCTTGGGAATGGCCTGAGCGCCGTCGATCACGAAGACAGCTGCGCCCCGCTTCTTCGGCACCACGAGGGAGACCGGCTGGTCGAGGGTGACGGCACGGGCGGCCACGGCGGGCGGGAGCGAGACGGGATTGGTGGCGACGGCCAGGCGCTCGCTGAGGGCGGTGAAGCTGGCTGCGGGGGCGAGGAAGGCGGCGGTGTGGGTGCCACCGGACTCCGCATCGACCCGGATGCGCTGGTGGACGGTGTCGCCGAGCTCGATGGCGATGCGGTGGCGCCCCGGCACCAACGACAGGCGGTCTGTGCCGGGCACCTGTGCCTGGCCGTCGACCCGCACCACGGCATCATCGGGCAGGTGGTCGATGGTGAAGGTGGCGTCGGGCACAAGCAGGGCCCGGGCCCGCTGCTCCTGGTAGGCGAGGCGGGCGGCTTCATCCGCAAGATCGGCAGAAGCGGGCATGCGGTCGGGAATGAGCGCGATGGCGTCGGCCCAGGCGCGGTTCTCGGCCCGGTCGCCGACGGTGCGAGACACGCCTGCCGCGGTGGACTCCTGGGCGGCAGGGTCGGGGAAGTAGCGGTGGACGGCGAGTCCTTGGAGGACGAGCGCCTGCCACACGGCCTCTACGTCAGCAGGACGCACCACCTCGACTGGCTCCAGGGCGCGGTCGAGGCGCTGGATGATGGCCAGCTCGCCGTCGAACTCGTCGAGGAGCGGCAGACAGGCGCCTGTCTCGTCGAGCAGGGCCTGCACGGCGGCCCCGTCGGAGGCGTCGAAGGCGTCGGGCTTCACGGCATCGCCCACCCGCACGACCGTGTCGCTGGGGGTGAGGGCCGGGTCGGGCGTGCCCTCGAGCCACACGGCGGTGCCTGCGTGGGCGGCGCCGAGGAGGAGGGCGGACATCAGCGACATGCGAGCGCTCCGTCGGTGGCGGCACAGGTGTAGCCGCGGGGGACATCCACCTGGAGGCGAGTGGACAGGCGCTCTCCCGCAACCGTGACCGTGACGGTGCAGGTGCCGGCGGGGAAGTCGCGGACAAGAGCCGAGGAGGTTCCGCTGCCCTCGGTGCCGCTGCAGCTCGCCTGGATGCGGTCGACCCCGCTCGCAGCGAACTTGGCGGCCCGGATGCGGGGCGCATCGGCTGCGGGCGGCGGGGAGGTCTCGACCGGCCTGGGCGGGGGGGCGGCCGGCTTGGGCGCGGTGGGTGCGGCCTCGACGGGCCTGGCCTCGACGGGCGGGGCTTCGTCCGGTGCAGGCGCGACGGGCGCCGCTTCGACGGGGGCGGGCGCGACCGGTGCCGCTTCCACAGGTGCGGTCTCGTCGGGTGCCGGCTGGATCGGTTCGGGCGGCGTCTCGACCACGGGAGGCGGGGGCGCCGAGCCGGGGCCCAGCACCTGGGAGGCCGCGAACATGCCGCCACCCACCACGCCCAGCAAGCCCACCAGGCCCGCGACCGCGAGGGGCATCCAGGCGCGCTTCGGTGGGGGCTGCGGGGTGGGTTGCGGGGCGGAGTCGGTGGGGGGCTCGGGCACCGCAGTGGGCACCGTTGGCACCCCCACCGGTCCGTCCTCCGCTCCAAAGAAGCCCATGGTGCTGCTGTCGTCGCCCTGCAGGGTGCGGGGATGCAGCTCGTGCACGCCGGCCGGCTGCAGCGCGGGACTTGCCGCCAGAATGTCTGGAATCACCCGCCTGGACACCGTCTCGAGGTCCTCGCCCGGGAGGCGGGCCGACAGTGCTCGCAGGCGGGCGCCGACCTCGGCAGCATCGGGTCGCTCGTCGGGCTCGAAGGCGAGCATCGCCCGCAGCAGCTCGGCGAGGGTGGCCTGGGCCTCGGCGTCGAGGTCGGGCCGGTAGCTCAGGGTGTCGAGCATCTGGAGAAGCTGTCGCTCGTGTCCTTCTGGGCGGAGCACCGCGCGGCCCCTCGGTCGGCCCACCAGGGTCTCCCAGAGCACGATGCCCAGGGCGTAGATGTCACCGGCTCCCGTGTCGGGGTCCCCCATCACCCGCTCGGGGCTCATGTAGGCGAGGGAGCCGAAGCGTCCGTCCCCCGTCACCGCCTCTCGGGCCTGGAACTCCGCCCGCGCGATGCCGAAGTCCAGGACCTTGACCTCCCCTTCGGGCGTGATGCGCACATTGCCGGGCTTGATGTCGCGGTGGATGGCCTTGAGCGGAGTGCCCGACGGCGCATGGGTGTAGGCGGCCTCCAGGGCGCGGGCGATGCCTCTTGCCACCTCGCTGGCCGCCCGCGCGGGAAACGGCTGCTCGCAGTGCACGAGGTGGGTGACGAAGACGCCGAGATCGACGCCGTGTACCACCTCCATCACCACGCCCCAGCCCTCGTCGAGCTGGACCAGATCGTCGACTGCGACGATGTTCCGGTGTCGAAGCAGGCCAAGAAGGCGGGCCTCGTCGCGCAAGCGGATGGCCGCCTCGGGATGGGCAGTGACCCCACCCGTGAGCACCTTGAGCGCCACCTCCTTGCGGAAGCCGCCCGCGGACACCAGCTCTGCGAGGTACACGCGACCGAAGCCGCCTTGTCCCAGCAGGCCCTTGATCAGGAACCGACGGGCCTCGCTCATCGCGCGGTGCTGGCCCCGTCGCCGAGGCAGTCGGGGGTGTCGGCCACCTCGAACTCCACGGTGGCGACGGACTGCGGGAAGTCGGCCTGAGACAGCGGGCTGTGGTCGACGTTCACGAGGGAGGCGGTCATGCGGTACGACCGGCTCGCCTGTCCGTCGAGGTCGGCGCTCACCTCCGTGAAGGCGTCCTCAAGGGGGTAGTAGTCGCCTGTGATGTCGTCATCGAGGTGCCAGTGCCCCCGTCCTTGCACGGGCGCGGAGTCGGGGTCCGGGGGGACCACCTCGAAGGCATCGATGTCGACCGCCAGCAGGAAGTCGGGGCAGACCGGAGAGGACAACGTGCTGGTGGGGAAGATGAAGCGGATGGACGGACCGGTGGCGCCGCTGTCTCCGCTGTCTCCACCGGGGAGGGGGGGCGGCGCACATCCGACGGCGAAGGCGGTGGCGACGATGGCGCGAAGCAGGGACTTCGGATGCATGGGGGGGTTGGCCCGGGCACGGGGGAGTGACGGGAGCTTAGGGAGGGCAGAGGGGAGGGTCAACAGGGGGCACCGACCGCGGCAGACACTTCCGGACTGAAGGACCGCCTGCGGGGACCGATGGATGGGCGCGGCTGGCACGCCGCTTGCTTTGCGCATCGGCAAGTCCGCTTCCGAGCGATGCCTGGTGCCCGCGCAGCCCGCGCCAACCCCGGAGCCACCGTCATGACTGCCAACCCGGCCACCCCCACGACCCCCGCCCGCGACTCCTTCGTGTTTCTGCTGCTCATGGCGAGTGTGTTCGTGGTTCCGCTGTCCCTCGCCTTCATGGGACGCATGGCCCACGCCGCACCCGCGGCCGAGCTTCCCGCGGTGCAGGTCGACGCCCACGCTGGGTGATTCGACACACCGGCTGTGTGCCATCGCCCGTCTGTCGTCGACGGCCGACCGTGCGCTTGGGAATGCCGGTAGACTTGGTGTTCCGCAGCCAACCGGGCGGAGGTCCCATGTCGAACCGGTCCGCCGCAGCCCCCCGTGATCCCTGGATCGGTCGCCTCATCGACGGACGCTTCTGGCTGCGCGACCTCGCCGCCACCAACGGCATGGTGCGCACCTACCTCGCCGAACAAGCCGACGTCGGGCGTGATGTCAGCGTGAAGCTGCTCATCACGGACAACAGCTCGGGCCCCGAGGTGGAGGCCGTGCGCGCTCGCTTCGTCCGAGAAGCCGCAGCGCTGGCCCGCCTGTCCCACCCCTCCATCGTGCGCATCTTCGACCGTGGCGAGGTCGACGGCGTGCCCTACCTCGTGTCCGAGCACATCCGCGGCGTGTCACTGCAGACCTACCTGCGCCACCACCCCGTCAGCCCCACCCTCGCCATCGACATCATCGATGAGCTGGCCCGGGCCCTCGCGGTCGCCCACGCCAACGGCATCATCCACCGGGGCCTGTCCCCCGACAGCGTCCACATCCGCCGGGACACCCTCGGCGATCTCGTGGTGCAGCTCGTCGACTTCGGGGTGGCCGACGACCTCCACGCGATGACCGACACCGTGCATCCCCGCCGCGTCACCCCGTGGTACCTCGCCCCCGAGCAGGCGCTGCATGCCGCGGAAGACGTGCGCACCGACATCTACGCCCTCGGCATCCTGCTGTGCCGTCTGCTGGTGGGCGCGACCCCCTTCAGTCACCTCAGCGGTGCCTCTGTGTTGGTGGCCCACATCCGCACCCCACCACCCGGCTTCGATGTGCTTCGGCCGGGCCACGGCTTTCCCGCGATGCTGGAGTGGACCGTGCAGGCCTGCATCGCCAAGGCGCCCGACGACCGCTTTGCAGACACCCTGGAGGTCCGCCGGGCGCTCCAGCTGTGCCGGGTGGCCCTGCTTCGTCCCGATCTCCAGATCGACGCCACTTTGGTGGAAGGACGCCTCGAAGTGTCCGACGAGGTCGCCCCGCATCTGCTCGGAAGCCATGTGCTGGTGGTGGGCTGAGTCCTCCGAGCCGGCGGTCCTCAGTGGCCCGGCCCCCGAATCAGACGCCCCGGCAGCACGCCCAGCGGGCTGGCGACCAGGCCCACCAGAGCCCCTCCCAGGCACCCCATCCCAACCGGTGCGGGGTGGTCTGCCAGCCAGCGCAGCATCGGGGCGACCGCGCCGAAGCTCAACGAGGACACCACCACCACAGACAGCATGCCCAGCAGCGCCTGGCCTCTCGCGGTGGTCCAGGTGGGTGCGGTCAGCCGATAGAGCAGCGGTGGCACCAGCGCAGATGCACCCGTCGCGGTGAACCAGAACCGTCGGGGAATCGTGCTGTCGGCGGGCAGCCCCTGGACCACCGCGTCGAAGGCGATGGCGGCCACGACCGGTGATGCGATGACGAGGCCCGCGGCGCCGTACACGGCCGCGATGGTGGCGAGCTGCTCGAGGCCCAGAGACGCCTCGCCCGCAGACACTGTGTTCTCCGCGGAGGTCGCAGGCGGCTGGTATGGGTCGACCACCTGGCCTCCTTGGCGCTTGGGGACCCCCTGTCGGTCGTCACCCGACCACCGCAGCTGGAGGGTCTCTTCGGAGCCAGTCTACGACGGGTCGTCGACTTGTGCTCAGGTGAGGACGTAGGCGAGCCCGATGGCCGCCACGACCGCGCCGACGATGAGCACCGCTGGCGCCCAGGTGGTGAGCAGCTCATGGCGTTGGGAGCGGACTGCCGCGGGCAGTGGCGGTGGGGCCGGGCGGGGCTTCGGACGCGACGGCATGCGGCCGGCGGGAATGTCGAGCCAGCCGGTGCGGCTCACGATGAGCAGGCCGTGGCGACCCAGGCGGCGAGGTCGGCTGCGCTCCAGAGGCCAGATTGTGTTGGGCCGGTCGAGCGGGACCACAGGAGGCGCAAGGGTGGGGGAGGTGTCGGCCTCGGGCTCGTCGTGGTCGGTGGGGGCCTCCCAGGGCGCCAGCACCAGCTCGGCGTCAGGGGTGGCGGGTGAGTGGCTGACAATGTCCGTTTGCAGGCCGTTCTCGCTTGATGCTCCTCCTCTCGGTGCGGGGGAGCCCGGCAGGTCGAGGGGGTCTCCGGGACGGCGAACGCAGACGAGCGTGGCGGTGAGGTGGGGACAGCCGCGCACCTTGGCCAGCTGCTGCAGCTTGGCGGGCACGATGCCCGGCAGGCGGTTGGACAGGATGTGGTCGAGCTCGGTGTTGGAGAACACCCGGTCGACCGTGGCGGTGGCCAACACAAGCCGCTCGCCCGCCTCGAGGGGCGGCAGGCACACCTGTCCGAGCCGGGGTGCGACGGGAGGACCGCCGAGGGGACCGCCGATGGTGGGGGCCGCGGCCTCGGCGTCGCCGGGATGCTCGACGATGGCGCCGTGGCCGGGAACCATCACCGCAGCCGAGCCTCCGCGGGTGGCGGCCACATGGATGCCGTGCTCCGACAGGCGGGCCAACACCAGGGCGCCCTGGCTCGGCACCGCGCCTGTGGGGTGGGTCACGCGCAAGGCGAGGTCGACGCGTGCAGCCAGCTCACTCAGCATCGACGGAATGTCGCGGATGGCCGATTTGTCGGGTGCGGTGTCGAGCTGGGCCACCTCCTGCGCGAGGGTCTGCTCGGCGATGTGGAGCGCCGACGGGCCCGGGGGACGGCCGGAAGCCGGGCCGAAAAGGGCTACCCAGGTGGCGCCTTCTCGGTGCAGCACGGTGACGGAAGCTACGCCGGAAAGGGCCACCACATGGCGCGGTTCGAGGGGGTCCACCTGCGGCCGGAGGACGGCTTGTGGGGCCCCTCCATAGGCTTGGCTGGTGTGGTTCTCGACCATTGTGGGAGGCTCGCTGGCAGTCACCGCAGGGATTTGTCAGGTACGTGTGTAAGAGTACAGCAATGTCCGGAATGTCGTGCAGTCTGGCGTGCGGGCACGCGTCTGCAGCTGGCGCATCCTGTCGCGACGTGGCAGTTTTCGCCTTGGACATGAGGAGGCCCCTTGGCGAACCGCGGGCAGCCCCCATCGGGCGGCGGAGGTGGCGCAGACACCCACCGCAAGGTGGGGGTCGGAACTGTGCTGGCCCGTCGTTACACCCTGGTCCGAAAGATCGCGACGGGGGCGATGAGCGAGGTCTACCAGGCCCGCCAGCACTCCCTCGACCGTGATGTGGCCATCAAGGTGCTGCTCCGCAAGTCCACCGACGACAAGGCGAGGTACCTCGAACGCTTCGAGCGAGAAGCGCGGGTGTTGGCGCGTTTGAGTCACCCCAACATCGTGTCCCTCCTCGACTTCGGGGTCGCGCGCGGCCATCCCTTCCTGGTCATGGAGTACATCCGCGGCGCCACCCTCAAGGCGTGGGCCCGTCAAAAGGGCATCTCGGTGTCGCTGGCCCTCGATGTCACCGAGCAGCTCTGTCGGGCGCTCGCCGAGGCCCATCGGGTGGGCATCGTGCACCGCGACATCAAGCACACCAACATCTTCGTGTGCGACGACCACGCCGGTGAGGAGGTGGTGCGACTGGTCGACTTCGGCATCGTGCAGGACCAGCTCGACAACGCCGACCTCACCCAGGCCGAGGTCATCCTGGGCACCCCCCGCTACATGGCGCCCGAGCAGGCCACCGGAAGCGACGTCGATGGCCGCACCGACCTCTACTCACTGGGCATCCTGATGTACTGGATGCTGATGGGACGCACGCCCTTTCACCGCTACTCCGGCACCCGCGCGCTGTTGGCCCACATCAAGCGCGCGCCGCCTCCCTTCGAGGAGGTCAAGCCCGACAGCCCCATCCCCGCCGCGGTCGAGTGGACGGTCATGCGGTGCCTCGAAAAGCGCAAGAGCGACCGCTTCGCCGATGCCGGGGAGCTGCGGTCGGCCCTGCGGGTGTGCCGGCTTGCCTTGGCGCGACCCGACTTTCCACTGGAGCTGTCGCTCGTCGACGGTCGCTTCGTGGTGGGACCGCCCGAGGTCGCCCGTGTGGTGGAGGCCTGGGACGGGGTCGGCAGCGTATAAGGCTCAGTCGCCCAGGTACCCGATGGCTTCCAAGGCCTCGAGCTCCTCCGTCGACAGGCTGGCCCCCGTGGCGGCTCCCCCGACGCGCTCGGCCGTGCACCCCTCCGGAACCACCATGTCGCCTACCGGATGGGTCTCCACCACCAGCCAGGCCGGTGTGGGTGAGGCGGTCAGCTCCATCGAGAGCGTGCGGTGGGCGATGTCCGCCGAGACGTCGTCCTGCGTCGACATCTGCACCGGCGTGACCCGCACCAGCGAGCCCCGGCTTGCCGTGAGCTCGACCACTCGCGCGTGGGTCCGGTCGCAGCGGATGTGGACGCCGGGGAAGCTCCGGCCGATGTGTTGGCGGGTGCGGTGGAGCCGCTGCTCGGCGTCGTCGGGTGGCGAGATCGGCTCGCCGTGACGGTCGACTCCAAGCGCGTACCACTCGGTGGTGCTGGTCCAGCGGTGGTCGCCCCTTCGGGTGTGGGCGTCGAGGGTGCCCTTGCCAAGAATGTGGACCATGAGGGTGTCTTGGTGGACAGATGCCCAGGCCTCCGCGCCGGAGTAGCGGTGGGCGGCCCAGAGGTCGCGGGGGTGCTGCGGGTCGTGCGGACCGGGCAGTGGCGCGCCGGACAGGCCGTCGGAAGGCAGGCCAGCCCAGTCGAGAATGGTCGGCAGCACGTCCACCAGGGACACCGGCTGGTCGACCGTGGCCGCGGGCGCCGGGGTGGGCGCGCGCACCAGCAGCGGCACCCGGAGCAGCTCGTCGTAGAGGGTGGATCCGTGCCCCCACTGCCGGACCTCCTGGTGGGGCTCCCCGAAGTGTTCGCCGTGGTCGGAGAGGAGGATGAGGCCCGTGCCCACCGGGGCGAGCTGGGGCAGCAGCTCGCCCAGGGCGCGGTCGGCGTGCCAGGTCTCGCTGTCGTAGATGGCGCGCAGGGTGTCGGGGTGGCCCTTGTTCTTTCGGGTGAGCCGGCGCACGACCTGGGCGGTGCGTCCGTCGGATGCGGTCTCCGTCTCCAGGTCGAGGGGGTCGAGCGCCTCGGGATGCGTGCCCTGCGTGGCCGGCGCGTCGGACCTCAACCGCAGGGGCATGTGGGGCTCGAACAGGTGCAGCACGGTGAGCGTGGGACCCCTGCAGGTGCGGTCGCCGGCCAGCAAGCTGCCGAGCTGCTCTGCACCGGGGATGGTGTTGCCGTTGTATTGGCTGAAGCGGTCGAAGCCGCGTTGAAAGCCGTAGCCCGCCCCGAAGAAGTGGTTCGTGACCAGCGCGCGGGTGCAGTAGCCCGCCGCTTGGAGGCGCTCGGCAAGCGTGGGCTGGTCGGGGTCCAGGCCGGTGAAGGTCCGCAGCTTCCACTCGGCGCTGTTTCGGCGGGCCCCGCCCTGGATGGCCCGCCGTCGAAAGCCCGCTCCATGCTCCCCGGGCCACAGTCCCGTCACGACGGAGGCGAGGCTGGGCAGCGTCCACCCACTCGCAGCGAAGGCCCGCCGGTAGCGCACCATGTCCTGAGACAAGGCGTGGAGCTGTGGGGACCGACGGGGTCCGAGACCGTCGGCCCGCAGGGTGTCGATGACCACCAGCACGATGTCGGGCCGGTCGACCGGGGTGGGGGACGACCAGATGCGTGGACGGGCCCAGGCCACCGAGGTGGGCGCATCGGCGGAGGAGGTGAAGGTGAGGCCGGTGGCCTCTGGCGGGACCTCGACGTGGATTGCGGTCCAGCGGCGGTGGGTCGTGCACCCCTCCGACAGTGGGCGGCCGTTGTTGTCGGATATCGTCCAGCAGGCTGTCTTCGAGCTTGTGCTGCCGACGTGGCCCGTGAGCTGGACCGGCGTCTGACGGGCTGGAAGGGGCACCGTCCAGTGCGCTCCAACGGGATGGACGACCGACGGGCGCTGGGTGGGACCGATGCGCACGGACCGCAGGTTGGGGTGCGCCTCGGGTCGGAGGCTCTTTGCGACGGGAACGCGTGCCGATGCGGTCACCTCGGCGGCTGGGACCCGCTCCACTCGCAGGTGCCGGAAGGCGACGAAGCTGTCGGCTGTGGTGCTGCCGCGGCCTGCAGAGAGCTCCACCCGGGCCTTCTGGGTGTCTGCGGGCAGATCGAGGGTGGCGGTGAGGGTCTGCCAGGCGGGAGGCTCGCCGGGTGGGGTCCATGCGGCCGGCTGCTCGACATGGGCCAGGCGGACCGTGCGGGCCAACATGCCGCGGGTGGCAGGCAGGTCGTCTCCCTGGGCGTCCACCCGCAACATCGGCCCACCGGACAGCGCGTCGCCAGACAGGCCGCCTTCGAGCACGTCTACCGTCACCCGCAGGCGTCCCACGCCGGGGTCGGCCAGGGTTCGCTGCACCGTGCCGAGTCGCCAGGACCCCTCGCCCGTCCCATCGAACACGAGCGCCGTCGACGCGGCCTGTCCCGGGACTGCGCGGACCGAAGCCCGGGTGCCCGGGGTGAGCCGATGCGACCAGGCGTCGGGCAGGGTCCCTGTGGTGAAGCCCTCCTCCAGCAGCACCTCGGGCTCGGGTGGGACCGGGGGGGTGTGCCAGCTGTCGTCCCACTCTGCGATGAGGTCGTGGGGAAGGGGGACCTGCGGCGAGGGCGGCGGCTGCGCGTCGCAGCAACCCGCGAGCAGCAGGCCCCACCCGGCCCATGTGCGGACGGCGAACATGGGACCGCCTCTAATCGGCTGGCTGGCTGGCGCGCGTCAGCCGGCGAAGGTGGACGCGACCATCTTGAAGGTGGAGGCGGCGTCCTTGCCCACCTGGGCGCACTCCTTGGGCACGCTGGCGGTGAGCTTGATGTTCTTCTTCACCGCTCGCAGCATGCCGGGCAGCTCCTTGGGCGCCATGCCAGCTTCCTTGAGGCTGTTCGGCAAGGTGCTCGGCACCGTCTTGGCCTGGGCGATGACTGCCTGGGCCTGCTTGGGCACCTGGGCGAGCTTCTGGGTGGCCCGGGCGAGGGCGGCCACCAGTCCGTTGATGCCGGCCACGGCCTTGGTCACCTTCGGGCTGGCCCCGCTGCGGGTCGACAGCGACGGCCTGGCACCGTTCATCTTGAGCTGGATGCTGCCCTTGGCTTCGGTCTTGAGCTCCTTGAGGGCGTCGCCGAGGTCGGCGCCTTCCGTGACCCCGAGGGCGCTGCGCAGAGACAGCTCGGCGGTGGCGATGTCGGTCCGGGCGCCGCGCACGAGGTCGAGCAGGCCCTGCACCTGGGCGAAGACGGCGTCAACGTCGGACAGGCCCGTCTTCACGATGTTCTCGCCCTCCACGGGCGCGGCGCCATTCCCCCCCTGGCCCCCGCCGCCGTCCTTGCCTGCCGAGGCCTTGGGGGCGACGGCCTGTGCGGTGGGGTCGATGAGTCCGGCCTCCACGAGGCTCGCCACGATGCGGTCCGAGCCCTTGGGCTTGGCCATGCCGCGCTGCACGAAGATGAAGTCCACGCGCCGCAGGGTGGCGTTGCCACTGCCGCTCTTGTCGAGGTGACCCAGCCCGCGCGCGATGACACGATCCTCCGAGACCCCGGCCGCCGCCACCAACAGCTCCCGCACCACCTCGGCCCGGGCCTGACTCAGCGCGAGGTTGGCCCCGGGGTCGCCGGTGGGGTCGGCGTAGCCGGCCAGGAAGACGTACTGACGGTCGTCTGCCTTCAGAGCGGCGGCCACGCGGGCGATCTGCTCCTCATCGGCCTTCTTCGCAAGGTCGGCCTTGCCGTACTTGAAGTAGACCGGCTCTGGGGACTGGCCCTGCAGCTCACCGGACAGCTCTGCGACCGGCGTGACCTTGGGGGCGCACGCGGTGGACGCGATGCAGCCGACCAGCAGAAGGGAGGCGAAGAGGCGCGACATCTGGGTCTCCTGAAGCGGCCGCCGTCTAGCCCGTGTGGGGTTGGTGTGGGAGCGGCTTCGACCCCGGCGACATCCCTGCGACACTGCTTGTCTGGCTGGGGTAGGTGCGAGGCTCGCCCTGGAACGACCCGACCATGACACCGACTCTGCAAGCTGCCCTGGCGCGCGCCGCCCACCTCGATGTGCCCGGTGCGGGCATGCGCTTCCTCGACCGCCGAGAGCGCGAGACCATGCTCACCTGGCCGCAAGTGCGCGACCGGGCCCGGGCGATGGCCAAGGGCCTGCGGGATGCGGGCGTGGGGGTGGGGGAGCGAGTCTGCATCGTGGTGCCCACCGAGCCGGTCTTCGCCGACCTGTTCTTCGGTTGCCTGCTCGCGGGTGCGGTGCCGGTGCCACTCTACCCACCCGTGCGCCTCGGGCGTCTCGACGAGTACTTCGACCGCACCGCGGCCATGGTGGAGGCCTGCGGGGCGGTGGCCATCGTGGCGAGTGGACGGGTCTTGCGGGTGCTGGGACAGGTGCTCGACCGCATCCAGCCCCGCTGCGGGTTGCTCGATGCCGCCCGGGTGCCGTCTGGCCTTCTCGATGAAGACAGCGTGCACCAGGGTGCTCCCGACGAGCTCGCCATGGTCCAGTTCAGCTCGGGCACCACCGTCGCTCCCAAGCCCGTCTCCCTCACCCATGCCCAGGTGCTCGCCAACACGCGGGCCATCACCGGGGTGCTCCTCGACCGCTACCCGGAGGCTGACGGCCACGCGCACTGCGGGGTGAGCTGGCTGCCGCTGTACCATGACATGGGCCTCATCGGCTGCATCTTCCCCGCCCTCGACCACCCCTCCCACATCACGTTGATACCTCCCGAGGCCTTTCTCGCGCGCCCCGCCCTGTGGCTTCGGGCCCTGTCGAAGTACGGCGGCACCATCTCGCCCGCCCCCGACTTCGCCTACGCACTGTGTGTGGAGCGCATCAAGGACAGTGAGCTGGAGGGCGTCGACCTGTCGCGCTGGGTGGCCGCCCTCGACGGGGCCGAACCCATCTCTCCCACCAACCTGCGGGCCTTCGCCGAACGTTTCGGTGCGTTTGGACTGTCCGAGACCGCGCTCACCCCGGTGTATGGCCTGTCCGAAGCCGCCTTGGCGGTCACCTTCGCCGAGATAGCCGAAGGCTGGCGGTCGGTGCGGGTCGACGGTGCCGCCCTGGCGCGTGGAACGGCGCTTGTGGTGGACCAGGGCGGCGTGGAGCTCGCCCGTCTCGGACCACCCCTGCCCGGCTTCGGGGTGCAGATCAGGGCGGCGGACGGCAGCGTGCTGCCCGAGCGCACCGTGGGCCAGCTCCATGTCTGCGGGCCCTCGCTCATGGCGGGCTACCTCGACCGAGACCGCCAACCCATCGTCGACGGCTGGCTCGACACCGGCGACCTGGGCTTCCTCATCGACGGCGAGCTGGTCATCACCGGCCGTGCCAAGGACGTCATCGTGCTGCGCGGTCGCAACCACGCACCCCAGGACCTCGAGCGGGCGGTGGACGACGTGCCCGGCGTGCGCACCGGCTGTGCCGTCGCGGTGGGTCGTGTCAGCGAGAATGGTGAGCAGGTGCTTGTTTTTGTTGAGGCGAGGTCGCCGCGCGAAGGCATGGCCGACGACTGCATTCGGGCCATCCAGGGCGCCACCGGACTGCGTCCCGACCTCGTGCAGCTGTTGGAGCCGGGCACCTTGCCACGCACCTCGTCGGGAAAGCTGCGTCGCGGGGAGGCCTTGAAACGCTGGGAGGCCGGGGAGCTCACGCCACCTCAGTCGGTCACCGCCCTACGGCTGGCGGGGGCGCTGGCGCGGTCGGCGCTGGCGCGGTGGCGGCATGGGTAGGTGGCGGTCCCGGCTGCTCGGTCTCGCCGTGGGGCTGGGGGTCCTGGTCGCACTGGAAGGGGGGCTGCGGGTGGGGCTCGGTCCCCCGCCGCCGCCAGTGCAGGTGTACCGGGCACTGGGCGAGCAGGACAGCTGGCTGGAGGCGCGCTCCGACGGCCTGTGGCCCACCTACCAGCTCGACGCGCGGCTGGTGCCCCACGACACCGAAGTGGTCGTGCTTGGTGGGAGCTCCGTGCGGGGCGGCACACCGGGGCTCTGGCGGAGGGGTGAGTTTCCGGGAGTGGCGGGGGAGCGGCTGAAGCGTCCGGTCGCCAACCTCGGCTCACCGGGCCTCGACACCCACGACCATGTGCAGGTTCTCGACGCATTGCTCAAGGCCGACGCGCTGCCCGAGCTGTCCACGGTGGTGGTCTACGCGGGCCACAACGACTTCGGCAATGCCCGCTTCCAGGCCCGCTATGGCACGGTCTCGGCCGGTCTGGCAGCCCACCTGCAGTCCGGGCTGGAGCGCCTTGTGCTCTACACCCGACTGTCGCGGTTGCTGCGCCCTGTGCGGGGGACGGTGCGCGAGGTGGGCGTGGGACGGCAGCAGGGCGCCCTCACCGAGGCGGCCTGGGGGGCGGTCCTTCGAGACCTCGAACGCAACCTCGACAGGCTGGTGTGGCAGACCGACAAGGCCGGCCTGCAGCTGGTCCTCATGGCGCCCATGAGCGACCTGTCCATGCCTCCGGTCGACCCCGCCTGCACCGCAGACCGGTGCCCGTCCAAGGACTTCGAGCGGGGACGGTCCACTGCGGATGTGGCGGCCCTGCGGCGGGCCCGGGACACCGACTTCATCGCGCTGCGCAGCCCCTCCCATGTGGGGGAGCTCATGTCTACGATGGCCGATGAAAACAACCATGTGGACGCCATCGTGGTGGAGGAGAGGGTCCCCTGGGAGGACGACCTGGCCGTCCCCTCCCGCGTGCTGTTCTTCGATCCGGTGCACCCCTCCGCCGAGGGACACCGTGTGCTGGGCGACCTGTTGGCCAACCACCTCGGCCCCGCCTCGGGTGAAAGGCCGCGATAGGGCTGCTGCCTGGCCAGCAGGTGACGGGGAGCAAGGAGGTGGACTTGAGGCGAGCCTGGGCTGGCATCGGACTGGTGGTGGCGGGATGCGATGCCAACCCGGTCGATCACACGCCGGAGGACCCCCGTCCCAGCGTGCTCCTCATCACGCTCGACACCACCCGGGCCGACCACCTGTCCCCCTACGGCTATGCGCTGGCCGACACGCCCATCTACGACCAGCTGGCCCGGGAGGGCGTGGTCTACACACGGGCCTATTCCACCTGCCCGCTCACGATCCCCAGCCACTCCACCATCATGACGGGCCGTCCGCCGCCCTCTCACGGCGTGCGCGACAACGGCGACTTCATCCTCGGTGACGACGCCATCACCCTCGCGGAGCGCTTCAGCGAGGCGGGCTGGGCGACGGCGGCCTTCACGAGCGCATTCCCCACCTCCAAGCGGTGGGGTTTCGGGCAGGGCTTCGACATCTACCACGACCCTCTGCCGCGGCTGCCCACCCAGAGAGACTGGCGAGACGAGCGGCGGGCGGGTGAGGTGATCGACGACACCATCGCGCTTCTGGGTGAGCTCGACGAAGGACCGGTCTTCTCTTGGGTGCACCTGTTCGACGCCCACTGGCCCTACGACCCTCCGCCCCGCTTCGCCAACGCCCACCCCGGCCGTCCCTACGACGGTGAGATCGCCTACGCTGCCGACGAGGTGGCCCGACTGCTTGCATGGTGGGACGCCGAACACCCCCGCAGCATCGTGCTCATCACCTCCGACCATGGCGAAGGCCTCGGCGACGGCGGCGAGCAGACCCACGGCTTTCTGCTCCATGATGGCACCATCCGCGTGCCCCTCATCGTGCGCACCCGGGGCCTCGACGACTCGTGGATCGCACCGGGCACACGGGTGGACCACCCGGTGAGCCATGTCGACATCGCCCCCACGCTGCTGGCTCTCGCGGGCCTCGACGTACACCCCGAGGTGATGGGCCGCGACCTGCGCGACGGCGGCACCCAGGAGACCTGGTCGGAAGCCCTCACCGCGCAGTTCTCGCTTGGCTTGTCTCCGCTCTACGCCCTCACCGATGCGTCGGGTCGCTACACCGAGGGCAGCCGCGGGGCCTTCTACCCCTTCGTGGGCACCGAGGTGTTGCCCATTCCCGATGTGCGCACCGACCTCGGGCCCTGGGCGCAGAGGTTGGGCACCGTGCGGGCCTCCTTCGATGAGGTCATCGCGCCCGAGGCCACGCTCGACGGCGACGACCTCGCGATGCTGCAGGCGCTTGGCTACATCGGCGGAGACCCCACCGCGGAGGCCGGAGAGGTCGATCCCCGCGACGTCATCGGCGTCATCCCGCTCACCTGGCAGGTGCGGCAGGCGATTGGCGCCCGGCGCTATGGGACGGCGGAAAGGCAGCTCGCCATCCTCGAAGCGCACATGCCCGACACCTGGGGTGTCGACCACCTCAGGGCCTCCCTGCTGCTTGCCCAGGGACGTCAAGAAGACGCGCTGCACCGCTTCGTCGACCTGTTCCAGCGGGCCCCGAGCAGCACCATCGCCTTGCACATCGCGGGCATCCACGCCAGCCGGGCCGAGTGGTCGGAGGCCGAGGGTTGGTTTGCAGAGACGCTTGCATTGCAGCCGATGAGTCCCGAGGCCATGGCTGGACTGGTGCGCACCGCCCGCGCGATGGGTGAGCCCGAGCTCGCCTGGGAGCGCACGATGGCGGCCCTCGTGCAGCACCCCGACCACGCCGAGCTGTCGGTGGCCCGAGCGGAGATGCTGCTCGAAGATGGCCGCGTGGACGATGCCCTCGACGAGGTCTCCGGTGCGATGGATGCCCTCGCCCACCATCCCTGGGCCCACCTCGTGCTCGCGGAGGTGCGCTGGCAGCAAGGTGAGGCGGAGCAGGCCATCGACGCTCTGCACGAGGCCTTGAGGCTCGCCCCCTTCGACCTTCCGGTGCGCATGCAGCTCGCCCGGTGGCTGCTTGAGGTCGGACGCAATGCCGAGGCCCGCCGCACCATCGCTCCGGCGGCCCGCTTGTTGCCCGAGGTGCCCGAGGTGCAGGCGCTGTATGCAGAGACGCAGGCGGCGGTGGACGCCGAGCTGGGGCGGTAGCTCAGGGCCGCGACCACAGCTCCACCCCGGCGCCGGAGGCCACGCGCTGCCAGCCCTCGGTCTGAGACACGGCCTCGGAGATGTCGACCGTTCCGTGACGCCCCGGCAGCGTCCTTCCCGGGCGGACGACCATGCCCCGCGGTGGGGTGCCTTGAAGCCAATGCAGACACGGCTCGGCATCCGGTATCGACAGCTCAGGGCCCATGGGACCGGTGTGGTCAGGCAGCAGGGCCAGCTCGGCGTAGGTGCCGGCGCAGTCGCGGACAGGGACCTCGGGAGACAGCCGACGGCGGACCATCTCGGCGATGTCGGACGGCTGCAGCCAGCGGGCGTCGATGCCCTTGGTGGGGTGGCGGTCGTGGTGGTGGGGGTCGGCGAGTGCGGTGAGTGCGAGCAGGGCGACAGCCACGGTGGGCTGGAGGCGTTCGGGGAGCCGCCAGCCGAAGGCCAGAGGAAGCAGGAGGCCTGTGAGCGGGGTGTACACGAGCTGGTAGCGGGCCGGAAGGGGGGTCCACGCCACGGTGGATGCGGTGGCCAGGAGCACGCCCCCGGCGAGCAGAGGGGCGGTGTCGTTGGCCCGGAGGCGGGGGGAGACGAAGCCGAACAGGCCGAGACCGAGCAGCCACAGCGGCCACGCGGATGTGCCGGGAATGGCTTGCTGGACGTTGTGCCGGATGACTTGTCGCGCGCAGCGCGTGGCCAGGAAGGCTGGTGTGAGCAGGGTCTCTTGTGCGATGGGACGGCAGGCGGACACCATGGCGGTGTCCTTGGAGTCGGTGGTCCACCGGGAGACCACGCGGGTCTGCACCTGGCGCTTGTCTGACGCGGTCAGGCTGTGGGACTGGCCGAGCCAGGGCGCCGCGCGGGTGCCGATGAACGCGCCCAGCAGAAGCACGACGACGAGCCCCCGACCGCGCCACGACGCCAGAGCCTCCCGGGCCACCACGGGGAGCACCACGACCAGCAGCAACAGTCCCCGGTCGTCGGCCATCGTGGCCACCATCGCTGCGGTGCCAGCCAGCGCGAGCGTCCAGGTGGAGGACCGCCGCGTCGCCCACAGCGTGGCTGCGATGCCGACCGCGACTGCGCCCGTCAGCAGGGGATAGCCGTTTCCCCACCGCGCCCCGGAGGTGGCCACCGGGCTCCACGGAATGGCCGCAGCCGCAAGTGCCCCGGCCCATGTCCCTGCTGCCAGGCGCACCGACAAGCCGGTGGCCATCACCACCGCCACCATGCTCAGCCCCGCCAGGAGCAGGGCGCCATCGAGCAAGCCCGTCCACCCCTCGAGCGCCCCCACGAGCGCACTGTGCAGCGGCTGTCGAAAGGGGTCCAGCATGTGGTGTCGCCCGTGGGCGTGGTTCCAGGCCCCGAACAGCCAGTCGGGCCAGTGATACCCACTCACCCGTCCATCCAACACAAGCGCCTGCCCCCGCCACCACAATCCGAGCAAGCCCAGGAGGATGCCGCCGAAGAGGGGCAGCTCCTCGACCAGCCGGTGTTCACGTCGGTGGGCCATCCGCCGAGGCTACCAGCTCCTCGATGTTGAGCACGGCGTCAGGTGATTTTTGTTGCATCAACGGCCCCGGCGGCCCCTCTTTCGGCGACACCGGGCTGCCCTTGCGGAGGTGGGTCGGCTGAAAACGACCCAGCACGCAGTGTTCTGGTGATCGGCCGGGTCGCCGCAGGTGGCCGGATGCAACCGGAGACTCCGGGCACCTCGCGCAACTTCGCGCAGGCGGGAGCAGTCAGTGCAACAACATTGTCCTGACGCCGTGCTCAACTATTGGTAGCCCTCGGCCTGCAGCTCGAACAGGTGGGCGTACTGTCCCTGGGCGGCCATCAGGGCGGCGTGGTCGCCTTGTTCGGTGACCTTGCCGCCGTCGAGAACCACGATCTCGTCGGCCATGCGCACCGTGCTGAAGCGGTGGCTGATGAGGATGGCCAGCTTGTCGTCGGCGAGGGCGCGCACGCGGGCGAAGATCTCGGCCTCGGCTTCGGCGTCCATGGCGCTTGTGGGCTCGTCGAGCACCAGGATGTCGGCGTCTTCGCGCATGAAGGCGCGGCTGAGCGCGATCCTCTGCCACTGTCCTCCCGACAGCTCCCGACCGTCCTTGAACCAACGGCCAAGCTGCGTGTCGTACTGGGCTGGCATCGACTCGATGAACGGCGCCGCCATGCCCTTGTCGGCGGCGTCGGCGCGGCGGTCGGTGTCCTCGATGCGGGGAAGGTCGCCCACGCCGATGTTGTCGCCCACGGTGAACTGGTAGCGCACGAAGTCCTGAAAGATGACGCCTACCCGAGCTTGCAACACATCGCGGTCCCACTCATCGAGCGGTCGCCCATCGAGCAGGATCCGGCCTGCGCTCGGGCGGTACAGGCCGGTGAGCAGCTTGATGAGGGTGGTCTTGCCGCTGCCGTTGTGGCCCACCAGTGCGAGCTTCTGGCCGGGCGGAATGTGGAGGCTGACCCCGCTGAGCGCGGGCTCGGTGGCCCCTGGGTAGGTGAAGGACACCTCGTCGAATCGCACCCCATCCCCCGGCTGGGTGCCCTCGGTGGCCGAGCCCTCCCAGGCCGGAACCTCGGTCTCCAGGAACTGGTAGAGGTTGTCGAGGTAGAGGTTGTCCTCGTACATTCCGCCGAGGTCCCGCAGCACCCCCGAGAAGGCGGTCTGCCCCTGTCGGAAGACCGCCAGGTACATCGTCATCTGGCCGAGGGTGATGGCCTTGGCCATGGCCGACAGCGCAATCCAACCGTAGGTGCCGTACAAGGCCACCGTGGAGCCGAGGCTCACGAGGTAGCCCCACACACCCCGACGCAGGATGAGGCTGGCCTCCTCGCCGAACACATCGCGGAAGATGCGGTCGTAGCGGTCCACCAGCATGGGGCCGAGTCCGAGCAGCTGGACCTCCTTGGCGTAGTCCTCGCGGCTGACCACGATCTCCAGGTAGTTCTGCATCCGCTTTTCGGGGGACTTCCAGGTGAAGAGGCGAAAGCCCAGGTCGGCAAAGCGCGTCTCGACGAAGAAGGCCGGCAGCGCGGTGAGCGCCAGGAGGACCACGGCGAGCGGCGAAAACGAGATGAGCAGGGCCGCGAAGCTGGCGATGGACAGGACATTGCGGGCGATGCCGAAGGTGCGGCGCACCAGCGACAGCGGACGGCTCGACGCCCCGCGACGGGCCTGGGTCATGCGGTCGTAGGTGCCGGAGTCTTCAAACTGGGCGAGGTCGAGCTGACGGGCCTTGTCGATGATGAGCACGTTGACTCGGTGGCCGAGCAAGGCACGCAGCAGGCTTCGGCTCACGTCGTCGGCGCGGCGCACACCGGCCAGGGAAGCGATGAGCAGCCCCTCGATGCCCACCCATAGAAGGGCGGACCAACGGTCGGAGACGGCACCGGTGTCGGCCGCGAGAATGACGGCATCAACGATGTTCTGGCCGACCACTGCGATGGCTGCGGGCAGCAGTCCGGCGACGACGGTGAACCCGGCGAGGGCGATGAACAGGCGCTTGTCGGTCTCCCAGACCAGGCGGGCGGCGCGGGCCGTGCTGGTGCCGAAGGACGACAGGCGCTTGAAGTCGACGCGGGTGTCGGAGGCGCGGGGTGGGGACATGGGGCTCCAGTGTGGGCCGCCAAGCTCATCGCGGTCGGCCCGTCGGCCAGCCCCACGACAGACATGGGCCCATGGGCGACCCTACACGTCGAAGACGGCCCGCGCCTTGTCCAGCTTGAAGCCGTCGGGCTTCCAGCCGTCGAGCCACTCCAGGCGGTCGAGCAGGGTGAGGTCCTGGCCCCGACCTGCGAGTGCGTCGATGCACATCTGGTAGCCGGGTGGCCCACCGCAGTCCTCGGGTGGGCAGGAGCGGTCACCGTCCAGGAGCTGTCGCTGGCCCCGCATCGGTGTGTCGGACAGCTCCACCAGCTTGATGGTGTGGGACCAGCTGTCGCCAAAGTCGTAGAGATAGCCGATGGAGTCGCCAACCTTGGCCAACCAGGGCGCGACCGCGACTCTGCGCGCATCGGGTGCCTCCGGACCGAAGGCGTCGCGCGAAGGGATGCCTGCGATGGGGCCGTCAGCCCGCGGGTCGTCGGTGAAGAATTCGAACAGGTGGGCGTTGTCCCAGCCGAAGCCGCCTTGGATGGCGAAGTGCAGGTCGGCGAAGGTGGCGCTGCGGGGGAGGACCAGCCGACGCCAGATGGGGGGCTCGATGTGGTCGATGTGGACGTCGAGCACCATGTGGCCGGCTTCGGGCCGCGGTGCGGTGGACAAGGCACGACGGACGTCTGGCGGGACCACGACGCGCAGGTCGGCGGCAGCCTTGTCGCGGCCGACGAACACGAGGCCCAGGGACTCCAAGCCGGCGAGGGCGCCGAAGTGGTCTTCCTCCAGGCTGTCGAAGCGCCGTCCCCAGCGGGTGGAGAGGCGGGCGAGCGGCAGCTCCCCACCGTGCCGCAGCAGCAGGTTCAGCAAGGCGTGTCCGTCGGGGTCGACCATCCATACGATGCCGTCGACCTCGCCCATGTCGGACAAGACCTTCAGCACGGCCGCTTCGAGGGTCTTGCGGGTGTCTCGAACCCGTCCCACCACCTGGGTGCAGATGGCGAACAGCTGATCTGTGCTGGCCCCCCGCACCAGTCCGCGCAGCCCTCGGCGAACAGCCAGCTGGGGTGCGCGAAGAGGATGGGCCTGCCGATACCGTGCGGGAATGGAGGGCGTGCCTGCTCGCCAGCGCGCCCGGGCGTCGACCTTCGGCACCGGCAGCTCGTCGAGTGCGGTCGCCACCCCGGTGGGGAGCTGCTTCTTCAGGAGCTGGCGGAGCGCCGTGGAGCGCCGGGCCTCCTCCAGCAGGGCCTCGGCGACGAAAGGGGCCTCGGAGTGGCCAAGGGGATGCAGAGCCGCGGCGATGTCGGCGAGCTGGTCGACCTGCATCCGCAGCCCGAGGGCCGCGTCGATCTGAAGGCGGTCGGGGTCGACTGCGAGCAGTGTGCGCAGGTTGTGTTGGAATCCCAACACATCGGCTAGCAGGGCCTCGACGGCGACCAGGGCCTCGTCGGCGGTGGTCCAGTGGGTGGGAATTGGAGCTGCGGTCATCGGGGCCTCACGCGCTCCACGATGGGAGCGAAGGGGGGGCCCCTAATCGACCGGCTGCCCTCCAAAGACTATTCGACGCAGGTGAGCGTGGTGTCGGGCCAGGTGCCGCCTCGGTACTCGAAGGTGCCATGGTAGTCGAAAGCGCCGCCATTGACGGTGTACTCGACGGTCCCATCCATCGAGTGGTCGGCGTAGTCCACGTCCCACAGGGACACGTCCGCGGCCTGCTCGAGGGTGTGGTGCTCGGCGGCGGTGGTCACCAGCGTGAAGGGCAGTGCCTGCCCGCTGAGGAGCCGTCCCACCGACACCGCGGGCGAGGTGATGTGGAAGGAGACGTCACTGTGGAGCTGGGAGTCGGACACCTCCACATTGGACTGCACCTGGAGCTTTTCGATCTCCCGGGTGATGCGGCCGAGGTTGTCGAGGTTGATGCGGATCGGACGGTCGGGGTTGGCGCCGAAGCCCAGCAGCTCCACCAGCGGGCCCGTCTCGTCGTAGCGGATGAGCAGCTTGCCGGTCTCGTAGTCGAAGTCGACCCTCGGGTTGACCAGGTAGTTGCTCAGCTTGAACAGGTTGTGTTGGACCGGCTCTCCTGCGGACCCCACAGCATAGTCCTCGCCGTAGACGAAGTGCATCTGCATCAGGGTCCCGCCGCCCGGGGATGCGGTGTAGGTGCCGGCCCCGTCCTGGGTGAAGCCGTCGGGCACGCCTCCGCTGGGGGAGTCGACGAGGCTCGAGATGACGTCGAAGAGAGCCTCCACGAGAATGACCACCATGCCACCACATCCAATCATCTCGTGGTAGCTCTGCTCCATGTCGAACACGATGGCCAGAGTCTCGTCGATGTCGTCTTCGGAGACCCCGTCGGCGCAGCGAGCCAGGGTCACCGAGGCGCCCGGAGACAGGGTGCTGGGGTAGTATCCATTGGGAAGGTCGGTGCCGCTGTGGTGTTCGTAGGTTGCGTCCCCCGAGTCCTTGTCGCTGCTGCCCGTACACGCCACGCTGCCCAGCACCACACCCAGCATTGCCAACGTCGTCCGCATTCTCCACCCCTGTCTTGCATTGCGAGAAAGGCCCCGCCGCTCCCCATCCCCGGGGAGCACGGAGCGATTGGCCAGCTTCAGCGCTGGCTGGTCGGAGGCAAAGCAAGGAACATACCAATCTCGCGCGATGCAGTGGGGACGGCCATTCTGAGCTGAACTGTGTCGGACGCGTGTCGCGCGGAACCCCAATTGTGCGACATCGATGTCAGCCCAGCCGGTGCCGGGCGGCGTGCAGGGCGGTCCAGGCCGTCCCCTTTCGCTTGGGCACCTCTTGTTCGAGGTAGCGGCGCACCTTCTGGAGATCGTCAGGGTCGTCCTTCACGGCCACGCCAGACAAGCAGTCGATGATGTCGGCCGGAGCCGCCGAGTCTCCAGAGCGCAGAAAGTGTCCCCGAATGCCGGCCGCATGGGCCACCGACACACACTCGGCGGTGGACATCACCGTATTGAGGCGGGTGGCATGACCGCTGCGGCCCGCCGAGCCCGGCAGCTGTCCCCGGAGGTCGCGGAAGGTGCGCACCAGGACCTCCAGCACGTCTCGGGGCACGGCCGCCGGCACCCCCGACTCCGCCAGCATCCGGGTCGACTCCCGCTCCACCAGAGCGAGCTCGGTGTCGAAGTCGGCGATGGGATGCACGGTCTCGAAGTTGAAGCGGCGCTTGAGGGCGGCGCTCATCTCGTTGACACCTCGGTCGCGGGTGTTTGCGGTGGCGATGATGTTGAAGCCGGGGCGGGCCAGGCACAGCGACTCCTCGGCGGCACCCAGCTCGGGAATGGCCAGCACACGGTCGCTCAGCAGGCTCAGCAGGCTGTCCTGCACCTCGCTGGGGCACCGTGTGATCTCCTCGAAGCGCACGATGGCGCCGGCCTGCATTCCCCGGAGCACGGGGCCTGGCACGAGCGCACGGGGGGACGGGCCTTCGTTGAGCAGCAGGGCGTAGTTCCAGCCGTAGCGGATCTGCTCCTCGCCGGTGGCCGCGCCCCCCTGGACCACCCGGGTGGAGTCACCGGAGATGGCGGCGGCGAGCAGCTCGGAGAGCATGGACTTGGCGGTGCCTGGCTCGCCGATGAGCAGCAGACCGCGCTGGGTGACGAGGGAGACCATGGCCCGCTCGACGAGGGCAGGGTCTCCGACGAACTTGGGGGAGGTGCCGAGGTGGGCGTCGCCGATGAGAAAGGCGCGCACCGCTGTGAGGGACAGCTGCCAGCCGGGTGGACGGGGCCCGGTGTCGGCCTCTACGAGCGCCGCCAGCTCATCGGCGAAGCGGACCTCCGCTGGGGGACGCTGGGCTTTCGTGGACATCGCCTACTCCGCAGCCAGGGTGTCGAGCGTGGTGAGCAGCTCGGACAGCAGCGCCCTGGGTAGCGTGCCGAGGGGACGTCCGGAGCGGGTGGTCCAGCTGTCTTCGCCGACCTTCTGCACGGTGAGGGCGCCCAGAGTGGGGTCGGTGTCCTGGGACAGGCCCATGCCGGTCCACAGTCCGGCGCCGCCGAGCCACATGCGCACCTCGTAGACGCCGTCGGGGAGTGGCAGTGCAAGCCAGTGGGCCACCCCAGCGTCCATCGCCTCGCCGTACTCCCAGCCTTGGGAGCGCAGTCCCATCAACCGACCGATCTCCACCGCGACATCGGTGTGGCGGTTCACCTCGAGCGCCCCGGCCTCTTGTGCGGTGAGGCGGTTGGCCGGTCGACCGAGCTGTTCGAAGGGCTGCAGCAGCTCGTAGTCCGCGAAGAGCTCGACCCACGCGGCGGTGTGGTCTGCAGAGGCGTAGACCGGATGAAAGAGGCCGACCTGGGCGCCTTCGGGCAGGGTGAAGGGGTCGTCGTCGACCGTGGCGAACGTGCGGTCTTCAGCCACGCGAAAGGTGTGTACGACGTCATCTTCGTCGAATGTGGCCCACACGAGCCGGCGCACGAGGTGGACCAGCAAGGGGTGGTCGACGAGGAAGCGCTGGAAGTCTGCGGCGGCCCAGGTGCGCCGGTGGAGGAAGGCCTGCTTCAGCCGGTGGACCTGCTGGCTGGACAGCGTGCGCACCGCCTTCTTGAGCGCCTTGAAGCGGGCCTCGGCGGGCACGGCCTTCTCGGCGTCGTCTCGCTTGCCGGGCTTGGGCAGGGACCGACGCTTCTTGCCGTCTGCGTCGCGGACCACGGGCTTGAGGGCCTCGTCGAAGGACACCGTGAACTGCCTGGGCCCGTAGTCGAGGGGGAGGGTGCCGCTCTGGTCGAGCCCGAGGGTGGGGACCAGGCGGTCGGCGAGCTGCTCGCGGGAGAGCCCGAGCTTGGTGGCCAGGGCCGAGATGCGCTGGCGGGCCGCTTCCTTGATGCCCTTGTAGCGTACCTTCTGGGCGACACCATCCAGGTGCATGAGCGCGACGTCGGTGCCGATCTGCAGCAAGACGTCGAGACCGGCGACCGCCCGCTTGTGTTGGGACTCCCCGGGCCACCGACGCACCATTGGAGCGAGTCGGTGGGCCACATCGTCGTCGCCGAAGGTGCCGAGCTGGCTGAGGGCCCAGCTGTCCTTTGCGGGCGCCCCGGCCGCCAGCCACTGCTCGAAGAGGGACCACGACAAGCGCGCCAGGCTCTCCGTGTCGAGGGTGTCGGCAAGCTGGGCGATGCCGGCGTAGGGCTGCTCGGCGGAGTGGATGGCGAGACACGCGACCAGCGGCGTCACAGCCTCGATGGGAACGACGGTCTGGCGGCCCTTCAGGCGTGGACGGGGCAGCGCGCCCGCCTGCAGGAATGCCACCGTCTTCGGGGGACGCTTGGGGAGGACCAGCAATGGGTCGCGGTCGAGCACGCTGTCGAGCACCTGCACGGCCGCCGGACCCGCCGAGGCGGCGGCGGCGCGGAGGGTGTCGGAGTGTCCGTGCTGAACGAGGATGTGGAGGGCGTCTTCGGCCTTTCGACGCGCGGCGGCCTTCTTGCTCACGAGCAGGGGCAGGCAGAAGCGCGCCGCATAGGCAGGATGCCGGCGGAGCCAGTCGAAGGCCACGCTGCGGTGGGACCGCTTGCCCAGGGCATCGAGCATGAAGGCGGCCACGTCGGGGCTGGCCAGGACCACCAGCGGGGCCACCACATCCGGGGAGTGCCGACGCAGTCCGAGCAGGATCCGGCCGGCACTCTCAGGCAGCTCCATGGCCAATGCAAGCACGAGCTGGAGGGCGGCCTCCCCATGAAAGGGCGCTTCCTGCATTCGCCTCAACGCCTGCTCTCGCGCGGTCGCATCGCCCCGCAGCAGCACGCCGGCCCACTTGGAGCGGTGGCGCCACATGCTCTCGGTCCACTGCAGGTGGAGCTCCGGGTAGGCGGCAGCGTTGTCGATGGCGGCCCGCACCCGCTCGGCGGAGACCGCCTCGGCGGGGGATAGCACCGCGTGGGCGGCGGGAAGGGGCACCTCGAGCATGGCGGGAAGTCCCTTGGTGCGCTTCTTCTTGCGGAGCCAGGGCGGGTCGGCGAGCACGGCGGGGAGCTCGTCGGCACGGGCTTCAGGCAGCACGGGCTGTTGTGCCTCGACGATGGCGCGGAGCAGCCCCGCGGCGCTGGAGTCTGCTGGGATGGCGTCGAGCACGGCATTCACGGCCTTGGGTGCCTGCGCGACCCAGCCCTCGAGCAGCATGCGAACGCCCTTGTGCTTCGACTCTGCAGCCAGCCGCACGCAGCGCTGGGGGAAGCGCTCGAAGTGTTGGGGCAGCAGCTGCTTCACCCCGCGGTCGTCGGAGTGGGCCAGCAGGGCGGTGGTGGCGTCGTCGTGGGGCAACACGGCGAGCACCCGGGCCACCGAGGCCTGGGTGTCGGCGTTGTAGGCGCGCTGATACCAGTCCTGGAGGGCGGGGATGACACCCGGGCCCAGCTCGGCGTAGAGGGTCTCGGCCGAGCCCAGAGAAGGGGTGGGCGACAGGGTGAGGGTGTCGAGCTCATCGACGGAAGCGGCCGTGGCCTGCACCCAGTTCGACGACCAGTGCCTCGGCGTTGCGACCACCTGCTGGCGCCAGTCTGCGCGGGCGGGGTTCAGGTAGGAACAGGCCAGGCGGCCCTGGGGCCGGGTGTGCCAGGCGGTCTCGATGTGGGCGATGCAGGCCGCGTGGACGGTGTCATCGGCCAGAGCAAGTCCGATGCCGACCTGTCGGAGTCCCGGCACGCGGTCGAGCCAGAGGTTGTGAAAGGACTGCAGCTGGACGAGGAGGACGACGGCGTCTTCGAGCCGACCGGCCGCCACCAGGGTGCGCAGGAGGGCGTCGTGGCCCGGCGGGATCTCCCAGCTGCGGGTGGTGGTGAGGCTCTGGCTCAACCGGACCAGGTCGGCGAGGGACCAGTCCGCGGAGACGAAGCTCTCCGGGAGGTGGGGGGCGTCTTTGCGCAGGCGGGCCCACTGCTGTGGGACGGTGTCGGTGATGCGGGGCACGCGGCGGCCCCCCCGCTTGTAGTGGAGGCGGGACCGCCAGCTGGGGGGCATCACGAAGGTGTGTTCGTCGGGCAGGGACATGGGGGCTCCCGGTCTGGCGGTCCTGCTAGCCGGGGAGCGGGGGCTTGGGAGGACAGTTTCTGTCCGCAACTTCCTGTTCCAACTCTGCAGGTGCGGGGCCCCGGCGGGCGTGTTGTCGTGGGACGGTGGCACGTCCGCTCAGTCCACTTTGAGTCCCCGCCGCTGCCGCATCTCTCGTCCCATCTCGTGCAGCGACTCTGCATCCAACACAAGGGCGGCCAGGGGCAGCAGCTCGCCGTCCTCCCGGGCGATGTGGACCGCATACATCCTGGACATCTGTGCGAGAACAGCTTGAAGACGGGCGTGTCGGTCGATGTGCAGGCGACCGTCGGCCAGCCAGTCCTCCAAGGCTGCCTCCACCACATCGTGCAGGGGCTTCATCTCCACATGGTCGGCCTGCAGGGCATCCGCCAGGGCGACCGCCTCCGCGGCTCTTGGATGGGACGACGCCCGAAGACGTGGAAACAGGGAGTGCTCCTCGTCTTCGGTATGCCAGGGCGCGTTGGTGCGGAAGTAGTGGTTGGCCCGCCGCGCCCCGTCGGCATGCAGGTCATCGAGCGCGCGCTCCGGGGGACAGGCGGCCACCTTCACCTGGGCGCCCAGGAAGCGCTCCACGCGGCGGTGGCAATCGTGGAGCATGCCCAGGGGGTCGCTGAAGTCAGCGGACCGGGGTGCGCCCGGCATCAAGGCCATCTACCAGCGCACCCTGCCGGTGGCCGTCACGAGGCTCACCATCTCGCCGCCGAGGTTGTCCGACGCGAGCAGGTGTCCGCCCTGGAGGAGCAGAGCCGGCTTGAGGCCCACCTTCTCGGGACCCACCAGCACATCGCCCACCTCGACCGCCCAGTTGAGCTCGGTGCCGATGGCGTAGCCCTCGGTCTGTTCGCCGAGGTGGTTGGCCGGCACGCCGCCATTGCGGGTGGTGGAGAAGGGCTGGGAGATGGGAGCGGTGGCCCAGTGCAGAGTCGGACCGGCCCGCAGCTCCAGCCACCCGGTGGCGTCGACGGCCACGACCGGCTGCACGAAGATGGCGTGCAGGAAGGCTCCTTCGCGCACGATGGCGTCGGCTCCCTCGGGTGCGCCACCCGAGTGTTCGGGGCGGCCGATCTGGTCGTAGGCGGAGGCGTCGATGGCGCCCAGCAGCTCGTCGTGGGCCACCATGCCGGCGTCGAAGTCGCGGTCGTAGGCGAAGTCGTTGACCGTGTCGTTGTCGGGGTTGCCGTCGCCCGACGCCCAGCCCCCGCGCAGGATCCCGCGCACGGGCAGGTCGTCCTGGGCGACCTCCACGAGACCGGTGATGCCGCCAGCACGCACCTTCTGACGGCTGCCCTCGTACCTCGTGTTGTAGTTGAGGGAGCGGTCCGACGAACCCAACAGGGTCGCGCCCTCACCCGCCAGGCGCAGCTTCATGTTGCCCAGCTCGCCGGTCCAGTCGGCGTAGGCGTCGAGGGCGGTGATGATGGTGGTGCGCTCGTCGTCTTCTTCGGTCTGGCGGCGGTGAACGCCGTAGGCGCCGAATGTCGCGCCATCCTCGGGGGCCCACAGCAAGGCGCCGATGCCCTGCCACGCCTTCTGTCCCTTCTCGCCTTCTTCACCGAAGGGATGCCAGCGGGCGAACTCGTCTTCGATGACGCGGTCGCCAGCCAAGGAGATGGTGAGGGGCACGTCGCCGCCGCCGAAGGGACGGCTGCCCACCTGCACACGCACCACCCGGTCACCGAAGTCGTTGCGGCCGAAGACCGGGTCGCGGTTGCCATCGTTGGCGAGCAGGCCGAGGCCCCAGTGACTGGTGGCGACGCCGGCCTGCACACCGATGGGTCCGAGCCGGGCCTTCACGAAGGCCTTGCGCAGGTCGTAGTCGGCGGCGTCGCCCACGCCCACGCGGTGTCGGTCGCGGGCGTCTTCTTCACCCGGGATGTCCCAGGCATCGCCGGCCAGCTGACCGTCGATGAGGTCGCCCTCCAACACGAAGCGAACCCCGCCGCCGCCCAATGCAAGGCCCGTTCGCAGGCGGGAGTCGAGCATCCACTCCTGGCCGAGCATGGTGCCGTCGGTGTCGAGCTGCACGTCGGGGGGCAGGCTGTAGATGAGGCGCAGCTCGCCGTAGGGGTCGACGATGCCGCCGTCGGGGATCTCGGGCTGCACGGCGGGGGCACCGACCTGTCCGAACTCGCCGGCCATGGCGACCGTGAGGGTGAGGATGAGCGCGTTCATCGGCCACCTCCGTCGCCCGACCCATCATCTGGGAGCTGGGGAATCCAGGCGCAGGAGGCGTCTTCGAGGCAGACGTCGTCGCTGATCTCGGTGCCGCCGGACTTGAAGTAGGAGGCGATCTGCATGGTGGCGAAGGTCGCGATGTCGAAGGGGTCGTCGGGACGCGGCGTGGTGAAGCCATGGGAGCCGGTGGTGCTCACATAGGGCAGCCTCAGGCCGCTCTGGCCGGAGGTGGTGTCGACCACGATGCGGAGGGGGGCGTCGGAGGTGGCGCCGGTGCCGTCCTGGCCGTTGTCGAGGTCATCGGCGTCGAACAGGCAGGGGCCGCCGTCGGTGCAGGTGTAGGGACCGTATTGCTCGAGGCCCTGCACCACCTTCTTTTCGATGAGCCAGCGGTCGACCGAGGTGCCGTAGCGGCTGTCGGCCTCGTCGTCGCTGATCCAGCCGGCCGCGCGGGCGAGGGCGATGCCGGTGGACACGTTGACGATGGTGTCGCCCGGAGTGGGCACGATGAGCATGTTGCGGGGCTCGCCGTTGGTGCCGGGCAGGGGTTCTTCTTCGAAGCCCCGGGCGTAGGCGATGGGATCGCCGGGCTCGAGGATGGCGCTGAAGACGAAGCCGACGCGCCGCACCTCGGGGGTGGAGCGGATGTGGCCCAGGCCTTCAGCAGCGGCCACGAGAGTGGAGCCGGGCGGGAAGTTCACGCCCTGGAAGGTGACCTGCTCCTCGAAGGTGTCGAGCTCGTGGATGACATCGCCGGCCTCGGTCTCCAGGCGGATGACGAGCTGGTCGCCCACCAGGGTGGGGTCGTCGATGGTGTAGGGCGAGGCGCCGGTGAGCGGTGCCGAGGGGCCTTCCATCGGCGCGCCGGCGAGGTGGGCCTTCTCCCAGGCGGTGGCGGCATCGGCGGGGATGCCCACGCGGAAGGTGCCATCGGTGGGGATGTATCCTTCGTGAACAACGCCGTTGTCGAGGTTTTCAACGACCACGCGGCCGCCGGCCGGGAAGCTGTCGAGGGTGGCGATGTGGACGGGGACCATGTCCATCACGGTGTTGACGTACTGCACCACCTCGAGCTGGCCCTGGTCGTTGGGAATGCCCACGATGAGGGGACTCATGAGGCGACCGTGCATGGCCTCCACGGCGCCGCCGATCTCGGTGCGGAAGGCGACGTCGAGGAGGCCGCCTCCGGGCACGACCGGCGCCCAGGCGTCGACCTCGTCGGTGACGGCTGCGGCCACCGCGGTGTTGATGCCGCCGAGAGAGCCGCCGAGCACGCTGTAGTTGTTGTCGGGACCGCCAATGTCGGGGGTGCCGTCGCCGTCCCAGTCGCAGGACACGCCGGTGCCGCCGGTCTCCTTGTCCCAGTCGGTCTCCCCACAGGCCATGAGGCTGTCGATGAACTGGGCGTGGTCGATGGCGGCCTGACGGACCATGTCGCGGGTGTGGAAGGCGTCGGCACTCCACTGGTCGCCACCGGAGTCCTTGAAGCCGTCGAAGTCCAGGTCGCGGTAGCGGCTGTCCTGCAGGTGGACGTAGAACTCCATCAGGCCAGTGGGCTCGAGAACACTGAGAATGAGGGCTTCTTCGTCGGGGTCCACCGTGGGACCGTGGCCCGGGTAGTCGAAGGCGCAGGCCGCGAAGCCCATGCGGTTCATCGCCCAGGCGAAGCCAAGGAAGTCGAAGCGGGACGAGCCGTAGCCGTGGCCGAAGACCGCGACGGGGGCCGGCTGGGGCACATCCTTTGGCAGCACACAGGTGAAGGGGATGCGCTCGCCGCGGGCCGCGTACTCGCCGTTGTGGCTGTCGATCTGCCAGAAGTCGTCGCTGTCGTCGACGGCTGGCCAGGCGCCGGGGGCGTGGTCGAGGTCGCCGAAGAAGTTGGGCGTGGTGAAGGCGCCGCCCACCACATGGGCGCCGAAAGCCGCGTAGTTTTCGACCAGTGCATCGGCGCTGGCACCGCTGAAGAGACCGAGGTTGGCGAGCGTGCCGATGAGGTTCTCCACCGGCAGCATCAGGGGGTCCTCGCCGGTGATGGTGTTGGTGATGAGCGCCTCGTGCACGCCCTCGGGATAGGCGTTGTCGAGCCGCGCGAGGGGACCTTCGCCCTTGAGGCCACGCCGGGCATCGACGAGGTCCTGGGTGATGGAGCCGGTGGTGTAGGTCCACGCGTAGCCGATGTCTTCGAGGCCGAGGCCGACGGCACCCAGCGCATCGGGCACCGGTCCCAGCGCCTCGGTCTGACGCAGGTGGTGCACATAGTCCCACGGGGAGCGCGCGGGCTGGCCGTCCTCGCCGACCACACGCTCGGTGACCACCACGGCGTAGGTGGTCTTCTCCCGCAGCGGGCGCACCGGCCGGATGATCAGTGTGTTGGTCTCCTTCTCGTACCAACTCAACAGGTCCTCGCGGCTGTCACCGCCCTCGGGGTAGACGTTGGGCTTGTCGAGGTGGCCGTCGTTGTCGGTGTCTTCGCCCCAGTCGAGCACGCCGTTGCCGTTGAGGTCCTCGTCCACGGTGTCGAAGATGATGCTCGGCTCCTCCGAGCGGGTGTCGTTGGCGAAGTAGCGGTCCCCTCGGGCGGCATCCATGGGGTAGCGGCCCTGTCCCATGTCGATGGGAATGAGCTTCTGGAAGTCGGGCGAGTCGGGGGTGACGTCGATGAGGAAGACCGCGTCGTCGGCGAACTGGGCGTCACCGAAGGCATCGTCGTCGCGGTGCCGGGCGGCGAGCTGGTCGAGGTCGAGGGGCTTGGAGAAGCCGACCGCGATGGGCGAGTAGACACCGAAGCCGGACAGCGTGTTGACCTTGATGCGGGCCTTCTCCTCCACCCAGGTGTTGGCGGAGATAGGCACGTTGAGACGCAGGCCGGTGGGGCTGTGTCGGTCGACCGTGGTGGCGAGGTCGTTGGGGTAGGGGATGTCGGGCAGCGGCTCGGCATCCCAGTCGACGCGCACCTCGGGGCCATCGCCGGGGGGCGTGGCGCGGAGGCCTTCGGGGTAGGGCGCGCAGGCGGCGCTGAGGGCGGTGCCCAGGAGCAGCGCAGTGCGGCCGGCGTGGAGTTGTCTCATGGCGTGTCCGGGTCAGTGAAGCGTCGGGCCGCGTAGCATGTCACAGGCATGTGCGGTGGGGGAGAGGGTCCTTTGGGACGCGTCCAGGGTCGACCAGCTCAGCCTCCGAGAAGTCCGTTCTGCAGGTACTCCCAGTTCAGCCGGCCGATCACGTCGAGCGAGATGGCTTGCGGACAGGCCACGGCACAGTCGCCGGTCATGGAGCAGTGTCCGAAGCCCTCTGTGTCCATCTGCCGCACCATGTCTCGCACCCGGGTGGGCGCCTCATGTCGGCCCTGAGGGAGCAGTGCGAGGTGGGTGACCTTCGCCCCGGTGAACAGCACCGCGCTCGCGTTCATGCAGCTCGCCACGCACGCACCGCAGCCAATGCAGGCGGCGGCATCCAGTGCAGACTCGGCGAGGGCGTGCGGAATGGGGATGCTGTTGGCCTCGGGGGCGCCGCCGACCGGCGTGGAGATGAACGCCCCGGCCTGCATCACGCGGTCGAGCGCGGAGCGGTCCACGCGCAGGTCGCACACGACGGGGAAGGCCGCCGCGCGGAAAGGCTCGATGGTGAGGGTGTCGCCGTCGGCAAAGGAGCGCAGGTGGAGCTGGCAGGTGGTGGTGTGGTCGAGGGGACCGTGGGCTCGGCCATTGATGACCACACCGCACTGGCCACAGATGCCCTCTCGACAGTCGTGGTCGAACTCCACCACAGCTTCGCCGGCGCGAACGAGCTGCTCGTTGAGGTGGTCGAGCATCTCGAGAAAGGACATGTCCGGGTGCAGGTCGGTGAGCTCGTGCTCCTCGAAGCGGCCGGCCTGGGTGCGGTCCCGCTGTCGCCAGATCTGCAGGCGCATTCGCAGGCTCATTCGTAGCTCCGGGTCTGCAGCGCCACGGTGTCGAAACGCAGCGACTCTGCGTGGTGCGCCGGCGGGCTGTCGTCGCCGGTGAACGACCAGCAGGAGACGTGGCAGAAGTCTTCGTCGTTGCGGAGGGCGCCGCCGTCGGGGGCCTGGTGTTCCTCGCGAAAGTGCGCACCACATGACTCTTCTCGATGGAGTGCGTCGCGCGCCACCAGCTCCCCCAGCTCCAGGAAGTCCGCCACGCGGCCCGCCCGTTCCAGCTCGGAGTTGACCCCCTGGATGGCGCCGGGAACGCGGAGCTCGGTCCAGAAGCGGTCCCGCAGCGCGCGGATGTCGTCGATGGCCTGCTCCAGTCCCTTCCGTTCCCTGGACACACCGCAGTGTTGCCACAGGATGCCACCCAGCTCCCGGTGGAACTCTCGGGCCGTTCGGTGGCCCCCGACGTCCAGCAGGCGCTGGAGGCGGGCGCGCACCTGCGTCTCTGCATGGTCGAAGGCGGGTGTGTTGCAGGACGGGGGGGCGGTCCCGATCTGTTCGCTCATGAAGCGTCCGAGCGTGACCGGCAACACGAAGTAGCCGTCGACACACGCCTGGAGCAGCGAGTTGGCCCCGAGTCGGTTGGCGCCGTGGGTGGAGAAGTTGCACTCGCCGATGGCATACAGGCCGTCGACAGTGGTCATCAGCTCGTAGTCCACCCACAGTCCTCCCATCGAAAAGTGGGCGGCCGGGGAGATCTTCATGGGCTGCTGGTAGGCGTCGACACCCGTGATCTGTCGGTACATGCGAAACAGGTTGCCGTAGCGCGAGCGGATGGTGTCGGTGCCGTGCTCGGCGATGGCGTCGCGAAAGTCGAGGTAGACCGCGTTGCGTAGTGGTCCCACCCCATGGCCGGCATCGATGCGCTCGCGAAGGGCCCGAGAGGCGATGTCGCGGGGAACAAGGTTGCCGAAGGCCGGGTAGCGGCGCTCCAGGAAGTAGTCTCGCTCGGCATCTTGGATGGCGTGGGGCGGGCGGTCATCTCCCGCCCTTCGAGGCACCCAGATGCGTCCGTCGTTGCGCAGGGACTCGCTCATCAACGTGAGCTTGGACTGGTGGGGACCCGCCTGGGGGAGGCTGGTGGGGTGGAACTGGGTCCAGCTCGGGCAAGCCAGGGCCGCACCACGTCGGTGGGCGCGCCAGACCGCCGTGGCGTTGCAGCCCGCGGCCATGGTGGACAGGTAGTACAGGGTGGCGTAGCCGCCCGAGGCCAGCACCACGGCGTGGGCCGAGTGCCGCTCGATGGCGCCGGTGTCGAGGTTGCGGGCGATGATGCCGCGTGCCTTGCCATCCACGACAACGACGTCGAGCACGTCATGCCGGGCGTGCAGCACCACCTTGCCCGCCGCGATCTGTCGACACAGTGCCGAGTAGGCACCCAACATGAGCTGCTGCCCGGTCTGTCCCCGTGCGTAGAAGGTGCGTTGGACCTGCACCCCACCGAAGGACCTGTTCCGCAGAGAGCCGCCATACTCTCGGGCGAAAGGCACGCCCTGGGCCACGGCCTGGTCGATGAGGGGACCCGAGCACTCCGCGAGTCGGTAGACGTCGGCCTCTCGTGCCCGGAAGTCGCCGCCCTTCAGCGTGTCGTAGAACATGCGAAAGACGCTGTCGCCGTCGTTCTGGTAGTTCTTCGCGGCGTTGATGCCTCCCTGTGCTGCCACCGAGTGGGCCCGCCGGGGAGAGTCCTGAAAGCAGAAGGACCTCACGTTGTAGCCAAGCTCGGCAAGGGAGGCGGCGGCCGCGCTGCCCGACAGACCGGTGCCCACGACGATGACCGTGAGCTTCTTTCTGTTGGCGGCGCTCACGAGTCTGCAGGTGGACTTGTAGTGTTGCCACTTGTCTTGGAGCGGGCCGGGCGGTGTGCGGGCTTCGCGGAGGCGAGCGGCCAGGTCGGGGGCAGACGGCATGCTCGAACAGACTCCAGGTGGCGTTGTTGGGCGGACCGGCGGTCGCCTCCTCTGTAGAGGCTGCTGCTGTGCGCGGCCAGGGCGGCTCTCCACCGGCGATACTCTGGCTGCTCGAGTGCCCCCCCGACGCTGGAAGTGCCCGCGTGTCCGACCTGACCCCCCACCGCTCCGACGACACCCTCGCCCTGCTGATGCGGACCTTCTCCGATGTGCTCCACGACATCGGTGAAGGCGAGGTGGCCCGCCGGCTGCCCTGGCGCTCGCTTTGGGACGCCGATTCCATCGGCGCCGACGCCTCGGCTGCATCGGACGGCTTCGAAGACGGCCTCGCCGAGCGGTGCATGCAGGCCTACTCCATCGCCTTGCAGCTGCTCGGACAGGCCGAGGAGAACGCCACCGCCCAGCGACGGCGCCGCGCCGAGGACGCCGGTCGGCTGGCCCTGCAGCCGGGGTGGGAGCAGGTGTTCTCCCGGCTCGTGGCCGCGGGACGGTCCCCCGACGAGATTGCCCACGCACTGCGCCATGTGCGGGTCGAGCCCGTGCTCACCGCCCACCCCACCGAGGCCAAGCGACAGACCATCCTGGAGCATCACCGGGCCGTCTACCGCACCATCGTGGAGCTCGAAAACAGCATGTGGACCCACGCGGAGCGCGCGGCCCTGGAGCAGCGCCTCGCATCGTGGCTGGAACGCCTCTGGCGGACCGGTGAGGTCTACCTCCACAAGCCCGACCTCGCCGATGAGCGAAGGATGGTGCTCCACTACCTGGGTGTGGTCTTTGTCGCCGTGCTGCCCCGTGTGGGAGCGCGCCTGCGGGCGGCCTGGGCGCGTGCCGGCTTCGACCCCGCCTTGCTGTCGGGTGCCGATGCGCTGCCCCGGCTCGAGCTGGGCGACTGGGTGGGCGGAGACCGAGATGGCCACCCCTTCGTGACGGCGTCGGTCACCGAGGAGACGCTGCAGCTGTTCCGGCAGGCGGCCCTCTCGGTGGTGGATGACCAGCTCGAGACGCTGGCCGTGCGGCTCAGCCTGTCCGGCGCGCGACAGCCCGTGCCCGATGCCCTCCTCTCCTTGCTGACCGAGCGCAGCGAACAGCTCGAAACTGCGGGAGAATCCGCCGTGCTACGCAATCCTGGCGAGCCCTGGCGCCAGCTCGTCAACCTCATGCGCGCAGCCCTGCCGCACCCCGAGCGCACCGGCGCCTGGACCTACAGCCGGGCCAGCCAGCTCTCCGCAGACCTGCGCCGGCTCCAGGCCGGGCTGGAGGAGGTGGGGGCCGCGCGTCTCGCCCGACAAGACGTGGAGCCGGTCATCGCCCATGTGCAGGCCTTCGGCTTCCACCTCGCCCGCGTCGACATTCGCCAGAACAGTGCCTTCCACGACCGCGCCCTCGCCCAGCTGCTCGCCTACGCCGGGGTGGACGACGCCGAGCACTACCCCACCTGGTCGCTGGCTCGCCGCCGCAGGCTGCTCGATGCCGAGCTGTCTTCTCGCCGGCCGCTCGCCGCCGCAAGATCTGTCGTAGATGCTGAAGCACGCGCCGTTCTCGACGCATTCCGGTGCCTCGTCGACCACCGCGACCGGCATGGAGCGGCCGGCCTCGGCGGCCTCATCGTGAGCATGACCCGCTCGGTGGAGGACCTCCTCGCGGTCTACCTGCTCGCCCGAGAGGCCGGCCTGCTGGAGCGGGTAGACGGCCGCTTCATCTGTCCATTGCCGGTGGTGCCCCTGTTCGAGACCATCGAAGATCTCGCCCACGCACCCGACATTCTCGACGACTGGCTGGCCCATCCCATCGTGTCGGCCAGCCTCGCGGCACAGGCCCGGCGCGAGGGGCTTGAGGTGCCCGTGCAGCAGGTCATGATCGGCTACTCCGACAGCGGCAAGGACGGCGGCATCGTGGCCAGCATGTGGGGCCTCTACCGGGGACAGCGGGCCCTCGCGGAGGTCGGCCGCAAGCGGGGTGTGCGGGTGCGCTTCTTCCACGGTCGTGGCGGCACGATCGGTCGCGGAGCGGGTCCCACCCACCGCTTCATTCGGGCGCTGCCCCCTGGCTCGGTGCAGGGCGACCTCCGCATGACCGAGCAGGGCGAGACCATCCGACAGCGATACGCCAACCAGGTCACCGCCAGCCACCACCTGGAGCTGCTGCTGTCCGGCACGCTCGACGCCACCCTGCGCGACCGGGAGGATCCCGCCCGGCTCGTGGCCCTGATGGATCGCCTCAGCGCTTCGAGCCGGGCCGCCTACCGGGCATTGCTGGAGCAGCCCGGTTTCGTGTCCTTCTTCCGGCAGGCCACCCCCGTCGACGCCATCGAGCAGAGCCGCATCGGCTCCCGGCCCGCCCGTCGCACCGGCCGCGCCACCCTCGACGACCTCAGGGCCATCCCCTGGGTGTTCGCCTGGAACCAGTCCCGCTTCGTGCTGCCCGGCTGGTTCGGTCTGGGCACCGCGCTCACCGCCCTTCGCTCCGACGCGCCCGGGGACTTCGAGCGCCTCGTGGTCGCCAAGCGCGAAGACAGCCGGTGGTCACCCTGGCACTACCTCGTGAGCAACACCGCCACCGCACTGATGACGGCGGACGCCGGGGTGATGGCGCAGTACGCCGCCCTGGTGGACGACCCGGCGGTGCGCGACCCCATCTTCCGCCGCATCCGAGACGAGTACGACCGCACGAAGGCCGTTCTCGAGGCCATCTACGGTGGCGCGCTGGCCCAGATCCGGCCGGAGATCCACCACGGACTCGCCCGTCGGCACCGCGCCTTGCAGCCGTTGCACACCCACCAGGTCGGCCTGCTGCGGCGGTGGCGGGCGGCCGACGGGGCGGAGCGGGAGCGGCGTGTGCCGGAGCTGTTGCTGTCGATCAACGCCATCGCGTCGGGGTTGGGCGCGACGGGGTGACCGAGGCAGCCGAACCCTGTCGGACCCGTGGCCCACTCCCAAGGCATGTCCAAGGTATGCACGCAGAAGGTTGGGGGCGTGTTCGCCTTCCCACGGGAGCTCGTTGGTTCCTGGGAGGCGTGGTCTGGTAGTGGCGCGTGACAGGTTGTGCTGGGCGTCGGTGGGTCGGGGCCCATGACCTCGGTGTCTGCTGCTGGCCATGGACGAACCATGAACGTAGGTGTGCCCGCTGGAGCCCCCCGCGCCACCGCAGGAATTGCCAAGGACACCCCCCCTCTCCGGCGGTACAACGTCGACATGCTGCAACCCACCGACATCCTGCGCGTGCTCGCCCGCCGGGCTGCCGATCCCACAGCCGACCTGTCCACCGCGAGCCTTGCCCGCACCAGCGGCTGGTCCCCCGCCCACTTTCACCGGGCCTTTGTGCGCACCGTCCACGACACCCCGAAGCGCTGGTCCACCCGCCTGCGCCTGGTGCGGGCCATCGAGCGCCTCACCGACCCCCACGACATCCGGGCCATCGAAGCCATCGCCATCGACAGTGGCTTCTCCGACCACGCCCAGCTGTCCCGCGTGATGCGCCGCGCGCTCGACACCACTCCGTCCGCCATTCGCGGCATGGGTGGCGGCGAGCATGTGCGCCACGCCCTCTGCTTCACCCTGTTCCACATGTCCCTCGAGCCCCGGAGGCCCGCCATGTCCGCCGCAGTCGACGTCCAGGAACGTCCCGCCCAGCCCATCGTCTTCCAGCGCCGCACCGTGCCCGCCGACCAGATCCAGGCCGCGCTCGCCGAGTGCCTGCCCGCCGTCTTCATCCACTGCCAGAAGGCCGGTCTCACGATGGCTGGCCCCCCCTTCACCCGCTACATCGACATGTCCCGCGGCACCTTCACCCTCGAGGCCGGCATTCCGGTGGTGAGTGCCCAGGGTGATGATGCAGCGGGCATTCTCGCTGGCGAGCTTCCCGGTGGGCCCACGGCTGTGACCGTCCACAAGGGTCCCTACGAGACCCTCGACAAGGCCCACATCGCGGTGGAGAACTTCGCCCGTGAGGCCGCGCGCGAGCCCACCGGCGGCCCCTGGGAGAGCTACCTCACCGACCCCGGCGAGGTGCCCGACCCCAATGACTGGCTCACCGAGGTCTGTCTGCCCCTCGCGTAGCGGTGGGGAGCCTGTATCCAAAACTGGAACACAACGTCTCCTGTAGGCGGACGCGGCGCCGACTGGATCCCGTTGCCATGGGTGTGCACATCCGCACGGAGGCCCCATGCGCGCATGCTGGAAGAGCTGGCTCCCCTTCTACACGATCCTCGCACCCGCGGTGCTGCTCTGGACGGTCCCCGGTTGCCGCGCAGGGGACTCGCCCCAGCTCGGATCGGGCGGCGAAAAGGAGGAGTGGGACGCCGGTCTCGGTGCCGGCGCCTATGGAGAGGGTGGCGACCCGGCCGCATGTGTGTCGGAGTCGTGGTGGACCGGTGGCGACGACGACTCGCCGCTGATGCACCCGGGGATGGCTTGCATCGCCTGCCACCGAGACATGGACGAGGGCCCCCTCTACACCGTGGCCGGCACCGTATTCACGGAGCTCGACGAGCCCGACGACTGCAATGGGGTCCCCGAGGTCGTGGTGGAGATCACCGACGCCTCTGGACGCACCTGGTCCGACGCCACCAACTCTGCTGGCAACTTCTTCATCAAGGACAGCGCCATCAAGTTCCCCATTACCGCCCGGGTCATCGATGGCGGTGTGGTGCGGGAGATGTACGCGCCCATGGAGCACGGTGACTGCTCGGTCTGTCACACGGCCTCGGGCACCCAGGGCGCGCCGGGCCGGGTCATCGCCCCTTGAGGTGGCCGCGGGGCGTCTGTGGGGTGCTTGCTGCGTGAGCCGCGGCTGAGCGTGGCTTCCGTCCTCCTCCTGTGCCACCCTTCGCGCACCGGAGGCTCCAGATGCCCGCGCCGACCACCCATCCGTCCGTGCTCGTTCCCTTGCTTGGTGCGGGAGTGGCTTGCCTGGCGGCATTCTCGACTGCATCGGAGGTCGCGCCCGCCGCCGCCTCGGTGCAGGTCGACCCCAGCCGACAGGCCCGCAGCCTGCCCCCGCCCACCGAGCACTGGCTCGGCGAAGATGCAGAGTCGCGCAACAAGTCCCGGCGAAAGGCCTTCTACAACTTCATCCACAAGGCCCCACCGGACGTCGACTGGCGCGCGGTCGAGCGGCGAAACGGCCTCGCCCGCATCGCTCGACGCAATGCACTGTCGCTGCGCCCACCCGAAGACGACGGCACCGCCCGCTGGCAGGAACGCGGCAGCGACAACCAGGCGGGCCGCATGCACGTCGCCCGGCATGCCCCCGATGGCGACACGCTCTACGCCGGCTCGTCGCTCGGTGGTGTGTGGAAGGGCACGCTCGACGGCACCGACTGGGAACCCATCGGCGACAACCTCTACGGGGGCAGCCACTGGCTGGAGGTCGTGGCGCCCGCGGTGGAGGGCGACCCCGCCGTCGTGTTGGCGGCCACCGACGGCGGCCTTGTGCACCGCTCCGACGATGACGGTGCCACCTGGGTCGCCCCGAGCGGCCTGGACAGCCCCAGCGGGGTGCGTCGCCTCGTGCGGCTGCGCGGTGGCTCCGACACCCTGTTCATCCTCACCACCCAAGATGGCGAGTCGACACTGCGGCGCAGCGAGGATGGTGGCGAGAGCTTCTCGGTGGTCTACAGCCTCGGCGCCTTCTCCGGCGACCTGTTCGCCGACCGCACCGGCTCCCCCGACATCTACCTGGCCAGCGCCGAAGGCTTGCTCCACAGCGACGACCTCGGCGACAGCTGGACCGTCATGGGTGCCCTTCCGGTCGCGGCCTCCAGCGTGGAGCTCGCGGGCTCGGAGGCGGGTGCCCCGCGCTTGTGGGCCATCACCGACCGCAACGCGTTGTACCGCTCCGACGATGCGGGCGAGACGTGGACCTGGTCCACCGAGGTGAGCGACTACTGGGGCACCCTCAACGCCTCCATCCAAGACGTCGACCTGTTCGCCTGGGGTGGGGTGCATGTGCAGCGCACCGCCGACGGTGGTGACTCCTGGGCCATCGTCAACCATTGGTGGGACTACTACAACGCGCCAGCGACCCGGCTGCACGCCGACATTCCCGGCCTCGATGTGGAGCTCGACGATGCGGGCGGCGAGGTCTGGTACATCGACACCGATGGGGGATTGTACCGCTCCTTCGATGGCATGCAGACGGTGGAGAACCTGTCTCTGAACGGCCTACGGGTGAGCCAATACTACGATGTGCTCACCTCCACCGCCGACCCCAACCACATCGCGGCGGGGGCCCAGGACCAGGGCTACCAGATCACCAACACCTTGGAGGACGGCGACGCGCCTGTGTTGGCCTTCGACCAGATCCTCAGCGGCGACTACGGTCACCTCACCTCGTCGGATGGCACCCACAGCATGGTGTACTCGGTCTATCCGGGCTTCATCCTCGTGCAGCACGGCGAGGAGGAGCCCTGGCTCGAGTACCTCGACTTCCCGGCCGACGAGTCCTATCCCTGGCTGCCCCACATTGTGGCCGACCCCGACAACGCCGATGCCTTCTTCTTTCCCGCGAAGAAGCTCTACCGCTATGAGCTCGACCGAAGCGTGTGGGAGTGGTCGGTGACCGAGTGGTCGACGGAGGACTTCTCCGAGGGCGGGGGGAGCTACGCCTCTGCTCTGGCCTTTTCTCCGGTGGACTCCAGCCGCGCTTATCTTGCGACCAGCGACGGACGCGCCTACCACTCCGAGGATGGCGGTGTGAGCTGGACGCAGTCTCACAACATGGCGCCCGACGACCACTACCTGTATGGGCAGGCCATCCTGGCATCTTCGCTGGATGTCGACACGGTGTGGATCGGTGGGTCTGGCTACGGCACGCCCGGAATCTACCGAAGCACCGACGGTGGCGTCACCTTCGCACCGTTCTACGAGGGCATCGGCGACACCATGGTGTACAGCCTTGGCGAGGCCCCCGACGGCAGCGGACGGTTGGTGGCGGGCACGCAGCAGTCGGTCTATCGGCGAGACCCTGTGGACAGTGCGTGGCTGGAGGTGACCGGCACCGATGCGCCCGTCACCGTGTATTGGAGCGTGGAGGCCCTCCTACATGAAAACACCATGCGCTTCGCCACCTATGGCCGCGGCATCTGGGACTATCAATTCGACCCCGACCACACCGGCTGCTTTCCGGTGCAGGACTACGACGGCGACGGCGTGCTGTGTACCGAGGACTGCGACGACCACGACGCCGCTCGCCTCCCCGGTGCCGAGGAGCTGTGCGACGGTGTGGACAGCAACTGCGACCCCACCGACCTCGACGAGTCCGATGCCGATGGCGACGGCTTCTTCGCTTGTGGAGACTGCGACGACACCGATGCGGGTGTGTCCCCCGATGCCGTGGAGATCTGCGGCAACCTCATCGACGAGGACTGCGACGGCGAGGACCTCGACTGCGACACCCCCCTGGCCGAGGAACCCGACCCGCCCGACGACGAGGATTCCCCTGCCGTCGAGCCCGGCGATGGCGGCGACAAGGGAGGCTGCGCGGTGGTCTTCGCACCCGGCCCGTGGCTGACTGTGTGGGCTCTGGCTGCGGTGGCACGCCGGCGGGAGAACGCATGATGCTCCTGCTGCTGTCCCTGCCGTCCTTCGCGGCCACCCTGGTCGTCGATCCGACGGACAGCTCGGCCTATGAGACCCTCGAGGAGGCCGTCGCAGCGGCTGCTTCGGGGGACACCATCACCCTGTCCGCCCACACCTTCACCGAATGCGTCGACACGTCCGGCAAGGACCTCGCCCTGGTGGGCTCCGGTGTGTCGTCCACCCGCATCGAGGGAGCTGCCGACTGCACCAACGCGCTTGGTGTGCAGAGTGGCGAGACCGTGGCCATCTCGGGTCTGACCGTGTCCAACCCCGGGGCCCGCGGCATCTACCTGACGGGCAGCAACCTGTCGCTGGAGCAGGTCTCCGTGGTGGATTCTGGCAACGACACCATCGACGGTGGCGGTGTCTACGCCAACGAAGGCACGCTCACGCTCACGGACTGCACCCTCACCGGCAACACCGCGAGCGAGGGTGGGGCCATCTACCTCGACTACGCTGTCACCTACACAGACGACGGCTCCACCTACGCCGACAACACCGCCACCACCGGCTGGGGCGGGGCCATCAACGGCTACTGGAACCACACCATCAGTCTCACGGACAGTGTGTTCGAAGGCAACGTGGCGCGGGACTCCAGCGGCGGCGCACTGTCGGCATCCTGGTACTCCACGGTGTCGGCTGAAGGCGTCACCTTCGCAGACAACTCAGCGGGCTACAGCGGCGGCGCGGTGATGACCTACGTGCTGAATGGCACCCTGGTGTTCCGCGACTCGACCTTCACCGGCAACACAGCGGGGGGCTACGGCGGGGCCATCGAGAACGAGTGGTACGCCGACCTGCTGCTCAACGGAAGCACCTTCACCGACAACCGGGCCACCTACGACGGGGGCGCGGTCGGGTTGTGGTACGACGCTGGCATGACCGTGCAGGCCAGTGTCTTCACGGGCAACACGAGCGACTCGGGACGCGGCGGCGCCATCAACTTCCAGCCCGAGCAGGGTGGTCCCCACGACCTGAGTGTGCGTGGCTCGTCGTTTGAGGACAACGTGGCTGGCAGCCACGGGGGCGCCATCTACACCGACTGGGTAGGCTCCTTTGCCATCCAGGACAGCACCTTCGATCGCAACCATGCTGGGGTCGACGCAACGGGCGGCGCAGCATTGGTCTATGTGGCCGACGAGGTGTCGGTCCTGCGCACCCGCTTCTGTGCGAACTCCGCCACGACGGGGGGCGCCCTGTCGATCCAATGGACCGACGTAGACAGCGTGATGAACAGCATCTTCGTCAACAATGCCGCCGAGCGGGGCGGGGGTCTTCACCGCTATGTGAGCTACGCTGCCGTGGCCAACCAGAACAGCTTCGTGGGCAACACAGCCTCGGACTGGGGCGGCGCCTATGATGCAGACTGGGCCTACAGCGACTTTCGCAACAACCTGGTGGCCTACAGCTCCTTCGATGCCATCGTGGCCCGCAACTCCCAGAGCGCGGCCAACTCCACGCTCACCCACGATGCGTGGTGGAACAACCTCGATGTCGATGCGGCCGGCTACTTCTACATCGACCCGGCGGCGGCCCACGTCACGGCCGACCCGCTCATCGGTCCCTACTCCGCGCGGGATGCCTGCGCCGATCACGACCTGCGCGGCCAGCTGGGCTCCAGCCTCGTGGATGCCGGAGACCCCGACCTCGGCAACGACCCCGACGGCAGTCCCCCCGACATCGGTGCCTACGGCGGGCCCGAGGCCCCCGTGGAGGACCACGACGGCGACGGCTTCGACACCACCGAGGACTGTCTCGACGGCGATGCCAGCGTCCACCCCGGGGCAGACGAGTGGTGTGACGGTGTGGACACCGACTGCGACGGTGTTCTCGACGAGGAAGATGCCCTCGATGCCGAGACCTGGTTCGCCGACCTGGATGGCGATGGCATCGGCGATGACGACACCCGGAGCATCGGCTGCGGCGGAGAGGGCTGGGTGCGCCGACCCGGCGACTGCGACGACACCGACCCTGCGGTGAATCCCGACATGGCGGACCGCTGGTACGATGGGGTGGACGCCGACTGCGACGGCGCGGCTGACTACGACGCCGACGGCGACGGGGTGGACAAGCCTGTGGGAGACAACGGCGGCACCGACTGCGACGACACCGACCCCAGCATCTTCCCCGGCGCCGAGGACATCCCCGACGACGGCATCGACCAGGACTGCACAGGCACCGACGCCGAGCCGGTGGAGGCGGTCGAGGAGCCTGTCGCCGAGGAGGAGGCTGGCGAGATCAAGGACGGGGGCTGTGCCACGGTCTCTGGCGCCGTGAGTGGGGCCGCGGCGCTGCTGGGCATGCTCGCCGTCGGGCGTCGCCGAGCGTAGGTCTCAGGCCTCGCTGAACGGTCGGTCGCCGAGCTGTCCGAGCGTGCCGTGCTGCCAGGCCTGCACCAGCCAGCCCATCTGTCCCGCCATCCGGTACATGCGGGGCCCGAGCAGCGGTGTGCCGAAGCGCTCGATGGCCTCATCGGGCACGGGTCGACAGCGGTCCAGGGCTTCGGCGGCCTGCAGCAGCGCCCGGGCCTGTTGACCGGCCTTGCTGTTCAGCTCGGTGAAGTCCGCGCCTTCGAAGGCACCGCCGCCCCCCACGGCGAGGTGGCCGGCCCACAAGCTGCCGGTGGACTCGGCGAAGCGCGCGATGACGTCGAGCCCGAGCGCGGAGTGAGACAGCTCGGGAAAGCCCGACTGCAGGATGGGCAGGATGGCGGGTGGCGCCCTCAGGCCGGCATTGGCGAGGCGGTCGAGTCCGCTCAGCACCAGTGCCGGCAGGCAGTCGACGTACACGGGGCTCGCCAGGATGAGCAGGTCGGCCCGTGACACCGCTTCCACCAGCGCCGGGGCGCCCTCCCGACGCAGGTGCACCGTGCGGCGGGCGTGGAGCAGCTCGGTGGTCCAGCCGCGGGTCTGCAGGTGGTGGAGCAGGGCCTGGGCCAGCCCTTCCGAGGTGCTCTCGCCGGTCGCCTTGGCGCTGCCCACCCAGGCCACCACATGCCTCGGGCGGTCGAGGGGATCGGGCACGCCGTGGGGGTCTGGTGGGGTGAAGACCGGCACTTCGGCAACGGGCAGCGGGAAGGCTCGGGCCTCGACAATGGCCTGTTCTACGTCCTCCTGGGTGTCCTGCTCCCGCACGAAGGCCACCCAGGGACCCTCGGAGTGCATGTTCAGCACGTTGCGCCGCACGATGTGTCGGAATCGCTCCCGGTCGGCCTCGGAGGTGCCCGGTGCCTCCACCGCCACCACGCCCCACCTCGGGTAGTGGTCGTAGCGGGCCTTGTGGTGGGTCTCTCCCCGCACCTCCTCGAAGAAGGGGGACAGCAGCCCGATGGAGCGGTCGAGGGCCGCCTTGGCGATGGGGTCCCAGCAGCCGAAGCGCACCCGGGTGGTCCAGATGATGTCGGTGGACGCGATGATGTCCGACATCAGAGGGTTGGCGGCGTCCCGCATGCCGCACCGGCCCGGGGTCTTCACCCAGCACTCGAAGCAGCCCTTGCAGGGGGCGAAGGTCTCGGCGCGCAGCGCGTGGATGGCCCGGAGGTCTTCGGTGGCGAGGGCGGCGTGGATGCGGCTGCGGACCGGGACTGCGGGCAGAGCATCGAGCAGGGTGGTGGACAAGGTCACCTCCTCCCCACCATGCAAGCAAGTCGCGTGCCTCGAAAGAGTGCGTGGACACGGTGTCTTCGGGCCGTCATCGGGCGGGATGGCCCCCCCGGGGTGTGTCAGATCGCGCAGGTTGGCGCCTGTGTCACCGGGGCACCTGGATGCGAGGTGCGTAGGTAACGCACCTCGCATCCAGCGTTTTCTTTGCGGGGGCGAGCCCCCGCGCCGCGCATCAAGATGCGCTCCCCCACGGCA
>ENA-OWNT01000681-OWNT01000681.1-seawater-metagenome-genome-assembly--contig:-NODE-681-length-65237-cov-6.637845_pt1 | contig 65237 bp, 57 predicted proteins | sample MGYA00238136_ERZ651165 | MGnify/ENA primary metagenome ERZ651165 (study PRJEB26861, sample SAMN08777766) | seawater metagenome | isolation source: coastal seawater | place: USA: Florida | collected... | reverse complement strand
TGCGCCATGAATACATCGGTAGCCGCGCAACCATCAACGAGAAAGTATCTGACCTCGGTATCAAATACCCTGAAAGCGGAATGGGCGGATTGGTAGATTGGGTCTATGGCGATCATTCAAGCCCGCGTATTCTCCATATTCAAGATTTAGAGAAAAATGACCCGGAATACAAAGAGTTCGGGCAATATGATGTCTCTACGATCATTTTCTCTGCCCTGTATTATGAAGGAAAGTTCTGGGGATATATGGAAATATGGGATTCACGCCGCAACCGTGAGTCTGGCAAACTGGATATCATTTTAATCGCTGATCTGAGTCAGCAAATCAGTGAGACGCTCTTAACGCAAGATGGTTAGTCCCACCAATCCGGTGTTTCTGTCAAAAAGGGTTGATAGCTCTCAACATTTAAACCGATCACACCATCACCCGAACCACTCCCCTCTTCACCGGGACCATCGGAGCTTCCCCAATAATTATGACGGGCATCGACTGTGCCTTCAAAACGCAAAATCCCTGTTCCACGACAATCCGCCACCGTACATTGATTGCCCATAATCACACTATCGCGGATAACGAGTGTGCCACTGGTATCAATACCAATCCCTTCGCCATTGCCACGATTATTGATAATTTGTGAGGATGTTATTCCCGCTGCCCCTTTGTTGACGATGCCAGCACCGTATCCACCATAATTGCTATCCGCACGGGCACTATTTTCCGTGATGATGCTATTTTCGATGATGAGATAACCGAGATTATAGATGCCACCACCTTCACGGGCACGGTTACGGCTAATTTCGGAGTTGCGGACATAGAGGCTACCCGTGTTATAGATACCACCGCCCTGTTCGGCAGAGCTTGCTGAGATGCGGGTATTCTGGAGTAAAAGTGTTCCGGCATTGTAAATTGCGCCACCATAAGCGGGTGCAATTTCGACCGAGCCGGATAAAATTGCCGTATCATTCAGGACGAGTCGCGCACCTTCTTCGACAATCAACACACGGTCAACACCATTACTGTGCAACATGCCGCCTTCAATGTAGACATTACCTGTAATGACAACCGCAGGACTGACAATCAGCACGCAATTATCATGCAGAACGAGGCGACCACCGTCTAAAACATGGTCGAGCGCATCACGACTACAGGTATCTTCCACAAAATTCTCACGCACCACAATCCCTGCGGAGAGCGAAACGACAATTGCAAGCACAATTTGTGTGAGTTGTTTGATAGTCATGAGATACCCTGCTGAATCGTGTCTCGGATGTTACTTCATTATAGCATGATTTAACCGGATAACGATTTCATATAATTCATTTATTTCACTTATTGCGTTTATATGGTACTCTAAAAATAGACGTATTGCTGTTTCAGGAGTAAATCATATGGTTGCATACAGACAACTACCGCCGGATGAAAAAGCGTCTATCATTGCGCGTCAGTCAAAAAAATTGCTTTCCCGCTATGCCCGTGAGGATAAATCATTGTCTCTCAGAGTGATTGATGCTGACCATGATGAACCGATTGAACTTCCTGCAGGAGCAGTTACCCTTTTAATGGATATTCTGGGGGCAATGGCATCCGGTCAAGGAATTACACTCATTCCTGAAGGGGCAGAACTGACAACAGTACAGGCGGCTGATATTCTTAATGTGTCCCGACCTTATCTCATCAAATTACTGGAAAATGGCGAAATCCCCTATCGCAAAGTCGGAAAACATCGCCGCATTCTCATGGAAGATGTGATGACTTATAAACAGAATATAGACGATGAACGGGAATCGGTTCTTGATGAATTAGTCGCTGATGCACAGGAACAGAATATGGGCTACGACTAGATGAGCAATTACACAGCGCTGCTTGATGCTAATGTTCTGTATCCCGCACCCATCCGCGATATTATGATGCAGCTCGCTGTAAGTGATCTTTTTCGTGCAAGATGGACAGCAGATATTCATCGGGAGTGGATAGAATCCCTACTGAGAAATGAACCTCACCGTAATCGCAAATCTTTGGAACGTACACGCGATTTGATGGATAAAGCCACCCGTGATGCTCTCATTACAGGATATGATTCTCTAATTGATTGTCTCAATTTACCCGACCTTGATGATCGGCATGTGCTTGCGGCTGCGATTGTTGGGCGTTGTGATGTTATAGTGACACAGAATTTACAAGATTTTCCGGCGGAGACATTGCAAATCTATGGCATAGAAGCACAACACCCGGACGATTTTCTTCTGAATCAAATGACACTTGCAACAGGACAATTTTGCGCTGCTGTGCGTAAAGTAAGGGCAAGACTCAAGAATACACCCTATACTGTTGAAGATTATCTCGCCACATTGACGCGACAGGGTTTAGTCGCCACAGTTTCACAGTTGGAACAATTTTCGGAACTGATTTGATTGTGATCCAACTCCTGTACAGGCAGATAGTGTTATACCAGCAAAAAGGGCACATCACCGACATGCCCTGCAAAATTAATCCGCAAATTCGATCACATCGACACTGAATGGCAGACGCGGCGGGATGTCCACCTGCACAATCACCAGTGTCACCGGAATCAACCAGCTTTGATCCCAATTATTGACGAAGAGACGATTGTTCATCGCATCATAAGCAACATCACTGCCCCCGCGATAATTATTTGCCAGCACAGTGTATTCATTGTTCTCCGGCTCAATTTGCCAGATTTCGTTGAGGTCAAATGCCGACGCATAGATTGCCCCGTTGCCATCGACAGTGATACCGTTAAATTGCGGCGCTTCCTGTACCGATTCCATTAGCATAAAGACTGTCTCGCGTGCGGATTCCGTATCCTCTGCTGAAACAGGGATTTCATAAATCGCATGACGGTTTGCATCGCTGATTAACAGCGAATCATTGACTGCATGATAAGCCAATCCTGCAATTTGATATGTTTCATCCGGTACTTGCCACCAGATTCTTATGTTATCACCATCCAGCAGCAATATCTGACTCAAGGAAATATCCAGCAAATAGACCCGCCCGTTACTATCGACTGCGATGTCATTGGGTTTGCTGACGACAATATCCCCTTCTACACCAAATTCTGCCACAGGAGTAATTGTCTCTCCTGAAATCTGCCAGACCTTCGCACCACCGTTCGAAAAGGCGTCCAGATGGTCAAGCACATAAACTGAGCCATCTGCTGCGACATCTAGCCCGATAACAGACCCGATTTGCTCACGGCTACCCGGTATCTCGCTAATATCCCCCGATGTGTTGACACGCCATACTGCCCCGTGAACATAACTCCCTGTATAGAGAATGCCGTTTTCATCAACTGCAACTGCCCCGGGATAGGCTTCCTCATCATCAAATGTCGCATATTCGGCAACGCTTACAGTCTCTGACAGTGCAAACGGTTCTAAGCGCGGAAAATTGCTCACATTGAAATAATACAATCCGATGGTAATCCCGATAATCAAGCCAACGATCAACACCACAAATACGATAAATGCCAGCAATCGCACAGGCAATGATTGCTGACTCAAATACAGGATAAAGCCACTCTGTTCCTGTTCTTCCTGACTCATAAGGTCTCCTTTTTCCAGGGCAAACTTGCCGGTTGTTAATTCTCATGTTTCCCGGACACGATGCCTCGTGCCCCTACATCCACATTGATCTGCTGGATGCCTCTAAAAATACCTGGCAACTGATAACTGTTCACTGAAAACTGATTATGTGAATTATGGCACAAATTGATGAGGAATCACTGAGTCAATGTTTACGCAATCGATTTCGTGCTATACTTTTATATACAGATAGCGAGTTTTGCAGGTAGACATATGCCAGTAAAGGTTGATTGGTACAAAGACACAAAACATATCAGTTTCATATTTAATGGCAAATGGTCGTGGGAAGAACTATTTGAGGCAATAGACGAAGTTGTAAGGCGGCTTGATACGGTTGGTGAACCCGTATTTCTCGTCATTGATGTAAACAATACAGGTTTTGTGCCGACCTATTCCTATCACAATCTAAAACGAGTCGCTACAGCCCCGACAATGTCTCATCCGAACACACAAAAACTGCTGATGATCGGAGCAAATCGTTATGTAGAATTGATGGTCAATGTATTCAAGAAGGCATTTCCTGATGCCGGAGGACGTTATCTCCTGTTCAAGACATTCGAAGAAATGGATAGCTATTTAAAGGAAGTACAACAGGAGAGCAGTTAACGACCTGCTCCCCGGAAAACTCACTTAGTTGACGACTGACCCCGTGAAGAATTTATTCAATGCCTGCCCGATAGAGTTATCTTTCAGGTACTCGATATGTTGCCCCTTAAATGGAATCGGATCCATGCCGAATTGTTCGACCAGCGCATTATCCGGTACAGTGTTGGGGACAGCCAGCAAATCCAGCAAACTGCTGCTAACAGGTGAACCCGGCAGGGTATTTTCCATAACAAAAACAGCGGGACGCAGCAAAAACACAGGTGCAGGGATCATCACACGTCCGGTATTGAGTGCTTTGATCACCCGTTTTTCGATTTCACCGAGTGTCAGAACTTCGGGACCACCAACCGTCAATTCTTTGCCGATTGTGCTGTCATCATCAATGCTACGAACAGTTGCTTCTGCTACATCAAACACGGAAACAGGCTGGAATTCTGCTTTGCCACCCCCGATAAGCGGGAATACAATTGGAGTCAATTTGACGAGACGGGCAAAGGTATTAAAGAATTCATCCTGCGGACCAAAAATTGCCGAGGGGCGAATCGCTGTCCACCTGAGATTATCCTGCATCGCAACATAATCCTGTGCTTTGCCTTTACTTGCGAGGAAGCGATACGGTAAATCAGCATCTGCCCCATTCTGACTGATATTGATGAAGCGACTCACGCCTGCATCAACCGCTGCATCTACGACGTTAATCGTTCCCTGATAGTTGACATTTTCGTAGGTCTGTCCACCCTTTTCCATTGAGATCGCCACCGTATGCACAACCGCATCGACACCCTTCATCAGGTTTGCCCAGACAGCACGGTCTGTCACATCCCCTTTTACAATTTCGATTGTTTCGCCAAAATGTCCGAGGCGTTTTTCTGCTTTTTCAGGATTACGCACGACCGCTCTAACGGAATACCCCTGTTTAACCAGTTCTTCCACCACATTATTGCCAACAAATCCTGCTGCCCCTGTTACCAGTACAAGCATGGTCTTACCTTTCTTTCTGATTCTTTCACTATGCTTGAATTGTAGCCAGTGATAATGAGGCTTGGATTAAGCCTGTTTAAAGACGTGTAAAGCATATTATAGGGAAAGAAAACAGCCCTGTGATAGGGAACAGGGCTGAGTCACTCGTGGCAGTTGTGGGGGACTGCCATATTTCAGGGAAGCTTGGGGTAAGCACTTTCTCAGAGACTAGCTGTCACTTGCTATGTCTCTACTATAGATTACGCAGCAGTTATTACGATGGTGCATCGAAATTGTAAACTGTTTGTAAATTGCGATTTATTGTAATCAGCATCATATTCTTTCTCAGAAGTCGAAGATACGTTTTAGATACAGAGGACAATCTCAGGCACAAATTTAAACTGGTTCGAATGTAGGGGAGTGCCTTTGTGCGCTCCCGCAATTGTTTAACGGGAAGGCACGGCGACCTTCCCCTACATATATTTCCCGACTCAATTTTCAAACTGGAAAAACGACAGAAATTGCTTTCATGTTGACCTTGTGTCAACGTTTTTTAGTAGCCGATGGGTTTATCCATTGGCAAAGATAATTTTCTACTATCGTACCTGATCCTGAATCCCTAAAACCCATCTTCTGGCATTCCGTGCATATCAACGTTGATATGAACGGTCATATGCACGACATTTATTTGAACAAATGTGCTATTGTGAAAACAGCTTAAATTAAGGAGTTTGCAATGGCATGGACACAGCCTAAAACATGGAGTAACGAGCCGCTTGTCGCTGGAGATATGAATACCCATCTGCGCGACAATCTCGAAGCATTGAAAGACCCGCCGCAGGGTGGCACAGACATAGACAATAGTTCCAACTATTCGACCACATCAACGTCATTTGTGGATGTCGATGCGACAGATTTCAGCACAACAATTACGACCAATGGGGGTGATGTGCTGGTGACATTGTGTGCGACGATTGTCGGGGCAACCAATTATGCCTTTTTTGACATCGAAGTGGATGGCTCACGGGTCGGTGATGATGATGGCATTATCAAAAGCCATTGCAGTTCAACAGCACAGAATTTCGTGACGTTGTATTACTGGGTCAAAGGCTTATCGTCAGGGTCACACACCTTCAAATTACAGTGGAAAGCATCAACTGGCACAATCACGATGTTCGGCGGACAGGGTGCTGCCGGAACACAGATGCATGGTCAGTGGGATGTACGGGAGGTTTCATAATGGCAGCACTATTCATCGAACGCACAACAGCAGTCAACATTGATTTACTGCATGAGCAACTTTCAGTGGTAAGTGGTTACGAAGCCTGTAGTGCTCATCCGGCAGGTGTAACGGTCTATTTTTCTGGTAACGTCAATTTGAGCAGTTTAACCGCTATCGTTCAAGCACATGACGAAAGCGGACTCTCAACGAAAGAAACACTGCTTGCCAATCTCAGTACGGAGATAAACAGCTTAAAAACGCAGGTCGGGGATATCAATAATCTCACAGCAAGCGAAGCCACAGCCGCTATCAAATTGCTGTACAAAGTCCTGCGCGTCAATGAACTGATCTGAGATTTTGACCCGGGCTGTAGGGGCGCAACATGTTGCGCCCAAAAAGGAGAAAACACATGGAAAACAAAAACAATCGACGGGTGTTCATCGACCCGCTACTGATGGTCTTGAAATCGCGCAGGGTACTGATTGCCCTGGCATCACTGATAGTCGGCATTATCGTGATGACTGTGCCCGAACTGGAAGCATTGCACAGTGAATTGCTGATTCTGGTGATTTCACTGGCATTGAGCTTAATCGGTGGACTCAGTCTCGAAGATGCAGTGATTGCGGCGAAGCAAAAACCTGTCGAACCCGATGTTCGTGAAGAAGTTCGCGAAGCCATTGATGCGATTATCGACAAATTTCTGACAGAAACTGAGCAACTACTCTTGCGCTCAGGCAATATCGAAGACACTGACCCAGATTACTCGCCCAACTGATTGCCCGTTTTCGATGGTCTTGAGATAGTCCAGTATGGGAGAATAATCATTCAATGGACACACCATACCCGCATCCCATGCCGTGACTGTCGGCTTATCATCGAAAGCATTGGCACACAGTGATTCAGGATGCAGTGGAAGCGTAATTTCTGCTGCATCCCCTGCTAAATGCTTCGCAATCCCCCGTGCTGTTGCTTCATCTTTTGCCAGGAACAGACGCACATCTTCGCCTGTCCCGCGTGTATACCCGACAATCTCCCCGTCATGACGATAGACCGTGCATGGAATCGTTTTATCAGGCGACATCCATTCCGCTAAATTATTTTCCGGCACAATCGACAAATTGACAGCTTTCTCATTCATGCGATGTAAATTTGCTAATTCTGGAATATCTTCTACGAGTGGTTTTTCCGTTTCCAGAACCATTTCAGATAGAGAAGCCGTTTTCACAGTGACTGAACTGACTCCGTATACCCCTGTTTGATAACCAAATTTCGGATAATAAGTCGGGTGTCCCAGCAACATGGAAAAGTGATAGTTCTTTTTCTGTGCAATGTCGTGACCCCGTCGCATCAAATCACCACCGATACCCTGTCTTTGAAAATCAGGATGAATTGCCAGTGGTGCGAGATTGACCCCTTTTAGTGGTCTGCCTTCAACATAAAATTTCATGGGATTGAACATCGCATGACCGACAACCCGATTGTTAACCTCTGCAATGAGAGATAGTTCCGGGTCATATTGCTCCCGCGTGCGTAGTAGTGCAACCAGTGCCGCTTCGCCCATACGATTATCAAAAGCGCGAATGTGTACATCATGCAAAGCCGCAAAATCAGCAGGTTTCTCAGGTCGAATGGTTAAAGTCATATTTTCTATTCACCGGGGACTGTCAACATTTTTGAAGAGGATAGCAGGAATTATGGGTTTTCGTAGGGTTGAGATACATCTCAACCGATTTTTAAAGGTCACTGTAGGGACAGACCGTCGGTCTGCCCTTACTCAAAAATATTTTCCAGAGTTTGCACAAAAGCTCCCTTTCTCCGTTTATGGGGATAGGGCTTATTCGTGGTCAAAAGGTTCAGTATGAATCGTCACGCGCTGGAGTTCGGGCAATTGAGCACGCAGCAAAGTTTCAGCCGATTCAGCAAAAGTATGTGCCGCTTCCACACTGATATTTGCAGGTAAAGTCGTATGAATACTGAGTGCAAATCCATGTGGCATTGACCTTACGAGAATATCATGCCAGCCAGCATCAGAATAGCGTTCGGTCAGTAGCCACATTGCCCGATCCTGCAAAGATTCCGTCATTTCACTGCCATCATCTTCCGCGATAACGGTACTGTGCTTCGGTTCAATGTGTGTCACCACACGATCAATTTCCGGCAACGCGTTCGCAACATCTGTTTCTAATTCACTGACAATGGCATGTGCCTGTGCCAGTGTTTGCTCTGCGGATACTTCAACGTGCATCTCTAAAATACAGCCGCGTTTATCATGTGAAACCTGTACTTCATGGGTTGATAATCCGCGTGCATCAGCATAGGCACGGGCAGTCAAAACAGCATCGCGTCCCTGTGGATGATGGGGCACAAAATGCACTTCCACTTCTTCCAGACCATCGAGTTGCCCTTCTAACTGCTTACGAATCGCGTAGGCAATGCTATTCGTCTGGTCGGTGGTCATTTCCGGCGGCACACGCACATCAATATCAACATGAGCCGCATCGCGTGAGCCTCTGCTACGGGCGCGGATGACATCGGCATCTATCCCGGAAACAATTTCCTGTAATTCATTGGCTTCATAAGGTGCAGTATCGACTAAAACAAGCCCGGTCTGCTTGAGGATACCCCACGCGGCTTTGCCAATTAGCACCACAACAACACATGCCGCCGCAATATCAACCCATACCCATCCGGTGAATGCAACAATCGCGGTACTGACAATCACCGCCAGAGTAACGAAAACATCGGCGCGGGTATTCTGTGCATCGGCTAACAAAATCGTGCTATTGAGGCGCTTGCCTTCATGAATCTGATAGCTACTCACCGCAATGTTGATGAGTAGTGTCCCGATGAGAACAATAAACGCCAGCGCAGAAATTTCAGGCGGAATCGACTCCCGTAGACGTTCAATTACCCCCTGAACCATCTCCCAGGCAGTGAGTAACAACAATGCTCCGATGAGCAATGCCGCTAAAGTCTCGAAACGTTGATGTCCGTAAGGATGATTCTCATCAGCAGGACGCGAGGCATAGTAATTACCAATCAAGCCAGCGACATTTCCTGCCCCATCGGTGAGACTATGAAAGCCATCTGCTGTGATAGCCAGTGCGCCTGTCATCAGACCGAGGATGATTTTGCCTGTCGCGACCAGTATATTAAGTCCCAGGGTCATCCCCAGCACCTTCTGAACATCCTGATGTGTATCACGGGCGACTGCCACTGCTGCATCCTTTGTCTCGATAAAACGTAGGGGCGCAAACATCTTGCGCCCGTTATTTATACGATATGTGATAAATATCACTTTCGGCAACCGGGAACAGCAAAATTAGACCGCCCCAACAATCAGATAAAGCCCATCTCGTTTCAGGTTTATATCCGGCTATCAAACCCCCGATGATTGGGGGAATGATAGACTATCTAACGCGATATAATGATGAAGTATTCATTTTAATAAAATCCAATTCAACATGACAAATATCAAATATAAAAACGCATTTCAAAGAGTCCTCAAATTTACCGATGCTGACCTGAAAAAGAATCGCGAAGGTAAGCCGACTTATAGTCAACATCAACATAAAAAGTTTCGTATCTTTTTTGAAAAATATGCACGCTTCTTCTCAGCCTGGATTTCCCTGCTGATGATAGGATTTATCGCATCGCTGGCTTTCCTCTTTTTCAGTGGTGAAGATATCGGCAACAGAGTTTTTGGTTTAGCATCCATACTGTTAATAATGTTTGTATCAATTGGAATTAGTCCAGTTGGACTGTTGCTTAAACACTACCAGTTTGATATTGATGTAATCCGTGAAGCAGGTAATGTCAGCCGGAAGAAAGCAGAACGTAAATTTTTGTTCTTCAAATTCACAGATTTGGTCATTCAGGTTGGAAGTGATGGAACACCCATAAAAGTGTCCCCAACTGTATTTAATGCGTTTGAGAAAAATGAGGTATATGCTATCTATTTTGCCGGCAAATCAAAAATATTGCTTTCTGTTGAACAAATATCTCCCCACATAGAATCAGATCCTAAAGACGAACTCAAATATCTCGATGCACAACAGGCAAGCCTAAAATCGAAGAAAAAGAAATTTTAGAGTCCCTTGCCAGAGCCAACTGTAGTCGTCTCATTCATCCATCCGACCGCGACCCATAAGCCCGAAAAAAAACTGATTGAACGTCACCTGAAGGCGCTCTTTATGATCAGGATAAATCGCAATCACGCTTTCGTCCGTGTATGCCTGTTGAACTTGATTCAATAGATAGAGAAAATACTCAAATGTTACAGCTTTATCAATCTGCCCATCCTGAATGCCCATCTCATACAGTGGTCGTGCTGAAGCAAGCGATTCTTTTTGCATTTTCAAGAGGCTCTGCTCTAGCTCAGGAATACCCGCATCATAGAGATCCATCAGGAAATGTTGTGAGAATACCTTCATAAATTCCAATTTCATGATGAAGATTTCTCGAACCAGGTCAGCAAAAGACGCCCCCTGATCTATCTTTTGTTTAAAGCGGTCACTACCCTCCTGATAGAGAGTAGTGACAATATGTAAGACAAGCTGGTTTTTATTGGCAAAGTACTTATAAAATGTCGCTTTGCTTGTTTCCGCTTTCTCACATATCTCTTCGACTGTTACGCGCTTGATGCCGAATTCGGAAAATAATGCAGTTCCGACTTCAACAATGTCATTTTTCTTACTTTTCCGCATTCATATCGCCGTTGCTTTTTCCTCTATTATGCAGGAAGGAATAATAACCCAGAATAATTCCCACTGCAATGAAACCCGCAATCGTTGCCCATCCAACTTCTGTCGAGGTGTCAGATTGCAACGTAAGCTCTGGCAAGGCAATCAGGAATACCCCTTTTAGCAGGAAGGCAAATCCCAGAAGAGTCACAAAACTCTGTAAGATACTCTTCCATTTGAAGTGAATGACAAGAATAGTCATACCGATGAAGAAATGTACCATCCCCGACAAATTAATCAGAACGGGGTCAGTACCTGTGGATGACACCATATCAGCATAGTAATTACCTGAAAGCATGAAGCCAATCCCGGTGACGACATAGTACATTGAAACGACCCGTCCAATCAGCTTAGTTGTGTCTAATGATTTTTCCATGATAGATATAATCCTTTTGTGATTACGAATCATTGCCAATTGCAAGATTCTTGAAGTGAACGATTTAATATAAAATATACGATAATCGTTCATTTATGTCAATATCGTTTGCTTTGAAATGTGGCAATACTTGAATAATGAAACATCATATATTGGCGAAGTGAGAGGAGTCAGTCATTTCTGGCTTTCCGAAAAATAGCCAGGAGAAGAGCGCTAAATACACTGTCACAAGAGTCGAACCTAAAAGCAAAAACGATAAACACTAACTTTAGATATGTACGCTTAGATTTTATCGTTCCTCAGCACTCAGCACTCAGCACTCAGCACTCAGCACTCAGCACTTTAATCCCACTTTTCTCTCATTTTATACGACACAATGTCCATTTTCGTGTAAAATATGGCTACACAGATAAAATAGTGGAGTCTCACTTATGGCAGAAATGATTAACAATAACCCCTATAATATTTTTGAAAATGTTGGCAACCACAAACTCTATCACCGGATGCGGACAGAAGACCCTATCCATTGTGCGATAGGACCCGTCACGGGCAATCGTTTCTGGCTCATCACCCGCTATGATGATTGTGCCGCCCTCGTCAAAGATTTACGCATTGGCAAAGACATCAAAAAGAATCTGCCTCCCGACTTACACGGACAATGGTCAGAGAACATGAAAGACCCCCTCGGTATCGGAAAGCACATGCTCAATGTTGATCCGCCCGATCATACCCGCTTACGCAATCTCGTTCACAAAGCCTTCACCCCGCGCATCATCCGTCAGATGGCAGGACGTGTTCAAGAAATCTGTGACGAATTACTGGATAAAGTCGCCGATAAAGGCGAAATGGATTTGATGGAAGAGTATGCCGCGATTGTTCCGGCAGTCGTGATTGCGGAATTACTCGGTGTGCCACTCGAAGATCAGGATAAATTCCGCGATTGGACAAAGCGCATGATTTTCGGCTGGGAAGATCAGCAGGATCAAATGTTAGCCGGGATGGAATTCGCGCAATATATGAATGAGCAAATTGACCTCCGTGCGACAGAAAAACCGGACGATGTCCTCACAGGCTTAGTTGATGCCGAAGAAGAAGGTGACACACTCGATAGACGGGAACTGATGTCGATGATTTTCTTGCTCTTAGCAGCCGGGCACGAAACGACAACACACTTAATCGGGAATGGCATGGTGGCTCTCATGAAATACGATGACCAGATGCAAATCCTCAAAGATAATATGGATAATAAAGACCTCATCAGCAACATGAATGAGGAAATTTTGCGCTATAACGGACCCGCCCCGCAGACCTTACTGCGTTATGCTTTTGAAGATATTGACATTCGTGGCAAAACCATCAAACAGGGCGATGGCGTCTGGATTGTCTTCCACGCGGCAAATCGTGATCCTGAAATCTTTGAAAATCCTGATAAATTTGACATCCGCCGCGAGAATGCAGCTAAACATCTCGGCTTCGGTGGTGGGATTCATTACTGCCTCGGTGCGCCGCTTGCCCGTCTCGAAGGCTCAATCGCAATTCCGGCACTGGTCAACCGTTTCCCGGATATAAAACTGGCAACCGATACACTCGAATACGATACACAGAGCTTTCACGGCTACAAATCCATCCCCGTGACATTTTCCGTGTAGATAAGCTTTGTAGAGGCGCAGCACGATGGTAGCACCATAGAACAGTGTGGTCGGCAATTTTTACCCCGGACAGGCAGAAGCCTGTCCCTGCATGAGCGATTATGACCTGTAGGGACACGATTCTTGTTACCCGACGTAGGGTTATACTGAAAGAACCGACATAAGGTTAGTCAGAAATCACACGATTTTTGTGTAGGGACAACGCCCGCGTTGTCCGAAAGATTGAAATCTATATTCTGACTAAGAGCCAATAACTACGTAAATTATCGAAAGTTTTTAGCCAGAGAATCTCATCTGATGTAGTGGTACAGCGTCGGTGTGCAGCTACAATGACTAAAGATTTTCAGTAACTTACTTAAAAGCCAAAAGCCATCTTATCTTTTGAAGAAATTGATGAGCCGCGTAATCATCGGCTTGTTATCATATTTGCTACCACCACCCTGTCCGGCGGCTGCGACTGCAACAGGGGCTTCTTCCTGTAGCTCTTCTTCGTGAACAGCACGTCGCACGGACACCTGTGTCTCAACTTCATAATGGTTGCGAACGGGCATCGCACGCGGAATCTGTGTTTCGACTTCACTGGTATCGGTATAAACCTGATGATATTCAGGGCGTGAAGAAACTGCACTCTGCACGATGAAACGCACATCTTTCAGGAATACCCAGCCCAGCACATGACCGACCTGGCACAGACACCAGTCACCACGTTTGAAACGGGCACTGACCTGAACCATGTCACCCTTATAAATCTCCATGACTGTTTCACTCTCATTGGTAGTGGGATAGTCATACAGAGCAACATAATCGTAACGTGTCCATTTGACGATTGCTTCGCGCCAATCTGCGTTTTTTCTTGGTAATGTCACGTAGTCATCCATTTCACTGGCGTCTTCCTGATAGGCAGACATAAATATTTGTCCCTGAATCTAATAGATGTTTTTATATAATAGGGGAAAATTATATTTAAGAAAATCTTTTTCCCTCCACTCAAACAGCATTGTAAGGTGAATCATGATTCAAGGAAACCTACCTTACAGGATGCAAACCTTTATTAAATTTCTCTAATCTTACAAAAATTACGCGAAATGAACGGGCAATTCACTAATTTGCGAAAAATTACGTCATTAAAGATAGAATTTTGTAATGCCCTCAATCCTTTCCAGAGCAGAATCCCCTGCATATAAGGAAAACAATTTGCCCTCCTGAGAGATGATTTACTTTTGACTGTTTTTTAAAATAATAGTCACTCATTAAATTAATTTACAGGTATTTTCTGTAGTAACTTTGGCTGGAGTGATTGCCCTGTCATGATGGGTTCAACAAACAAAAAATAACAGGTCAAACGAAAGGAAACATCATGGCACAGGCAATTAATACCGGTGAAGCAATCGACAAAGTCAATATCATGGTTGAAGATGGCTGGGAACGTCAGCAAATTTTCGAATACTTCATCGAACAGGAAGGCTTCTCCAAGAAACAGGTTCTGGACATCTTTTTGAAGAGCGGTTTGACGACCAATGAAAAGTTGAAAAGAGATCTTCGTATGAATCAGACCGGACGGAATGAAAACAATCCAATGGAAGACGCACTCGGCGGCTTACTCACCCTCGCAATTACTTATGGTCTACCTCTCCTGCTGATGCTCTTCGGTCTGGCATATGTCTGGGGTGAAATTTCACGCGATCTTGATGTCGGTATCCGTAGTGCTGCGGCGGCGATTATGCCTCTGGCAATTACCCTGGCATTCGCAAAATCGACTGCGCGTCATAATGCGGCTAACTTTCTGTCCGATAACAAATTTATCGCGTTCGCTTTCTCCTTTGCACTGGCGATGATTGCTGCTGCGGCTGCAATGTACATGCGTGAACTCAACAATGTTATCCCGGTTGGCGAACTCGCATTCTCAACCACACTCGCACTGATGATTTTCGGCAAAAAGACCGATGGCGAAGTCTCACTGGTACATGTTGGCGCGGTCTCCGGCTTACTCACTTACGTTATTTTCTTCGGTGTTGGGGTCTAACTCCCATCAATTCAAACACAGAAACCTCTCTACAATCGCAGGGAGGTTTTTTGATTTCGCATATAATTGTAGGGACACGATGCATCGTGTCCGTCACAAGAAGAAACTAAATCGTAAGAGGATACAGGGTCAACGACCCCGTAGCAAGCTACGGGGCATGGAGTGAGGAACTTCATGCCCGTGTTGACCAGCCTGAGCCATGTCGAAGGACAAAGGCTACGTTAGAGACGAATAGATAGGCACTCCGGGGTGACGCTCCAGCCCCGTGACCCTGCGGTATGTGGTTAAACAGTCTGAGGGTCTAAGACCGTGCTGCACACACAAAACCGTCTCATAACATTGGCGAGGAGAACTTGACCCGTGAAAACGGAGAAACGAAAGGTAACTTTCAATGCAAGGTGTACTGGTAGTAGATAAGAATAAAAACCCTCTGATGCCCTGTCATCCGGCACGGGCAAGAGAATTGCTGGACAAAGGCAAAGCCGCCGTGTATAAGCAATTACCCTTCACGATTATCCTGCTTGAGCGTGAAGGTGGCGATATGCAGGACATCGAAGTCAAGATTGACCCTGGCTCAAAGACCACAGGGATTGCCATTGTTGCACATTTCAAGCGTGGCTTACGCTGTATCTGGTCAGGTGAACTGCATCACAGAGGACACATCATCCGTGATAATCTACTCAAGCGACGACAACTCAGGCGAGGTCGTCGAAGCCGTAAAACGCGCTACCGACCGGCACGTTTCAACAATCGCAGACGACGGGACGGATGGCTACCTCCTTCACTGCAAAGCCGGACTGACAATGTTATCACATGGGTTAAACGTTTATCCCGTTTAGCACCTGTGACCAGCCTGGCACAGGAACTGGTGCGCTTTGATACGCAAAAACTCCAGCATCCTGAAATCTCAGGGGTTGAGTATCAGCAAGGAGAACTCATGGGTTATGAAGTGCGTGAATATCTGCTGGAAAAGTGGGGACGCACCTGTGCATACTGTGGTATTCAAAATGTTCCACTGCAAGTTGAACATTTTGTGCCCAAATCACGGGGAGGCAGTAACCGTGTCAGCAATCTGACCCTTGCCTGTCAGGACTGCAATCAAGAAAAGGGTAATCTGACTGCCTCAGAATTTGGTTTCCCGCAAATTCAAGCCAGAGCAAAACAACCTTTGCGTGATGTTGCTGCAATCAACAGCAGTCGATGGGCATTATTTGAGCAATTGAAGCAGATGGCTTTACCACTGGCAGTCGGCACAGGTGGACAAACAAAGTTTAATCGTACCCGGCAGAATTATCCTAAAACCCACTGGTTGGATGCCGTTTGTGTCGGTGAAAGTGGCGCGGATGTTTTCGTTCATACCACAATGTGTCCGCTCATCATCACCGCAGAAGGACGACAATCACGGCAAATGCGTCAGGTAGACCAATTCGGCTTTCCACGCACAGGTGCTAAACAAAATCGCATTGTCAAAGGCTTTCAGACTGGCGATATGGTCAAAGCCATTGTCACAAAAGGCAAAAAAATTGGCACTTATGTCGGGCGGGTCGCCGTCAGAGCATCCGGCTATTTTAACATCAAAACCCATCAGGGAATGGTTCAGGGTATCAGTCACAAATACTGCTCTATCCAGCACACTCTTGATGGCTATTCTTATTCGTATAGTTTATAAAGACTGGAGGACAGCGCTCCTCCCCGCAGTAAGCTACGGGGTTTCCGCGCTACTTTTCTATGAATATCGCTGCCTTATTGCTGGTCGGATTATATTATTTCGCGAGACGCAATGTCTGGAATTTTCTTGTAATTTTCGTTTTAGTCGCCATCACAGGATTGGCTCTCTATCAATCGGCGCTGGATGCAAGTACGGTGGATGGCAACTGGTGGTCAGGCATGTGGCAAAACTTCGCCACAGAAATGATTGGCGCGATTCTGACCTTTGCCCTCTTTGAAATGCTCATCAATGCCAATAATCGACAGGAGACCCTGATTCGTCAGATGGGCAGTGGTGATAATGCCACGGCACTCAACGCTGTGAATGAACTCCGCGCAGATGGCTATCTGTTCGATGGCACATTACAGGGTAAAACGCTTGAAAACGCCAGTTTAACGGGCGCAAATCTGGTAGATGCCAATCTGTCAGGGACACGCTTGCGAAACACGGATTTGTCTGATGCGAAATTAATGAATGCCAACCTGGAAGGCGCAGATTTACGATATGCCAATTTAGAGAATGCCACCCTGCTCAATGCCCACTTTGACAGCAAAACAATTCTGCCGGATGAGCAACACTGGCACCCGGCAATTGATATGACTGTCTATACAGCGCCTCCCGTGATAGAGGAAGTCATAGAGGCACAATCAGACGTACCCGATTTATTGACCATCTCCCCGCTTGAAATTGAAACACCACCTGAGATTAAACGCCCGCAATCACATCCTTATCGTGCATTGAGAGCCAAACGTCGCAAAAAGTCCTTCACTTGAAAAAGAATGAGTGAAAACTAAATAATTATGAAGAAGATTGTATAAATTCTGCTATTAAGTTATGAAATTGCTTGACATGATATTATGCGCGTGTTAAATTGAATTCAATTACCCGATAATACGGGTAATCGACCAGGTGTATAAAAAAATCAGGAGTTGGTATCGTGGCAGATTGGGATTTCATTCTTGCGCCATCCACAGTGGCGGTAGAAGTGGTATTAGATGAGGTGGCGATTGTAAGTAATTCGCTCAAGATGATTAAAGCCGAAGAATTTCATGATGGCTTACATGAATGGATTCGGGAGACGGCTTTTAAATTGACCCCCGAACAGAGCAAATTGAATGAGCGTATTGCCCATTTCATCGATCATTTCGTCGTGGAAAGCGGCGCATCAACTTTCCCCGAATTTATAGAATCCATCGACAATCTATCCACAGATACCGTTTATGATTGTTCATTGCACTGGTTGCGTAAGCTCGACGATTACCCCGGCGACGATAACCTGCTGGCTGATATAGAAGACTACATGGCATATGTCGAACAGGCAACTGCCACGAAAATGAGCAAAAAAGGCGAAGAATTCCATCGTGAATGGTGGGAAGTTGAGTGGCAGGTACTGCAAGCACCGGAACAATTCCTGGGGGATGTCAAAGGACATCTGCAATTCATGTGGGATACCTACCTGGAAAGCGAATGGAAACGTGTTAAACCGATGCTGGAAGAAGCAGTCAACGCCTTTAACGAAATTGATTATGATGGCATGACAGCCCATGATGCAATCGAAACCGTTACCGGACGGAACATGCGCGGCAAAGATTTTTTTGAAGAACGCCTGGAAAAAACTGAGAAATTGATCTTCATGCCGAGCGCTCATCTGGGTCCCTACATTAGCTGGGGCGCAACACCGGATGAAAGCACGATGCTGTTTTTCTTCGGGGCACGTCCACCGAAAAATGCAAAAGTCAAATCAACTGCACTCAGCCGCAGTGAACTCCTGGTGCGTCTGAATGCTTTAGCAGATGAAACACGCCTGAAAATCCTTGAAATGTTGACCGAACAGGATGAACTCTGCGCTCAGGATTTCATCACCGGATTGGATTTGAGTCAATCGAGTGCCAGTCGCCACCTGCGCCAGTTGACCGCATCCGGTTATTTGAGTGAACGTCGCCGTGATGTTGCCAAATGCTATTCGATTAACCCCGAACGCATTGACGATACCATTCAAGCGCTGAAACTATTCCTCAAGAAAAGCTAACTCCAAAAACACAGAGGATGGTCAATCGGTCATCCTCTTTTGATTCACCTGTGAACTATGTAGGGGAAGGTCGCTGTGCCTTCCCGTTTTATATTTCGACACAAAGACTCAAAGTCACAAAGAAACGAAAAAACAGAGCCAGAATGTAGGGGCGTGATGCATCGCGCCCGATTATCGTCCCCCGTTGACCCACTGCGGGTTAGAGCCTGATAGTGGCAGGCTAATTTCTTCTCTACTTTCCATATCATATATTGTGAGTTGCTCGATACGATCTTCATAGCTAAATTTCAAGTACAAAATTTGAGAGCCATCATAGTTGAAGGACGCTGTGTTATAGGTATGTTGTGCTCTTGATACCAGAATCCGGGTTTCTGCGGAAGATATATTTGATATGCTAATAGCATTCTCTTCTCCTGCGCCTGTCGCATACTGGATGAATAAAATCGCGCTACTATCGGGATGCCAGTCGTGAAATTGTGTAATCGGGAAAGAGCGTGATTCCGGTTGTTGAAGTGTAAATTCAATTCCTTGAGGCTTATCAACTGAACTGACACTAATGTCATGAATGCCACCATTATCGGCGGTATAATAGGCATAATGTAAGCCATCCGGGGAAAATTCGGGATATAAAAATTGTACATTCAGGGAGATTGTGTTTTCGGAAATCCTATCAGATAGATCGCGGGAAATATATTCTACGGTATCTGTATCATTTGTGACAGCGTATACTATTTGATCCTCCAACCAACCGGGCACGCGATTCCAGTCGGATAGGACATCTTCCGCCGGATATGAGTGAAGTAATATAGATTCTGATGTAGCAATATGGTGTAAATAACGATTGGGTGTATTGATACCACCTACACTTTCTTCAAGCAACATATATGTGAGCCACTGTCCATCAGGATGTATGCTTACCGAGCCGCAACGAATAAATTCGCTACAATTTAATATCCGCACATTATCCCCTGTATCAATATGGTATAACCATAACTCAAGATAATAAATTTCCCGTGCAATCACACCTGTTACATAAGCTACCACACTGTTCTCTTCAGATATCCATAGTCCTACCACATCTCTTGAATGATGAGTCAACTGACGCGGGTTTTCAGGCTGATTTACACTTGCTATCCAAATCTGGTCAATGCCCTCATCATCCGGCGCGATAAAAACAATTTCTGCACCTTTCGGACGCAGCACATAAACCCCTGCTGAAATCAGCGCAACAACAAGCCCGATTACGATCAATAACCGGACTAACAATTGTCGGCGTGGATTGCCTTTGCGTTTTGCTTTATCTGTCATCATCGTCCTCCGTTGACCCACTGCGGATACAGTCCGTACACAGATAAAATTATTTCTTCATCTGTCTCTATGTCATAGACCACCATCTGATATTCATGGGTATCCGGGTTGTATTTTCTTACTATAATTCTGGTTTCGTCTTCATTTAAATCGGCTTCAATATACTGCAAACCCTCCGAATTCCGTCTCAATGCCTCCATATCACCTGTTGCAGTGTTATAGATACTTAGCTCGTTATACATGACAGGATTTTCTTCATCTTGATAAGATGTCCATCTATTGTCAATCAAGATCGTTTCGTTATCTTGATACCAGCCCAAAAAATACATTGCCTGCGGGCGACCGGACTCATACGCGATGCCTATCGGGAAACGGGATGAATTGTCAGCCGGGGGTATTTCATAGCTAAAGATGACATTTGCAGCATGTGCCATCCGGTTCGACTCAATGACGAAGCGCGTACCATCCGGTGAAAAATAAGTACCCGTCGATATTTCATACCAGTCTGTCTGCTCAACAGTCGAATCTTCTTCGACATCGTAATAACGTAGTTGTATCTCTTGATTGTCTGCTTCACTATCAGGAAAGGCAAGATAAGCCAGTGAGCCTGTTTCTTCTATCCATGCCAGCACAGAACGCGGGAAATTATCGCCGCGCCATATCCCTGCTTCATAGATAATCCGGCGTTCACCCGTTGTCACATTTTCGACCACAATTGACAGATGATAGAAACCGTCGATTGACCCGGGGCGACTGTATTCCTCATAAGCAATCCACTCAGCATCAGACCGGATGATGACATTTTTACAGGCTCGATCATCGACGCATTCCTTGAGAAGCCTGGATTCGCCACTTTGCGTATTCAATTGCCATAATGATGTAGTAGTTGGAAATCCACTTCTCCAGATTTGATACACGATAGTCTGATTCGCGCCAGTCCTCATACTATCAGCAATAATGTACTCGTCTTCGTAACGGGTTAACTGACGCGGATTTTCAGGGTGATTCAGGTCTACAAGCCAGAGTTGACTGATTCCCGCGTCATCTGCCGCGATGAAAACAATCTGATCCCCTTCCGGCTGCAACAGATATATACCTGTTGCGATCACTGCCACAATAACTGTTATCAGCAACAAAACCCTGACTAACAATCGGTGGCGTGGATTGCCTTTGCGTTTGGCTTTCTCTGTCATCAGCGTCCCCCGTTGACCCATTGTGGATTGTGACCGGATAGCGGCAATGCAACATTTTCTTCACTTTCCACATCAAAATATGCAAGCTGATAGTAGGTTTCTCCCTGAACAGGACGCGCAAACAACACCATTGAACCATCATGATTAAAATTGGCAGTCGGATAAGCGCGATCATATTCCGCAACAACCTGTTCGATAGTGCGTGTTTCGTCACTCACAGCATTGTAGATATCGAGGCGATAATAGTGTTCAAGAGTTGAGGAATCTGTTGAACTGCGACTTACAACGAAGCCCTGAACAATTACCTGTTCACTATCAGGATGCCAATCCAGTGCTAGCGGTGAATCTGTATAAATCGCGCTATTAGAAAAGCCAAATTCTAAGCTACCCGGGCTAATTTCCTGATAGATAACAAGATCACTTTGTATCGGTGAATTATCAGCATTCATAGTGATAGCATAACGTGTGCCATCCGGTGAAAATAAAGGCAAACCAATTAAATTCTGCGGGTTATAGGGTAATTGTTCCGGGATAGTCCGATCATTTAGAATCTCCAGTGTATTTATGATGCGGTCTTCATCCAGGCTATAAAAACCATACGATTCATCGGGATAATAAGTGTATCCCCCCGCATTAACAGCTAGCGTTTGATTATGAAAAACCAGCACATTCGTATCAGCTATCCACTGTAAATAGCGCATATCCTCGCCACGCCGTCTATTAATTTCATAAATTTCACGTTGTTCCTCTGTTTCCACATTGAAGAGTGTAAGCATGAGTTCTTCTGTAGAATGCCCTGAACTTTTGAATGCAAAATATGCAATCCAGTCATCGTGTAATGCGACATCACAACGATAAGTCAACGGGCTCGAACCACAACCAATAATCTGGCTCGAATCAGTTTTCAGATTGAGTATCATCATTTGCTGTGTGTGAAGATTACTATCCATATATTGATAGACAATGACCGGACTATCGGGCATGGTAAGTAATCGGATTAATGACTGATTTTCAGATAATGAACTTAACTGATGCGGATTCTCAGGATTATTCAAGTTTGTTATCCAGACCTGGTCGATGCCCTCATCATCCGGTGCGATGAAAACAATCTCTGCCTCTGTCGGACGAAGCACATAAACCCCTGCTGAGATTAGCGCGATAATCAGCCCGATTACTATCAATAGCTGGAATAATAATCGTCGGCGTGGATTGCCTTTGCGTTTGGCTTTCTCTGTCATCAGCGTCCCCCGTTGACCCACTGCGGAAATGCACCTGCGAAAGGTAGTAAAATATGTTCTCCACTTTCAATATCGTAGATCAAAATCTCGCCCTGATCAGACTCTACATTATGACGATAATACAGAATCTGTGAGCCATCATAATTAAAACTCGCAGTAGGATAGGTATAGCGCTCATCGTTACTAAAAATTAGTTCGCTACTATTATCCAGAATGTTATTGATTCTCATTTCATTGAGTATGATGACACCATTATCTGATCTGCCGTTGGCGACAAGAATATGCTCACTATCGGGATGCCAATCTTGCAGCGCATGTCTATCCTGAGTCGTCGATTCTTGCACAGGCAAGGTTGAAAATAGTGCTGTATCGGGCTCATTGATGGCGTAAATCTCATAAAATTGTATTCTGAAATTTTGTTGAAAGATTCTGTAGGAGTAATATTGACCATCCGGTGAAAAGCGTGTGGTGAATCGCCCTGCCATGTCGATTATCTCTACCGTATCAATAATCTGATCGCTGCTGACATCATAAATTGTAACTGTAGCAGGAGCGTTTTCAGGATTAGACCGATAAACCAGATAGCCACTATCCTCTATCCATCCAATTAGCACATCGCCTATATCAGGGTCATCGCTCTGTAATGAAAAAATTGTTTCCGATGTACCGGAGTCTAAATCAATGATACGAAGGGTTATTTCATTAAGGGATTCCGTGATGGTTTCATGATCTTCAAGTGCTAACCAGCGCCCATCAAAACTGAGTGAGGTTCGGGTACAGGAGGAATTATTTTCACAATCACTGATGTGTTGTGTTGCCCCCGTTTCTGGATTCATTGTCCATAAGCTGTGATTACGTCCCTCAACCAGATGTAGCAGAACACGTTGATTATCAGAGGCAACCCTCAATCCGGTGAACAAAACGGGAGAATCGACATTAGTTAACTGTCGTACATGCTCAAGATCGTTTAGATTCACGAGCCATAACTGATCGGCTCCCGCATCATCCGGGGCAACAAACACAATTTGAGCACCTCCGGGACGCAGCAGATACATTCCTGCTGAAATTAGCGCGATAATTAACCCGATAATCAGCAATGACATGACTAACAATCGTCGGCGTGGATTGCGTTTGGTTTTGTCTGTCATCAGCGTCCTCCATTGACCCATTGTGGAAATGCACCGGATAAAGGTAGTTCGATCTCTTCTCCGGTCTCCATATCATAAAGCATGATCTGATTGTGATGGTCTTGTTTATCAGAACGGGAATATAGAATCCGTGAACCGTCGTAATTAAATGTGGCAGAAGCGTAGGTATAGCGACCATCATTATTGAGTAATACTTCTACCGTGCCATCCACGCTATTGAAGACACTCAGGTTATTGAATTGAAGAATATCGTTGCTTCGTTGTCCCCGTGTGACCAGAATATGTTCGCTATCAGGATGCCAGTCTTGCAACATGAGGAACTGTTGGGCTCGTTCCTGCTGAGTAGCTGTGGTTGAAGATAGTATCGTACCGGAATCATTTATTGCGTAAATTTGATTAATTTGTAAGCCCGTTTCCATCTGAAAAATTCTGCTGGCGTAATATTGTCCATCCGGCGAAAATCGCAGATTGAAACGCTCACCACTTTCAATGATTTCCCCTGTATCCACAACCCGGTTATTTCGCACATCATAAATCGTAATTTCCGAAGGGTCATTGACAGGGTTTGAACGATAAATCAGGTAGCCGCTTTCCTCTATCCAGGTTATGAGAATGTCCGGTAGATCCCGGCTGATATCGACCTCAACTGAGAAAATTGTTTGCTGTGTGCCTGTCTCCAGATCATCAATACGAAGCGTTACTTCTGCACGCGATATGGAGATCGACTGTCTATCTTCGCCTGCAAGCCAGCGTCCATCAGGGCTGAATAAGACCGCAGTGCAGGAGGGAAATAAATCACATTGTCTAATTTCCTGTGTAGTCCCTGTTTGAAGGTTCAAATGCCATAATGCGTGCTGCATCCCATCATAAAGATGGAGTATCATTCGTTCACTATCCGGGGCGATGATAAATCCTGTAAGAAAGGGAGGGGATGCTAACGTCGTCAGTTGGCGGGGATTTTCAGGCGTATTCAAATTCGCTATCCAGAGCTGGTCGATGCCCTCATCATCCGGGGCAACAAATACAATTTGAGCACCTCCGGGACGGAGCACATAAACCCCTGCTGAAACCAGAGCGATAATTAACCCGATAATCAGCAATGACGCGACTAACAATCGTCGGCGTGGATTACCTTTGCGTTTGCTTTTTTCTGTCATCAGCACTCTCTTGATTCACATACTTCCCGTACATGAATCAAGTATATGCTAATAAATGATGTCAGAAGCCCTCCCGTATAGAATCAGGCGGATTGTCGGAGGGTTTCGCAAGCCTCATGTGTGGTCAGGAAGAAATGATCTTTTCCGAGTTGCTCCACAAAACCGATTTTTTCCAGTCGATCCATCACGGGTCCTTTGACCTCTGACATATAGAATTCGATCTCATTTTCAGAGAGGCGATGGTGAATTTCTTCCAGTACTTCGAGCGCACTGGTATCAATGAAATTGACCGCGCTACAAACCAGAACAAACTTCGTCACGTCGGGATGGTCGGCAACCTGTTCGAGGATGTACTGTTCCAGATATTGTGCGTTCGGGAAATAGAGACTTTCATCAACACGAATCGCGAGAATATGCGGGAAAGTCGTGGTTTCGTGGCGTAACACATTGCGATATTCTTCCGACTCACCAATGCGCCCGACAATCGCGATATGCGGACGACTGGTATGCCAGAGATACAGCACCAGTGACACAACCGCCCCGAGCAAAATTCCCGTTTCGATGCCGAGTTCCAGCACAGCGAAAAATGTCACCAGCAAGGATAGCGCATCCGATTTACTGTATTCCCATGCGTGCAAAAATGCTTTGACATCCACCAAACTGGAGACCGCGACCACAATAATCGCTGCTAGAATCGCCTGTGGCAGATAGTAAAACAGTGGTGTCAGGAAAATTGCTGTAATTGTGATCAATCCGGCAGTGATAATCGACGCTAACCCGGTGTTTGCTCCGGCAGTAAAATTGACCATCGAACGCGCAAATCCACCTGTCACCGGATAACCACCTGTAACGCTTGCCCCGAGATTTGCCGCGCCGAGTGCGATCAGTTCTTGATTGGCATCGACTTTCTGACGTTTTTTACTGGCGAGTGATTTGGCAACCGAGATGCTTTCCATATAGCTCACAACGCCAATTGTCAGGGCAATCGGCATGAGGGATTGAATGGCCTCAAGGCTCAACAATGGACGGGTAATCGGCGGTAATCCACCGGGGACAGCACCCACAATCGAGACATTGGCACTCGCATCCAATCCCAACACTGAAACGACAATAATCCCGAACAACACAATAATCAGGGGACCGATTTTCGTTAGCGGTGTGACAATCGCGTTTGATAAACCGGATTTTTTGAGTTGTTTTGATAATCCAAATTTGAAAAATAGCAGAATTACGATGCCGACAATCCCGATGCCTAAAACAACCGGATTGGTCTGTGTGATATTTTGCCCGGCATAAACCAGAATCTCATGGAAATGTTCTGTACGCGGAATGTTGAATCCGAGCAGGTGTTTAAGCTGACTGAATCCGATGACCAGCGCGGCAGCACTCGTGAAACCGGATAACACCGGATGACTCAAGAAATTGACCAGGAAACCGATTCTGAGCAAACCCATGAGCATCTGAATCACACCGACCATGAATGCGAGGGTAATTGCCAGTGCGACATAGTCAGCAGTGGTCGCAGGTTCTAAAGCAGCGATACCACTCGCAACCAGTAAGGACACCATCGCTACGGGTCCGACTGCTAAACTACGGCTTGTCCCCAGTAAACCATAAATAATCAGGGGAACAATACTGGCATACAATCCAACCTGCGGCGGTAATCCGGCAAGCAAAGCATATGCCATACTCTGTGGTACGAGCATCACCGCAACAATGACGCCCGCAATGACATCGCCTGTCAGATTTTCGCGTTTGTAATTTAAAAGCCAATCGGTAAACGGAAGATAGTCACGCCAGTTCATTTCGTTGTTCGATGACTCGATTGTATTTGATGCCATGAAATTTTCCTGATACCCATTCTCTGATGATTGTTGCAGTTGAAATATGAAAACAATAATGGGTTTGGCATCGCCAAACCCCTACAAGCAAGAATATTTCAGGTGTAGGGGCATGACGCTGTCATGCCCGATAAAATGTCAGATCCGGTGAGGTTTATGCCGTTGGCATATGTTGTGCCCAAACATCATCCCCATCGGTCAGATTAACGACATCTTCGTAGCCCATGCGTGTCAGAACGCTGGCTGCAATCGCAGAACGATACCCGCTGGCACAATTGGTTACGAGAGTATGCCCTTCCGGTAATTTGTCCTTTGCCTCACGGTGTAGATAGCCAAGCGGGATATTGACTGCGCCGTCCATATGAAGTTCATCGAATTCAGTTTTGCCGCGTACATCCACTAATACGAGACCATTTGCCTGGATACGCTCAGCAAGTTCCGGTGCGCTAATTTGCTGCATGGTTTTTTCGTCGCCTGTGATGACATCTTCCTCCGCAAAATAGCAGGAGAGATTATCAATGCCGATTGAACGCAATGTTGTCATAATGGCGTCTGCATCAGCACCATCGGGCACGATGATATACATAGGCTTTTCATAATCGACAAACCATCCGATGTAGTTGATATAACCCTGAGATGTCATCGGAACGTTGATTGTTCCGGGAACATAGGCTTTCGCAAATTCCTCTTTAGAACGCAGGTCAATTACCAGTCCACCGCTTTCGACTATCGCATCCAGTGAGGCACGGTCGAGTTTGGTTAGCCCATCCAGGTTATTGAGCAGTGTCGGACCCTCTTTGTTGACCTTTTTCATCTGTGCGAAGTAGAACGGTGCTTCCGGTTGACCATCAAGCAGCCAGTCTACGAATTGATCTTCGTTATCGTATTGGAATGCTGGATTGAAGAGTTTTTCGTAACCCAGAGTAGTTGATGGAATCGCACCTAATGCTTTACCACAGGCACTTCCCGCACCATGTGCAGGCCAGATTTGCAGATAATCCGGCATCTCTTTGAAACGGGCAATACTCTTGAACATTTCGCGTGCGCCGGGTTCTTTTGTATTGGCGATACCTGCTGCTTCTTCGAGCAGGTCGGGGCGACCAACATCGCCTACAAAGAGGAAATCCCCTGTGAATACACCCATCGGTTTATCAGCCCCGGCGGTATCGGTAATCATGAAGCTGATGTGTTCGGGCGTGTGTCCCGGTGTGTGTAACACTTCAACTTTGATATTGCCGACCATGACACTATCGCCATCTTTTACGAGTACGACATTGCCATCATCGACAAACTGGTATTTCCAATTTTCATCACCTTCATCGCTCAGATACAGTGTTGCGCCTGTTGCTGCCCCGAGTTCACGGCTACCACTGACATAATCGGCGTGAATGTGTGTTTCGGTGACATGGGTAATGGTTAAGCCTTCTGCTTCAGCGACATCGAGGTATTGTTGAATATCGCGGGATGCATCAACAACCAGCGCTTCACCTGTTGCAGCACAACCCACCAGATAACTTGCCTGTGCCAGTGCTTTATCGTAGAAATATTTGAGTAACATGTGGTGTTCCTTTTCTGACAGTGTGTGCGACTGTTCTTATTGATAGTATAGGGTCAATTTCAACGGTGACGAAAATAGATTTTCTTGACGATATGACTACAGTGTAACAGGATACCCCTCAGGGTATGAGCACAGCTTTCTAATAGGAGCTATTAGTTTGACTAATATGTGAGGCATAGAGGATAGCTTATAGGTGTTAGAGGATCGTCTTGTTGGGAAGTTCTGAACGTTAATTTCCGGCGGACAAGACAGGTTTCGTCCCTATATAAAGCCCTATTTTGTAGGGATGGAATCTATTCCATCTGTCCATTTGCCTCGCGTTTAAAATGGATCACACACGCGGCAACTCAATCATAAACATCGTTCCTGTACCGATTTCGCTCTCGACCTGAATCATCCCGTGATGTTGTTCGACAATCGTTTTGACAATCGCCAGCCCGAGACCACTGCCTTCAACTGTGCGGGATTGTGCCTCATCAACACGGTAGAAATTCTCGAAAATATGTGGCAAATCTTCCGGCGGGATACCCACCCCCGTATCAGAAACAGTCAATTGCAGTGAATCACCATCACAGCGCAATTGAACCTGTGCTTCACCCCCATCATCGGTGTATTTGATCGCATTACTGACCAGATTCCCGAGTACACGCTGCATCAATTTGACATCAAATTCAAAAATGACATTTTCTTCTGTGCGGTCAAAATGCAGGGCAATGTCACGATTAGCTGCGACCGGGAGATGTTCATCAATAACCTTTGCAATCAGATCGGACATAGATGCTGATTCGCGTTCGATAGCGCGTCCGGTTTCCAGTTTTGCTAAATCCAGCATATCGGTGATGAGGTCATTCATGCGTTCGGTTTGAATGGCAATGCGCTCAACAAAATTCAGCGCTTTCGGATGGTCGATGGTCTTTCGTAGCAGATAAAGATTGGTTTTAATCGTTGCCAGAGGATTTTTGAGGTCATGTGTGCTTGAACTGAGAAATTCGTCTTTCATGACCGTTAAGCGCTCAAAATATTGTCGATCTTCTTCTCTGCGATGTTCCAGTTCTTCGGCACGTTCCCTCTGAAAATCAGCTTCGACACGGGCATTTCTTGTTTTCTGTGCAATTTCCAGCGTGCGTAATTTGGCATCGCGTTCTTCTGCAAAACGCTGTCGATACAGGCTATGATAGGCTTCATGATGCTTGAGTGCCGCTTCGAAATCCCCTTTGCGTTTATAGGCTTCGGCAAAATCAAGATGAATCTCTGCCTGGGCATAAAATTGTTCGAGCATGGTAGCGCGGGTTTCGGCTTCCTGTAGATAGTCCAGCGCCCCGTTCAAATCTTGCATTTTGAGATGTAATTTCGCCAGTTGATGCAGGGCGGTCAGTTCAATTGCAATCCAGTCATTGTGATTGGCAACATCTTTGCTCTGCACCAGATATTCCTGTGCCTGTGCATAGCGTGACCAATTCGTGTAAATATGCCCGATCACATTATTGGTGCGTGCCAATCCCACATCATAATCGAGGTCTTCGCAGATATAGATGCTATGTCGTGCATAATCCAGCGCTTCGTCATAACGTCCGGCACGGTTGAACAACTCTGCCATATTATTGTAGACATCCGCCAGACCGGAACGTTCTTCTGAATTGAGACCTAAATCAATCGCTTGCTGATAATGTTCCAGCGCCGCATCGAAATTATCTGTTTCAGCATATACCCGCGCAACATTGTTATAACAGCCCGATAAATGCTGATTAAGATTCAATTGTCGTGCAAATTCGAGGGCTTTCAGGTGATATTCAAGTGCTTCGGCATAATTGCTAACTGCCGCCTGACACAATCCGATAATCGTATGAACCTGTGTGAGTCCATCATAATCTTCTAGCTGAATATAATCGGCAACAAGCGCATAACTGGAATCAATTGCCTGACCATAACGTCCGCTATAGTACAGTCCATAGGCTTGATTACGACGACTATCGGCAACGCCTTTTTGATAATTTGCGTCCTGTGCCAGTGTTTCTGCCTGTTCACCAAACATGTGCGCGACTTTGGCATCACGCACGAGATACTGGCGACTGAGTTCATTTAGCAGGTCAATAAATTCAATCGGGTCTTCACATGCTTGTAACTGTGCTTTTAGCTTATCGAGCGTCAGGGGCATTGCTATCTTCTACCGGTATCCGAATTCTTACAACAATTATTAAGAGTATACATCAATCCGATATATATCAGCCTTAATGCTTATGATTTTACGAAATTAATGCGAACAGGTTTCACCAACCGGGAAATCCGGTACAGAAATGTTTGCCAGACGCTCTTCTGTCAACGGATTCCACAGTTCAAGCGACAATCCATCCCGATACAGGGCAATTCTATCGCCGCGACGGGAAACCGAATATCCGCTAATATCACCATCGGCTTCAAATAGGAAACTGTTTTCGAGGGTCGCTGTTGGAGCATCTACAATAACACCCTGCAATAAGCGGAATAATGATGGATTTTCATCGGAAACATACTGATTGTAACTATAAATGCCCGTTAAATGTTCATCATCTGTCCACCAGATTACCTCCCCGATATGACCAATCGTGACCCATTCACCATCTATATTTAGTAAAGGTTCTATCTCAATGATTTGCTCTTCCTGATCAATCTCACGCACGGCAAAAAATATCTCAGGAGTCATGCCAGCTTCGAAATTGCCATGTTCATTAGATGTCATTCGTCCAGTATCAAATGTTGGTGCGCGGTCTAACAATTCCAGATTGGTGTCCATATAAATCGTGATGTTATCGTATCGGACAGCAATCGTGTTTTCGTTCTCCCAGCGAATACTATCAAATTCGATATCTTCAAATTGACGTGAAACAGGGTCTATTCGCTCATCCGTGATGCCATTAAAAACCACAACCCGGGAATACGAAGGCGATAATCCAATACCGGGGTCATAGCTTAGCGCAAGGATAAAACGGTTATCAGGACTCCAGGCTAATTGGCGCGGGCGATAAAATGAGCGCATCGGGCGCAATTCTCCGGTTTGAGCATTCGCAATACTCCATCCGTGATAGCCAATGACTTCTTCGTTATACTCTACTTCATAGAGTTCCGGCAAAATAATCCATTGTCCATCCGGTGACCAGTACATTTGACTGAAAATTCCGTCATAGGGGTGTCCTAAATCTGGGGCTTCGATACTGTTCACTAAATTCAGGTTATGGTCATAAATCAAAGCTCCCTGCGATGTCATCACAGCGAGTTGTTCTCCATCCGGCGACCATTCAATATCGCGGATAGTGTGATTGCAATAGCGATACTGAGGCTCTATCTGTGCGGAAACAGGCATTAGTGAAAAAATCAGGATAAACGCAAGTCCCATCAATAGTTTCTGAGTGAATCTCATTGTGTTTCCTCTTAGCAGGTATCCATAATCGGCAATACAGGCGCTTCGATAGCGTTCAGACGTTCTCCTGTTACAGGATTCCAGAGTTCCAACCATGTCTCATCCCGATAGAGTGCGATTCTATCGCCGCGACCGGACACCGAATATCCGCTAATATCGCCTTCAGCCTGGATTAAAAATCCTGCTTCCTGATTCCCCGCAAGCGCATCAACCAGCACCCCTTGAAGATTCCGGGCGAGTTCCGGCTGTTCTTCCAACCGATAACCGGACGCCATAGGATAAATGGCTAGAAAATGTTCATCATCATTCATCCATATGATTTCGCTTACAAAACCGGGTGAAAAAAACTGTCCGGCACTATCCAGCACAGGGTCAATTTCTATTGATTGTGCATCGCCAGCGATTTCGCGTACCAGCAATTCAAACTGAGGTTGTCCTGCTTCCAGTGTTCCAGCATTATTTTGTATCCACCATCGCGGGTAGATGACAGGCGCACGGGTGGTCAATTCCAGTGACTCACTCAAATACAGGCGAAGCCCATTCTGATGCACAGTAATCCCCTCGCCATCATCCCAATTCAAGCTCGTGAAATGTACATCATCAAATTGCTGTGAAATAGGCGAAAAACCGCCATCAAAAGCACCTGCTATCATCACAAGTGTGGTGCGTGGAGCCTGTAAACCGAATGCAGGTTCATATTTCAGAGCAACAATAAATGCGTTATCGGGACGCCAGACCAATTCCGAAACTGTACTACGCTCTCCCACCGGAAACGGAGAAATAATACTACGCAATTCCCCTGTTTGAGCATTGGCTATTGTCCAGCCATCAAGTCCCTGTGCTGCGCTTTCTGGCGTGCTATGGTCGGGCAAAATCATCCATTGACTATCCGGTGACCAGACAAGCCCGGTTGATGATGTCCTGTCGGGCATAACAACAGGTGCTTCGATGCTACGAATGACATTTAAATCGGCATCATAAATGACAACGCCATGTATCGTCATAACAGCTAATAACTCTCCATCCGGCGACCATGCAATATCATTGATGCGATGCAAATAGCAGTAGACCCCTGTTTGTGCCTGCGCTGAAACAGGCATCAGTATAAAAATAAGGATGAGTAAAGTTAGCTTAATGCTCTTTGACAGTGACATTGAATCCTCTATAGATAATTGTCCCGCGTTCTGGCTACGAACAGACTACGCAATTAATATGCGGATTATAATAGACACAGATAGATCAGGGGAGATGTTATGTCGGACAAAAGCAAACGCAAAGGCAATCCACGCCGCAGATTCTTGTTCCAGATATTGCTAATAACAGGGGCAATCGCAGCAGTGATTTCAGCAGGGATTTACGTTTTAACTCCCAAAGGTGCACAGATCGTTTTCATTGCCCCGGATGATGAGGGTCTCAATCAGATATGGACAGCGTATGTGAACAATCCTGAAAATCCACGTCAATTAACGACTTTCGCGGAGAACATTACCCTGGTCAACTTGTATGCCGCAGAAAATAGTAACCGGGTGGTCTTTCATCAGTCCGATGGTGTCTATGCTTCTCTATGGACACTCAATCCGCAAACAGGTCAAATACAGCAAATCCGGCGCTGCGAACAGACTCATTCCTGTACATGGGTCTTACTGAGTCCCGATGGAAACTGGCTGGCAATCGAAGATATGCACTATGTCACTGAATCGAGCCACGAAACACTGATTCGCATTGTTGATTTAGACGGTCGCACGGATACGAATACCATTTTCACAATAGAGACATCCGTGAACGTTGATATATCATCCCCTCTCCTCGGTTGGATTGGCGACACGGTAGTTTATCGTCCGCATCCTGATACCAATCCTTCTGAGATAGCTTTCTATGACGCGGCGAATAATGAAATTGTCGATACAGGCGAAGTTGTCGAAAATAGTAATGCTTTCACACTGGAATTTTCCTCGGACGGAACATACTACAATAATATGCTGTTCCGGTATGGTGGTGAATCCGTGCAGGTTGCTGAAATTTATGCGATAGACGACGCATACACAGTACAATTCTCAACATCCTCAGAATTTAACCCGATGATTGACAATTATGGCACATTTCAAGATTGGCATCCCGATAGTCAGCAATTTTTATCGGTCAGTTCGGGATACGCAAATGGGGATGTGGTCTGGCATAGAGTGAACCATCACAATATAGAGGATAATTCGACACAGATATTAATCGGCAGCGATGGTCAATACAGTTTTAATCACGCGACATATAATCATGATGGGTCGAAGATTTTGTACTATCGCTATGATACAGCTTTACGGCAGGGGCAATTTATGATCTATGATGTCGAAACTGGAGAAGAAACTGCCCTGCCTCTGTCGGGAACGAATCCGAAATGGGTCAACAGGGGACGTTGATAGGCAAACACAAAAACCACCATCAATTACAGGTGGTTTTTTCGATTGATTATGCCATTGTATGATCTTCTTGCCGCAGGAAGTCCAGCGCCTGATCACGATTTTTCCGTGATTTTAAGTTAATGTGAGACATTGTACCGATCATCGACGCGAAGAAACTGGTTAGCGTATCTGCGCCCACCATCACGAAATAACCCCACACATCCAGACCAAGAATCGTAAATGCGCTCTGAATGGTTTTTAATTCGAGTTTCACTTTACCCATTTGAGTGTGATCTGAAACCATATGAATGGGTGCAATGCCCTCTTCTGCATACCGTCGCAGATTCTCATTGATTGCTTCTACATCCTCTATTGTCACAGTGTCGATATACTCAATCAGGATGACGCGCTTATCGACAATCCAGCTTGTTTTATACGGCATGTATCCGTTCTCCGTGATAATGAACCTTTCATTTCAAATATCATAATAGAGAACGCCTGAATAATTCATAAAGGAAAGCATCTGTATTAACTTAAAGACAATTACTTTGCCCTATCAAACACCCCACAACAATTTCAGCCCGAACAACATCGCAATCATCGTAACAATCGTCATGCCAATGCCAACTTTCGTGAAATCCCCGAAGGTATAATTACCGGGTCCCATCATGAGGATATTCACCGGATGGGCAATCGGTGTCAGGAACGCCATCGAACATGCCATCGCAACCGCAATCGCCATCGCACGCGGGTCAATGCCGACCTGCAACGCCGCATTAATCGCAATCGGACCCACCAGCAAAGCACTCACCTGACCGCCGATAATTTGTACAACAAACATCGTCAGGATAATCATCCCCGCCACCAGAAAAATCGGATTCGTATCTGCCAGCACAGCGACAAACAAGCTACCGATACGCTCTGCTAATCCCGATTCTGTGATAGCAAAACTGAGCGGCAACATCCCCGCCACCAGAAAAATCACCCGCCAGGAAATTGCATCATAGAATTGTTCGGTACTGATACAACCCGTGACAACCATCGCGACTGCTCCCGCTATCATCGCAATAGGCAGCGATACCAGGTTCAGAATTCCCGCCGTTAGTACAATCGCCGTGATAATAATTGCAAGTGGTGCTTTTTTCGTATTCAATGCACGATTGCTATAATTTCCAGCAGGTAAAATATAATCAGGATGGTCATATAACGCCTGAATATCGGATGCCTCCCCGACCACTAACACCGCATCCCCGACCTGTAGAGGAATTTTCCTGACATCGTTGATGAAACTTTCACCATCCCGCCAGAGTGCCAGCGCTAACAGACCGGCTTCCCGATTCAAGGTCATTTCTGAGAGCGTTTTTCCTTCTGCATTGGAACGGGGCGCAATCATAATTTCAATCGGTTCAACAGGTAAGGCATTCCGGCGTGGTGCGACCTCCGCCACCATACTATTGCCCCATTTTATTAAGTCCTCCACACGCTCTTCCTGACCGATAACCAGTAACTCATCTCCGGGATAAATCACCTGGTCAGATTTCGGGATCGTGATGGTTTCGTTTTTGCGCCAGATAGCGGCAATCGTTAATCCGAGCTTCGCATTGATTGCACACTCTTTGATGGTTTTGTCGGCGAGTTCGGAATCCGCATGAACTTTGATATGCCATTCATTGCGCTGGAGTTGATACATATCTTTCAGGTCGGTGTGAGTCTTTGATTTATCTGTTGTACTGGTAAGTGGAAGTAAGGCTCTCCCGACAACCAGCATATACAAAATCCCTGCAATGACAACAATCCCGCCCACAGGCAAAAAACTCAGCATTGTGAGTCCTTCAAAATCACGGGAAATCAGTAATTCGCTCATGAGGATGTTTGCGGTTGTCAGATAAGTTGCCATCCCGCCGACCAGTGTTCCGAAGGACATCGGCATCAGCAATTTTGAGACAGGGACATCTGAATCACGCGCAACACGCACAGCCGCCGGAAGCAATACTGCCCCTGCTGCAACATTGTTCATGATGAGTGATAACGTTGCCCCTGCGATCATGAAAAGTGTAATCAGCTTAATTTCCGACCCTTGCCCGACCCGATTCAGTTGATTGGCAATCCACTGTACAACGCCCGTTCGTTCCAGCGCATGTGTGATGACAAACAAACCGAGTAATGTCAAAACAACCGAACTGCCAAAACCGGAAATTGCCTCTTCCGGCGAAACAAGCCCGACCAGCGTGACCGAAAGTAAGACCATAAGTGCGATGATCTCAATCTTGAGCCGTGTGCCAAAAATCAGAACGAATAGACCGATGATAATGCCGACGACGATGAGTTCCGGTGTAGTTATCATAATCCCCTGTCTGCAAAATTTTTAAATATGCACGAACCGCTTCAATATGTCACAGAATAGCACGATATGCGATATTATAAATGCTCGGGCATAGTTATTTTCAGGCACAATCATGGTCAATCTTGAACGGTTTAAGCGATACATCCTTCTATCATGGAAATTGTGGCGGCAACTTCTCTCTCCGCGCACAGAAACAGTCTCCGGGCGAGTCATCAACAAAAGTGACCACAATCGGCTTACACTATTCCATCTTAGCTTGATGATGGTAGTTGCCGGTGGCGTGAGCTACGGGGTCATGCGCTACCTGAGACCTCTGTCACTCGAATTTCCTGTTCTGGCGTTAATTATTCTGTCGATAGTCAGCGCGATTACCACCCTTATATGGCTTGTGATGGTAACATCGGCTATCACACGGGAAAATCAACAGGGGACGTATGACCTCCTGAGCCTTGCCCCGTCGGGTAAAATGGGTGCAAGCTGGTCAATTACAATCAAAACACTGCATCAGCAAAAATTATTCCACTGGATTGAAATCGGACGCAGGTGGTTCACAGGATTGGTTCTGCTGCTGTTTATGAGTCTCCTGACCCTGATTCTCCTGAGTACCATCTTAGAAACCTTGATTCCACCCTCCGAGGTCGTCATCCTGTTTTTTGAAGTGATGGTGTTTTCTATATTGACCTACCTTGAACATATCCAATCACTGCTTCAAGGGGTGCTGATTGCCATGCTATTGCCGCATTTTATCCGTCGGTCGATTGATGCTGCTGCCGCAGCAAGTCTGGCATACATTTGCTTACAGGGGATTCTGCTGGCTGTTTTTCTGATAGGCGTACTCATCATCCAGACCATTTTCATCGTGAATGAGTGGCAATATTCTTCAATTTTGCCCCAGCTTTTACTCCTGTTTGCGATTCGCGAAATGAGCATCTATGCTTTATGGAAACTATTATCCTGGCAATTAAGCGGGGAACTTCGCGACCTGAAGCAAATTTGAGATTTAATGTTTAATTTAAAAATATATACAGAAGGAAAAACCATCATGACATTAAAAGAATTTCCTGTTAAAGGCGTTAACCGTCATTTGCTCGATTCAGACTTAAACGGCGAACCACTGCATATCCATATTTCTGAATTAGGCGCAAAATCAAGCTCACACGCCCCCCATCAGCACGAAGGCATCGAAGCAATTTATGTGCTTGAAGGCGAAGCGACGATTCAAATCGGGGATGAGACACATACACTGAAAGTCAACGAATCGGCTGTTTTTGAACCCGGCAAACTTCATCAACTGCGGAATGATACCGATAGCACAATCCGTTACATGGTCATTATCTATCGGGACAATTCCTGACCGGGTCAACCTGACTTTTAAAGGGGTGTATGTCACCCCAACAACGAGTCAATAGAGATTGTTTTCCCCTCGCGCCTCATTTTGAGAGCCCGTGCCAGTGTGTCATAATCCGTGAGGGCTTGATTGATGGTTGCCAGCATGATTTCTTTTTCCATGCCCATTGCCTCCAGCATCCAGCCCGACCACCAGGATTCCGTATCGCCGTGAATCCGGCACAATCCACGTATGGTTTCTAACCATCGGATGCTTTCCCGAACACCGGTTAACCATTCCCCCCGATAGAAATTTGTCCATTTCGGCTTGTCATCGTCAATCAAACCCGACCATGCCTTTTCCATAAATGCCTTGCTATCTGAAAAGTGAATGAACGCAGTTTGATAATCTTCATCCATAAATGCCATCACACCATAAAGTGCTTCCAGAAAGCCACCATACGAATAGCGCATATATAGAATATGGCGTTTCATCAGGTTTTTGTAGTAAACACGCTCCTGCAAAGGTAATGCCATTTCGATTTCATGCGACGATTGCTCAATGGCTTTCCATTCCGGCATAATCATTTTAAGGCGCTCGATTAACCACCGGAAAACTTCATGATTTGTCGTAAATTTGTCGTTTAAAAATGGGAATGAAAAATGCGTATCAAAGACAGATTGATTCCTCACCACTGCGCGAATCGCAAAACGGGTTCCCCAGTGACATAATTCTTCACCCCCTTTATCATCTTCGTGTTCACCATAAGGGAAAAATGCCCGGTGATAACGATACAATAACTCAAGAATTTGCTCCTCAAACTCAGGGAAATAGCGGGTTGCCCATGCTTGCTCATGCCGTTCAAAAATATCCTCTGTGCTGCCACTGTATCCATGCAAAATCCGGCTCAGCAATTCCAGATTAAATACATGCGGACGGATATTCCCGGTATTCACGATGACACAGGCAATATTGCCAGCCTCGAAAATTTTCTGAAACTCGCTCACAATCAATTGCGGCGCGACAAAGGGCGTAATCCGGTGAGCAGTCTGTAAATCGTGAAATTGGACATGATAATAAACGCCCGATTGTTTATCGCTATCTTTTTCTAGCGGATAAGAGAGGACTTCGGGGTCAGGCGACCATTCTCGCCGGGCACGCATTGCACCATAGCCATTATCCGCCCAGACACGAATGACATCATCATCCAGCAAGAGATGCCCCTCTCTGTAAAGTGCAGCACTTTCTGAATACACCTGATGCGTGAAATAATGCGGGGCAGGAACATTGTCCTCAATTAATTTTCGTTGAAGCCGGATCATATCCCCGATCACTTTCCCCTGTTGTTCCGGTGTACTGTAACGGGAATCACCGACAAAAAATGGAACATCGCCCTGCCCGCGAAATCCCAGTGACCACAGTACTTTTTTGTCTTTGAGATGATGAATAGCTTCCAGATAGAGTGCCTCAAAACGTGCAATATCTTCTGGAATACGTGGTGTAATCCCCGGATAAGCAGTACGGAAGAGCCTTGCGCCAAGTGGTTCAGCATGATGTTGTGCCAGCCATAAGCCCATATCGGTTGCAAGCTGAATCACAGGGTCATCAGAATCAATAACAGTTCCTGGTATGACCGTGTTATAGTCTGCACGGAGTAGCGATTCAAAAATTTTCTCCCATGTATCAGGAGAAATGATCATGTTGTCATGCCACCCGATGAGACAATCTTCATCGTTTACAAACCATCCTCGGAATCGAACGGCGGGTTCAATTGATTGATAGTCCGTAAATGGTACAGCTATTTCCGATGCCTGCGGGATTTGAAAATCCGTCCAGAACGCGAAAGGGTCAATTCCTAAAACGCTTTCACACAGATAGTAAATGCCATAAACCAGACCGCAATCATCATGTCCCTCAATGAGTAAATAATCATCTTCATGGATAATGCGAAAACCTTCGTCATGAGTGTGTGGCTGTATTGAAAGGCGGATTTGATTATGTGCTTTATCAGCAGTTTGACGTAATTCAGCGCCGAACACCGCTTGCCAATCCTGTTTCAGCGCACGGATGGCATATTGAACAGGTGACGGTATCGGATTTATTTGAATAAAAAGTGAGCTATCTTTATTGAGTTTCATAGAAAAAGTAGCGCGGAAACCCCGTAGCTTGCTGCTAAGAGGATCGCTGTCCTCCAGTCTTTATGTACGATACGAATAAGAATAGCCATCAAGAGTGTGCTGGATAGAACAGTATTGGTAACTGATTCCCTGAACCGTTCCCTGATGGGTTTTGATATTGAAAAAACCGGATGCTCTGACGGCGACCCGCCCGACATAAGCACCGATTTTTTTGCCCTTTGTGACGATGGCTTTGACGATGTCGCCAGTCTGAAAGCCTCTAACAATGCGATTTTGTTTAGCGCCTGTGCGTGGAAAGCCGAATGGGTCTACCCGGCACATTTGCCGCGATTGTCGTCCTTCTGCGGTGATGATGAGCGGTCGCATACTGGCATGAACGAAGACATCCGCGCCACTTTTACCAACACAAACGGCATCCAGCCAGTGTGTTTTGGGATAATGCTGCCGGATACGGTTGAACTTTGTTTGTCCACCTGTGCCGACTGCCAGTGGTAGACCCATCTGTCGCAATTGCTCAAATAATACCCATCGGCTGCTATTGACAGCAGTGGCATCACGCAAAGGTTGTTTTGCTCTGGCTTGAATGTGAGGAAAACCAAATTCTGAGGCAGTCAGATTGCCCTTTTCCTGATTGCAATCCTGACAGGCAAGGGTCAGATTACTGACACGGTTACTGCCTCCCCGTGATTTGGGGACAATATGTTCGACTTCCAGAGGCACGTTCTGAATACCACAGTAAGCACAGGTGCGTCCCCATTTTTCGAGTAGATACTCCTGTACTTCGTAACCCATGAGTTCTCCTTGCTGATATTCAACCTCGGAGATTTCAGGATGCTGGAGTTTTTGCGTATCAAAGCGCACCAGTTCCTGTGCCAGGCCGGTCACAGGTGCTAAACGGGATAAACGCCTAACCCATGTGATAATATTGTCAATCCGGCTTTGCAATGAAGGTGGTAGCCAGCCTTCACATCGTCTGCGATTGTTGAAACGTGCCGGTCGGTAGCGGGTCTTGCGACCTCTGCGACCCCGCCGGAGTTGTCGTCGCTTGAGTAGCTTGTCACGGATGATGTGTCCTCTGTGATGCAGTTCTGCTGACCAGATACAGCGTAAACCCCGTTTGAAATGCGCGACGATGGCTATCCCGGTGGTCTTTGAGCCAGGGTCAACCTTAACTTCTATGTCCTGTGTCTCACCACCGTCACGCTCAAGCAGGATAATCGTGAAAGGTAATTGCTTATAGACCGCCGCTTTGCCTTTGTCCAGCAATTCTCTTGCCCGTGCCGGATGACAGGGCATCAGGGGTTTTTTATTCTTATCGACTACAAATACACGTTGCATTGAAAGTTACCTTTCTTATTCTCTGCTTTCGCAGGTCAAGTTCTCCTCGCCAATGTTATGAGACGGTTTTGTGTGTGCAGCACGGTCTTAGACCCTCAGACTGTTTAATCACACACCGCAGTGTCACGGGGCTGGAGCGTCACCCCGGAGTGCCTATGTATTCGTCTCTAACGTAGCCTTTGTCCTTCGACATGGCTGAGGCTGGTCAACATGGGCATGAAGTTCCTCACTCCATGCCCCGTAGCTTGCCACGGGGTCGTTGACAAGGGAAGTCTTTGAACAAAATTTATAAATTCAGGTAGATTATATAGCACCTGCGGTCTAAAGCTATACAGGTATAAAAAACCAGCATGTGTACACTGACTTGCAAAAATCTTAAGATAAATTTATATAGTGGACTGTACAGGAACTCACTCGAATCTCATTTCCGGTGTGATAAAAATAGCATTTCCAGATCATGGGACAACAGGCACGCCGTATCGTATTGCTAACTCATGGGCAAAAATGATGCGGCAGTCTATAGTTGGCTATATTTCGAACGAAGGTTTATGATACCCGGACGTGATTAATTGATAATAAAAGATGAGAGATAGAACGGGATGGATATCGAAACACTAAGAAAATGGCTTGCTGAACGCGATACCTTTAGTATTCTGGAGACAGTAGATGTTTTCACTGGCGAGAGGACTGTTCTCCGTGAATTTGATTTTGTCATCGAAGCACCCAACTGGACACAGGACGGGCGTTATCTGGTGTATAACGCAAAGGGGCGCATGTTCACATTTGAAATAGCGACAGGTGAAATCAAAGAAATTGATACCGGTTTTGCGACAGATTGCAACAACGACCATGTTCTCTCGCCGGATAATACACAACTTGCCATCAGTCATTTTACAAACGAAGATGCCACCTCAAGAATATATATCGTGCCGCTCGAAGGTGGTGAGCCTGTACTTGTGACTGAAAACGGTCCGAGTTACCTGCATGGATGGTCACCGGATGGTCAATATCTGGCATATTGTGCAGAGCGTAATGGTCAGTATGATATTTATACGATTACAGTTGATGGCAATGACGAAACACAATTAACAGACACACCGGGGTTAGATGATGGTCCAGAATATTCACCGGATGGGCAACATATCTGGTTTAACTCGACCCGAACCGGGCTGATGCAAATCTGGCGGATGAATGTTGATGGCTCTCAACAAACACATATGGTTAATGAGGATGCCAATTGCTGGTTTCCGCATGTCTCGCCGGATGGTCAACAGGTCGTCTATATCGCTTATGGCAAAGATGATGTGGAAGCTGGCGATCATCCAGCCAATAAAAATGTCGAACTTCGTTTGATTCCTGCCGGGGGCGGCGTGTCAAAAACGATAGCAAAGTTATTTGGCGGTCAAGGAACAATCAATGTTAATTCGTGGTCGCCGGATAATCGCACGATTGCCTTTGTCTCTTATCGACTCAAAGAATAAATTTAGCCTGAAAATATAAATTTAAGGAAAATGATTATGAACGTTCAACCGGTAAAAACAGCAATTGTAGGCTGTGGTGTCATCAGTGATGCCTATCTACAAACGATGATTAACAAATTCAAGATACTCGATATTGTGGGATGCTGTGACCTTGTGCCTGAGAAAGCGCAAGCAGCCGCAGAAAAATACGACATCGATGTCCTTACGATGGAAGATATTCTGGCAGATGATTCAATTGAGATCGTTGTCAACCTCACCACCCCCGTTGCCCATTATCCGGTGATTAAACAATTGCTTAAAGCTGGCAAGCATGTCTACACAGAGAAAGTCTTATCAGTAGAACTGGAACACGCGGCGGAGTTAGTGCGTATTGCAAACCAAAAGAATCTTTATCTCGGAGCGGCTCCCGATACCTTTCTGGGTTCCGCAATCCAGACTGCCAGATATGTTGTTGATAGCGGGATGCTCGGTGAAATCACCTCATGTTATTGTTCATTGACCAGAGATAGCGAGATTCTCAATAGAGCCTTTCCATTCACAGCAAAAGCAGGTGGAGGTATTGGCTTTGATGTCGGGATTTACTTTATCACGGCACTCTTGAGCATTCTGGGTCCGGTCAAAGAAGCCTATGGCATCGTCAAAACAATAAACCCTGAAAAACCGGATTTCGCACTAGATAATTTCAATGAACCTTTCACAGTCGAATGCGAAAATTTGATGTCGGGTATTTTGCATTTTGAACGCGGAACGGTAGGCAATGTCCTGTTTGATTCAAATTCCATCTTTATTTTGCCTGAAAAACCGGGGCTGGTTCTGTGTGGGACAATGGGTGTCATGTACATGGCAGATCCGAATCGCTTCGGCGGCGATGTTCGAGTCATTCTGAAAGGCAATAGTGAGCCATTTACGATGCAGCAGAGTCATGCCTTCAATGAAGAATATCGCGGTCTCGGGGTGGCAGAAATGGCATGGTCATTACGCATGGGGCGAAAAAACCGCGCCAGTAAAGAGATGGCTTATCATGCGCTGGAAATATTGCATGGTATCGTCAAAAGCAGCGAGACAAAATCAAATCAGGTGATGACATCCACCTTTGAACAAATGCCACCGTTACCCCGGGGATATTCCGGGCTAGGTTACTTTGAATTTATTGAGGAAACAAGCATCGCCCTATAAGTCAAAAATTGAACGCGGTGAATCCTTGCATTTTCTGAGGAATATGGGATTCTCAGGCCGCAAAACATGTCACATCCATCCTGCTTAATTTTGCCAATTATCGAGCGTTGACGGCTGTGATTATGATCCGTGCGACCCGTCGAATACAGGTGGTTGTTGAGACTTTCATGATTACCGCCGCGTTCGACCATGACATTTCTTAAATTTGATACCACTACCACAGGGACAGGGCTCATTACGACCCGTTTTTGCAAACGCTGCTTCGAGTTCCGCATCTTTCCTGTGCATATAAAACATGACATTGGCAGGTGGACGTTGAAAACTTAATTCACCTGCCATGAATTGCATCGGCTCATTGATATGGGTGAAAAAGGATTTATAACCCGCACACAGATAATTTAAACCTGTTTCGCCATCCGGTGTTTCGATGAAGCGATTCTTCGGGCAGCCCCCGTTACAGACAAAACGTACCTCACAATTACGGCAATATTGTGGCAGGGTGTCGCGTTTCGCCAGTCCAAATTCGACCTGCTGATCACTCACGACTATTTCATTCAGGGGAATATCAATGAGATTGCCGACTTTGTAATCCGGCTCGACATAATGGTCACAGGAATAAACATCGCCATTATGCTCCAATGCCAGCGCCCTTCCACAGGTCTCTTCAAAGATACACAATCCAGGATTGTTACCCGTCCAGGCGGCAAGAGCAACATCGAAAATCTGAACATAGGTACGCCCGACATCATGCCGCACCCATTCATCAAAAATGGTCGTCAGGAAATCGCCGTATTGCTTTGCCGTGACACTCCGATTGGTGACTTCCTCGCCTTCTTGATAGCCGGTGTCATTATCACGCTCGACAATCGGGATGAATTGCAGGAATTGTGCTTTGACTTCATCCCTGAAAAATCGGTAAATCTCCAGGGGATAATCTGCATTGGCAGCATGAACGGTTGTCAAAATATTAAATTCTGCGCCGTGCTTTTTTAGCAGTTCAATCCCGCGCATCACTTTATCAAATGTCGGTGCGCCACCTTTATCAACGCGATAGGCATCATGCAGATGCTTCGGACCATCGACACTCACACCGATGAGAAAGTCATTTTGTGCAAAAAACGCGCACCAATCATCATCGAGTGTGACAGCATTGGTTTGCAGTGCATTGAAGATACGCATTCCCGTTTTTTTGTGCTTTTGCTGATATTGAACTGCCTGTTTATAGAAATCCAGCCCCATCAGCGTTGGCTCACCACCCTGCCATGCGAACGTTACTTCGGGAACATGTTGTGCTTCAATATACTGGCGTGTGTAGTCTTCCAGCAGTGTCTCGCTCATCCGAAAATCACTCTTCGGATACAGACGTTCCTTGCTCAAGAAATAGCAATATTTACAATCAAGGTTGCAGATAGCACCACGCGGTTTCGTCATCAAATGGAAGGCTGCTACAGTTTGTTCAGATGTTGTCATTACGATGCCCCTGAATATATAGGCAAACAGAATGGATCACGACTACAATCCATTTCTTCAAGTATGGCATCATATAGACGATGATGCACCTCTTTCTGTGGAGAAATCTTCGATGAGGTAATTTATTTTTAGGGATCACGGTGCTTGCTAAAACAAAAAGCCAGCATAACTATGCTGGCTTGTAAAAAATTTTAAAATAAATTTATTAAGTAGACTGCACAAGACCTCACTCGAACCTCATTTTGGGCGTGAAACAACCTCAGAATTCCTCCAAAAAATAGCATTTCCGCAATCAAGCAAGTTAATCCGCCTGACACGACGACCTTAGACATGACTTTATTGGTGTTGAAGATGAGGGAGCTAACCCTCCCCCATCACACCATGAAGCACCGTTACGGAGACAACGGCACATCGCTTTCTAGCCTAACACAGCTTGGTGTTTTGTTGGTTTCCAATGCGGTTTTGCTCAATTTATTTGTTATACGGAGGAATTCCAGATCATGCCACGTATATATGTACTCACGAATCACAAGGGCGGCGTGGGTAAATCCACAACTGCAACGAACATTACACTCGGACTTGCTGCTGTCTTACGTCAGGCAAAAGCGAAGAACTCGCGTGTCTCGCTGATTGATACAGACAGTCAGGCACATGCCACTATCAATTCTTTCAAATACATTTTGCTCTATATACACGCTAATTGCTTGCGAACCAGATGAGGCTGATGAACCATCTCGGTGAAATGTGCGAAAAACAGCGAAATGCTAGCGCTGTCGGGATGGATCAGATGAGTTTCACCACAATAGCGGATCATATCTTACGACGCTGCCAGAACTGTATGCTGATATGAGACTATTATCCCGTGCGAAGGTAATGAGATTTCGTTTGTTTCCTCACCACGTTCAAAAGTCCGATTCTCATAGCTTACAGGATACAGACTGACCTTCCGAACAAATTCAACACCGGGAACAGTTAGTAACACACCGATTATGTCAGAAGTGGTTAAATCTCTGCCGATAATCCAACCATCTCCGTTCATCCCTCCGGTCAGCGGGTTCAAAAATTCAAAGAGCCGATCTTCGACAGTCCTGATAACAACACCGGAGTCCATATGTGAGGAAATACGTAGTTGTACCTGTGTCTCAACCCATTGATATGATGGAGTTGTAACCTCTAAACGTGTCGAAAGCAGTCGTCGTTCATTGAGGTAGGTGAATATGCGAGACTGAACATCATCGGGCAATTCCAGGCTTTCAGGAGAGATAAACCCCTGCATTACGGGAACATGTGGTACAACCAGGATGATGTTTTCTCCCCGCTGTGTTAGCGGAGGTTGTAAACAAACAACACGCCCGACCCCTTCGGGTGCTGCCTCATGTGCAAGATATTCATAGTCTGCCGAGGTAACAGCACGTTGCAAAGATCTCATGTAATGGGGTACACGCATTTTCGCATTTTCGAGACTTTCGGCATCCTGTCCACCTGTTGCTGGAAAACGGTTCTGAATACGGGATACATAAGGCAGCGCCTCCTTAAGAATATTTATTGACCGTGTGGTTACATTCCCTGCTTGCCCGCCACCGAATCTGTATTGTGACATCATAATCATCCCGCCCTGGGGGGGTAACGCACCATAGCGTTTAACCTGCCCATCAGGTTGAGGAATCGCGGGACCAAAGCGCACTTCACCGGTTTGACTGTCAATTGTATAGTGGCGATCAACACCTGTGGAACTTGAGAAGTCACCGACTTCAATCCAGCGTTGTTCACGCCCATCTTCCAACCGCACGATGATGAATTCATCGGACGTTCGTGCGAGTAATGGGGAATGCTCCATGTAGAAGCGCTGCCCTGGAGTACCATCAGATCGCCCGAGCACTTCCCGTACAACCCTGGAGACATTCGTAACACCTACTGTTGCACCCCAGCTGGAAATAATTATCTGTCGAATTTCAGGACTAACTTCATACTGATTATCAGTATGACCTGTTTCGTAGCGGCAGCGTAACCAGTAAGCGTTTATATCTCCCCTGTTTGAGCGGGTCATTGTTGGCAGGTGCAGGTGGATTGTTCCATCTACATTGAGTGCTTTTGTATCATCAATATCGACAGCTATCGCCCGCCATTCACTTTGTCCGTCAGTAGACAAAACTTCCCAGATATAAGGTGGATCAGCTAGAGGGTTAATACCTGCTCCCTCGGCAGTGTCCACTGCAAAGTCTAAGCCGATCAGATGATTACTCAGGTCTTCCTCAAATCCAAAATAGAGCGCATCGCCAACCCGGATTGGATCTGAGGTAAACATGGGAAAAGATTCCAGACCTTCAGAAATAGCCCGGATATTATGACGTTTCAGACGAAATTCGTCATCCTCTTCATATGCTGTCAACAAATAATCGAGAGTCGCGACTTTAATCGTAAATTCACTATCGACACTAAACACAATCGAGGAGTCGGAATCCGTGCGGGTGGTAGATACTTCCAGACCTGCCGGAATAACAAAAGGTGATTCCTGTGCTGCTGTCAACCAGAAAGTGACCTCTGCCCTGGCTGGAGTCGCTTCCATCAATGACATGCCAACCAGTTCCATAAATTTGATGAAGTGCTTCTCAGGGACACGATTCAAACGATAGAGTGTGATTTCTGTCATCCATGCGAACAACTCGATCAGTGTAATTCCGGGGTCACTGAGATTATGGTCTGTCCATTCCGGGGCATAAAGCGCGATTCGTGCCCGTGCTTCATTTACAATATCGGCAAAACTTCTATCGTCGAGACGGGGTGCTTCCAGACCCATAGTAACTTGTCCTAACCTTCTTGAGGATTTAGATAATAGGGATACACTAAATTGTGGATGTCTTGCTCATCCTTATAACGGTATGCAATATTGATGACCAGCTCACCGGATGTGTAATTTCCGGCATGTACAGTGATTTCTTCCAGTGTAATGCGTGCCTCCCATTTTTCGATAGCTTCACGCACATATCGTTCGGCGAGAATCATGGTTTCTTCGTTAAGAGGCGCAAAAATTAGAGAATGAATCTCGCAGCCGAATGTCGGGTGCATCACTCTCTCTCCCGGTACTGTGTGGATAATCAAATACAGGGATTGACGAATTGCTGTGTCATGCCCGACCAGCGATATGCGGTTGAGATCATTCAGGCGAAATGGAAAAGAAACTCGCTTGCCAATAATCGTCTTCATAAAAAATAAACTTTCCGCATTATAGTTAAGAATATCCTACCCGATTTGTATCATTGGCGCTGTGACTTTAACAGAGCCTTTTCCTTTTACTTCTACGGTTGCTCCTTCGACTGATACACTACCATTGCCTTTAACTGTCACGCTGCCATTGCCCTGGATTGTGATTCCCCCGTTTGATTTGATTTCAATGGTATTGGGTCCACTGACAGTGATTTTATTACCCTGGTCATCAATGACAATGCCTTTGCCTCCCTTTGTTTTGAGTTCAATTTTCTTATTTTTGTCATCAAGGGTCAGGACGTGTCCGTCAGCAGTCTGAAGTTCGATCTTTTTACTATCCTTAGCATCGTCCATCAGGAGGATATGTCCGCTTTCCGAGCGCCAGACTTTCTTGGTGACAACATCTTTTGAGCTACTGCCGATGTCTGACATAGGCGGGTATTTGGTGCTGTAGAGACCACCGAGGACATAGGGATAGTTAAAGTTACCGTGTTCAAAGGCAACCAGAACTTCATCATTGACCTGCGGAACCCAGAAACTCCCGCGACTTTTTCCGGCACCGGGTATGATAACGCGTACCCAGTTGCTCTCGACATCATTGCTAAACCAGGGATATTTAACTTTAACACGTCCTAATTTGTCAGGATCATTATTGTTGGTAACAACAGCCGTATAAATCCCTGTCCACTCCGGGTAATTTGATGAGCTATGTTGTTCGCCCGTATCAAAAATCCCGCCTAGCAGATAGGGGGTTGCTCCTTCGACGCGAAATTCGGTCTCATAGATACCGTTCTGTAAATAATGTTTTGCACTCGTAATGTGGTAAGTACCGCTGAATCGCTTGCCAATTTTATCAATTTTGACGATCTTCCCGGCTAAGAGATCAGGATTACCAATAGCCAGTCCTTCAGCTTCAATATATTCTGATTCAATCTTATCCAGTATCGCCTGTGCAAGGGCATCGGCTTCTTTTGCATCCGCAACTGGCTGATGAACAACAATGCGCTTAGCATTCCCGAAAACAGAACTTATCTGAACGCCCGTTTTCCCGAGACCGATTTTCGGTGAATTTTTGCTACTGCTTTTGTTGCCGCGTATTTGCTTCTGTGTCTTCGGATCCCAGCCGAGCACAATGACTTCCTGTACCTGCCGTGCTGCCGATAGACGCGGGCGGAATGCAATTAAGCCCTCTCCCCAGCTTAAAGGGATATTGCCGGATGTAGCTGGTTTTTTAAATGATAAAGTTGTTCCATCAAATGACATCACATAGCCATTTCGTCGTGCCAGCTGGTGCAAGAAATCAAGGTCGGTCTGATTGTCCTGAAGGACATGTTCACGCACAATGCCTGTGGAATCAACGCTTGCTCTCAGACCTGCTGCACCGACAATTTTGCTGACAATATCACTATCCTTGACATTGATATAGGCAGCCGTCTTTGTACCACGCATTAGCCGATGGCGTTTATCATAGCCTTTGATAACGAAGGTGGCACTAAAATCATCCCGGAATTCCGGTGTGATGCTGGTAATTTCACCTTTGAATACGGTCTTTGGACTTTGCCCGGCTACGACACCCTCAAACAATACTTCAATTTCATCGCCAATAGTGTATGTAGAATCAATCAGGTCAAGACTATCTGTATCGATGAATGCAATGGTGCAAGAATCGGGATAGCCCATTGATGAATCGACTTCGATATTTTCCAGCTTGCTCATGGTATTAGCAGGTAAATTTGAGCCTTTTATCTTAATATATGGTGTGATGACCTCTGCCATATAGGAATACTCCGGCTATTTTTTAAAGCTCAGGCTACTACCGGTCACCAGGCTTAAAGGGTTTGCAATATTATTTTGTGTGGCGAGTGCCTTCCATCCACCAACTGAACCCGTCATTGCTAGAGCCAGCAGGTCGATACGGTCACTGGATGTCACCTGTTCAGCAGTCGGCGTAGACACATTGCCTGTTGTCAAGCCGAGTGAATCGGACTGTGCATCCTCATCCACATATTGTTGCAAACTAATATCGACAACCGAGCGCAGAGGAACACCCGCATCGGAGAATAAAACAAACTTCTCTGTCATTTGTGTGATGACAGATTTAAATGCGAGAGGGCCCCACTTAAATTCGACTACCGGAGGCTGACTTTTGCCTGTTGTACGGTCGGCTTCACTTTCAACCACCAGCATCATTTGCCAGAGTGGATTGGTAACATTTGTAACCGGAGTGCCTTCCGGCTGGGTATCAAAATGCAAAGATAATGATAAATCCTGGGGACCACCTTCTTCAAAGTGAATCGCAGGGATATTATTCCCCTGGCTACTACGTTTTGCCCAGGTATTCGATTTGCTGATAGAGAATTCATGAGGATTAAAATGGAATTTGACCACTTTATTTGTTGATAGATTTGTAATTGAGCCGGGACGTAAGCCCCCGCGTGTATTGCCCATATTGCTATTACGTGATGGATTCATCTGTCAGCCTCCATACATTACTAACTTTTTCGATTATGTTTTTCAATTTCATCACGAATACGCCTGCGAATTTCGCGAAATACATCTCTGGTCAGTTGCTGGATATTGCCAGCTTCATCCTCTGATATCTCCGGTTCTGACACAGGTTCATCATCTACTGTTCGCTGAATTTTGCCGGAGTATATTCTCCGCGATGGTTTATCAGGCGTTCTTTGCACTGTTTGTGATGGAATAGCTCTCTTCCGGGGGTTGCGTGCAACTTCCGCATTTTTCTCTCTAAGGCGCTGCAACATCGCCTGTTGAATATCAGCCGGAACAGGCGCTTTTCTTGAAGAAGAATCATGTTCTGATGCCAATGGAGCAGAGGCAGGTCGTCCTGCTAACTGTTCTGGATTATTCGTCTCCACGGGTTTAACAATGCCAGCATTCATCATAGCCTGATAAACATCAACAGGCTGTTGTGGTAGACTGCGCTCCTGTGTATCCTCAACTTCTCCGGTATATAATTGCCCGTCATCTCCCATGTATCGTTGGACAAATCGGGACGATGCAGGTGTCCGGGAGTTTTTATCTGTTCCCGGAGGTGAAATAGAGTCAGGTTCAACTATCTTTTGGGGTTTTTCAACATAGTGACCTTGCTGATTTTGTTCCGCTGGCTCTCTGACCTCATGGTTGTGTGGTCTACTCTCATCTGAATGTGGTCGGGCAGGTCTTGAACTGCTTGTTTCAGATGGTTTAACAATGCCAGCATCCATCATAGCCTGATAAACATCAACAGGTTGTTCCGGTAGCTTGTCGTCCTGTGTGTGTTCAACTTCTCGTGTATATAATTGTCCATCATCACCCATATATCGCTGAATAGTCCGCGCAGGTGGTTTTTGTGATTCTGGTTTCGTAAGGATGCCAGCATCCATCATAGCCTGATAAACATCAACAGTTTGTTCCGGTAGTTTGTCGTCCTGTGAATCCTCGATTTCCCGTGTGTATAATTGTCCATCATCGCCCATATATCGCTGAATAGTCCGCGCAGGTGGTTTTTGTGGCATGTCACTCTGCGATGAGCTTGCAGGGGTATTATCTGCAAAATTTGTTGTATTTTGAGATGATTGATAGACTTCATCGGCATCATAGTCAGTTTGATGAATACTTTCTCCGGTTTCCGATACATACTGAGCAGGAGGAAGTTCCAGCATTGAATCATCTTCATAGATATTGCGATCTATATGTCTATTATCCTGTATCCCGTCCATGCTTTCAGAGCTATAAGACGAGAATTGCTCCTGTTCAAATGCTGTATCAACAAACTCTTGCCGGGACGCCGGGATAAATGAATCATTTTCATCAAATTCACGTGGATAATCAAAATCCCCGTCAGGAATCCGGCGTTGAATAGTATTCCGCCCGGAAACTGAACCTGGCTCAAACTTCTGCTCTATGTCATCAGTGTTATGCGAATAGTCCTGTGCTTGCCACTTCAAATCATCATTATCTTGAAAATCAGCGGAATCCGGCTCAGGAGCATCACCTGAACGGGCATCAGAAGATACGCTCAATTGTTCAATATCCGGGTATTCATCCTGATACGGGATGTTTTCCGGGGATATTATGCCATCATCCATAAATTCAGATTGGGATGGAAAAGATATTTGCGGTGATGAAATCGAATGATCATCCTCATAGTCTATTTCATCGACAGGGGCAGAGTCAGTCTCTCGAAATTGTGCCGGATTCGCTTCATGCTGCGTAAAATTATCTCCATAGCTCTCAGGATTTTCTACCGGTATGTTTGGCGGATTACTTCTTTGATTGCCGGGGGTGGCATCGACAGCCCGGTGTATGATGTCCGGCGAAGGGGTTGAATATTCCTGAAATGTCTGCGGATATTGTGTATTATCTGATGGATTTGTGTTTGTGCTGTCTCTCTGCGGGAATACATCCCCGTCAAAATTGCGCTGCTCTGCATCGCTCGCTTCACGAAAATCCCTGATATTTTCAGATGAATCTTCTGACTGCTGCTGAAATTCCGTGCTTTCAGGCGGATGATTCTCCCTGTGTAATCCGGCTTCATATCCATCATCCCTGTAAACGGGAAAATCGGGCGTCACCGCTTCATCGCTATCCTCATAGGAATCAAGAGTTTCCTGTGCATCGACATCCTCATAGAAATTAGGGGCTTGAGGTTCATCGACATCCTCATAGAAATTAGGGGCTTGAGGTTCATCGCTATTCTCATAGAAATTAGGGACTTGAGGTTCATTGACATCCTCATAGAAATTAGATAATTGCCGGGGATTGTCATCATCAAAATCTTGCGGAAAATCCTGTGCAGGGTCATATTGCACCGGATTATCATCCCTGTGGTTCATATTTTGACTGTCTACAGAACGGGACTCAGGAGCTTTAGTTTGTCCTGTATTATTGGATGATTGTTTGCGTGGACTATGCGGGTTTCTGCGCCGCGTATTTTGAGAATCAATATCTCTTTGAATCCGGGGCGATGTTGTTTGCTTAAAATCCGGCATATTTGTATCGCCAGGTTGATTATCACCCTTTAGCTGGTTACCCTCGCTGTAATCGAAGTATGGCTCATCAATTTCAAAATTATCACCATCTTCTGTATCGGGTTCAAATCCCTCATGCCCGACTTCATCGACTCTTGAGCGAACAGGAAATGGTGAATCATTTTCTTCAGATAGAGTGGCTTGATCATCATCCTGTCCAGGTACATTTTTCTGAGGAGAAACATGGTCCCCTTTTATGAGGGCTGACGTCTCAATGTAATCGAAGGATGCTTTTGGTTTTGATTTCCAACCAGGAATTGCAGGTTGTTGGGAGTCCGGCGTAGAAGCACCTTTTTCCTGTGCATCGCGCCAGCGTTGAACGCGTCTTTCACGTTCAGCATCCCGTGATTTATTGCGTTCTTTATGAAATTCCACGATACGTTGCAATCGCGGGTCAAGTTTTGATTTCTTCTTCGGAGTCTGTGATGACGAAGTTGCCTCTCGCTGAACAGGCTGTGATGACGGAATTGGTCGTCTGATAGACGGAAATTGTCCCTCATTTATGTCAGGGGCTTGTTCAAATGTATCAAATTCATCAACTACAGGCTGATTTCCATTCACCCGGCGCTCAATAACTCCATCCCAATCAAGCGGTATATTCACTGCTGTTTTATAGGCTTGATTCTGCGCCGTATCAGGGGGGGAGTGAAAAGATGATAATGGTGATTGATAATGACGCATCAAACTCTGCCCGAATCGGCGCATTGTCAGACCAAGTGTCGTCATTGGACGGTTGTTGTTCTCATCAGCCATCATATCATCCTGCAAGGCTCGAATTAGTGAAAGCCTTTAGTCTCAGGAACTCACAGTTGTGTATGATTGTGCCATATTGGCAATTGTGAATCCGTGATGGACAAAGTGCAGTTCTTCTACACCTATGGAACTCTCCTGTGTATTCAGAGACGGTCCCACCCATTTGATAGGATAGGCATCGCGGAAGCTAAATACTAAGCCCGGAATACCAAATGCGTTGAACATCAATACGGCAACTTCCCGTTTGGCATTGGCGATGTCTCCATTGACCACCTGCATATACCATTCCAGCAAGGACAGGTCGATTGTTAAGCCCTGTTTGAGAACAGCAGGACCAACATCCAGCCCGACAGGTAATTTATGCGTGTAGGTATTTTGACCACCTTCCTTGACATCCAGCGTTTCGACAGTCAGGTCAGGCATTTGAAATTCTGTAAATGCTGCTAAATAAATCCCATCGATGATAACTTGAAATCGGTAGACTGTTTCCGGGTCAAAAAACCCCGCAATAATAGTACTTAAAACCATGATTACTTCCGATCCTTGCCCCGACGATCGCGTTCGTCTCGCAATTCTTGTTGTAATGCCTTCCAGATTTGATCTGCGATGGCTTTTACTTTTTTCTGATAGCTTGAACTACTGTCATTCGCCATGTCATAGCAACCTTGATATTCGTTTTAAGGGGAGGAGTTTCCGTCCCGACCATACAATTTGCTTACCTGTTTAATCCACCGGGCACGTTCACGGTGTGTCATCGAAAGGATGTCATTTCTTGTCCATCCAAGTCCGAGTGATAGATACGCTACCTCATCGTGTAAGCGGTCAATAGGGTAGCGTGCTATTCCCCCAGAAAAGGTATATTAACTCCGAATCCCTGTCTGCAATTCGGGCAGGTGACATCCAATGTGCGGGCTTCTAATTCGTTAACATGACGATACATATCCTGTAAGTATGCAACATCAGCAGCAAACATCGACTCCACGAGTTGTGGTGTGATCTTATCCAGTTCTCCCAGGCGCGTAATCACTCTGGATAAGAGGATGATGACAACATAAGCCTCATTATTTCTTGCACGCGGGTCTTCTAAGGGGGCAATCTCGTCAAGCGCGGTTGCCAGCCGCATCGTACCATTACGATGGAGTGTATTGTCACCATCAACATAGCCCCTGGGTAAGGTAAATTCAAATTCAGTTTGTAACAAGGCAAACCTCTCAACAGAAGATTGCTGACAGTTTATGAATAATTACTTTATGCTTCGCGGATCGACTATATCTTTCCGGTTTTCGGGAATCAGAAATTTGCTCAAGCAATAGCTGCTAGATATTGAATCCTAAGATACACGCAACATTGTTTCATAAACAATTGTGAGTGATTCCTGCACCAGGGAACTGCTTCCGGTATCCACAGTATCTGTTTCAACCTTTTGTGGCCAGCCCTGTTCAAAATCCCACTGCGCTACAACTGTCCCTTCCTGGTCATACATAAGAATTGAACCGTTGGTACGCGCCCCGGATACATTGCCATCCTCAACCATTTTACGCCATGTCCAGATGTCCATGTTTGTGGTAATCGGGCGTTTCAAAGTAATCTGCCCGCCTTCATAGCGTCCGGGAATTTTGCGAACGACTTCACGATTGCCTTCCGCCATGACTTTTACTTCTACAACATCCTGTGTGTCGCTTAAGCCGGAAACAGCCGTAAAAAATCCGGTGACCATACCTCCGACTTCGAGAGAAAAATTGGCACTAACAATAGGATCGCCAGTTAAAGCATCGCTTGTAGTAGGCATTGTGCTATCCTTTCAAATTTATGCAGATAAATCGGCAAAACAGGCGACCTGTTAATCCTGACAAATCGCCCGATTTTTTCTGACTAGGTGACACGCTCAATATATTCATGAGCAATCACGACCTCTTCCATGGCGATTTCGTCCCCATCGGAGGTTACATCGGGACCTGTAATGCTGACAGGCCATGCCCGTTCAAAATTCCAGCGTGCGATTTCAGTACCTTCCTGGTCATACATAATAATAGAACCATCCTGACGGGCTGCTGCCACACCACCATCGCGCACCTGTTTTCGCCATTCCCAGAAATCAAGATTGGTAGTTACCCCCCGTCGCAGGGTAATATCGCCCCAGGACAATCTGCCTGGAATTTTACGATCAATAGAAAGCGTACCACCGGAAACAATTTTGTGGTCAATAGTAGCTGTTTCTGATCCCATTCCACTGCACGAAATGAAATAACCTGTAATCGCGCCAATTTCGACAACAAAATGATGACCAACTAGAGGATCGCCACTGACTACATCACTACTTGCTGCCATAGTTCATTATCCTTCTGATTCACTGGACCACTGGCTGATACGGAAGATGACAAATTCTGCTGGTTTGACAGGTGAAATACCGATTTCCACAACTAACTGTCCGAGGTCACGGCTTTCAACCGGATTTAATTCTTCATCACACTTCACATAGAATGCTTCAGATGGTGATTGACCGAACAATGCTCCGGTACGCCAGACCTGTTTCAGGAATGCACTTACATCCCGTTTAACACGTCCCCAGAGTGCAGGGTCATTGGGTTCAAATACGACCCATTGTGTACCCCGTTCGATACTGGCTTCAATCATATTGAATAGACGACGGACATTGATATAGCGCCAGGAGGCATCACTGGACAGTGTTCGCGCACCCCAGATACGGATACCACGTCCGGGGAAGGAACGAATTACATTGACACCGAGCGGATTCAAAATATCATTTTCACCTTTGGTCAGGCGAACCTCAAGACCAATAGTTCCGCGAATGATCTCGTTTGCAGGGGCTTTGTGAACACCCCGTGTATTATCGACCCGGGCGTAGACACCGGCAATATAACCACTGGGGGGAACAGTGCGGGTACGACCTGCATTATCAGTTAAATCCGCGACTTCAATCCAGGGATAATACATTGCAGCCCGGGTTGTGTCATAATTAACCGTCTTGCGCCATTCAGCGGCTTCCTGTGGCATCAAGGCAGCAGGTGTATCAAGAATTGCAAAACAATAACGTACAGCTTCACAGTAATCAATAATTGTTTGTTGAACTGCCTGAACCCCTTTGAGGTCGATTTCACCTGCTTCATAGCTTGCCATCAGGTCAGGCACACAAATCATTGTAATATCATCAAGAGGATGGAGTCCACCAAGACCAACGCGTTTTGCAACATCGCCCTGGTAATCAGCCGGGGTAATCGCCTTTGTTTTGACTTCACCACCTGCAAGTTCATATGAGCCTTCAGCAGGTAACTGGTCAGCTTTACCCTTAACTTCTACCCAGATTAATTGGGATTGCTCTTCAACCAGCGTTTGTACGTATGTTTCTGCTTTAGGGTCGAGGGAAGCATTAGGATAACGTTCTGCAACCTGCCCGCCTACTTTGACTGTCATATTAAATAGAAGCGTGGCAGAACCTTTTGTTTTTTTACCTTTAGCATCATCTCCGGTGTCATCTTTTGCGTCATCACCGCTATCCCCCTCCAGTTGTGGGGCATGAGTGATTTCTACCGCAATATCATTGCCTGCGGGACCACCCTGTTTTGCAGTGAAAAGGAGAGCCTGACTACGACTTCCACCATCAACAGTGACCGTTGAGGTTGCTGCTGATACTAAGTCAGGGTCATCGGATGTGCCAAGCGTGCGAATACTTACTACATAGCAAATACCACCACCATTGGCAAAATATCCGTAGACTGAATCAGGGGTGTAAGCACCTTTGATAAAGCCACCAAACTTCTGCACATACTGACTCCAGTTAGTGACTAAGGTGGGCTTTCCGATGAGAGATGTTTTTTCACCATTACGTTCGTCAACAGCCTGCTCCGTATAACCTATGAAAGCTGCCACCGCAGTTCCGACAGCCTCAATAGGCTTCGTACCGCGATCGACTTCTTCCATGTATACCCCGGGTGATAGGTAATTGGGCATTATGTCTCTCCTGAAATCTATTTAATTGAAATTGATGATATAACTACAAATCATCTAAGCCTGCTAACAGGGATAGCTACAGTATAACGCATTTATTGGTTCTGGCTACCAGATTCAAACAATGCTCACATATTGTTAGATTACCCGTCGTCTTCGTTCTGCTCTTCCGTTTCTTTTTGTTCGATAACGATTTCATCATCCCGTACCTGAATTTCTCGCTTTGTATGGTCTTCACGCTGTCCGACAGTGACACGTGAAGTGAGTACAAGTGGCGGTTCGCTGAGGATGTCCAGTTCCAGTTCAACTGTAACACGCAGAATAAATCCAAGTTTCATTTGATTTTCGAGAACCCCCCATAGGTCGGTGAGGTTAAAGGGTACGTCTTCCATATCAGCAACCATAATCGGAATATTGCGTGTCTGATAGCGTAAGTCATCAATACAATCTGCCGGTCGCCAGAAAGGCATTCGTTTGAGGGTACTGAGCGCCCTCCAGAGCAAACGATGCTCGTCTTCAACCTCTGTTGCCCAGCTTGAAATGAGATAGTAAATATCCATGCGACGGGCAGGAAATGACTTCTGTGCCGAATTTTCTTTGCGATCCACACGCATCCCGGAAACCCGCAGCGTCATATTGTCCCGTATATCAAAAGCCCAACAATTGAGTGTCGGTTGATTCAAACGCGCTGACCATTCGCCTGTTGGCTGGTCGAATGAAATATCCACATCCTGTCGCGAAATATTGCCGCGCTCATACAAAAACTTTTCCAGTGTTTTGTCTATGTCCCGTAGCATCTTTTCCTGTCCTTATAATTGGTCAAGTAAACGTCCTAATTTTTGATGTTCGCGACGTATAGCGTGTTGAATATGCTTGAGTGAAATTCTGTCACCCTCTGCGGCTGCCATATATGCGGCTGCCAGTGTGACATTACGAATATTGCCGCCGGATAATTCATAGCGTTGTGCCAGCTCCATTATATCAACAGATGGATCGAGCGGGGCTTGTTCCGGGAAATGTGCCAGCCAGATTTTGTGACGATATTCAGGCTCCGGGAAGGGGAACGTAATCAGGAAATCCAGACGACGGGTGAATGCTTCGTCTAAGTTTTGACGTAAATTGGTTGCTAAGATAGCAATACCGTCATAACTCTCAATCTGTTGCAACATGTACGCAACTTCGATATTGGCATAGCGGTCACGGGCATCCTTAACCTCGCTGCGTTTACCGAAAATCGCATCGGCTTCATCGAAAAAGAGAATAGCATTATTTGATTGCGCTTCCTCGAAAATAACACGCAAATTCTTTTCTGTCTCACCGATGTATTTATCGACAATACCGGACAGGTCGATTTTGTACATCGGTAAGCCGAGTTCCGCCGCTAATGTTCTGGCTGAGAGTGTTTTCCCTGTGCCGCTTTCTCCTGCAAATAGCGCACTGATACCTTCACTATTGCTGATATGATTCCCGTAACCCCAGTTGTGCTGAACGATATTGGCATAGCGAACCCGATTCACAATCTCATGCAATTGTGCTAAGGGTTCATCGGGCAAAATCAGTCTATCCCATGAGGCATTTGTTGCTATGACCTGTTGCGCGGAATTCCCGAGTTTCAGGCGTGTATGTGCAATTGCCGCCTGTCGTAAATCATCCAGATTAAGTTGATGTCGCCCGGCTGTTTGTGCGATGTCATGGGCTGTTTGAACCGTATCCGAAATCTGTTGCCGATGAAAACGATATTTGATTGCCAGTTCGCCTAATTCACTCTGTTCGAATGCACCATCCGGTATAAAGTCTGTCCACGCAGATAAGCGCTTTTCATAATCCGGTTTCTCGAATGGGATACGTAAAATTATCCGTTCTGGATGATGTTCGGGTTCGCGCATTTCACTCATGCAAATGAAAACAGGTAAGGGAAACTCGCATAGTTCCTGCCATAATTTTTCCGGTATTTTTCCTGACTCATCAATTAAAATGTCCCAATCTGTAATGATGAGAGCTGCCCGGTGCATGGTTGCCTGGCATAAAACCATCCGCCAGATAGCCTGGATGCTTTCAGGAACTTCCGTAATACGATTGAGCTTGAATTGGAAGAGCGGCAGAGTGCGTTCGGTACAAATCGCAGATGCAGTCTCAAGTTGCTCCAGTGGTGTTTCACCGGAGAGAATTATCATCGGATTTTGAGCCAGCTTCTCAATGATGGGTTTTACAAATGCCTCATCAACATGTAAGCGGGGAACACAATCTACTTTTTCCAGTACAAAGGAAACGCTATTGTCGATATCGCTTTGTCCGATTATAAAATTCAGCACAGCAGAGTTGAGGCGAATTGTGTGTTGTAAGAATAGTGAGTTATTGCGATTCTCCGGTTCGACCACTGTAAGCAGACCCTGCTTGACCAGTATGTTATGAGCTTGCAAACGGTTATACAGGTCAAATCGTGCGGCGCTATCATCTGCAAAAAGGTTCATTACCAGATTGGGAGTCGGATAACGAAGCGTGACATCATCCTGCAAGTAACCATATAAACGTTGATAGCGAAAATCGAGTTCCGGCGCGAGTGCCAGCAACAATATCAGGCAGTCCGCATAGCCTAAATCAAAGACGCTGGCAAGCTGCATAAAGGGGAATACCTCATCGCCGAAGTCGATGACTATTTCGTCTGTATTGCTCCACAAACCGGACATTGCAATCTCATCAATCGCATCAATGGCTTCTTCATGGTGAATGACCAGTCCCCTCAGGGCGTTGGCTGCATCAAGGTTGTTTGCTTCAATGCGGTTGACCGCCTGTCTGATTAGCTCATCTAATTGATGCAGTAAGCTCTGCAAATAATCATAATTTTGAGCTTGCATAATCCCCTCATCACTTTTTTGTAATGCTCATTCAACCAGAATATCTGTAGATAGACTGGCAAGTACATCACCTGATTTTTTAGTAAAGGTGAGCCTGTCACCGATAGAGATTCGTATTGGTAAATCCCCGACCTGCTTATCTTCAAGATAAATATCAATCTGATTGTCGATTTTTCGTATTGTCCACATACCGGAAAATGCCATGTAACTGACCTGTGCTTTCACAGCTGATGTACTGTAAAGCCCATTCACTGTATCAAGCAAAGAGGCTGTGAGGTCAATATCCAGTGAGCTGTTTTGTAGCCCGACCTGCCGCCAGCCCAGACTGATACGCTTGTCGCTACGCCCTCCCCGCAGTGGATATGACAGGTTTGTATGATAAGCATCTTTTATCATCAAAACCCTGCGTGCATGTTTCATATCCAGCGTGACGTGCAAAAAAGAATTTGAGGTGTCAAGTTCATGCAGAGGCATTTGAATCGGGAGCGGGCGGGCGACATAAACCGATGCACCTGCCAGCGATAGCGCGTGATGTTGTGCTAATCCTGCCACAATTTGCCGTAGTGTTAAGCGCCCGGATGCGCGTAAAAATTGTGTAGGCTCTTCAACACCCGGTTGAATCATTACGGCAGTTGCCCCTGTCTGTAAATGAACCCCTCCTTTATTTGCACTTAAAGATTCCTGCTCGATGCGGAAACTGCTTACAGGATAGGGATTTCCCGGCAAAAAGAGTTGAATCACCTGTGTTTGATTGAGTGGCAGGGGTGCTAAGGTCAATTCCAATTCATCGACAACAATGCCCGTTTCGCCTGTACGTTGTATGAACCATTGTTGATTTTGATAGCTCAAAGTCATACAGGATTGTGAAATATAGGCTAAGACATCCGGGGATACAAAACGACGCAGGTCAATATCGGGGGATTGCACGCCGGGTTTATCTGTCCATCCAAAGGTGATGGGAGTCTTGCGCGGAACTGATAGGGCTATTTCGTTGCCGATGATGCGAAATCCTGCTATTTCGCTTGCCAGTGATACGGGCAATTCTGAAACCTTAATCGGGTCATTAGCAATCAATAAACGATTTCCTGCCTGTAAGTTGATTTCCTGTACGCGCATATCCAGCGGGATTGTTTGTGCAAGTTCCATACTGCTCGCGGAGACAGCATTTTCCAGTTGTGAAAGATAAGATGCAAGCATTCCGACTGTGGTATCCCGATGCAACCGGGCAACATAGCCATAACTCGTCGTGACGATGCTTGTTGCTAATTGTCGCGTCATCTTAAATGTTGGTCTTTACAAACTCGGAGACATCCTGTTGAGAATTCTCATGGAATACCAGCAAGGAATTGCCAATGAGAATTTCAGTGAATGGTTTCAGACGAAAGTAGAGGAAACCACGCCGCTTACGTTCATTGATGAGTGCTCTTAGATGCGATTTCCGATTGGTATAAATCCAGCGACCATTCCGCCACATCACAACCCCATGATTGCGTGAAATATTGGAATCCGAACCCAGATTAATATCATTGGATGAGCCACGTCCGACAAAAATAGTCCGTTTGGTAAGTGTGTGCGTTTGACTGACCCCGTTGGTATAAACGGTTATCGTCATCAAAGGCGCACTCAGTTCATAATCATCCGGTGTGACAATTAACTTGCGTATCCGGGCGCGTCGTATGGCTGCGAACAGTAATAAATTGACAATGAATATCAAAAAAGCAATGAGCATCCAGAGCATATTATCGCTAATCTGAAAAGTTGCAGGAGCGGATTGTGTTTCAGCGATAACAGATGCCGGTGTCGGGTCAGGTGCTTCACTCACTGTGATAGTCACATCATCTGAAACTGCAAAATACGGGTCATTGATAGTCAGACCTGTTGCCCGTCCACCGAAAACGAATTGTGTGCTGGCAGGAAGTTCGGGGAAAAGCTGTGATGTGACACTATTCAAATCATTGATAAGATATTCTGCCCTGTTGTTCACATCAAACGAAGCGCGTCCGACCACCCGTTCATCTTCCGGCGCACTAACAGGAGCAATCGTAAATTCTGCTCCGGTGAGTCCTTCAGCAGTCTGAGGGGCTTGCAAAATCAGGTTTACCCCCGCCGGATTGCTTTCCTGTGAATTGACCGACAGTGTTAGATTCTGCTGTGCAAATAGGCGGATAGAAGCCGGTGTTGTTGCGAGAATATTGCCGCGTCTATCCAGTAATTGAGCCACAATCGTATAATAACCCGATGTACGTGTCGTCGAATCAAATGTATAGATACTCTCGCCGGTATCCTGTGCAACTTCGTCATTTACCTTGAAAATGATGACTGTATCTTCAACCGGAAAATCAGAGTTCGCTACAACACCAATATCCAGTGTGCCACGTACAACGGCATCCGCAACATCATCGACAAATATAATGCTGTGTTCTAATCGTTCAACCGGGCAGGAGACTGTTGTTTCGAGTACCAGATCGTTTGCGGTATCGGCTACGAGGTTGAACTCAATGAAATTAGCCGAGCCTGTATCAAGACTTTGTAAATTGACTGTTATCGAAAATTCGCTGTTAAGCGTATCTACAAATTCATTGAGATACACACCTGCCTGTCCGGCAACATCGGCGCGGCTAATATATTCCTGATCGTAAAACCAGGCATAGCCCCCGCTACCATCGGCAATCGCGAAGAAATCCTCACGGTTGGCACGCGGAAAATCAAGCGTATAAAAGCCCATCAAGAAAATTTGTACATTATTCAGTTGCGCCCGTGCTACAATATCTTCTACCGGTGTGTTATCACTCCCGCGACGACCTGAATCACTGAGTACCAGGACGACTTTACGCGCATCAGAATTGAGCTGAAAAGAGCTTGTTGCTTCGAGCATTGCTGCATACAGGCGATTGTCGCCTTCAAGAACCTGTAAATCCATTACATGCTCATTGATAAGACGATTTTTATCTGTATAAAAGGCTGTGCGTGGTTGAATTTCCTGACTGAAGGTGATAAGCGCAACTTCATCAGCGACAGGCAAACGCGGGAATAAATCTTCAATCATCCGGTCAATAATTTCTTCGACAGGCATGGTCTCGGTTGTATCGAGAACGATTATCATTTGTAAAGGGGGGCGATCTGTAACCGTGGCAAAAGCAACATCATCAGAGATGAGTGGTGCTGTTTCTCCTAATGCAGTAATTGATAAATTGACATCCGAAACGGGTATCGGCAAACCACGTGCACCGAACAGGGATGCACTGATAATCACTTCGTTTGTATCCGGCACAAATTCGCAATCATATGCCTCGAATCCTGCAACCGGTGTATCAGAAAAAGTTGGTTCTGTTTGTGCCGCTACACTCCCGAAGCTATACACTATCACCAGAATCATAAAAACAATGAACCGATTAACAGGGTTCATAATCTCTTACACCTGTCGTTTCGTGAAAAATCTATTCAAATCAATCCATGCCGCGTTGCGTTTAATTTCTTTGTGTTCTTCGTGCCCTTGTGGTGAAAAAGTCCTTAACCCGACATGTATGGGATGGGATATATACCATACATCAGAAGACAATTATTCATCTTCTTTTCGTTGTGTAGCCGCACCCTGCTGCACTGTATGGGCTAATTCATGAGCCAGTAATTCCTGTCCGTCGCGGCTTCCGGGGTCGTATTCGCCATCTTTAAAAAAAATGTCATTTCCTGTTGTAAAAGCTTTTGCCTGAATGGATTCTGAGAGCTGGTTGGCTTTTTCCCCGGTGTGAATACGTACATTGGAAAAATCTGCTCCCATAGCGGCACCGAGTTTTTCACTCAACTCGCCCGGCAATTGAGAGCCACCACCACGTTCATTGTTAATCTGCGCTTCTAAATCATCCGTGATCGCACCGCCATCATACAGGCTGTTTTCAGCTTTCCGCTGTACCTCTTCCTCTTCTTCTTCCTGCTCCGCTTCAGGTTCCTGTTCCGGGCGTGCATCTTCCGCTGCCGGTTGCGGTTCTTCTCCCGCCTGTTGTT